>Ga0256834_1000082_pt1 | contig 64245 bp, 53 predicted proteins | sample 4281140metaG_FD_190536 | JGI IMG/M metagenome (GOLD analysis project Ga0256834, IMG submission 190536) | Hydrothermal vent microbial communities from East Pacific Rise, Pacific Ocean - 4281-140 | ecosystem: Environmental > Aquatic > Marine > Hydrothermal vents | place: Pacific Ocean: East...
GCCTAAAACAAATCCACAATCAAAATTGGGGACGTGACTTTAGTCGCGTTTTTTAATACTACCTTTTCATAAAAGTAATCAATTTAAATCACCAGCACTTCATCAAAAAAGTCATCCAGCACACTGTACTTTACATAGAGCCATTTTTTGTTTAGCTCCTAGTCTCGTGTTAATTTCCATTGTTAGCTCATAATGTTATACTGTTTTTTTTATTTCTAACTTTATGACAATGATTCGAATGACTAAATTGATTTTTCTTGTGTTATTGACCTTCAATGCTTTGGCACAAAACACTAAAGCACCTGAATATATCTCCTTAAGCAAACAAAAAGTTTACGATATAGAAATCATTGTATTTGCCTATGACACCCCTCTACCTAATGCGCAAACTTACGGAAACAAGCCTATTTATGATACCAGTTTAGCCTATGAGTTGGATTTTAAACCTGATGGCATGTCAACAATTAAAAAGGCAGAGGTACAGGAAAATAGCTCTCAATACACTATTGACATTGATGGCAAAGGTGATAGTATTTTAGCATTAGCTTGGTTTGAACATGACTCTTCAAAATTTCAGTTAACCAATATCTGGGATAAACTACAAAACAATCAAAATACAACTCCTCTTATACATCGTGCCTGGCGTCAACCCCAAACCGCCTTTAAATCCCCTCAATTTGTTAAAGTCAATTCAATCACTCAAGATAATAATAACGAATATGACAGAGAAGTGTCTTATACAGACAATACAATCTTGGGACAAGTAGCCCTATCAAAAGGTCGGTATTTACATTTCACCAATCAACTCAACTTATTTCGTTCCATAAATGCAACAAATGAAAAAGGCTATATGGATGAACTACAAAATTTAGTTTTTTCACTCACCGAAAGGAAACAAGTTAAATCAAGGGAGTTACACTATTTTGATAACCCATGGTTTGGCACCTTAGTCAAAATAACACGATACAAAGGAGAAATTCATGATGAATAAATTATTTTTTGTAGGCTTTATATTCTTGGTTGCCTGCTCCCCAAAAACAGTACGACATAAAACAGATGTAAATAAAACATGGGTACTTAATAAAGCATTCAGCACGATTGCCATTATCACGACTAAGAATGATAAAATAGCAGAAACCTCCGAATTTCAAGAGTTTAAAGGCAGTATTAATAAATCTAATTACTTATCTATCGAACTAGACATGAACTCATTAGAAACAAATATTCCTATCCGAAATGAGCGTATTGGCAAACACCTTTTTGAAACAAACCTTTACCCAACAGCTGAGATTCACACTCAACTTAAAGCCGAAGATTTGAAAGCAGGTGTACATGAAATCACATTTGATGTCGATTTACACGGTGTTTCTGGTATTTTAACTGCCGAGTTTATGGTGTTTAACCAAAACGGTAAAAAAGTCATTACTTTACACAAACCATTGATAATTAATGCTGGCATATTTGGTTTAGAGCAAGGTATCACAACACTAAAGAACATTGCAAAGTTACAAAATATTGATTTTACCGTTCCCATGCACATAGTTTTAACATTTGAATAGTAACCTTCAACTTGTAACATTGCCCTATTCTCTTCGTTATCTTCTCAACAGGTAAAAGGTACTTTTAGCCTATTGTAATAAATCCAAACCACATTCATAATGAGCGTGGTTTTTTAAAAGAGAAAATATAAATGAAATCATCCATCTGGAAATTCACCAAGCGTAGCCTTTTGCTACTTCTTATCCTTCTAACAATATTTATAATTAATTTATTGTGGTTCAAACCTTTTTCAATCAATCATTTTTATACAAAAATATTTGTTGAATTTGCCATTGACAGCCCTCAAATGGTTGCAGGAATGGGGTCTAAGCTTTGGCATTATGATAAATTAGATGACAACTCCCAAGAAGCAAGCGATAAGAGCTTGGCTTTATTAAAAAAAGATTATGCCATGTTTAAACGCTATGACCGAGCAGATTATTCAGGACAAGATTTGATTTCTTATGATGTTCTTGATAATTTTCTTCAAGGACAAATGGAAAGTATGAAATTTGAAAACTATGGTTACAGCCAATCACAAAAAGGTGGCAACTATATGGGCATTATTAGTTTTATGAAAAACATCCATAAAATTGAAAACAAAAATGATGCACAAGATTATATTTCACGACTCTCGCAAATAGGCACTTCGTTTGATAACACCTTGATTCAAGTAAAAATAGAACAAGATAATGGTGTTATTCCACCTGATTTTATAATTAAAAAAATGTTAGTCAATATGCATAACATTCGCAACCCATCGTTACAAGATAATGAATTGGTCAAAGACTTTACAGAAAAACTAGATAAACTTGAAGATTTAGATACTCAAGACAAGAACGAACTTCAACAAGACATGAAAAAACAAATGCTTGAGGTAGTACAGCCAGCCTATGATCGTATGATTGCATTTTATGAAGATTTATTAACTAAAGCAGACTCTCGTGCTGGTGTTTGGAAATTTCCTAAAGGTGAAGAGTATTATCAACATCGAATAAAAGCATCGACCACTACAAATTATACAGCAGAGTATTTGCATAATTTAGGTCTAGGAGAGGTGGATAGAATTGTCACTGAAATCAAGACAATTTTACGCGCGCAAGATTTTGAAGTTGATTTAAATCCTATTGGTAAGATTCTCAATGATATGAGCAAAGACCCTCGTTTCCTTTACGATGATTCCGATGAAGGCAGACAACAAGTTATTGCAGACTATCAAAGTATCATTGATGAAATTGACGCTAAGATGCCTGAATATTTTGCCATATTACCCAAAGGTAAAGTGGAAGTTAAACCTGTGCCAAAATACAAGGAAAAAACTGCTGCTGGTGGTTATTATGAAAGACCATCAATGGATGGCTCAAGACCTGGTCGATTTTATGCCAACCTTTATGACTTAAGTGCTACACCAAAATTTGCCATGCGCACCCTTGCCTATCATGAAGCTATTCCAGGGCATCACTTCCAACTGGCAATTCAAAATGAATTAGAAGGATTGCCACTATTTAGAGGGTTTATGGGCTCAACAAGCTATACAGAAGGCTGGGCATTGTATGCCGAGAGATTAGCATGGGAAGCAGGGTTTGCACAGGATCCATTTTCCAATATTGGCAGACTTCAGGCTGAGCTTCTACGCGCTGTAAGACTTGTTGTTGATACTGGCATTCACCACAGTAAATGGACACGAGAGCAAGCCATAAAATACATGAGTGAAACCACAGGATTTGCCGATAGTGATGTAGAAAGTGAAATAGAACGTTATATAGTTTGGCCTGGACAGGCACTGGCTTATAAAGTTGGTATGTTAAAAATACTTGAGCTACGCCAACAAGCTAAAGAACAACTGGCTGACAAATTTGATATTAGACAGTTTCATAAAGCAGTTCTGGAAAATGGTTCGCTGCCTTTAACCATGCTTGAACAACAAATTAATGTCTATATTGAAGAAACTCTCAATAAATCTTAAGCAAGTCTTTAGTTTAAGCATCAAATAGGTACAATGCCCGTAATTTAATTATGGGCATTTTAGTATGGATGATGCAATCAGAAAAGTACCAGAACTCAATCACATTGATCTTATAAAAGGAACAAACTTAGAGAAACAACGTTTTATTGATGATTTTTATAATGGTTTAGTAGAATATGGATTTATCATTTTAAATCCTTATGATTTCTCTTTTGATTTAGTTGAAGATGCTTACGATAAATTCAAAGAGTTTTTTGCCTTACCATTAGACTTAAAAATGAAATATTTTTGCAATAATGGTGGGCAACGAGGCTATGTCCCTCGTTTAGTGGAGCATGCAAAAAATAGCAAACACCCTGATTTAAAAGAATTTTGGCATATTGGTCGGGAATTAAAGTCAGGTAATCCCTACTCTGAATCTGACCTCTATCCAAACAATATTTGGCCACGGAGAGAAATTCCCGATTTTAAAAAGGTTGGATTAGCTGTTTATAATCAATTAGATGCGGTAGCTACCAGCTTATTTCATTCTCTTGCCCATTCGTTGAATGTTTCGCAAACCTATTTCGAGAACTTGACAAAAGAAGGCAATTCTATCTTACGAACCATTCATTATCCACCCTTAAAGGAATTTACCGAAAAAGACTCTATCCGCGCTGGGGCACATGAAGATATTAACCTTATTACTTTGCTTGTTGGTGCAACCGATGGTGGTCTTGAGCTTTTAGATAGAGATGGTCAATGGCTGGCTGTGCCAAGTCTTCCCAATCAAATTGTGGTTGATTCTGGCGATATGCTTTCACGCATTACCAATGAAGTCATTCCTGCCACCACTCACCGCGTAGTCAATCCCGATCACAGCACTAAAGAGCGTTACTCCATGCCTTTTTTCTGTCACCCACATGCCAATGCAGAATTAAAATGCATTGAGTCCTGTATCGGTAACGGTAAAAAATACGAAGACATATTAGCCAAAGACTTTTTGATTCAGCGTTTAATTGAGATTGGTATTTTGAAAGTTCAGGCTTAAATAAATCATCCATTATTAGCTTTTTCAAACTCTGCAAAGACCTCAGCTCCGGTCATATTTTTAGTCTTTTGTGAAAAGGAATAATAATCAGGTTTCTCTTCAATAAAAATTTGGTGTTCTAAAAATAATTCATCATCAATATCAAATAACCCAACTGGCATAATATACTGCTGGCTACCCAATAAATGATAAAAAAGATGCGAACCGCATTTTCTACAAAAACCTCTCTCTGCCCACTGCGATGATTTAAAACGGGTGATGTTTTCTTCACCTTCAAAACTGACTTTCCCTTCAGTCTCAATTGCTAATAAGGGACCACCAGTCCATTTTCGACACATACCGCAGTGACAAACACCAACATTGTGTTTAAGCTTTTCTGTATTTATTTTAACTGCACTGCATAAGCAGGAAGCTTGTTGATCTGTAGACATACTTAACCTCAAACAAAATACAATTGTAGCACTTTTGCTCCAACATCACATTATCAATCAATTAGAGTTAAAAAATTATGCTAATATTAACTAACGTAATTAGTCATATAAAAATAACATTATCCGTAGCATTGTTGCAATTTATGTTAAAATCTCGCCTCTTTTATAACCATCATTTCTGAATTAATGCTATTTAAGTCAATTGCAAACCTGACTAAAAAAGACACCCTTTTGTTTAAAGGGGTTAAGGGTCTTGCTTTACCCTTATTATTAGCAGAACTGACAAAAAACAACACAGGACTAAATTTAGTTTTAACCGAGTCAGCACACGAAAGCATTGTTTTAGAAGAAGAATTACAACTGTGCGCACCTGAGTTAAAGGATAGAATATTTCATTTCCCTGCTTGGGATACCTTGCCTTATGATGTTTTTTCACCCAATCCAGAAATTGTTTCGCAGCGTTTAGCTTTTTTATATAATATTTCGCATGACATTGATAATGGTATTTTAATTATACCGACCAACAATCTCATGCAACGCTTAAGCACCAAATCCTTTATCAAAGGTCGCTCACTGTTCTTAAAACTTGGTTCCCCTTTTGATATTACCAAAAGACGCTTATCCTTTGAAAACAACGGTTACCATTGTGTCACCGAAGTGCGCGAACCAGGTGATTTTGCCGTTCGTGGTGGTGTTATTGACATTTATCCAACAGGAGCTGATAAAGCCTACCGCTTAGAACTTTTTGATGATGAAATTGAGTCCATTCGAGTCTTTGATGTTGAGACCCAGCGCTCCATTGAGAAAGTTAAAAACATTCATATCTTGCCAGCAAACGAATTCCCTTTTGATGAAGCGGGTCGAATGCGTTTCTTGGAAAAATTCCGTGAAGAATTCGATGTGGATACGCACAAATGTTCGATTTATCAAGACGTGCGCAAACAAGTTCAATTCTCTGGTATTGAGCATTACTTGCCGATGTTTTTTGAAGAAACGGCTACACTGTTTGATTTTTTACCCGAAAACACCCGTGTTATTCATACCGGCAAGACACTACCAATACTGGCAACATGGGATAAACAAATTCAGGCACGATACCAAGAGCGACGACACGATATTCAACGACCTGTTATCGCTCCCGATGAGTTGTACTTATTACCCCAAGAAGTGGATGAACGTTTAAAAAATTATTCAACCATTCTATTAAACCAAGAAAGTGATGCCGAAGACTTTCACACCCAATTACCCAACCGTTTTAACCCAGAAACACACAAAACACAAGTCTTTTGGCTGCAGCAGCAATTGGCTACAGGTAAACGCATCTTAATCACTGCCGACTCTTTAGGACGTGCTGATGTTATAAAGCGTCTTTTTACTAAAGAAAAAATGCTACTTAAAGAAGTCGATAGCATTGCTGACTTTTTTACTTCGCCATTAGACATCGCTTTAACCATTGCTCCGATTGAAAATGGCACAAACTTTACCCAAAAAGACCTCATTATTCTTGATGAGAGTTGTTTGTTTGGCACAAGAGCTAATCGAACACGTAAGAAAAAACGCTTCAAGGCCAATCCTGATGAAATCATTAGCAACCTAAGTGAATTGCATCTTGGCTCTCCAATTGTGCATATTGATCATGGAGTTGGACGCTACCGTGGTTTGGAAACACACAATTTTGAAGGCGAAGCCGAGTTTTTAGTGTTGGAGTATTTTGGTGGTGACAAGTTATTTGTGCCTGTCTCCTCTTTGCATTTAGTTTCTCGCTACACAGGTTCATCAGAAGAAAATGCACCGTGGCATAAATTGGGTGGTGACAGGTGGCAAAAACTACGCGAAAAAGCCGCCAAAAAAGTCAAAGATGTGGCAGCTGAATTATTGCAACTCTATGCCATTCGAGAATCCCGTGGTGGTAAGCAAGTTAACTTAAATGAAAACGATTATTTGCAATTTTGTCAGGGCTTTCCTTTTGAAGAAACCGATGATCAAGCCACGACAATTGATGCGGTCATCGAAGACCTACAGAGTCCAAAATCAATGGATCGAGTTGTCTGTGGAGATGTTGGGTTTGGTAAAACAGAAATCGCCCTTCGCGCCGCCTTTGTCACAGCCAATGATTCTAAACAAGTTGCCATACTCGTTCCGACAACTTTACTTGCTCAACAACATTACGAAAACTTTTTAGACCGTTTTTCACCTTTCCCGATTAAAGTGGCTGTGTTATCACGTTTTGTAAAGAAAGCAGAACAAACAAAAATTCTCGAAGGTGTCACAAATGGCACTGTTGATATTGTTATTGGCACACATAAGCTATTACAAAAAGACATAAAATTCAAAAACTTAGGGCTGATAGTTATTGATGAAGAGCACCGCTTTGGTGTGCGTCAAAAAGAGCGCTTGAAAAAGCTACGTGCCGAAGTGGATATCTTAACCTTAACGGCGACACCGATACCTAGAACGCTTAATACCGCCCTATCGGGACTGCGTGATTTATCCATAATCGCCACACCTCCAAAGGCTCGGTTATCAGTAAAAACTCAAGTCATCGAATGGGACAATTCCACCATAAAAGAAGCCTGTCAACGTGAGATTCAGCGTGGTGGACAAGTATACTTTTTGCATAATGATGTCAAGACTATAGAACAAATGGCAGAAACAGTGCAAAAGCTTGTTCCACAAGCACGTGTACGAGTCGCCCATGGTCAGATGCACGAAAGTGACCTACAAAGTGTCATGTTGGACTTTCACAAGATGCGCTTTAATATTCTCGTGTGTTCTACCATTATCGAAAATGGCATTGATATTCCAACAGCCAATACCATCATAATGAACCGAGCCGATAAACTAGGCTTAGCGCAAATGCACCAATTACGTGGTCGTGTTGGGCGCTCACACCATAAAGCTTTTGCTTATTTACTCATTCCTGGTTGGAAAGCCATCACTAAAGATGCTGTCAAACGCCTTGAAGCAATCGTTTCACTGGAGGATTTAGGCTCAGGATTTACACTTGCCACACACGATTTAGAAATACGTGGTGCAGGAGAATTGCTCGGTGATGAACAATCAGGGCAAATCCAAGCCATTGGTTTTAGTTTGTATTGCGAATTGTTGGAACGCGCTGTTGAAGCCCTCAACAATGGTGAAGAACCTGAGTTAGACGACTTAAGTATCCACGAAACAGAAATCGAACTCAACATCCCTGCTCTGCTACCCGATGATTATATTCACGATGTGTATTTGCGTCTAACATTTTACAAACGTTTAAGCCAATGTGAAAACACGGATGATGTAAAAGAGTTGCGAGTTGAATTAATTGACCGCTTTGGTCTGCTTCCAGACCAAGCCAATAATCTATTTGAAATCAAAATCTTACAGTTAAAATCTAAAGTGTATGATATAAAATCAATAACTGTCAATCAACACGGTGGAACCGTCAAATTTGATACCAAAAGTGATGACATCTTACGCAAACTTATCACCTTGATTCAGACAAAATACCAAGACTACAAACCTGCTCCAAATGATGCCATCCGAATAACTGGCGAATTTAAGCAAACCGAACACCGATTTGAAGCCGTAGAAAGGTTGTTTTTAGACTTGGAGTAATTAAATTTTAGGTAATAGAATTAACTCTTTATAGTTTATTTATTGCAAACTGATAGACATTTTTATACTTAAAACATGACCATTACACAACAGCATCAGTTGACAGCCTTTGGTGTGATGTTACAAACGTATAATAACTATGCTTTTGTCGAAGTGACAACAGACCAAAATCAATGGAATCAAAAACTCTTATCACCAACCTTGTATATTACTATCAGTTGCTTATTTAATACAAATTCATAAACAAAACTAATGTGAAATGTACTACCATAAGCACTATTATCGGGAAGGCCATCCCAACCTGAAAAGCAAAAAAGGATACAGTTTTACCATCAGCAATTTTATATCCAAATCTTTTTTATAAGTCGTAATATATTAACCCTGCGGTATAATACCGTAATTCAGGACGATAAGGACTTCATGCTGATGCCTTGTCAAGAACATATATTTTAGACTCTCTATTTTTCATCTTTGAAAGATAATCTGAAATATACATACAGTGTATTTCTTCTAATATTTCTAAGTCTATTGGTATTTTAATCAAATTTACCTAAACCCTTCATTCAAAGCATCCAACACGGCATTGCCTGGACAGACTTCGCCTTGCGATAAGCTATTTAAGGGTTTATCCACTGAGTTTATCTTTTTATGCGTATCTTGAGGGTCTTCGTGTAGGTAGATTAAGCCGGTGAGGATTTTCTTTTGTTCGCGTACGGTTTCGATAATGCCCATAGCTTCACGTTTGCTTGAGAGATCATAGTCATGGGTATTTTTCTTAAGAATCAACTTACTGCCGTCATGCAACTTAACTTCCTTACTTGTGCCTTCAGGATGGATGATTTTGAGTTCTTGTCGTTCGGGAACAAAGTCAATGGTGCCTGTGGCATCTAAATGATCACGGACGTATTCGTATCCTTTGGTTGAAGTTGGTACATTATTAAAGGTCACACATGGCGAAATGACGTCAATAAAGGCAAAGCCTTTATGTTCGATTGCGCCTTTGATTAATGGGATTAATTGTTTTTTATCGCCTGAAAAACTGCGTGCGACATAACCAGCTCCAAGTTGTAAGGCTAATTGGCATAAATCAATAGCAGCAAATTGGTTTTCTACGCCTTTTTTGCCAGCTGAACCAATATCTGCTGTGGCGGAGTCTTGTCCTTTGGTTAGTCCATAACAACCATTATTCATAACAATATAAATCATGTTTAAATTTCGTCTAACGACATGGGCAAATTGCCCCATACCGATGGATGCGGTATCGCCATCTCCTGATATGCCGATATATTGCAGGTCTTTATTTGCCATGTTTGCGCCAGTGGAAACCGATGGCATTCGACCGTGGACTGAGTTAAAACCGTGGGCTTTACCCAAAAAATAGGTTGGCGTTTTTGATGAACAACCAATACCAGATATTTTGGCAATTTTGTGTGGTTCAATATTCATTTCAAAAAAGGATTGGATAATAGCCGCACTAATTGAATCATGTCCACAACCCGCACACAGTGTTGATAATGCACCTTCGTATGCTGTTTTGGCAAATCCTAATGAATTGACTTTGGCACTTGGGTGTCTAAATGTGGATTTTATATAACTCATGAGATCACCTCAAATTTTTTACTTTTACCTTGGCTAGGATTAATGTGATTGTTAATTTCATCAGCTATGTATTGTGCAGTAATTGGCATACCATCAATATTGAGCACTGGAATTAAATCTTTTGGATCAAGTTGAAACTCGTTGACCAGCAATGTTTTCATTTGGGCATCTCTATTTTGTTCAATAACAAAAATCGTTTCATGTGATTGCATAAATTCTTCCACTTCTTTGCCAAAAGGAAAAGCTTTTATACGCATTTCATCTAAGTGTATACCCTGCTCTTGCAATAAATCATCAGCTTCATGCCCTGCATAGGTACTTGTACCATAATAGATAATGCCTAACTTATTATTGTCTTTAACTTTGTGTATTTCTGCTTCTGGGACTAGGGTTTTAGCGGTATCAAATTTTTTCAATAAGCGTTGCATACCTTTAGCGTAGATTTTCCCATCTTCTGTATAAGCTGCGTATTCATCATGCGACGAACCACGGGTAAAAAATGCTCCCTTTTCTGGATGAGCACCAGGAATTGTGCGGTATGGGATACCATCATCATCGACATCCAAGTACCTCCCCCATCTTTCTTGTTTGGCTTCAAGTGCTTCGTAATCTAGTACCTTACCACGATCATAAATATGATGGTCATCAAACTCTATCTTTTCACACAAATGCGTGTTCATACCCAAATCCAAATCACTCATCAGCATTACAGGTGTTTGAAGACGTTCGGCTAAATCCATACCAATAACTGTCATATCAAAACATTCTTTTGGTGTAGCAGGAAATAATAGCACATGTTTGGTATCACCGTGTGAGGCATAAGCAGCAGCCAAAACATCAGATTGCTGAGTTCTTGTTGGCATACCTGTTGATGGTCCTGAGCGTTGAATATCAACTAAAAACACAGGAATTTCAGCAAAATAGGCTAATCCTAAAAACTCTCCCATTAGTGAAACACCCGGTCCCGAGGTGGCAGTAAATGATCGCGCACCATTCCAAGCAGCTCCAATAACAATACCAATGGCTGCCAATTCATCTTCTGCTTGCACGATGGCAAATTTATTTTTACCAGTGGCTTCATCCACTCGGTATTGACGGCAATATTTTTCAAAGGACTCTATAACAGATGTTGATGGTGTAATTGGATACCATCCAGCAACAGTCACGCCTGCAAAAACAGCTCCAAGTCCTGTTGCTGTGTTGCCTTCTATCATTATCTTATCGCCATTCAAATCACGGCGATGGATATTAAGCGCGCAAGCATCGGTGAAATATTTTTGTGCATAATCATAACCTAAGCGCAAGGCATTAATATTAGGCTCAATTAATTTTGCTTTTTTGGCAAATTGCGATTTAATAGAGTCTTCAAACACACTAAAGTCCATTTCAAATAAATAGGCTAACGCACCAACATAAATTATGTTTTTAAAAATTTGACGTAAACGTGGATCAGTATAGTTTTCATTGCAAATATTGGTTAAAGGAATGCCAATAATAGTAATATCATCACGTTGTAAGTGATCTGGTAACCGCCTAGATGAATCGTAAAAGAAATAGCCACCAGTGGCTAATTCATTATAATCTTTAACTATCGTTTGACCATTGGTTGCCACGACAAAATCATAACCTTCTCTACGACCTAAATAGCCTTTTTCACTGACCCTAACTTCAAACCATGTTGGCAAGCCTTGAATATTAGATGGAAAAATATTTTTTGCCGAAACAGGAATACCTAATCGAAAAACTGCCTTGGCAAATAAGTTGTTCGCTGATGCAGAACCTGAGCCATTGATATTAGCAAATAGGATAACAAAATCGTTTATTGCTTTGATTTTATTCATTTTTTATCTCCCTGCCTTGGCTTCATTAAGTAAGAATTTGCGCATATCCCAAGCTCCTGTTGGACAACGTTCGGCACAGAGTCCACAATGAAGACAAACATTTTCATCTTTAACCATGACGCGTTTTGTTTTGAGTTCCCCTGAAACTAAAAGAGCTTGATCTAAATTATCTGCAGGCATTTTTAAGTGTTGACGTAACAAATCTTCTTCTTCATTTTCAACAAAGTTAATGCAATTAGTAGGACAAACATCTTCGCAGGCATCGCATTCGATACAGCGGTCTTTTTCAAAAACTGTTTGTACATCACAATTTAAACAGCGCAATGTTTCATTTAAGCCTTGCTCAAGTGAGAAACCTTTTTCCACTTCAATTTTCATACTGGTCAAGGCAAGATTTGTATCCACATGCTCAACCACATGACGTTTATCACTCGATACTGGCGCATTGTAAAGCCAATCGTGAAAGCCCATTTTTTGGCTTATCAGTGTTGTACCCGGATTTGGGCGATCTTTTGTGTCTTGTCCTCGGCAATATTTATCAATTGAAATCGCTGCTTGATGTCCATGAGCAACGGCAGTAATAACATTTTCTGGTCCCCATGCTGCATCTCCACCAACAAATACATGAGCTAAAGAAGTTTGGAATGTAGTTTTATCTACCTCAGGCATATCCCAATCATTAAATTCAATTCCTAAGTCACGTTCAATCCACGGAAATGCATTCATCTGCCCTAATGCCATTAGGACATCATCACATTCCATAAAGATATCTGCTTCTCCTGTTGGCACTAGTGTTCTGCGTCCATTTTCGTCGTATTCTGCTGTGACCAATTCAAATAGCATTCCAACAAGTTTACCTTTTTCACAAACAAAAGCTTTGGGCGTATGATTTTCGAACATAGGGATTCCTTCGCCTTGAGCATCTTTAATTTCCCAAGGGGATGCTTTCATATCTGCTTGCGGACTTCTTACAACAATACGAACATCCTTACCACCAATTCTTCGTGCGGTTCGACAACAATCCATTGCCGTATTCCCACCACCAAGAACTAATACCTTTTCACCAATTTCTTTGGTGTGTTCAAATGCCACATTCGCCAACCAATCAATTCCTAAGTGAATATTAGCATCTGCTTCTGCCCTACCCTCAAGTTTGGGTAAATCTCGTGCTCGTGGTGCACCTGTTCCGATGAAAATAGCATCATAATCTTTTGTCAACATTTCTTTAAGGCTATTCACTTTATGTTTAAAGTGAGTCCTTATCCCCATATCAAGGATATAGTTGACTTCTTCATCAAGAACTTCTTCGGGCAATCGAAAAGATGGAATCTGGCTGCGCATAAAACCACCACCTTTATATTGATCATCAAACAAGTCTACATGGTAACCCAATGGCATCAAATCCCGAGCTACAGTTAACGATGCTGGTCCGCCACCAATTAAAGCAATTTTTTTACCATTTTTTTGTTTTGGAATATCAGGTAAACGGTGTTTTATATCACCTTTATGGTCAGCTGCAACACGTTTTAGACGACAAATAGCAACGGGTTGATCCTCAACTCGTCCACGCCTACATGCCGGTTCGCACGGTCGATCACAGGTTCGACCTAAGACACCAGGAAAAACATTGGATTCCCAATTTATCATGTAAGCATCATCAAAACGACCAGCACTTATCATGCGAATATATTCAGGAACGGGAGTATGCGCAGGACACGCATATTGGCAATCTACTACTTTGTGAAAGTAGTTAATATCTTTAATATCTGTTTCTTTCATGGGTTAAATTTTACCTAAATTTATTTTCTTTGTATAGTAAATATGCACACATCTCTTTAACTATTAGCAATATTGAATTAAGCAAAAAAAAACCTTAGTCAAATAACCAAGGTTTTAATAGTCTTCAGTTCCGAAAGTATCATTTCAACGACTTTAGAAACTGCTATTTGAGAATTTCTATGTTTCAATTCCATTATTTCTTTAAATGCCTTGCCATTCTAAATGTGAACAGCCTATTTAAAGACTTGTAAATTTTTTTAGCACGACTACTTGATAAATTTATCTAACAAACCAAGATACCAAGCACCTCCTCCAGCTGCCAACAATAAAACAACTAAGGTTACAATCCATTTCACAACTGATCCAGATGAACTAGAAGCTAAGTTATTAGTAGTTGAGTTGGATGAAGCTTGTGTTTGTTTTGGCTTACCTGCTTGGTTTTGTGCTGCAGGCATTCCAGGAGACTGGATGAGAAAACGTATATTGTCTAGTTTAATTTCATCTCCAATTTTGACTGTTTGTTTTGTTACTTTATCTCCATTAACAAAGGTGCCATTAGAAGAATCCAGATCTTCAATTTCCAACCCATCAGCTACAATTGAAATCACCGCATGTTTTCTTGAAATACCATCAACATTGATAAAAATATCATTCTCTGAATGCCTTCCAAGACTGGTTTTCCCTCTTAATGGGAAAGTTTTACCAAAATAAACACCTGACACACCGCGTAAAACAAACTTAGGTAAAGCCATTCTGATTCGCGTTCTATTATCATCAGGCACTTCAATTTTTTCAGTCACTATTTTACAGTGAACTTGTGACATAATAATTAAATCTCCTTCCCTGACTTCACGTGACTCTTTAACGAGCTTTCCATTAACCGAAACCATAGCTGCTGGATTATCAACCTTGATAGAAAAATCATCTTCATCTTTAACAATTGTCGCATGTTTTTCACACATGCCAACAGCTTCTATCTGTATCGTTGCATCTTCGGAACTACCAATCGAAAAGTTATTGCCAATAAGTTCAAAATCTTTATGTTCTTTATGTGGAAAAACTAGCTTCATTACTAAATCCTGTGTCATTTATTATTTCGCAAAATTATAACAAAATTATCACTTAAACTTAAAGCTTATTTCACATAATTAGTAGCATTAATACACTCAAATGATATAATTCCATCAAATCCATTCTATTCGCCATTTATGTGTGGCTTTCTTACCCTAAAATGGCAACTTAATTCGAGAACTTTATATGAAAATATTAGTAGCAATTAAACGCGTAGTTGACTTCAATGTACGTGTTCAAGTAAAACCCGATGGCAGTGGTGTTGCAACCGATGGCGTCAAAATGAGTATCAATCCATTTGATGAAATTGCCATTGAAGAAGCTTTACGCATCAAAGAGGCAGGAAAAGCAGATGAGGTCATTGTGGTAACTATTGGTACAAATGATGCCCAACAACAATTAAGAACAGCTTTAGCTATGGGTGCTGATCGTGCAATTTTGATTGAATCTAATTCAGAAATTCAATCATTAAAAGCTGCTACTAGCCTTTTAATGATTGCCAAAAAAGAACAAGCAGGACTCGTTATTATGGGTAAACAAGCCATCGATGATGACAACAACCAAACACCACAGATGTTAGCAACTTTATGGAATCGCCCGCAAGCCACATCCGTTTCTAAACTGGAAATCAATGGCAATTCAGCTTTGGCTACCCGTGAGGTAGATGCAGGGCTTGAAACCATTGAAATCAATTTACCTGCTGTAATTTCTACAGACTTAAGACTAAACGAACCTCGCTTTGTTAAATTACCTGACATTATGAAAGCTAAACGCAAACCCTTAGATGTTATGGCAATTGATGAAACCCTTGCTGGTTTTAATGACAACGAATTAAGCATCGAAAACTACGAGTCTCCACAACCTCGCCAAAAAGGTATTATGGTTGAAAATGTAGATGAATTAGTGGCACAACTTAAAGAAAGAGGATTAGTCTAATGAGTAAAATATTAATCTTGGCACAACATGATGGCAATTCCGTTAATCAAGGCACATCAAAAGCCCTGACAGCTGCCCAACAAATAGATGGCGCAAGTATAGATTTAGTGATATTCGCTGATGATGTAAGTGAAATTGCTGCAAAAGCCGCCAAATTAGCAGGCGTTAACACAGTGCATGCAGTGACAACAACTAATGAAAATTGGAAGTTAGCTCAAGGTATTGCTGCTAAATTTGCAGAACTCGCATCGGATTATAGTCATGTATTTGGTCCATCCGCCACCTTTGGCAAAGATGTCATGCCATGCGTTGCAGCCCTACTCGGTCAAAACCAAATCAGTGATATTATGCAAGTCATTGATGCCACAACTTTTAAACGCCCGATTTATGCAGGCAATGCTGTGATTACGGTTAAGTCTAATCACGATAAAATTGTCGCGACCATCCGTACTGCTTCATTTAAAACAGGTGACATGACGTCAGGTTCAGCTAGTATTGAGAACCACAGTATTGATAATGCACAAACTGATACTAAGTTTGTTTCACTCCAGACAGGAAATTCAGAACGCCCTGACCTGCAAACTGCCTCGAAAGTTATTGCTGGTGGGCGCGGTCTTGGTAGTGAAGAGAATTTTGAATTAATGTACAATTTAGCAGATAAGATAGGAGCCGCTACCGGCGCATCTCGCGCAGCAGTTGATGCGGGTTATTGCCCTAATGAAATGCAAGTCGGTCAAACAGGTAAAATTATTGCTCCTGACCTTTACATGTCATTTGGTATATCTGGTGCAATACAGCATTTAACAGGCATTAAAGATGCAGGAACCATTGTAGCTATCAACAAAGATGGTGATGCACCAATTTATGAAGTCGCTGATATTGGCTTGGTTGGTGATTTGTTTAAGATTGTTCCAGAACTGATGGAAAAAATTTAAACCCTCGCACCGTCATTCCCGCGAAGGCGTGAATCTATCATTTTGAAAACAAAAAAAGGGTTCAATTAGAACCCTTTTTTTTACTTTTTTTAACCCTTTCCATGAATTATGCAAAAGTCTCTAAGAATAACTTTGAAAATTTTTAAAGTTTAGTACTTACCCAAATCCCGATATAGAAATGCGCTTGAGAGTGCAAGTAACTGATGTGCATAGGAAATCAAGAAAAACTAACGTCACCTCATTGGTGATGAAGCTTTTTCTGGGTTTTCTAGGTGCATCAAGGACTTGTGCTATCATCGTGCTTTCTATATCGGGATTTGGGACTTACAACAAACTTGCCTCATAAGTATTTTGCATCAAGGTTGCTACAGTCATCGGACCAATCCCACCAGGCACTGGTGTAATCCATTTGACTTTCGCTTTGACAGCATCAAAATCTACATCACCACAAAGCTTGCCATTTTCTTTACGATTAATTGCAACATCAATTACAGTGCATCCATCTGCTACCCATTCAGATTTCACAATACCAGGCTTGCCGATTGCCACGCACAAGATATCAGCACATCGCACATGTTTTTCTAAGTCTTGAGTAAAACGATGACAGACAGTCACAGTGGCTCCAGCATAAAGCATTTCAAGCATTAATGGGCGACCAACAATATTGGATGCTCCAACAATAACCACATGCTGAGATTTTGGAATAATATCATAAGCATGCAACAAAGTCATCACACCACGGGGTGTACAGGGACGCAATCCTGGTTGTCTTAATGCTAAACGCCCTACATTTTCAGCGTGAAATCCATCAACGTCTTTATTGGGTGCAATGCGATTAGTTATTTCATTCTCATTGATATGTTTTGGTAAGGGTAATTGCACCAGTATTCCATGAATCATTTCATCTTCATTCAGTTCATCAATCAATTGAAATAATTCTTTTTCTGATACCGTCCGTGGAAACTTAAAAGAGACAGAGTTAATGCCTGCTTTTTCACATGCCTTGACTTTATTTCTAACATAAATTTCTGAGGCAGGATTATCTCCAACTAAAACAACTGCCAAACCAGGGGGCGTGTGTCCTTTTTCAATACGTTTGCCTATTTTTTCTCCAATCGTTGCAATTAATTTCTGAGATATTAATTTACCGTCTAGTATTTGTGCTGTCATGTTGTCATGGTTAATGATAAAATCTAATTTTAACACGCAAATACAGTAATGGATAAAGAAATAGAAATTAAAGCCAAAGCTTTTGATCGATTAATCAATCATTTAGATAATCGTAAAGATGTACAAAACATAGATTTAATGATACTGGCAAATTTTTGTCGCAACTGCCTATCCAACTGGATGACAGAAGAAGCCCAAGAACTAGGAGTTGAATTAGCAAAAGATGAGGCGCGCCATTATGTTTATAAAATGCCTTACCCCCAATGGAAAGACAAATACCAAAAGGAAGTATCAGACGAAAAGCTATCCATATTTAAACAAGCCTTTAAAAACAAAGGTTAAAAAGAGGAAACAAAATGCCTATTAAAATCATTCAAGTAAACTACAATAATGAACAACATGGAAGACACTTAATCGAAATGCTCGATTGTTATGCTAATGACCCAATGGGTGGAAATCAGGCCCTAGCAGATTATGTTGCACAAAATTTAGTTCACGCACTATCCAATCGCAGTGATGCAATTAGTATATTAGCCTATGTTGAAGGACAACCAGCGGGCTTATTGAATTGCTTTGAGGGATTTTCCACTTTTAATTGTAAGTCATTGATAAATATACATGATTTAATTGTTGCTACAGAATTCAGAGGACTAGGATTAAGTACAAAAATGTTAACTATGGTTGAAGAAATAGCCAAAGAAAAAAATTGCTGCAAACTAACTTTAGAAGTGTTACAAAAAAACGTCATAGCTATCAATTCATATCGCAAATTTGGCTTCATGCCTTATGAGCTTGACCCTATCCTGGGAAAAGCTGAATTTTGGGAAAAGAAATTGTGAAAACCGTTATTTTCTTAATTTTACTTAGCACACTTTATTCCTGCACAAAAAACCAAGGAGAGGAGCTAGGCGAACACAAAGACAAACAAATAATAGCATGCAGTAAAGAAGCAAAAATGTGCAGTGGTGGGCAAGTAGTCAAACGCAATCCTAGAAACAACTGTAACTTCGATTCCTGTCCACAACATAAAAAGGATACAAAAACACTTTGTACAGCAGATGTTAAACAATGCGCTGACGGCACTTTCGTTGGAAGGGATTCTAATAACAACTGCCAATTTCCAGAGTGTAGAGACAGTTTGCTTTAGGTTTACTTAAAGCTCCTCACGAGTTTTAGTAAAACTTTCTTTAAAAATTAATATGAAAATCTTTACCTTTTTATGCGATAATAGACTTTCTTAAAACTATTGATATTCATAAGAGGTATATAATTCAATAACCTTCACTAATGTTACTGAATTATTTCAAGCTGACCTATTTAGAATGTAAAAATTTCAAATAGCTAATACAAAAATCATAGAGACGAATACTAACTTAAGTGATTGGGGAAAATTTGAAGGTATAGCATTTATTTATACTTTAACTTACAAATCAAACTAATTAAAAAATAATAAAAATGTGCAAACTATGTTTTTAAAATACAATTTATATGCTTTCCTGGCAAACTTCATCATCCCATTTGTAGTCGTTTTTGCCATGAATGACCCTAGCCAGGCTATACTTGTTTGGCCAGCAGTTGGCATAAGTGTAATATCTGCATTGGTTTGGGGGTATAAAATAATTCCTGCCTTATATTTAGCACAACTTTTACTTAGCTTCTTACTTTACCCCAATGATAATTTTTTATTGAACAACTTCTTCATCAACAATCTTTTTATTTTAATTGGGCTTATACGCTGTTATTTGGGTGCTTACCTTATACGCTTTTTCATTGGTTACCCTAACCCTATAATCTCCAATAAAGCCATAATCAAACTATTTCTCATAGTCGCTCCTCTCATTGCATTTGTATCAACCAGTTTAAGCAGTATTGCAAAGTTTTTATTAGATTCCAATCTTCAAATCAATTCATTATTATCGCATTATATTGAGTGGTGGTTTGGTGATTATATCGGCTTTGTTATCTTTGCACCGCTTTTATTAGTAGTTATTGGTAAACCGAGGACTATCTGGAACTCTCGATATCTGTCACTTGCGCTACCAGTAGTATTAACTCTCGCATTTTTTATATTTCTCTATAATAAAACCGAACATTCTGACAAAAAAAGGTTAAAAGAAAATTTCACAGTTAAATCAGAGCTTATCACGAATGTAATTAACAAAGAATTCACATGGATAAATGAGTTTGTTAACTCTAGTTTAAGTCACCTATTCCTCGATGAAGGGTGGAAAAGTAAATTTGAGATCTTTTTAAATGCCGCTAGAGACAGCAACAGTTCAATTATTGGTATAGCATGGGTTGATGAAAATAAGTCAGTTAAATTCTTTAAACCTCACAACACTGAAAGCAGTCAATTCAATCTTATTAAACAAATTGATTTTACCCAATACATTCAAAATAACGAGAAGGATAATAAAACGAAATACGATAAGAATACAAATTTATTTATTAACATTTTTCACTTCAATAAAAGAAATCATAAAAGCAACATCATTTTATTCCATAATCCACTCATACTAGCTGCTACGATACTAGAGTTTTATAATTTACATGACACCCAGGTTCAAATCAACATTAAAAACCTTAACCAAACATTTGATATTGGAGAAACAAATGAGCCTCTTTATAATAAAATCTACTTTCAATCAAGCCTAGATTTTAACACTGAAAAATGGCAAATTAGTTTTCAGCCAACACTTAAATATTTATCCAGCAATAAAGTCAATAGCAATAAACTAGTCGCAATAATTGGTTTGATTTTTACTGGCTTATTAAGTATATTATTACTAATAATCACTGGCAAAAACACATTAACCGATATAAAAGTCAAAGAAAGAACTTTAGCATTAGATACTAAAGTTAATTACTTCAAAGAGGAGAAAATACAGTACCAAAAACTAATTGAAAACCACCCTGTTGTTTTATGGCGTCAAAACATTAAGACAAACCAGCTAACTTACATAAGCGACAAAGTTAAGGAGCTTTATGGCTACGATCAAGACCAGTGGCTCACTACACCTAATTTTAGATACGAGCATATTATTAAAGAAGACCGAGAAGCTGTAGCAGACTTAGTAAGTAATGCAATTGCAAATCGTATATCTTTTGAACTAGAGTACAGATTCAAACGCGCTGACTCGTCTATTGCTTGGATTAAGGATGTCGTATCCTTTAACAAAGATAAACAAGGCAATGCTCAACTTGTTGGTTTGATGATTGATACAACTGAAACATATGAGGCAAAAAACAAACAAAACATTAGTGAGAGTAAGTACGGCATTTTATTTAAATATGCTCCAGAACCAATGATTCTTATCGACTTAGAGTCTCACCTATTTAAAGACATTAATGATAAAGCCAATACCCTCTTTGGTTTAGATAATATTTTAGGCACCTTAAAATTATCTGATTTATCTCCCATAAAGCAATCTGACGGTAGCTTATCAATTAGTCGTTTAGAAAAAATCTATAAAATACTTTTCACAAAAGATATCTATAAATTCGAATGGGAAATGTATAACAAGTCTCATAAAAAGATTATTTGTAAAATTGAGTTCATTAAATTACCTGAAACTAAAAACAATTTAATCCTTGCCTCAATAATTGATGTAACTGAAAAAAGACAACACGAAAGAAAGATTAGCCAATTAGCCTACTATGATCAATTGACCTCACTACCTAATCGCGAATACTTTTATTCAAAGTTTGAGTTTTTTCATCAACTTGCAATAAATAAAAAACAATTTGGAACAATTATATATCTAGATCTCGACCGATTTAAACTTCTAAATGATTCACTTGGTCATCAAACAGGAGATAAGTTACTTGAAATGGTTGCCCAGCGGATAAAGAACACTTCAAGAAATAACGACTTTTGTGCACGACTAGGAGGTGACGAATTCATTATATTGACTCGTAACCTTGAAAAACATATTCAAACTGCATTAGAACAAAGCTTAGTTAAGTCTGAACTAATCTTAGAAGCACTCAATGAGCCTTATCAATTAGGTGACTATGAACACTTTATTACACCAAGTATTGGAGTATCAGTGTTTCCAAATAACAATGCTAGTTTAGATGAAATCGTTCATCAAGCTGATATTGCTATGTACGCTTCTAAAGATAAAGGTAAAAACACCATAACAGTTTTCCAAAAAAGCATGATACAACAAGTTGCTAAAAAATTACATTTAGAAAAAGCTGTAAAAGATGCATTTGACAAAGGTGAATTTGAACTCTATTACCAAGTTAAAGTAGATAAGAGTCAAAAGGCAACTTCAGTAGAAGCCCTACTAAGGTGGAGCCGTCTAAAAGAATTTAATATTGATACAGAAAAGTTAATTGAAATAGTTGATACCGTTGGACTAACAAATGAACTTGGAAATTGGATACTAGATCAGGCTTGTTATCAATTAAAAAAATGGGAAGGGAAAAGCACTATAAAGTCTTTATCAATAAATATCAGTCCAAAACAACTGCATCAAAAATTATTTGTTGAACAAATTATAAGTGTAGTGAGTAACTATAAAATCAAGCCAGAAAGAATTACCTTAGAGCTGACAGAAACAGTACTTTTTGATAATCAAAAAATATTAATTGAAAAATTACAAGAACTAAGAAAATATGGCATCAAAATTTCTCTTGACGATTTTGGCACAGGCTACTCATCTTTAGCGTATTTACAAAAACTGCCTGTGGATGAATTAAAAATAGACAAAATGTTTATCGACAATTTAACACCAAAAAAATCCTCTCAGTATGTCATTAAATCCATACTAACCCTTGCAAAATCAATGAATATCGAACTTATTGTGGAAGGCATTGAGACACGACAACAATTTAAAATATTAAAAAAACTGGGAGTTAAGTATTTTCAAGGCTATTATTTTGCTAAAGCACAACCTGCTAGTCAATTAAATAAACAATATTTAATGAGCTGAGAGAACACTCAAGTACAGTACAGTACAGTTTTACTCAGCTCATCAATGCAAAAGTTAATCTTTTTTATTCATCTTAGCAATCTTTTTTAAGGCTTTATTCTTTTTAGCTGCTTTTGATGCAATTTCAACAATTTCATCACGTAATGAATCTGATTTTTTATCGGTGGTCTTTTGTAAGGCAATAATTCGTTTCTTTGATGCCTTTATTTTCAAACGTGTTTTCTCTACTTTTTTTGCCGCTTTTTTAGCCTTCTTCGCTGCTTTTTCAGCAATCTTTGCTGCTTGTTCAGCTCGCTGTATAGCTTCAATAAGCTTTTTTTCAAGATTAATGTTATTTTCACTCATTTTTCAATCTCTGTCCACTACTCTATTATTGTAAATTGCTTTCACAGAACCAACGATATTTTCATCTGGTGCATAAACAATAGATTTATCTTTATTAGGGTAATCTAAATTATGCAAGAAATAACGAATACAATTGATTCTTGCACGTTTTTTATCATCTGATTTAACCACCGTCCAAGGAGCATCACCAGTATCGGTATGAAAAAACATAGATTGTCTGGCTTCGGTATAATCACCCCACTTGCTTAATGATTGAATATCAATCGGCGATAGCTTCCACTGCTTTAGTGGGTCAAATTTACGTGAGTGAAAGCGACGCAATTGCTCTTGCTGTGTTACTGAAAACCAAAACTTAAATAAAATAATACCAGAGTTTACCAACATACGCTCTACATTAGGTGCTTGACGCATAAATTCTAGATACTCTCTGTCGGTACAAAACCCCATAACTTTCTCAACACCACCACGGTTATACCACGATCTGTCATAAAATCGCATTTCACCTTTTGTTGGCAAATGATGAATGTAGCGTTGAAAATACCATTCGCCACGCTCTCTATCCGTTGGCTTTTCTAAGGCAACAACACGTGCAGCACGTGGGTTTAAATGCTCCATATACCGTTTAATGGTTCCACCCTTACCTGCCGCATCACGCCCTTCAAATAAACAAACAATTCTTTGTCCCGTTTCCTTAACCCAACTTTGTACTTTTAATAATTCACGTTGAAGTAAGTGTTTCTCACTTTCGTAATCAAACAAAGACATTTTTTTATCATAAGGATAATCTCCAGCCAATGCAGAAATTTTTAAAAGCTGACTACCTTTCATCACCTTATTTGATTTCATCACCACATCAGAATCCACTAAGTACTTTAAAACTTTCTTTGCTTGTTTTGTGGTTTTAATGTCTTTAAATTTTGGTTGAGACTTTTTATTTTTCTTTACTATATCTTTCATAAATTACCCTTTTACTTCTCGTTAATAATTGATAGTATAGCAGTTTTTTCACCTAAAGTGATTGATTTAGGTCAACTATCAGCAGGATGATTAATTCCATCATTTGTTGGTACATTTTCCAACTCAAATGGATTAACTCCATCTAAACACGCCACATTAAAACCATATTGGCTCGGATTTGAACGGCGTTGATGGTGCGTATAGATACCACAAACAGAGCAAAAGTAGTGTTTGGCAGTCATGGTGTTAAATTGATAGAGCCTTAGCTTGTCTTTACCCTTGATTATTTTAATGCCATCAAGTGTTACTGATGCCACAATTGCTCCACGCCTACGGCACATACTGCAATCGCATCGCCTTGGCTCCTCAATGCCATTAGGTAAGGTCAACTCAAATTGTACTGAACCACAATGACATGAAGCTTTATGTATCGGTTTAATTTTCATTTAACAGCTTCAATAAAAAACCATACTCTTCGGCAGTTTCTTTGTAAGCTTGAAAACGCCCTGATGTACCGCCGTGACCAGCTTCCATATTGGTTCGCATGATAAGAATATTATCATCAGTCTTAACATCACGCAACTTCGCCAACCATTTAGCAGGTTCCCAATACTGCACTTGAGAATCATGCAAACCTGTCGTAATTAACATATTGGGATAATCTTTAGCAGTGACTTGATCATAAGGGGAATACGACAACATGTAATCGTAATACTTTTTATCCTTAGGGTTGCCCCACTCATCAAATTCACCTGTTGTTAGAGGAATTGACTCATCCAACATGGTTGAAATCACATCGACAAAAGGAACAGCTGCAATAATGCCTTTATACAATTCTACATTCATATTGATTACTGCACCCATCAACAACCCTCCAGCTGAACCACCCATACCAAAGACTTTATCCTTGTCACCAAACCCTTGAGTAATTAAGCCTTTAGTTACATCCACATAATCATTGAATGTATTTTGTTTTTTTAACAATTTCCCATCCTCGTACCAAGCTCTGCCTTTGGCTTGTGAGCCACGAACATGAGCAATCGCATAGATAAAATCTCTATCTAGCAATGATAAACGCGCATAAGAAAATGTTGGGTCAACCGAATGCCCGTAAGAACCATAAGCATAGACTAAAATTGGACGTTCGGATAAAGGTGTTTCTGATTTTTTATAAACTATGGAGACTGGAACTTCGGCTCCATCACGTGCAACTACTGTAGTACGTTGCGATTTGAATTGCTTGTCATCATAGCCACCAAGGACTTCATCGCGTTTCATTAAGGTTTTCTTAGCAGTATTCATGTCATAATCATACACCGTAAAAGGTGTCGTCATGGAAACATAACCATAGCGAATAACATCACTACTTTGATCAGGGTTATAGCCTAAATACATGGTATAAGTTTCTTCGTCTGCTTTTATCTTTTTAGAAGACTCGTTTTTGTAATCAAACAACTTAATGTGACGAACCCCATTGCTGCGTTGTTCAATTGCAAGCTTGTTTTTTAACGCCTGCATATCGTAAATCAAAGTCGAATCATCGTGTGCGATAACTTCTTGCCAACTATTTTTATCATTTGCGTGAGATAAATCAGTTTTCATTATTCTGAAATTTTGAGCCTGCCAATTGGTCAACACATAAAACTCATCATTTAACTCTTCCAGTGAGTATTCATGGCCTTTTTCACGCGGTAGAAAGGATTTAAACTCAGCTTTTGGATTGCTTGCATCCAAGACCAACATCTCTGAGCTTAATGTGCTGGTCAAACTGATAATAATGTAATTTTTAGAAGTTGTGGCAGCAACTGACGTATAAAAAGTATCATCAGTTTCTTCATAAACTAACGTATCTTTTTGGGTACTACCTAATTCATGACGATAAACACGGTAAGGTAATAAAGTTATTGGGTGTTTTATCGTGTAGAAGAAGGTTTTATTGTCCAGTGCCCAAACAATTGCACCAGTGGTGTTTTCAATCACATCATCATAATACTTCCCTGTTTCTAAATTTTTAAAACGCAAGGTGTACTTTCTTCGCCCTGTGACATCTTCTGAAAAACCTAATATTTTATGATTTGGTGAAATCGCTTGGTAGTTTGAGGCAAAATAGCTTTTATCTTTTGCACGATTGTTCATATCTACCATAATTTGTTCATCGGCTTTTATGCTTTTATATTTTCTGGCATAAATTGGATACTCTTTGCCTTCATCAAAGCGAGAGTAATACCAGTAATTATCAATTTTATAAGGCACAGAAACTTCTTTTTGGGGCAAACGTCCAACCATTTCCTTATATAATTCATCAATTATAGGTTTTTGCTCCTTCAATATTACATCGGTATAGCTGTTTTCTTGAATTAAATAATCAATAACATCAGGAGCTTTACGCTTATCATCACGCAACCAATGGTAAGGATCATAGCGTTTGTTGCCATGTTCTTCGTGATAATATGGGATTTTTTTTGCCTTTGGTGGCGATTGTGTTTCAGGTGTTTTTATCATGTGTGAGCAACCTAATTGAGTTAATATGATTGAAAAAAGGAAGATATAATTAAACATAATGTATTCCAGATAAGCTACAATTAGCTTTTAAAATAGTGTGTAGATTATAGTGAAAATTAAAACAAAATCCATAACAATTATATTTATCCTTCTTCTTAGTTCTCATGTATTTTCAAAAGTAACCGTTATTCATAATGTAAAAGGCAACACTATTAATCAAGGGCAAAGAACTAGCTTTAGTGCTATTGCTTTCGAAAACAACAAAATACTAGCCATCGGCGATAGTCCAACTTTAATTAAAAACCACAAAAAAGCTGAACTCATTAATGGCAAAGGCAAAGCCATGTTACCCGGGCTACATGATGCTCATGCACATATCATGGGTTTTTCACGCTTACAAAACCAAGTGGATTTAGCTGATGTGAAAACCTTAGAAGAGTCTTTGAAAAAAATCAAATTCTATGCCGAAACACACCCAGAGCAAGAGTGGATTCTAGGGCGAGGTTGGAACCAAGTACTGTGGCACGGTAAAAAATTTCCAACAAAACAAGACCTTGACAAACTAGGAATTGATAGACCAATATGGTTAAGACGAGTGGATGGTCATGCAGGATGGGCAAATTCTATTGCCATGCAACTTGCCCGAACCTCAAGCATCGAAAAAGAAGTCGAAGGCGGTGAAATAATCCTTGACAAAAATGGTGTTCAAACAGGTGTTTTTGTTGATAATGCCATGGATTTAATCCAAAAAGAAATCCCGCAAGAAAGTGCATTTGATACCATCGATTATATGCTTAACGGTTTAAAATACCTCGCTTCATTGGGACTAACCTCAATTGATGATGCTGGCATTGAATTTCAAACCTATAACGCCTACAAATTATTGGCAAAAAACAAACTTATGCCTATTCGCATTAATGCCATGGTTGCTTCTTGGGATAAAAACCTGGATAAAATGCTTAAAAAACCAATACACGATAAAAATGGTTTCCTACAAATTCATGCCATTAAGTACATCTTTGATGGCGCACTTGGTTCACGAGGAGCTGCCATGCTCAAACCCTACAGTGACAGAAGTGATTCAACGGGGTTAATTGTACAAAGTGAAGATTTTATCAAAAAAACAGCTTATGCCAATGCTAAAAATGGCTGGCAAACAGCCATTCACTCCATCGGAGATGCTGCCAATCATATGGCGTTAAACATTATGGTTGATAAACGAGCACAGACTCAAAAGAATCGAAACCGCGATGAACACGCGCAAGTAATTAATCTTGATGACATTCATTTATTCAAAGAAAACAATATAATCGCATCAATGCAACCAACCCATGCCACATCAGATAAAAACATGGCTGAAGATAGAATTGGAAAAAACCGATTAAAAGGAGCTTATGCTTGGCAAACATTATTAAAAGATGGAGTGGTTATTGCCTCTGGCTCTGATTTTCCTGTTGAATTACCCAATCCATTTTTTGGTTTACACGCAGCAGTAACACGCCAAGATAGAGATAATCAACCTAAAGATGGTTGGATTCCTTCAGAAAAAATGACGCTAGAACAAGCCCTTGCCTCTTTTACCATCAAAGCAGCTTATGCCAATAGACGTGAAAATGAATTAGGCAATTTAGAGGAAGGAAAATTAGCTGATTTCATTTTAGTTGATCAAGACATTTTTAACATAAACCCACAAGACATCTGGAAAACACAAGTATTACAAACATGGATTAACGGTAAAAAAGTTTTTGAAAAAAATTAAAAACTCTCTTGAAAAATAATTACCTGTTCCTATATTACTCCTGTCAGATGCCGAAAGGGTCTGATAATTGAAAATGTTAAACGCTTAGGCTCACTAAAGAGGTAAGCACACAAATATTGCTTAAACAATAGGAGAATATTATGAACTTAGATTTAACCCCTTTATTCCGTACATCTGTTGGATTCGACCGCATGGCTCAAATGATGAACCAAGCACACAGGATAGACCAAAACAATGCGTCATATCCTCCTTATAACATCGAAACACTGGATGAAAACAAATACCAAATTACTCTTGCCTTGGCAGGTTTTACCCAAGATGATTTAGACATTACTAGTGAACAAAACATTTTAGTCGTTCGTGGAAAAACAGAAAATGATGTCGAACGCAAATACCTACACCGTGGTATTGCCACACGCTCATTTGAGCGAAAATTCCAATTAGCTGACCATGTTAAGGTCACAGCTGCAGTTATGGAAAATGGATTACTTCACATTCAATTGATGAAAGAAATTCCTGATGCGATGAAACCACGTAAAATTGAAATTAACAATCAAAATACGTTAGAAACTTCAAAACAAGAAACTATTGATGAAAAAGTAAAACCAGAAATTGTTAAGGATAATGTTGCTTAACACTTGTTTTTAGAACATCACCCTATTTAAAAGCCCTCATTTGAGGGCTTTTTTTAAACTTTAATTGAAACCACTTGTCTATTCCAACATAAATTATTAATATGCTTCACTTATGAAATATAACTTTCTTCACTTCTTATTGGTTTTATTCGCTTTGCAATCAACAATTGCTATGGCTGATTTTTACCAACCCCATCATAGTGAAGAAGAACATATTCAAACTTTAGTGACGGATACCACACTTTCAGGTGATGAACTCAAATCTCATCAATCGACAACTGGTGAAGTTAATCATTCTTGCCATCATTTTTGTGCTTCACACTCAATAACATTTATTAATCTCAATGACTTAATGAGTATTAAGTCACTTATATACAACTCAAAATTACTCAACAAAGATTCAAATTACTTTAAAAATCGCAGTATAGCTCCCGATCTTCGCCCTCCAATTATTTAATTTAACCCAAACACTTTAAGTTTATCAACTAAGTGTTTTTCGCACATAAATAATACTAAACACCTCGTGTGTTTAAACGTGTATATTAAATAAATAATAGGAAAAAAAATGTATAAATGTATATCAAGATATTTGGTAACTATAGGCTTAATCGCTGTTACCATATCTGTTTCGGCTATAGAAAAACCCCAGTCGGATTTTTTATGGTTAAAACAACAAATAGTCAAACATCCACAAGTATTGGCTGCAAGACAATCAATGAAAGCCAATCTTTATCAAGCCGACAGCTTAGAGAAAGCCACTTATAATCCACTACTTTCTACTGACTTTGGTAGTGAGGGATCTGATAGAACCTACACTTTGGGCATCAATCAAACCATTGACTGGACAAATAAACGCGGTTCAAGAAAACAACAAGCTGTTTTTACTAGAATTTCTGCTCAAAAAAGTTATGCCTTAGTCGTTCAAACTAAAATGGCAGAAGCATTAAATGCATTAATCAACTGGCAGGCTATAAAAGATCAATCACAACTCATTACTCAACAAGAAAACCAATTAGAAAACTTATTGGAAATTGTTAAAAAGCGAACTAAAAGTGGTGATTTGGGCCAACTTGATGCTGAGCTGGCCTATTTAAGTCTCTCTCAAGGTTTTGGTCAGTCTGCAAGGGTGCAAGCACAACTTCGACGTATTGAAACTTCCATTGGTGAACTACTGCCTGACTGGAACAAACGTAAAATAGCACTTTCTCAACCACAATGGAACCATGTAATTGATGAAATAGCAGAGAAACTAGTCGACAATCACCCCACCGTTCAAGTAGCCAAAGCACAATGGGAAATATCAGTTTTTGCAGCAGAAATCGCCCTTAAAAAGAAAAAAGCCGATCCTAGCATCGGTTTAGGTGCAGGAAAACTCGGCAGAGATGATGTTTTAACACTGTCTTTATCTATCCCCCTATATCTGCGCAACAACTTTAGCTTACAGTACAAAGCAGCAGACCAACAAGCAATGGCATCTGAGGCAAATTATCACGCAGTTAGAAGAAAACAATTGTTTGCTATTAAGGCATCACAAGCGGCATTAAAAGAATACAACAAAAGGTTTAAAAAATGGCAAAATCTCATGCAAGGAAGAGATAAAAACAGTGAAAACCTTTTACAAAAACAATGGGGTATTGGCGATATCAGTACTACCGAATACTTATTAACTTTACAACAAAGAACCGCTGGCTTGATAGCAGGTATCCAACTAGAGCAAGAGTATCAATCCGCTTTGATACAACTATTACTAGACACAGCCCAATTAGATACCACTCAAGCACAGACAACAGAGACATTAAAATGAATAAATTATTAATAATATCACTCATCAGTATATCTATGATGAGTGCAACAACTCCTAACCTTGCGTATGCAGAACAAGGTCACAATCAACAAAAAGAGCCCCATGATGAACACGCTGACAATGATGAACATAGCGACAAAAATGAAAAAAGCACAGGTGTTACTTTAAGCCAGCAACAGCAAGACTTAGTTAATATTAAAGTAGAAGCATTGCAAGCTCGAAATTTTGAATACAGTATTTATGCACCTGGAGAAATTCAAGCCAATGGTTATACCAGCTATTTGGTTTCTCCTCGAGTTGATTCGGTGGTGATGAAACGCCATAAGGCATTGGGTGACCATGTAAAAAAAGGAGAAAAGTTAGTGACCCTATTTAGTGAGTCCGTAGCCGAAGCACAAGCAACTTTAAAGGTGGATTTAGCAGAATGGAATCGTGTCAAACAATTAGGTCGTCAAGCTGTAGGTGCTAGTCGTTTTATCAAGGCACAAAATAATTTTGAATTGTCACAGGCTCGTTTATTATCCTTTGGTCTCTCATCACAAGCAATTAAACAAAAATCAACTGCGCTTGGAGAATACACTTTAACGGCTCAAATTAATGGTGCTATTTTGACTGATGACTTTCAACAAGGTCAACGTGTTGAAGCAGGTCATGCTTTGATGTTACTTAGTGATGAATCACAATTGTGGGTTGAGGCAAGAATTCAAGCTTCAGTACAATTGAATTTACCCGTAGGAACTTTGGCACAAGTTAAAGTTGGTGACAGATATTACTCAGCAAAAGTCTCTCAAGAAGCTCATACTATTGATGAAAAAACCCGTACAAGAGTCATCCGCTTATTAATTAACAACCCTAATGACGCATTACATCCAGGTGAATTTGCAGATGTGTATTTCTCGATGAAAACAAAAAAAGCAGTCACTGCAGTTCCAGAAAACGCACTGATGCGAAGTGCCGATGGAGACTGGGTGGTTTTTGTAGAATCAAAACACAATCAATTTGCAGCAGTAGAAGTCGAATTAGGGCGTGTTTTAGGAGAAAACCGTGAAATATTTGGTTTAGAGATGGGTACAAAAATTGTGACAGCTGGTGCTTTTTTCGTTGCCTCAGAAATAGCCAAAGGCGGATTTGATCCGCATGGCCATTAATCTTTCTTCGTCATTCTTGCGAAGGCAGGAATCTAATAGAAAAAAATTTAACGGAGAAAAAACATGTTAAATAAATTAATAGATTGGTCGGTTAAAAATCGACTACTGGTTGTGCTGGCACTTGTTGGCATGGTTGCCTTTGCTGCATTATATATACCAAAACTCAATTTAGATGCATTTCCTGATGTGACTAATATTCAGGTTACCATCAACACCGAAGCCCCAGGACTTGCCAGTGAAGAGGTTGAACAACTCATTACTTTCCCCATCGAAGCAGTCATGTATGCCCTACCCGATGTTGAGGAAGTGCGTTCTATTTCCAAGACTGGATTATCAGGTATAACTGTTGTTTTTAAAGAAGGAACAGATATTTATTTTGCCAGACAATTAGTTTTTGAACGCCTGCAATCAGCCAAAGAATTGATTCCCAGCGGGGTTGGTACACCAGAAATAGGACCTAACACCTCCGGCTTAGGTCAAGTGTATCAATATTATTTAAAAGCTGACAAAGATTCTGGCATGGATATTATGGCACTGCGATCACTCAATGATTGGGTTGTTAAACTTATCTTAATGCCTGTTGATGGCATAACAGATGTTCTCTCTTTTGGTGGTCAGGTCAAACAGTACCAAGTTAATCTTAACCCATCTCGTCTACTGGCTTATCAATTGACTCAAAGTGATGTTATTGATGCCCTAGAAGATAATAATTCCAATGCAGGTGGTTGGTACATGAACCGAGGTCAAGAACAGTTGGTCATTCGCGGTGTGGGTTGGTTAAGCAATGGTGAAGAAGGTTTGGCACAATTACGACAAATCCCCTTAAAAACCATTGATGGAACTGTTGTTACTGTTGCGGATGTAGCTCAAGTTGAATTCGGAAGCGAAATACGTCAAGGTGCAGTAACGATGACTGAACGAACAGAAAACAATGGCTCTCGCTATGTTGGCGAAGTGGTAACAGGTATTATTTTAAAACGCATGGGTGCAAATACTAAGGTCACTATTGATGGCATTAAAGAGCGCATTCCATTGATTCAACAAGCCTTACCCAAAGGTGTAACATTTGAACAAATTTATGATCAAGCTGATTTAATTGAAAAGGCAGTTGGAACAGTCTCTAAAGCCTTAATAGAAGCCTTTATTTTTATTGTTATTGTTTTGGTGCTATTTTTATTAAATATTCGCTCAGTTATCTTGGTGTTAATTTCGATTCCATTATCTGTAGGTATGGCATTAACAGTGATGTCTTATAACGGTTTGTCAGCAAATTTAATGTCATTGGGTGGCTTAGCTGTTGCTATTGGTATGATGGTTGATGGTGCGGTAGTGATGATGGAAAACATATTCAAACACCTAACACATCCAGATAGCTATCACGACAAAGAACATGCCGAAATAGCTGATAAAGATGACATTGAATCGACTCAATTAATCAACAACACTACCGTTGCCTTGCGCATCCAATTGGCAGCAAAAGAAGTCGCTAAACCTGTATTTTATGCCGTTACCATTATTATGGTCGTATTTGCACCACTCTTTAGTTTAGAAGGGGTGGAAGGAAAATTGTTTCAACCCATGGCTGTAAGTATTATGATTGCAATGGCTGCATCCTTGTTGGTTTCTTTGATAGTTGTACCTGCATTGGCTAGTTATTTTTTCCAAAAGGGTGTCAAAGCAAAAACCAGCCCAATAGTCATTTATCTAGAGAAAGCTTATCGTTTTGTTTTAGAAAAAGCCATGAAAGTTAAATTATTGGTTATTGTCTTTGCAGGTGTTTTATTACTGGCATCATTGTTTTTATTGTCCCGCCTAGGTACAGAATTTGTACCAGAATTAGAGGAAGGAACCATTAACCTACGTGCAACTTTAGCACCCTCTGCCAGTTTAGACACTGCTTTAGATATTGCTCCAAAGTTGGAGAAAATGCTCATGGAATTTCCAGAAGTGACTTATGCCATGAGTCGCATAGGCCGTGCTGAGATTGGTGGTGACCCAGAACCAGTGAGTAATATTGAAGTTTATATCGGTCTAAAACCAGTAAGCGAATGGCAAAATGCAAGTAACCGTAAAGATTTACAATTATTAATGGAAGAAAAACTCGAAAAAATCCCAGGATTGTTATTAAATTTTTCTCAGCCCATTGCAACTCGTGTTGATGAATTGTTATCAGGAGTCAAGGCGCAATTAGCCATGAAATTATTTGGCTCTGACTTAGAAGTCTTAGCCCAAAAAGGTCAAGAGATAGTCAAAGCAGTACAAAGCGTGACTGGAGCAAGAGATGTGGCAATGGAACAAATTGCTGGCGAGTCACAATTGGTTATCAAGCCAAATCGCAGACAACTTTCGCGCTATGGGTTATCGGTAGGTGATTTGATGTCAGTGGTTCGAGATGGTATTGGTGGGAGTGAAGCGGGACAAATTATCAATGGTAATGAACGTTATGATATTTATGTACGTTTAGCAAAATCATTGCGAAAAGATCAATTTAGTATTGCAGAATTAAGATTACAATCGCCAACAGGTGCTTTGGTTCGACTCGGTGATGTAGCAGATATTGCTATCGATTCAGGTCCTCCTCAAGTGCGTCGCGATGATGTGCAAAGGCGAGTGGTGATACAAGCCAATGTACAAGACCGAGACATGGGTTCTGTGGTCAAAGACATTCGTGCTGCCATAGCAGAACAAGTTGAATTACCAACGGGATATACCGTGGATATCGGTGGACAGTTTGAAAACCAACAACGCGCGCAAAAGAAACTAATGGTTGTCGTACCATTATCTATTGGCTTAATTGCATTATTATTGTATTTTGCTTTTGGTTCCGTTGGGCAAGCTGTTTTGATTCTTATCAATTTACCCTTAGCAATGATTGGCGGGATATTTTCCTTGTGGATTTCAGGGCAATACTTATCGGTACCTTCTTCTATTGGTTTCATTACTTTATTTGGTGTCGCAGTACTCAACGGTGTAGTAATGGTCGAAGCAATCAATCTGCGTATTGAAAATACTAAAGATAAATTAGCAAAAGCCATATATGAAGGAGCTGTTTCACGATTAAGGCCTGTTCTAATGACAGCAATAGTTGCAGCTCTTGGTCTGATTCCAATGATATTGTCCGATGGCATAGGTGCAGAAATCCAACGACCACTGGCGACAGTCATTGTTGGTGGATTAGTCACCGCAACCTTTTTAACTTTATTTGTCTTACCCGTTTTATTTGCCTGGTTCTCAAAAGGTAAAATAAAAATGATGCAAACAGGAGAACTACATGAGTGAACATGAACATAAAGACCATGATAAGGAAGGCGAACACAATCACGGCTTTGGCAGTGAAAAAATCGAGTTATATTTCGCTATTGGCAGTGGTGTTTTTTGGGTAACAGGCTTAATTCTTTCTTTTATGGCAACCATTCCTGCATGGTTACCATTAACACTTTTTGTCAGCGCTTTTATTTTGGGTGGTTTTTTTACGCTGATTGAAGCTTATGAAGCGGTTAAGAGTGGCAAATTTGAAATTGATTTTCTTATGCTTGTAGCCGCTGCTGGTGCGGCAGCTTTAGGCAAGTGGGAAGAAGGAGCATTGTTGCTATTTCTATTTTCTTTAGGGCATTCTTTGGAAAAATACGCCATGAACAAGGCAAGAAAGTCGATACAAGCCTTATCAGAACTGGCACCATCTACCGCTTTGCTCAAACAAACCAATGGCAATATAAGTGAAGTTGAAATTGACCAGTTGCAGTTAAATGATGTGATTGTTATTAAACCAAATAGCACAATTGCAGCCGATGGCATGGTTATTGCTGGCACTAGTTCGGTCAATCAAGCTCCGATAACTGGTGAAAGTATGGCTGTGGGAAAATCGCCCATAGATAATAGCAATACTGCAACTACTTTAGAAAATTTATCTGATGAAAACCGTGTTTTTGCAGGAACAATTAACGGCAGCAGCACCTTAGAAATCAAAGTGCTAAAAATTGCAAAAGACAGCACACTTGCACGTTTAGTAGAACTGGTTAAGAATGCTGAAAAACAAAAATCACCAACTCAACAATTTACTGATAAATTTGAAAAGTATTTTGTTCCAGCGGTATTATTTACCGTGGTAGCTTTATTGTTTGCTTTTTTGATAATTGACGAACCATTTGCGGACAGTTTTTACCGCGCTATGGCTGTTTTGGTTGCAGCATCACCTTGTGCATTAGCCATCTCAACTCCAAGTGCAGTACTTGCTGGTGTGGCACGAGCTGCAAAACAAGGAGTACTTATCAAAGGGGGAAGGCCCTTGGAAGATTTAGGCAGTTTAAATGCCTTGGCTTTTGATAAAACAGGAACACTAACCGAAGGTAAACCCAAACTCACCAATGCTATTGGTTTGAATGATACTTCACAAGAAAAGTTACTTAAAATTGCTGTTGCAGTAGAAAAACTCAGTGACCACCCACTAGCATCTGCCATTGTCAATGGTGGTAAAAAAATTTTAGGTGATACAATTGTTCCTAAAGCCAATAACTTACAAGCACTCACTGCTCGTGGAGTCAAAGCTATAGTTGAAGACAAACTAGTGTATATTGGCAACCGTCGTTTGTTTGAAGAAATCACAAAAGAGGATGTCCCTTTAGCTATCACAGAAATTATGGAAAACCTCGAATCCCAAGGGCATACTGCCATGATTGTTTATCATGACAATGAATATATTGGAGTCATATCTGTGATGGATGTCGCACGCGAAGAAGCACAATCCACTTTATTAGCATTAAAAGAAATTGGCATTAAGCGGATGACAATGCTAACCGGTGACAACCAAAAAGTTGCCGACAACATTGCAAAGGAATTGGGCATCACCGATCCAATGGGGGATTTATTGCCTGAGGATAAAGTCGCTGCGATTGAAAAATTAATTCTTGAAGAAGGAAAAGTTGCCATGGTTGGCGACGGTGTCAATGATGCACCTGCTATGGCAAAAAGTACCGTCGGAATTGCAATGGGAGCCGCAGGTTCAGCTGTTGCTTTAGAGACTGCTGATATTGCCCTAATGGCAGATAAGTTAGATAATTTACCTTTCGCAATAGAATTAAGTCGTAAAGCTAAATCTATTATTAAACAAAACCTTTGGGCTTCTTTAGGTATTGTAGCCTTTTTAGTGCCTGCCACTATTTTAGGCATTGCTAATATTGGAGCAGCAGTGGTTATTCATGAGGGTTCAACCTTACTTGTTGTTGTTAATGCTTTAAGACTATTGCGGTTTAAAGCTTAGACAAAAAACTCATTCAAACACAGGTTTGAATGAGTTTTTTTAATAAATAAATTTATTTCATCGCTTTTTTGACAAAACCAATAACAGCCATAAGTACGCCTCCACCGACGCCACCTGATGCAACCATTTGCACGATGCCAGCGACATCCATTGAACCGCCGCCACCCATGCCGATCATACCCAATAGTTGTGAACCGAGTCCACCGCCAACAATACCTGCAACCGAATTCCACAAAGTACCTAAATTCAGGTTTTTTAATAATTTGCCTGTAACATTTCCTCCGACTGCGCCACTCACAAGACTAATGATTAATGGTAATAAGCTTTCCATAATTTTCTCCTCTTTTTAAAATGTACTAAAAATTTAGTCTATTAATCATACATAAATTACTGTAATTTTTCAACTGTAAAAAAATGTCTTACAAATTATTGACATTCATCAAACATAAACTATCTCTTATTCAATATAATAAGAATCGGTTTAATACCAACAGGCCACTTGTTATCGTTCTAGTTACAAGGGTTGAAATGCCACAGTTTTTTCTGTGGTGTCTAAATATTTTCAATTCACCATAGAATTATTTTTTATATTATTAAAAATGAGGTGAACTCGTGGAAAAAAGATCTTGGGCAGAGCCCTATAAAATAAAAATGGTTGAACTCTTAAAGATGACAACCTTAGAAGAACGCAAAAAAGCCATTGTTGATGCTGGCTTGAATACCTTCTTACTCAAATCCGAAGATGTCTATATTGATTTACTGACTGATTCTGGCGTTGGTGCCATGAGTGATAGGCAATGGGCTGGCATTATGATGGGCGATGAAGCCTATGCTGGCAGTCGCAACTTCTATCATATGCATGATACCATTGAAGAGTACTATAGCTACAAATACACCGTACCGACCCACCAAGGACGTGGTGCTGAAAATATATTGAGTCAAATCATGATTTCTGATGGTGATTTTGTGCCAGGCAATATGTATTTTACCACTACGCGTTTACATCAAGAAATTGCTGGTGGTCATTTTATTGATGTGATTATTGATGAAGCTCATATCCCTGAGTCTGAACATCCTTTTAAGGGCAATGTTGACTTTACTAAATTGAATAAATTAGTAGATGAAGTGGGTGCCGAAAAAATCCCTTATATCTGCATAGCCACTTGTGTCAATATGGCTGGTGGTCAACCTATTTCTCTAGAGAATTTAGGAGAAGTACGTGCGTGGTGTGATAAACACAATGTCATGTTGGTGCATGATATGACTCGCGTGGCCGAAAATGCCTATTTTATTCAACAACGTGAAGAGGGATATCAGAATAAAAGCGTTAAAGAAATTGTCTATGAAATTTGTGCCCTAACCGATGCAGCGACAATGTCAGCGAAAAAAGATGCTATTGTTAACATTGGTGGTTTTTTGGCGATGAATGATAAAAATCTTTATGAAAAAGCCTGTGAATTAGTGGTTGTTTATGAAGGTTTACACACTTATGGTGGAATGGCAGGACGAGATATGGAAGCCATGGCAATCGGCATTAAAGAAAGTGTACAAGATGATCACATGCGAGCTCGGGTGGGTCAGGTTGAATATTTAGGCAAATTGTTAGATGATGAAGGTGTTCCAGTTGTCAAGCCCTATGGTGGTCATGCAATCTTCCTCAATGCACGAGAAATATTGCCACATATTCCACAAAAACACTTCCCTGCTCAAGCCTTAGCAGCAGCATTATATGTTGAATCAGGCATTCGGGCAATGGAACGCGGCGTAGTTTCAGCTGGTCGAAATCAAGAAACGGGTGAAAACTTCATGCCAAAACTTGAATTAGTTCGATTAACCATTCCTAGGCGTGTCTATACTCAAGCGCATATGGATGTCACTGCTGAAAGTGTGATTCGAGTGATGAAAAATGCAAAAAAAGTCAAAAGCTTACGTTTTACCTATGAACCCAAAATGCTACGATTCTTTATGGGGCGTTTTGAAGAAATTGACTGAATACCCAAATCCCGATATAGAAAGTACGATGATAGCACAAGTCCTTGATGCACCTAGAAAACCCAGAAAAAGCTTCATCACCAATGAGGTGACGTTAGTTTTTCTTGATTTCCTATGCACATCAGTTACTTGCACTCTCAAACGCATTTCTATATCGGGATTTGGGGAATAGAGAATTTAATAAGGTCTCTAATAATTTTACAAAAAAAATCCTCGCTTCACGCGAGGATTTTTTTAACTAATAGAAATCTATTAATTATAGCTTATCAGCTTCTTCTGCCAAGTATTCAGCAACACCATCAGGTGATGCATCCATACCTTTGTCGCCATCTTGCCAACCTGCAGGGCAAACCTCACCATGATCTTGATGGAATTGTAAGGCATCAACCATACGCAACATCTCATCAATATTACGTCCTAGTGGCAAATCATTAACCACTTGATGTCTAACGATATTATCTTCATCAATTAAGAAAGAACCGCGAAATGCAACAGCTCCATCTGGAGTCTCAACATCATAAGATTTACAGGCTTTATGAGTAATATCAGCAAATAAAGTATAGCCCACTTGTCCAATACCACCCTTGTTGATTGGTGTGTTTTTCCATGCGTTGTGAGTAAATTGTGAGTCAATTGATACACCAACAACTTCAACATTGCGTTTTTTAAACTCTTCTAATCTATGATCAAAAGCAATAAGCTCTGATGGACAAACAAATGTAAAGTCTAAAGGGTAAAAGAAAATAACTTTCTTTTTGCCTTCTGTTGCTTTTTTGAAGTTATAGTTATCTACGATTTCGCCATTACCTAAAACAGCTGCACCTTTCAAGTTTGGTGCTTTTCTTCCGACTAATACGCCCATGAGAATCTCCTATGAAATTATTTAAAAATGCATTTTACTCGATTAACTCACTCGAAGCCATCAAATAATATCTATTATTGCGTTCTATATTTTAGAAGATAACAAAAGCCAATGATTGTGATTATAGCCTGATTTGAGTAAGAAATTCAGAAACTTATTTAAAAACACATTAAGAGATTTGCGGGTTTTCAAATGAACTTTAGGGTTTATTCTAGGGCCAAGTAAACGGATAAACTGTTGAAAATCAGTGCAATACACGATTTCTGCAACTTGAGCATCTTCATAGCAACGCATAATTATTTTTTCGCTGTGTCCAAATTTAAAAACATAATTTAACTCAATTTCAGTTGTATATTTAAATGCTTGCGATACGATAATTTGAATCACTGGATGATTATCTAAGGTTGTTTGATAACAAACTCCTTGGTATAAATGTACAGGGAGAAGTAATTGCAACAAGTGAAAGTTATCTTCATGTTTAATGCTTTCGCAGTTTTTATTTGTATAAATTGATTGTGCCATTAGTGTAGCTTATTGGTAAGGTTTAATGCTAATAGTACTTTTCCTGATATTTCTTCAATAGATGTATGTGTTGTGGATAAGTATGCAATACCCTTTCTTAAAAATAATGCCTCAGCATCGGATACTTCGCGTTGGCATTGACGCATTTTGGCATAATTAGAATTGGGTCGGCGTTCAGCTCTAATCTGTGAGAGGCGAAAAGGATCAATCGTTAACCCATATATTTTTTGTTTATGCTTCAATATCTGTGATGGTATTTGCATTTTATCCAGGTCCTCTACAGTCAAAGGATAATTGGCTGCTTTAACACCGTATCGTAGTGCCAAATATAAGCACGTTGGGGTTTTTCCCGAACGACTAACTCCCAATAAAATAATATCTGCATCATCATAATTGATACTCACACCATCATCATGAACTAAGGCATAGTTTGTGGCATCAATCCTTTTCTCATAAGCTTTCAGGTTAGTTATTCCGTGAGTTAAACCAACAACTGGTGAGCGTTTGATGCCTAAGTTTTTTTCAATTTTACGTAACAATCGATTAAATGGGTCAAGCTTTAAACCACCACCTGAGTGTATGATTTTTCGCAACTTAACATCAACAACCGTATTTATTACTAAAGGTTGACAGTTTTGATTGGCTTGTTGAATTTTAGCTGCGGCTATTTGTGCTTTTTCTTCATTATCGACAAATGGAAGCCTGATTTCATCAAAGTCAATGTCTTGAAATTGTGAAATCAACGAATGACCAACCGTTTCAGCAGTTATTGCTGTTCCATCTGAAACATAAAATATTGTACATTTTTTTATCAATTTAATACTTTTCTAACATTTGTAATGGTTGTGAATGCTAGAATACTAATCTTTTATGGCTTCGGTTTCAATGCATGTCTGAATATATTTTACAACTTAACCAACTTGGCATGAATGATTTGGCACGAGTTGGTGGCAAAAATGCCTCACTTGGTGAAATGATAACCCACCTTAGTGAATTAGGCGTTTCTGTACCGGGTGGTTTTGCTACGACCTCTCAAGCATTTATAGACTTCCTCAATCAAACAGGTTTGGATGACAAAATCAACAAAAAATTATCTAAACTTGATGTCGATGATGTCAACGCTTTGGCTAAAGCAGGCAAGAAAATCCGCAAATGGGTGATGAAAACGCCATTTCAACCACATTTGGAAGAAGAAGTACGTAAAGCCTATGCAGCAATGGAAGAAGAGATTGGAGCAGAGTCATCGGTAGCAGTGCGCTCATCGGCTACCGCTGAAGACTTGCCAGATGCTTCTTTTGCAGGTCAACAAGAGACTTTTTTAAATGTTAAAGGTATTGATAATGTACTAAACAAAATTCACGAAGTCTTTGCATCACTTTATAATGATAGAGCCATTTCTTACCGCGTTCACCAAGGCTTTGATCACCACGATGTCTATTTGTCAGCAGGCATCCAACAAATGATACGTAGTGATTTAGCTTCCAGTGGCGTGATGTTTTCAATCGATACCGAAAGTGGTTTTGAAGATATCGTCTTTATCACCTCATCTTATGGATTGGGCGAAATGGTGGTACAAGGTGCGGTTAATCCAGATGAATTTTACGTGTACAAAAAGAATGTAGAAGAAAATCGCCCCGCTGTTTTAAAACGGAACCTTGGTTCTAAACACATCGAAATGGTTTATGGCGAAGATAAAGGCGTTATTACTCAGAACATTGAGAAAGAACGCTCGCAAATATTCTCTATCTCCGATGAAGAAGTCACAGAATTGGCAAAACAAGCCATAATTATCGAAAAACATTACGGCAGACCCATGGATATTGAATGGGCAAAAGATGGCAATAACAGTAAACTTTATATTGTCCAAGCTCGACCTGAAACCGTCAAAAGCCAAGATAAAAACACCCAAACAATCGAGCGTTACCAAATAGCACACTCAGGCAATGTTATTTGTGAAGGTCGCAGTATAGGACAAAAAATCGGCTCAGGTGTAGCAAAAGTGATTGCTAACATTTCACAAATGGATGAAGTACTAGCAGGTGATGTGTTAGTTACTGACATGACCGACCCTGATTGGGAGCCAATTATGAAACGTGCTTCTGCCATTGTTACCAATCGCGGTGGACGTACTTGTCATGCCGCAATTATAGCACGAGAACTCGGTATACCTGCTATTGTAGGCTGTGGCGATGCTACTGACAAAATTGCCAATGGAGTAGGTGTCACGGTTTCGTGTTCCGAAGGTGATACAGGTTTTGTTTACGATGAAATTATTGATTTTGAAATTATCAAAACTAATTTAGATAACATGCCCCCTGCCCCATTAAAAATCATGATGAATGTCGGCAATCCTGATAGAGCGTTTGACTTTGCTCGTCTACCGCACAAAGGCATTGGATTGGCACGCTTAGAGTTTATCATTAATCGTATGATTGGCATTCACCCCAAAGTTTTGCTCAATTACGATGAACAACCGCAAGACATTAAAGATATTGTCGACCCGATGATTGCTGCTTATGGTGATCCTGTTGATTATTACATCAAACGCTTAGCCGAGGGCATTGCCACTTTAGGTGCTGCTTTTGCACCCGAAACTGTCATTGTGCGTTTATCAGATTTTAAATCAAATGAATACGCCAATTTAATTGGTGGTAGACAATATGAACCCCATGAAGAAAATCCAATGATTGGTTTTCGAGGTGCTTCACGCTATATTGATGAGTCTTTCCAAGATTGCTTTGAGCTAGAATGCAAAGCCTTAAAATATACTCGTGATGAAATGGGATTAACCAATATTTGGGCAATGGTTCCATTTGTCCGAACTTTAGAGGAAGGCCGCAAAGTTATCCAAATCATGAAAAAGTTTGGTCTAACCCAAGGTGAAAATGGCTTAAAAATCATTATGATGTGCGAATTACCCTCAAATGCATTGCTTGCCAATGAGTTTTTGGATATATTTGATGGGTTCTCTATTGGCTCAAATGATTTAACCCAATTAACTCTTGGTCTTGATAGAGATTCGGGTTTAGTTGCTGATTTATTTGATGAACGTAATGCAGCCGTTAAAAAATTATTAGCTATGGCAATTTATAATTGCAAAAAACGGAAAAAATATATTGGTATATGTGGTCAAGGTCCATCAGATCACCCTGATTTAGCCCAATGGCTAATGAAACAAGGGATTCAGAGTATTTCACTCAATCCAGATACAGTAGTAGAAACATGGTTGGCACTGGCAAAGAGTGCAAACAATTAAAGATTTATTTAGGAATAAAAAATATGAAAAAATTAATTTTAATAACAGCAGTTTTGTCATTTGTAGTATATGCAGGCAATTCAGGTAAACCCCAACTTGTTCAAGTACAATCACGAGCAATTCAGATGGATAAAGCCTCGGTAAGAAATAACATGGCTCAACGTGAAATACCTAGCCCAACCCGTCATCAGACGGTGTTGACTAAAAATGCTGATGGTACGCTTTCATATCAATGCAAACAAAAACACAACCACCACCTAGAGAAGAAGGTACTCAAATGAAAAAGCTTATAGTCTTATCGTTATTATTGACAAACTTTGTTAATGCACTTGAATTAAACAATGGGCAAACCGTTTCATTTGAATTAAGTGGTCAATCATTAAGCTCGAATATTTACATTGATGTTCCTGCCGATGCAACCACGTTAAAGGTTGAAACTGAGAATGGAGTAAGTGGTTCTGACTTCGATTTATTTATGCGATATGGATCTGACTTTACTGGTACAGATTTTCCAAGCCTTAATGCAGAAACTGATTATTCTTCAGGTGGTCCTGATGCAGATGAATTTTTCACTATATCAACTGCATTAAACAAGCCTCTTAAAGCTGGTCGCTGGTATATCGCCGTACTAAACTTTAACACAACAAGTGAAAACATTAGCCTAACGGCAACTTATAATAGTGATGCCCTGTCTCAACCACAAATACATTTTATCTTTGACCAAGATACAGTTATTGGCAGTGATGAACCTTGTGATATTGCTGGGTGGAATGATACAACACCTGTATCGCCTGTTTCTGGAAATAATGCTACCACCCGCGGACAACAACGCAAAAATGCAGTGCTAAAAGCTGCCGAGTTAATGACACAGAACCTACAATCAACTGTACCATTAACTATTCAAGGCTGTTGGCCCAATGATTTAGAAACATCTCAAGAGTCTGCTGTGCTGGCTAATGCAGGGGCACGAACCTTTGTTTTTAATTCTTCAGGGTTAATCCCAAACACTTGGTATCCAGTCGCATTAGCAGAGAGGCAAGCAGGGACAAATGCCTGCAAATTCATTGGAGGAAACTGTGACACACATTCAATATTGATTAATTTCAATCCAAAAATTGACACTGATGCAGGTTTAGGTAGCACTCGTTGGTATTATGGAATAAATACTCCAGCATCAGGTCAAGATGCTGATTTTATCTCTACAGCATTACATGAAATGGCTCACGGGCTTGGGTTTTCTTCTGCTATACATATATCGGATGAAGATTTTACAACTACATGCCCTGGCGGTGTCGAAGTTACTCATGTTAATGGAACAATGCTCTGTAACAAAATTGATATTTTCTCTAGCTTTTTAGTCGAACATAATCAAGATGATTCATTAACGTCATTAAGTGACATGACAACTGATGCGTTAAGAGAGCAAGCTATGACAAATGGAGGACGATTGTTATGGAATTCTATAGAGTCTGCCGCTTCTGAATTTAACACTTTAAACAACGTCCGTCTAGGTCTTGTTCAACTTTACGCCCCAACAGAGATAGAACCAGGCTCATCTGTTTCACATTTAAGCCGTGCATATCGCGAACTTATGGAGCCGATACAAGATGAAAACTTAAGAGAACTAAAGCTTGCAACCTCAATGCTTTGGGATATTGGTTGGGACCCTCGGCCAAAAAATACTATTGCCAATACCATTGCTCCTGGCATGTATTTCGATAAGGCTAAAAATGGACATGGCTTTGTGATAGAACCTATAACAACAAATAATGGAATCGTTTATTTTACCGTCTTTTATACCTACAAAGAAGATGGTACCTCAGAATGGTATACGTCCTTATCAACTTTAGAAAATAAAGTTCTTAATGTAGACCTAAATACAAGCGAAAGCGATGGTGGATTAGTGCGCTTTATACATGACTTTACAGTTGACCCTGTTGGGGCAACTAGCCCTAATATTATTGACACCAGTATTGGCACTAGCTCATTGAAAATTGACTTTAACAGTACCGCAACGACAAACTCTAGTGCTTGTAATGATGGTACGAGTCGAGGTGATAACCAAGCCGTAGCAAATTGGACTATTGGCACACAATCTGGTGAATGGTGTATTGAGCCTATAGCTAATGTTATTGGCAATGAACCGGCTGATGATTTTGGTGCACAATGGTGGGCAGGTATTGATGATGATGGCTGGGGAATTTCCCTAACATTTGCAGGAGAATCTCCAAGCACTGCAGTAGTAACTTTGTATTATTTTGATGCAAGTGGCTCACCTCGCTGGGTACAAGGTGCACAATCAGGATTTGAAGTTGGCAATGAAATTACATTTGATATGCAAGAGTTTAATGGCTATGCTCGCAATGCAACAGCAATAGCCCCAACAACTGTATCAGCAGGTTCGTTATCCATTACAATAAATGCTAAAGCAGGTAACCTAAGCGATGGTAGTTTAACATTAGATGTTAATTACCAAGGATCAGAAGGTGGCAATTGGTCTAGAAGCAATCTCCCAATCACTTTAATTACTAATCCTCACAATTGATATATGCTGATTTCATTTAATTTTGCGAGGTTATTAAAATGACTAGATTGCATGGCATAATACGTAGCAAGTGCAGTATTATTTTCGTAGCGACCGATTTTTGGGCAAGTTAGCAACATAAGAGTTAATCGCAGGAATATACGCTTCATTCCATTTTGCCAAAATTTCTGACAACGGGGGTTCAGATGTGTTTACTGGTGTATAAGTTAAGGCTACTTGCGGACAACCCAAAGATGTGCCTCTTGAATTTTTTGCCTGATTTATAGCTTCGATGGTTGCAGCTGTTGTTCCATAACGCATTTGATAGGAAATATTGGCTTCATTTTCAGAAGTGCCATAATCCAGCTGGCATGGCAGATTAATTTGTGCAGTGAGTATGTAGCAATAAAAAACAATTGTAAAAGTATAAAATATTTTGTAGCTTGAAATTTTTTCATAAAGTTGGTAGCGATTTACTCATTTTAACTAGGAGTCTAGCGAAGGAAAGCTGATTTAAAGGCTACTTTTCACTAATTTGAGGCGAGTAGTCACTCTATTTAATGAAAATTAGGGAGAAATACACCAAATCTAACTTTTCTGCAGTAGATTTTCTATTCCCAGACAAGGCTCCCAGGAGCTTAAATTTATTCAAGTATATCATACCTATAACAATTCAAAAACACAATCTTATCAAATGCTCTACCCCATTGATGTGTGTCAATTGATTTTATGGTTTTGGGTGGGTTGGTGCAGAGCTAGTCGAGCCTTTCAATAAATTTAGCAACATTTTTACCAATATCTTCATCTTCTAAAGCACAATCAATGGTCGCTTGAACGTAGCCTAGTTTATGTCCACAATCGTATCGCTTTCCATCAAGAGTAGCTGCATAAAGATTTTTGGGCTTTTTTAGCAACTGTGCTAAAGCGTCAGTTAATTGTATTTCACCCCCTTTATCACTTTGAGTAGTTTCAAGCAAGTCAAAAACTTCAGGGGATAAAACATATCGCCCTATTACACCCAAATCACTGGGAGCATCAGCTAAACGTGGCTTCTCAACAATCATCTTAATTTCATTTGTTGAACTATCAGCATCACCAATATCTACAATTCCATATTGTGAAACACGCTCATCTTCCACTTGTTCAACAGAAATAACACTAGCATTTTTTTCAATAGCAGCATCAATTAATTGAGTCGTAGCATTATTGCCATTAGGCTTTATAAAATCATCGGCTAGAATAACCGCAAAATATTCATCTCCAACAATATCTTTTGCCTGTAAAACTGCGTGACCCAAGCCCAAAGGTTCGCCTTGTGGAACAAACACACGAGTAATTTCATTGGGAATAGTATGTAACTTATCCAATAAGTGTTGTTTTCCTTCTTTAAAAAATTTCTCACGCAATAAAGGCTTTGGATCGAAGTGACCACTAATCGCATGTTTACTGGCACTGGTGATAAATATCAATGTTGTGATACCTGCTTCAATAGCCTCTTCAACGGCATATTGAATCAAGGGTTTATCAATGATTGGCAACATTTCTTTTGGAATAGATTTAGTAGCGGGAAGAAATCGTGTTCCCATGCCACCAACAGGAAATACAGCTTTTGTAATTTTTTTCATTTATTTATTTGTTGAGGTTTGTTTTTTTCGACCAGAGTCAGATGGGCTTGATGCACAAATTCTGGCACTAATTTTTTTATATAATTAGTTAAGTTTTCTTGTTCAAAATTAGTTGCACATTTAATGGCATTATCAAGCTGACGTTCAAAGTCAGCAATATGTTTTATTGAAGAGGAAATGTGAAAAATCTTTTTATGACAGGTGTGATTAAGTTTTTCTACATCGTAGTATAGTTGTTCATGTAATTTTTCACCTGCCCTTAAGCCAGTTACCGTTACTTTTATATCTTTATCTGGCACTTTACCTGACAAACTTATCATTCGATTGGCTAAGCTCATGATACTGATGGGCTTGCCCATATCTAAAACATGAATATCACCCTGTGAACCCAATGCCATGGCTTGTACAATTAACTGACAAGCTTCCTTGATAGTCATAAAATAGCGCGTCATCTCCTCATGCGTAACTGTCACTGGTCCACCTTTTGCTATTTGTTCTTTAAACAATGGCACAACACTTCCTGCTGAACCCAGTACATTACCAAAGCGAACAATGACATAATCTGTTTTGGATTGATTGTTTTTAAATTGGCAATAAGTTTCAGCTATGCGCTTGGTCGCGCCCATAATACTATAAGGATTAACGGCCTTGTCAGTGGAAACAAGCACCATTCTTTCTGTTTTAAATTGGTCACAACAATCAACAATATTTTTAGTTCCTTTGACATTATTGATAAAACCTTCACAAGGCATTTGTTCCAATAATGGCACATGTTTATAAGCGGCTGCATGAAAAACTATATCTGGCTTTATCCGAGAAAATACATGGAACAAATGAACTTTATCAGTCACATTTGCCAATAAACTTTGAACGATTAAATCATTGTTTTGGTCTTTTATCTCTCGATCAATTTGGTATAAATTAAATTCTGAATGATCAACAATACATAAACTCTTGAGATCAAGCTTAGCTAACTGCCTCGCTAATTCCGATCCAATTGACCCGCCTCCGCCTGTTATTAGTACCGATTTTCCTTGGACTTTTTTAGCAACATTTGACCAGTCAATATCAACTTTATCACGTCCTAACAAATCATCAATTGTCACTGGCAACAATGATGAAATTTCAAATCCATTTTCTGTCATTTTATCCAAATTGGGTAAAGTTAATAGTTTACATTGGGTTGTTAAGTTTTTATCAACAATAACTTTCATTTGCTTAGGTGTCATATCTTCTTGAGTAACAACTATAGTTTCAATACCTTTATCCTTGCAAATTTTATCTAAGCGACTCACCTGTCCTAATACCTTTACTCCACGAAGGTTAGCTCCTTTATATTGCTCATCATCCTCTACAATGCCAACAACATCATAAAGGCCAGAGGCATTCGCATGGCGGATGAACATATCGGCTAAACGGCCAGCGCCAACCAATAGTACTTTTTGTTTGTTGTCATGGCTGGTTTTCAAATGAGAATCTTTTATTGCCCGATAAGCCAAACGAGGAATCCCCCAAAGCAAAGTAAGAATCAAAGGATACATTAACAACACTGAACGAGGAACGCCATCCGCACGATAGATTAGGAACAAGATAAAACCAATAACAAAAGTCCCTGTGACTGCCGATTTGGCAATATTAATTAAATCAGGCATGCTGGCAAATCGCCATAAACCACGATATAAGTTAAAATAATGGGCAATGATGCCCTGAATGACGATGACTAATACAATTTCAACATTCATGTACTCAATTGCAGGAGAATCTGGCCAAATACTGTAGCGAATAGCATAACTGATGATCCATGCAGCCCATGTCATGACTAAATCATGTAAAACAACCGTTGCTCTTGGATGGAATATTTTCATAACAACGATTTTACCTAATAAAACGTTCAAATTTTGTTTTATTGTGAAAATTAAACCAATAAATACTTAAAATAATTGCTTCAGCTACTAAAACCATAAACATTAGCGTTTGATTTACATTCAGGTATCTAAGATATAAAGTAATTGCCGTAATAATAAAAGAGGTGAAAGCATAATAAATGGATGTCTTAGCATGAGATTTCCCTGATAGAATTAATGCTTGATAAAGGTGTAAATTATGCGCTTGTGTCATGGGCTGTTTAAACTTTATCCTTACCAACAAGGTCAATGTGGCATCAACAATAAAAACCAAATGAAAGCTAATCACAACAAACTCATCAAATATTCCTTGAGAAATACCATACAAAGCTACAACAGCAATCAAAAAAGATAAAGACAGACTTCCTGAATCCCCCATAAACATTTTCGCCCGTGGAAAATTAAATAATAAAAATGAAAAAAGACAAGCTATTACAAATAAAAGATAAAGTAAGTTAATAATTCCCATGTTAGAAAAAAATATAAAATACAAGGTATAACCCAATAAAGCTATTAGAGCATGAAGCACAGCCATGCCATCAGCTCCATCCATGAAATTAAATAAATTCATCCACCAAATAACACCAAGCAAATACACAAACATTAACACTGCATTGCTTATTTCAACATCAAAATACAATAGAACGACAGAAGCAGAGACTAAAGAAATAATAAGCAGTCTTAATTTAACCGAAAGATTCCTAAAATCATCATAAGCACCAATAACAATTAATATAATTAACGCAGCGATTAATAAGGGAGAAAAAAACAGAGTCATAGGAGACATAAATACTGTAAAGAAAACAATCGGCAGCATAAAAACAATTCCTGCTGAAGTTGGTTTAACGACAGCATGTGATTTTCTTTCTTCATCTGGCCTATCAAACCACTGAAATTTATAACTTAGTTTAAGATATAAAAAGAGAAGTATGACTGTAGTAACAAACCCAATGAGTGGAAAAACTAACAGCACACCCACTTATTCAGTCTCCAACCCATAAATTGGTTTAACAGAACCCCAAGATTTACAACTTGGACATTGCCAATGCATATTTTTGGCTCCAAAACCACATTTTCGACACCGATGATTGGGCTTTTTTGCCAACAACTTATTAACTAACTGTTCAAGCACTTCAAACCTTGTACTCTCTTTATCTTCTTTTTTTGAATTCTCAACGCTAAGTTTAAGTAATAAATCCAAACCTCTAACGGATGGCTTATTTATCAATTGTTCTTCAACAAATTTTTCAGCTGCCTCTATTCCTTCTGTTTTTTTAACCATTTGAGCAAGAACCAAAACGGGAGAAATACCTTGATAACTTTTAATGAATTCCAACAAAAATACTTTAAAATTATCACATTTTTTTATTTCTTGGTAACAACCGGATAAATCTTGTAAGTACTCTGAGGCATAAATATCATCAAATTCCAACGCTTGATGGTAAGCAGTAATCGCTTTTTTCCACTTTTTTGCTTGTTTAAATTCACGGGCTTCAATTAATTTTGCACGGACACACTTTGGATTAACACTTAATGCTGCATTTAAATAAGATTGGGCTTTCTTAATATTTTTTGCTTGTAAGCACTTTTCAGCCAATTCACAGTTGAAATGAGCTATTTCATTTTGCATTTTTCTATTCGAAACCTTCTCATAGCGTGCTGCTGTGTTAATTGCTTCAATCCAATCTTGTTCTTGTTGATAGACTTCGCATAATGAAAACAAGGCTTCAGGTGTATAGGCTTCAATTTCCACTAATTCAGTAAACAAAACCTCTGCTCTATCCAACAAACCAGCGCTCATATAATCTTTCCCCATTGCAAGTAATGCTTTAGTACGGTATTTTTCTGGCAAGTTTGGTTTAGAAATTAAAGATTGGTGTAATTTTATCGCCTTATCAACTTCTCCTTTACGGCGATAAAGATTGCCTAACGCGAGTTGCGGTTCGAAAGTTTCTGATGAAGATTTTGCTAACTCAATAAAAACATCAATGGCTTTATCAGAATCATCATCAAGTAAATAATTTAATCCCTTGAAATAACTGTGATTAAGCTTATCAAGACGCTTAAGATTCTCACGTTGGATACGGTATTTGTTGAAATTAATTCCAACCATTATTCCAACTAATGCCACAAGAATGAGTGCAAAAAATTCAATCATTACGATTTTCTAAGCGCTTTTGCTGTAGTAATTGCACATTACTTCGATTTAATTTCCTTATTTGAGCTTTTAATGGCATATAAAAACTGAATAATGCAATAAGCAGTCCAATTAATAAACCAAGAAAAACAGTAGCTACAACAATAAATCCAAGTGACAACTCTAATTTAAAGAGGTACAAGTCTAGAAGGACTTCTTGATTATTTAAGCCACTCATTGCAATAGAAAAAGCAACAATTGCCAAAGCGACAATAAATAAAAATAAACGTTTGAAAATTAACATATAGGATAAATTCATACCAATAGAGATGTCATTATAACAAATTAAGATTAAATTTCTATAGCCTTATGCATTGCAATCTTTTATTGTCTTTAGCTTTTTTGACAAATGGTTTTTTATTGTTGTATTATGGCATAAAGTTATTGCCTTTTTGAAGCATGTTTTCGCTTTGTCATACTGTTTAACTTTAACCAACAACTCTGCTTTGACGACATAAAAAGGATGATATTTTAATAATTCATCATCAATAAAAGACAATTGATTTAACACCTGTTGCACTGAAGCAATGTGAGATAGAGCCATAAGTTGATTAAGCTTGATGATTGCTGAAGGATTAATCTTAAGTAGTTCATCATAGAGTAAGACAATTTGATGCCAATCCGTTTCTTCAAAGTCACTTGCCTCACAATGTAATGCACTAATTGCTGCTTGTATTTGATAACTACCGAGTTGTTTTTGCTTTAATGCAGATTGTACGAGTTGTATACCCTGCTCAATTTGATCTTTATTCCATAAATTTCTGTCTTGTTGTTCCAGTGGAACAAACTCACCTTGTTGATTATAGCGTACTTTTTTTCTTGAATCATGCAATAACATCAAAGCCAACAATCCTTTAACTTCAGCCTCTTGCGGACAAATTTTAAAGAGAATTTGTGTTAATCGTATTGCTTCATCACATAGCTTATGACGAATAGGCTTATCACCACACGATGCCGCATAGCCTTCATTGAAGATTAAATACAATACTTTCAATACTGCGTCCAATCGTTGAGGAAAATCTTCTTTTTCAGGAATTTTATAGGCAATTCCTGCTTGTTTTATTTTCCTTTTCCCGCGTACCATTCTTTGTGCCATGGTTTCTGTTTTTAGTAAAAAGGCTTTGGCTATTTCCTGTGTGGTTAAACCGCCCAATAATCTTAAAGTTAAAGCAACTGATACCGATGAATCGATGGCTGGATGACAGCAAGTGAAGATTAGACGCAATCGTTCATCAGGAATTGCAAAATCGTCTTCTTTGGTGTCGGTCTGTGTATCCAATTCTAATAGTTGTTGGTATTGTTGCTGTTTACAAGAAAAATTTTGAGCACGGCGAATTTTATCTAAGGCTTTATGTTTGGCTGTTGTGAACAACCAGGCTTGAGGATTGTTTGGGACACCATTTTTCTGCCAGTGAATCAAAGCTGATTCAAGCGCATCTTGCATGGCATCTTCTGCCAAGTCCAAATCTTGCAAATAATTGCTTAATAAAGCAACGATTTGTCCCCAATGGTTTTTGATGATAGTGTTGAGTGATTTCATGATAATTTTGTAAGATGGGTCACGCTCATCACCTGTAAATAAACTTAGAGTTGATGATGTGCAAAGCCCATCTTACGGTTTTTTTATTTGCTGCTATGATCAATACTCCATCACTGGGCGTACTTCAACACGGCCATACTTTGCGGATGGAATCATTGCTGCATATTTCAATGCCTGATCCAGATTTTCGCAATCAAACAGATAGTAGCCACCCAACTGTTCTTTGGTTTCTGCAAAGGGTCCATCGATGATTTCTGTTTTACCATTACGAACCGAAATTGTAGTAGCTGTATTCACATCCTGTAGTGCATCACCTCCTAACAACACACCATCTTTTTCATAGCGTTCTGTTATTGATCCATATTCAGTAATCATTTGATTAAATTCATCTGTGTCGTATTGTGGCCCTGCATTTTCAGCGGCATAGATTAGTGCAATGTATTTCATATAGTTTCTCCTAGTTAAAAAAAGGCGCAGATTATTATAACCTACGAATAGGTAGATTCTGATTTATTCAACACTCTCAGTATCTACCTTTATAACGATTAAGAAATACTTAATTCGACAAATTTATCAATATTTTTACATGGCTCTATACAAACCTCCTGTTTCACATTCTCAAGTTTTGAGAATGAATTGTTCTAAACTAAGGCTTTAGATTGGAGTAATAACAATGCAAACAGAATCAACCAACTTACTAGAATGGCAATCAAAGTTTAATACCGAACAACATTGTCTGGAGCATTTAATCCAACTACGTTGGCCAGATGGATTTATTTGCCCTAAATATGCCATCACAATCATGGCTACTACAACCCCAATCGAGCACATTTTGAATGTGCAAGTTGCCATAAACAAACCTCTGCCATTTGTGGAACAATGTTTCAAGGAACTAAACTCTCGTTACTCAAATGGTTTTGGGCAATCTATTATATTAGCAGTGATAAAGGTGGCATCTCTGCCTTGAAGCTATCTAAATTAATAGCTGTGAGCTGGAAAATAGCCTTTCAGATGCTTAGGAAAATACGCAAAGCCATGGGCAATCGTGATTCTATCTATGGTTTAAGTGGAACGGTTGAATTAGATGATGCCTATATTGGCGGAAAGAAAACGGGTAAGAGAGGGCGTGGTGCTGATGGAAAGACTTCAATACTGGTTGCTTGTGAAAATCACGATGGTTATCCTGGTTATATTGCGATGAAAGTCATACCTTCGGTTTCAAAAGAAGAAATAGAAGTTTTCATTAAAGAAAATATTATGTCTACAGCTACAGTTAGGACTGATGGTTATCCATCCAACAATGGAGTAAAGCCTCATGCTAGGCCTGAAAAGAAAGTGACACTCTCCTGAGTTTGTCGATGAATGGTTGTCGTGGGTTCATGTAGCCATTGCAAATTTAAAAAGATTTATACTTGGTACATTTCATGGTACTTCCCATGTTTATATTCAGGAGCATCTCAATGAATTCTGTTATCGATTTAATCACAGATTTTGGGGAAACCAGATTCCAACGCGGCTTTTGTCCCTTTGCGTCAACCATACCAAGGTGTCTTTAGCGTGAAACAGGAGGTTGGTATAGAGCCATGTTCATCATTATATCTCCTATTCAAAACCATTTTTAAAAATTGGATCGCCTGAACTCATCGAGGTTGTCCCATGTAAAAAACCACCTTTAAAAACATAAGGTGAATTTGTGGCATTATGCCCTGCATCAATTTGACCAATCACTCCTGTGACTTTATAAATATTACCTGCATCATTCATCACACCACCACCTGATGAAATCGTGTGTCTTTTAATGGCATAGGTTGTTGTGCCTTGTTGTTGCGCAGTTGATTTATTTTGTGAGATAGCTGTAAAACTACTCACTAATAAACTGCCTATAAGAATTGTATTTTTCATGTTTCCTCCTATTTAGTTGTTTTATTGGCAGCCAAAATACTTTTAAGCATCGACTTTAATTCGGTTATTTCTTTGGATTGTTGCTGTATGCTTGTTTGTTGTTGCTCTATTAAAACTTGTTGTTCTTGAGTGGCCTTGATTAATACGGGAATTAATTCTGCATACCGCATAGAACGTGTTTGTTTTTCATCATCAGTTTTTTGCACAATTTCAGGGACAATTATTTCAACTTCTTGGGCTATCAAACCTAAGTTGACACGTTTGGTATCGCCTTTTTTCCAATGGTAAGTTACTGGACGCATGGCTAAAACTTCAGCCAAACCATAGCTCATGTCTTTGATGTCTTGTTTCAATCGTTCATCTGATGGTGTATTCAATGGGTTTTGTGCATAGATGGTTGACCAACGAAAGGACTCTGAGCCGATATTGAAAGTATTACCAACTTGGGGTTCAATATGTGCGTTAAAGTCAATTCTATTTGTGGCTTTATCATTGATACGTAGCATAAAAGTAGGGTTACCAAGATTGTCATAGCTATTGAAATCAATCATAGACCTAGTTACGGTGCTTGATGTACGAATATCAAACTCAGGTTCATTACTGATGGCAAACACCAAAGCTGACTCTTGTGACGTACCAAGTTTATTTATTGCAAGTGACACGTTATCAGCTGTTGTTTTAGGTTCTATTGCCATTACCACTTCATCTACAATTGTACCAAGTGTTGTGCCTTGACCTTTTATATGCAATGGAGAGGATGGTGCGTTTGTGCCTATTCCAACCCCTCCATTGGCTTCGATCAAAAATTGTTTTGGAGCAGTTGAAGTAAAAAAACTTGATTCTGATGACCAAACAAAAGTTCCTTCATCTCCTAACGGAGTACCACTTTGAGTTGAGTCTCTCACAATTGCACCCTGACCTGCTGCAAAGCTATAACGTCCACCAGCAACATTACTAGTTCCGCCAGGAACAACAGAAGCATTACCTAGAGCTTTATTACTCCTCCCACCTGCTATAACAGCATAAGCTTTAGTAATTACTCCACCAGAACCACCACTAATAGTGGAATATGAGCCATCAGTTATTGAATTACCATCACCGCCAGAAATGACAGCACCAGTGATAGAGGTAGTTACATTACTAATTGAATTATTATAACCTCCTGAAATAATAATATTACTCTCAGAACTATTGGAATTTATACTATTATTCTTTCCTGCTCCTATTAATGCGCCGACAATATCGAATGAAATTGTATTTGAACTGCCTCCAAAAATTATATTGGGTGTAGTATCACCAAAAACATTCTTAGGAATAATTTTCATGCTTGTCAAATTATTCACTTTGAATTCTAATAATTTATTATCTGTAGTCCCAATAAAATTTGTCCCAGGAGTTGTCCCTGCATTACCTGTTAATCCCCAACCCGCACTGCCTGCTCCTGTATCGTCGGCTTCACAAGTGACAGAACCATCTTGGGCAATAACACGAATACTACTGCCTGCTGCACAGGTTCCTGTTACACGTTCTTGAATTTGCGTACTATCTACCTCTGAGCGTTGGATGGTATTGGCTGCAATTTGAACACGTGTCACCGCTTGGGAGGAAATATCAACGGTTTCAATTGTTCCATTTACAATTTTTGCAGAAGTGACTGAATCACCTGCTAATTTTGCAGAGGTTACTGCAGCATTTGCTAGTTTTGAAGTAGTCACAGCAGCATTGACTATTGAAAGAGTAGAAACACCATCATTGCCAACATATTTTGCCTGTATTGAATATGGAGAGTTGGTTATTAATTGCCTTGGCAATAAACTCACTTGTGTCCCACCTCCAGGCGGTGTGACCAGTAATTCTATCCAAACTTCATCACCTTCAAAAGCACCACCGCCTATGTCAAGCTGAAGAGTAAAAATACCATCTGTCACTGTAGCTGCAATATTAAAATTGTTTGCTATATTGTTTCCATTAGTAGATGCATCATAAAATTGAGCTTCAAACTCATAATTTCCGTTGGCTACTTGACCATTTACCAGTAACTCGCCTTGATAGGTGAAATAATCCCCCAAAAGTGTTTGTGCAAAATTTATTTGACTCCAAAATGCAATTAAAATGATTAGTGTTTTTTTCATGTTTTTTCCTAATATAGATGACTTATATAGGTTATCGAGAAAAACACATGAAATAGGACAGCAGTATTAATTAATTTAAAAATTAATAAAATTAAGAACAATTATTAGAAGTTTGAGAGTCTCTACAAAGTTTGTAAAGTGAGTGACATACGTAGGGTGCGGCCTTGCCCACCGATTTAATACTCTTTTGATTATCTAAACATCAAAAACACAGCTGATGGGTAATTATTGTAGGCTTGGTTCCACCAAACAAAAGTGTATAAGATGCTTCGATTTTTAATCAGTATTAAAATGCTTGGTGTACTCTGGCGTTACATTAAGAACATAATCAGAACTAACAACCCCCAAACCAACATTGGTAGCATTGTTAATACTTTTTCCAAATTGGACATGTTTTTTCCTTTAAATATACCTATTATCAAGTTAACTAAACAAAAGAAAAACCAAATTAATACACCGTAAGCAACACCTTCTAGAAATTCATGCCTTAATGGGGCATTTGGGTTCATAATATACTGATAATAATAGTATAAAATTATCCAAACTGGAAGCAGCATTAATACGGATGATAAAGTCAAAATCAAATTTAACATGGTTAATTCCTTATTCTACATACTAATAAATTTACTTCCCATACAATCCCATCATAACTTTCTCTGGTGTCATGGGTGAATGAAATTTAATTTGATAATTAGGGTTAAATGCTTTCATCGCATTGGCAATGGCAAAGTATGCGCCTATTCCGTACATCAAAGGCGGTTCTCCTACAGCTTTTGATTTGAATATTGCCATATCGTGACCATCAGTTTCTAAGGCTTCGACTTTAATGTCTTTGGCAATGGAAAAAATATCGGGAATTTTGTAGGTGGATAAGGTACTGGATAGCAATCGCCCTTCTTTATTATAAGCAATTTCTTCCATAGTCATCCAACCAATACCTTGGGCTAAAGCCCCTTCGACTTGGCCCAAATCCACACCTTTGTTCATGCTTTTGCCAAAGTCATGCACAATTTCTACACTGTCAATTTCGTAAGTGCCTCGCAGGCAATCAACGGTTGTCTGCACTAATGCCGCACCATAAACATGGTAGGCAAAGGGATGGCCTTTTTCTTTGGTTTTATCAAATTTGATAATCGGTGTCGCATAATGCGCATTTTCTGTAAGACAAATACGTTTCCAAAAGGTTTTGAATACTAAATTTTTCCATTCCAATTCAGTTTTTTCACCATTAACTTCAACCCAACCATTGTTTATCTCTAAAGTATCAACACCAACCGACAATTCATCGGCTGCGACATGTTTAAGCCGTTCTAACAAAGCCGTACAAGCTTTAAGCAAAGCTTTACCGTTTAAATCGGCAGTAGCACTAGCAGCCGTTGGTGAGGTATTAGCAACACGCGTTGTATTGGTGGTTTCGAGTTTTATCAATTCAGGATTTATCGAAAAGGTTTGTGCCGCCACTTGTAACATTTTGGTGTTAACACTTTGCCCCATTTCCACCGCTCCTGTGGATATACCGACACTGCCATCTTGGTAAATATGCACCAAGGCACGAGCGTGATTCATCGGTGTGTTGGTGAATGAGATACCAAAACAAATCGGCATCACTGCTATGCCTTTTTTGAATTGTTGGTTGTTTTGATTGAATGTTTGAACCGATTGTTCTAGCGCATCAATACCGACCTTTTCATTGAGTTGCTTCCAGACATTTTGTGCCTCAACCTTTTCGGCAATTTGTCCATAAGAAAAGGTATCGTTTTCACTGAGTAAATTGGCTTGTTGAATTTTGTAAGCCGGTATTTCTAATTGTTCAGCTGCTTTGGCAATAGCCGATTCAATCACGTACATGCCTTGAGGACCGCCAAAGCCACGAAATGCTGTATTCGGCGGTAAGTTAGTTTTGCATGAATGAACGGTTGTTTTTACATTGGGAATATAATAACTATTTGTGGCATGGAATAAAGTGCGCTCGGCAATGGCGGGTGATAAATCTGCAGCCGCACCTGAGTTTTGCAACAACTGCACTTCAAAAGCTTTGATTTTATAGTTTTCATCCAAGCCAATTTTAAACTGGCTTTCATAAGGATGACGTTTGCCCGTCATTTTTAAATCATCGTGTCTATCGAGTATTAATTTAACGGGTTTATTTAACACATGTGTTGCTAAGGCTACCATGCATGCCCAAGGTGTAGCTTGGTCTTCTTTACCGCCAAAGCCGCCACCAAGGCGGGTGACATCCACTTCAATCTTATGCATAGCCACACCCAAAATACGCGCGGCAATGCGTTGCACAACGGTTGGACCCTGGGTTGATGACATCAGCTTGATGCAACCATTCTCCATTTTTTCAGCATAGGCTCCTTGGGTTTCTAGATACAAATGCTCCTGTCCATTGGAAAAAGTCTCATCTTCAAGCACATATTTACAATCACTAAAAGCAACATCTGTATCACCTAAGTTAAACGAACGCGCATCATTGATAAATTCTCCCTTCTCATAGGCTTCTTTAGCGGTTGTGATAATGGGTAACACAGAATAAGAAACTTCAATCAACTCTCGTGCTTGTTTAGCAATAAAGTCAGATTGGGCAACAATAACAGCCAGTGGCATGCCTTGAAAATGTATCTCACCTTCACAAAGCAAGGGTTCATCCAATAAAATACCACCCACTTCATTTTCACCTGTGATGTCTTTGGCAAGTAAAATCTTTTCAACACCAGGAAATTTTTCTGCCTTTTGTATATCAATAACCACATCTTTAGCATGTGCCACATCAGATGCTAAAACTGCCGCATGCAGACAGTGTTGTTTGGTTAAAATATCGTCAATAAAAAGTGACTCGCCACGTACATGGCCATTGGCATCTATATTTTTCATTTAGTAACTGCTGGATATTGTATGATTTGTTATTATCTCTTTTTGCTGAATCCGGTGCAAGTTTTCAGAGTCTGTTTAATAAATAAGACATCATTCATTTATTTCAAATTGTCCGAATAATTTGATTTTGTCCGAATAGAATAGTATATTGTCCAGGTTATGAAGAAAAATGACCGAAAACAAGCTATATTGCACTTATTACATTCCTATAATGACCGGATAGGCATGTCTGCGTTAATTGCAAAACTTGGGCAGGCTTTTAATGACCGAACTGTCAGAAGGCTTTTAAGTGAGTTAATAAAAGAAGGTAAAGTCATCAAATCAGGTGCTGGCCCTAGTACGCAATACCAGATTATTAATACCAATATTCAAAACTCAGTTCATAACAACAAAGCGGGCATTGAAGAAGGAACATCTCGTTACAAACTCGAAAATGTCTTCCAACCAGAATCATTAAAAACAATCACAGCTATTCGACAACCGATATTTACTCGAAAGCCTGTAAGCTATAATAGAAACTGGATAAATGCTTACATTCCTAACCACACTTTTTACTTAAGCCAACAACAAAGGAATCAATTAGCACAAGCTGGCAACAGAACTTTAGTCAAAGAGGTTCAGCCAGCTGGCACCTATTCTCGCAAAATTCTCAATCGCTTGTTAATAGATTTATCTTACAACTCCTCACGCTTAGAGGGCAATACTTACTCAAAACTAGATACCGAAAAACTGCTGATGCAAGGTTTAAGCCAAAGCGACAAACTTGATGCCGAACGTGTCATGATTTTGAACCACAAAGATGCCATTGAATACTTGGTCAGAAATGCCGAACGTTTGGATGTTTCATACAAAACCATTTGTACTATTCATTATTTATTGTCCGATGGTTTATTGCCAACTCAAGACATGGGCAAGGTGCGCAACCAAGGAGTGCGAATTGGGCACTCAAGTTATTATCCACTCGAAGATAATCGTCGACTAGAGGCCAACTTACAAAACATCATCACCAAAGCAGCACAAATTATCGACCCTTATGAACAAAGTTTATTTTTGTTGGTTCATATTGCCTATTTACAACCTTTTATGGACATTAACAAACGAACCTCACGAATTTCTGCCAATATACCTTTGGTTAAATCCAATGTTGTGCCCTTATCGTTTAACGAAATCAATCAACACGATTACATCTCAGCTATGTTATCAGTCTACGAACTTAACCAAGTATCACCCATGGTTGACCTCTATTGTTTCTCCTATTTACGCACCTGCCAAGCTTATGATGCAACTGTAGAATCTATTGGCTTTGATCCAATTCGAGTAAAATACCGCCGAATTCGACGAGACTTAATTACACAAATCATTCGTCATAAGATAGATGAAAAAAATAGAATATCCCTTATCCAACAAGCATGCAACGACTCCGTAGCACTAGAAGAACAGAACCTATTTAAACAATCCGTACTTGAGGATTTGCAACAACTTACTGTCAATACTGTTTCAGGACTAGGCGTTAGTGAAGATGAGTTTAATGAGTGGAAACAATCATAACTCATAACCAAGATGGAATTAGTTTAGCGTGTGTATAAAAAATACATGTCCATCATTGCCCTTTCATACAACAATGCTAAAATACCAATAGTTAAAACTTGAGAAAAAAATGAAATCCATTAGAGTAAAATTATCATCACTCTTTATTTGTACTTTATTATTCACAGGTATAGGCGTATCAAACGCTAAAACACCAATAAAAATTGTGGATTTGATGATTACCCATGCGCAAATCTTAACAATGAATAAAGACAAAAAAGTCTATGGAAACGGCGTTATTATCGTCAAAGACAATCGAATACTAGCTATTGGTGATAATGCTATAGCCTCAAAATATAAAGCAAAAAAGACCATCAATGCCGATGGTGATATTGCTATGCCTGGGATGATAAACTTACACAATCACATTCCTATGGTTGCTTTTCGTGGTCTTGGTGAAAACGGTGTTGATAATCGCCTATTCAAATTTTTCTTTCCCTTGGAAAAAAAACTACTCACACGCGACCTCATCCGTATTGCATCACGCCAAGGTGCCATGGAATTAGCCTTATCGGGTGTCACCATGGTCGCTGATATGTATTACCACGAAGATGAAGTGGCTAAATCTGTTGCCGAAGTGGGTATTCGTGGCGTATTGGGTGAAACTGTTATGCAATTTCCTGTGGTTGATGCACCAGAACCATATGGTGGTTTTGCATACGCTAAAAAATATATAGCCGAGTGGAAAAATCATCCACTAATTACTCCTGCCATTGCACCACACGCGACTTATACGGTGACACCTGAATGGTTATTGAAATCTAAAAAACTGGCAGAAAAAGAGAATATTCCCATGCTAGTACACATCACCGAATCTGCTGGCGAAAAGAAATTAATCAGTGAGCGCATAAACCCAATAGCCGATGATAAATCCATTATTGAGTATTTAGAGGATATGGGGTTTTTATCGGACAAATTGTTAGCCGCGCATGTCATCTTTTTGAATAAAAAAGACATGCAGATCCTCAAAAAATACGGAGTTGGCATTTCCCACAATCCAAAAGCCAATAGTCGTGCTGGCACTGGCATGTCACCAGCATGGGAAATGTACAAAATGAATCTAGACATTGGATTGGGTACTGATGGACCGATGAGCTCAAATCAAATGGACATCTTTAATGTTATGGGTTATGCCGCTACCGTTGCACGACTACCAAGCAAAGATGAATCTCGTTTTACGTCTTATGAACTGGTCGATATGGCAACCATGGGCGGTGCGCGAGCTTTAGACATGGAAAATGAAATCGGTTCTCTAGAAGTAGGCAAAAAAGCCGACATTATTATTGTCGATACCGATGCTGCCAACACTCAACCCAACTACGACCCCTACGCCACCATAGCATTTTCCGCCTACCCGCAGAATGTCACCCATACTATTGTTGATGGCAAAGTTATCGTAGAAAATGGCAAATTGACCACCATTGATATTAAAGAACACAATAAGCAATGGGGTCCATTGACTCAAAAAGTAGCTGAATTTGCGAAAACCCTTGAGTAAAGTGGTTTGAAATTCTATTTATTCGATTATTTTTTGTGATATTCATATAATGTTCAGCTTATTTCAACTATAATCCTCACAAATCAGGCGTTGTAACAAAGTTTTAAATTTTGTCAATGCGGGATTAGAGTACAAGCATTTAGACACTTTAGCGAATTAAACTCGCTGTCAAAGCCCACATCTTTTCTATACATTATTTTACTTAACTAATATTTCGTAATTTTGAATCCTGAATTTACATGAAGTTCTTACATCGAAACGGTGAATTCGATTGTTGGATTATTTTTTTATTCACCAAAAAATGAAGATATATATTATGAGTAAAGGTACAGTAAAGTGGTTCAACCCTGACAAAGGTTTTGGTTTTATTACTCCAGAAGATGGCAGCAAAGATTTGTTCGTTCATCACACAGCAATACAAAGTGGTGGCGGATTCGCTACATTGAATGACGGCCAAGCGGTTGAATTCGAAATTGGTGAAGGTCAGAAAGGACCATGCGCTAACAATGTAGTGCCTCAATAAGCACACACTTTAGTTGAAGTATAAAAAAGCCGGTCTTGTACCGGCTTTTTTTATGGG
>Ga0256834_1000083_pt1 | contig 63538 bp, 62 predicted proteins | sample 4281140metaG_FD_190536 | JGI IMG/M metagenome (GOLD analysis project Ga0256834, IMG submission 190536) | Hydrothermal vent microbial communities from East Pacific Rise, Pacific Ocean - 4281-140 | ecosystem: Environmental > Aquatic > Marine > Hydrothermal vents | place: Pacific Ocean: East...
AGCTGTTCAGGCGTTGCGACAAAAGCTCAAAGTTCAAGGGATTAATGATAGCTGGATCCATCTGCGAGAGACCTTGTCGGTACAGCAAAGAGTCACCGCCACCTTCAAGCAGCGCGATGGTCGTACCCTACATGTTCGCAAGGCAACGGTTGCAGAGCCGAAGCTCAAGAAACTTTATGAGGCTTTGGGGGCGTGTATGTCTCCAGGAGGTGTCAAAAAGCTGGTCAATTAACATGTGTGGTTGCTAATGTAGTGCCATACGGTCGTTTTCTAAGCGGCAAGACACCGTTTTTGTTGAATATTTTTTTCTGTATGTTAAACGTGGGTTAAGATTCTCAACGCCGTAAACGAGCAACAGTTGATCGTGTTTTTCTCATAAATCACGATTTATAAGAAGATTAATCTCTGGCATGTAGGCTTACTATAAATCCTGTTGCAACTCATTCTTACATTACCTAAGGATATTTAGTATGTGGGGGGCACAGGACAAAACCAGACATTGCCTGTCTGATCAAGCCCCGGTTACTATAGATTAAAAACTGTGACAGCCTTACAACTCCTGATGCTCATCTAACCTGCATAACACTTACAATCCAGCTTAGTCGCCTTTAGGATCAGGGGGTTCTCGTGCCGCGTCACGCGTCCCGTTTTTGTTCACACTGCCAACAAGCACCAAATTGCCCTTCCAAAACTTCCCCACACGACGAACAAGTCCAAGAAGCGGCATTTTCCTCATTCTTGAGCCAGTTATCGAGCAGCATCCTCGCCCGTGGCCAGACTTCATCGTCAACCACCCAGAGTTCAGGAGAACATTCGAGAAAGGGGATCTCACCAAGAGCGGCAAAGAGTTGTTCGTTGCGAATCAGACAAGCCACACCTTCGCGCGCCAGTAGTTCTTGCAACAAACCGGCTTCGGCGCGATCGGCTAAAGTAAACGTGTGTAGCTTCTTCATAAGCTGCGGAGGAGCTCAGGCCAAGACGCCCAGCAAGCCCTCACCTAACACCTCTTTCTGCCAGTTTTTCAAACCGGCAACTTCACTAAGATCAGAGGTGGACTGCGGCTTGGCCGAGGCCAGGGCCTCAAGAGCCGCATTATTGATCAGCACTCCGGGGTCCAGAGCGTATTCAGCGGCCGCTTGCTGCCGCCACTTTTTAAGGGCTTTAACCTGGCCTTCAAAATCCGGATCCTTTGTCCGTCGCGGCTGACGCGGGAATTGTGGCAACTCGGCCTCAGGTATATTCAGGCCCTCGCGAACAGCGTTTAGCAGCGTGCGACCATGTCTTTCAACTAGGCGCGGCGTCAGGTTTTGTATGCCGCGCAAGTCGCCAGGGAATTTTGGCATCCGCTGAGCAATTTCCATGACAGGACCATTACCCAGGATTTTGTAAACCGGCCGGTTGAGTCGGGCACCTTCCTGCTCACGCCACTGCAGCAGCTTTTCCAGAACACCGCGCTCACGGCGAGAAAGGAGGCCTGCACCCTTGAAGCGCAGGCAGAGAGGTCCGTCGATTTCAGCGAAGCGCACCTCCTCCATCAAGGTAAACTCTTCCGCAGCCCAACTCATGCGTCCCAATGCCTCTAAACGCTCTTCGAAGATGGCCACCAGCTGGTGCAGATGGCAGGTATCCTCGGCTGCATAGCTGACCATCTCGACCGGCAGGGGGCGCTGCGACCAGTCGGCACGCTGGTATTTTTTGTTGAGTTCCACGCTAAAATACTTGCGTAGCAGATCGGCCAGACCGACACGATCCTCACCTAGCAGCTGAGCACAAATCATGGTATCGAAAAGACCATGTACGCTCAGGTTAAAATCACGGTTCAAACTGCGCATATCGTAATCTGCCGCGTGGAATATTTTACGAATAGCAGGGTTGGTAAAGACCGCTTGAAGGGGGCTGAGATCTGTTGCTGCCAGCGGATCAATCAGCACAGTCCGCTGCAGCGTCGAGATCTGAATCAGGCAGACCTTCTCCTGGTAGTTGTGCATCGAGTCGGCCTCCAGATCAACAGCAATGGTAGTCTCAGAGGTAAGCTGCCCGGCCAGTTCGGCGACCTGGGCATTCGTCGTCAGAATTTCAATCTCATCCATTTATCATTCGCTTTCTTTTTTATTGATGATTCAGCGCTATTTATAAACTGTCATTCACGAGGGTGTAATAATTACAAGCAAGACCGACGGGTCGCGTCCCGACAGACGCCTTACTTTTTACAACGCCAAAAAAGTATGCAAAAAGGCTTTTCTCCTGCGGAGGGCACTTCTTTCTCCAGTGGTCGGTGTTTTGTTCTGCTGTAAGGTTGATGAGTACTTGAGTACTGCGTGGCAGCGAAGACCAATCCCTGCTTTTTTGAACCTACAAACTAAAGGTGAGTGCTAATCCTTATAGCTTGTGCCTGACTTGCAACCCTCCTGCCTGTCGCTACAACAGCCCCAGCACCATGCAACAATCAGCACAAAAGCTCAGCAGCAAAAACAAAACAGCATGCAACCTTATTCATCAAGAGCCGTTACTGGTTTACGCACCGACAATACTGAGCAAGAAATACCTGGAGCCTGTCCGACAATTAAGGATCGAAGCGAAAGCCCAGACGTTTGAGTACAGATTTTAGCTCGTTTGAGATTAATAGCCATAGCTATTGGTCGAAAAGGAGCTGAAATATGGGCCAAACAGCTGGGTTTGCAGCCGGTCATGGATTGTCGGACAGGCTCCTAACGCCGCGCAAAGCGTTCTTTGGTTACTTTCTTTGGCTTTGGAAAGAAAGTTACCCGGCTGTCGGCCGGGACCGACGGTCTTGATTTTGGAGTTTTTCGCGCCACGCGCCACGAACCCTCAATCCTATACCATCTCCTGCAGATAATTAAAGAACGATCTTCCCGGCAAGGCCTCATCCTGCTCAAAAGCCGCCAGCACATGCCGCCCCTCGGCAGAAGTCGGTCCCAGATGAGCCAGATCAACCACAAAACGGTTGCAGCCCATTTGCCGCAATTCATCCAGATGGCCAATCAGAGAGAAGTCCTTCTCGGGACGAATGACTGTGAGCCCGGCACGATTATCTATTCGGTAAGACTCGTCACGATCGGAAACCAGCGGATGCTCAGGCTTGACGCCTCGTAACGGAATACGCGAGGTCATCATCGGCAGATTGGCGTAGACAGTGACTGCCAGCGGCAGACCGGTCTCACGGTTAAGAACAGCGGCCATATTGTCGCGGTCATCCTCGACATAAAGAGTCGCGGCCGCAAGCCCCAGATCGCGCCAGGCACAGGCCGCCTGACTATTGGTGGTAAAGAGGCGGTAGCCACTCTGCAAAAACAAACCTTCACAGCCGGTAAACAACAACAGCTGGCTGATATTCTGCAAACGAAAATGACGGAATCCAGACTCGATCAAACGGTTTACTTCCGTCTGAAACTCCGGCCAGTCTTTATCAAAAATTGCCAGGGGCAGGTCCCAAAGAATCTGTTTCTGGATCTTGCTGGGTTTATAAATCTCGGTGGGCTGCCGAAGCTTGCTGGTCGCTCGACTGCCTGCCTTGATTTTGCTGCAGGCACCTGGGCTAAGTGGCAAGATCAGCTCATCAACTCCACCTTGTTTGAGCAGGGAGAGATCGTGCAGATTACCGAGCACCACGGCGACATGAGGCGTGTCAACCGGTGACATCCCGGCCGGAACCAGATCGGCCATGGCCTGGCGCCGGTGAGCAGTGCGTGCCTCATGCTGACAGTCCTCCAGAAGGCCAGCCAGTTCCTGGTAAAACTCCCGGCGGATGGCGTTGAGGCGGCTGAGCGGTAAAACCACGGCTGGCAGCGGCCCACACTCAAGAGATCCCAAGGTGAGTGGCAACTGACCAGTTTTGCCAAAAACCTTGGCCAGCACCTCATGCGATAATGGCCGATCCTTGGCGGGGAACGACTCAACCGTATAGTGGTGCGCAAGTGACAGACCATGACAGGCCGCACTCAGTTCGATCCGCTCAGGCGTCGGCATAAACACAGAGAGATCGACCACCGCCTCTCCGGGGGTGACGCTCTCGAGACGCTTGCGGCAGGCAGACTGACTCAGGTTAAAGGCCTTGCCCGAAGACACCTTGTAGACACGGTCACCGGCGCGAAAGGCCTTGCCGGGAGGACAACCGACAGCAACCCGCTCACCCCCGTTGACCCGATTAACGGCTTTCCCGGCAAGACGCAGGTCACGAATCGTAAACGCCGTACCCGGCTTGTCAGTAGCGGGCTGAATGCGCAGGCGATCCCCCAGATGCACCGGGTCACGGGGAAGAAAAGAGAGCAAACCACCCTGGCAATGCTCAACACTGCCGATCAGCCGTCCGGTTGCACCATGCACACCGGGGTTGACCATGTCAGCAGGGTTATTGCCCGGCAGAAAACCACGGGTCGGCAAGCGACCGAACGATTCCTTGAGCAACTCTTTGGCGGTGCCGATTGCCGCCGCACGCTCTCGCTCCGAAGTATCGAGAACCGTACGGTAGGCCTGAACAACGTTGGCTACATATTCAGCACTCTTCATGCGCCCTTCGATCTTGAAGCTCATGATCCCCGCTGCGGCAAGTTCCGGCAGCAAGTCGATTGCTGAGAGGTCGTTAGGCGAAAAATAGTAACCGTCTTTACCCTTATGATGATAACGCCGGCGGCAGGGCTGGGCGCAGCGGCCACGGTTGCCGCTCATACCACCGAGCCAGGAGGAAAAGCTACACTGGCCGGAGAAGGAGAAACAGTGGGCGCCATGAACAAAGTGTTCGAGATCAAGGCTCGTTGCGCGCTTGATCGCCGCAATTTCCGCTAAAGTCAGCTCGCGGGCAAGCACGGCACGGGAAAACCCAAGGCGCTCCGCCATCTGTACTCCGGCGGCATTATGAATGGTCAGCTGCGTCGAAGCATGCAGCTCAAGGCCTGGGAAGTGGCGCTTGGCCAACCGCCAGACTCCCATATCCTGGAGGATCACCGCATCAATGCCGATGGCCTCAACCGCAGCCAGCACATCAATCAGATGCGAGAGTTCTTTCTCTTTAACCAGCGTGTTGAGAGTCAGAAAGACTTTGCGCTGGCGCGCGTGCGCATAGCCGACCATGCGCTCCAGCTCATCGCGATTGACATTTTTGGCCTTGGCCCGGGCGGAGAATTCCTTGAGGCCCACGTAAACTGCATCAGCGCCAAACTCCATGGCCGCAAAAAAGGCTTCGAGGCTACCGGCAGGGGCAAGGAGTTCCGGTTTTGGTTGTGAGTGGGTGTGCGTCATAACTACTTGCTTAATCGAAAGAAAAAGCCAGGGGAACCCCAGCCCGATGGATATTAGGTCACTCTAGCATGTCAACCTGCGGACTGGCAAGTTACATACAGTCTATGGACAAGGCTAACTTGAGACACTGCCCTACTGCCAGCGCTCACCGTTCCAGGCACACATGGTGAAATGTCCCGGCCGGGTGCCGGTAATGGCCAGGGTCTGCTCACCATCCCTCAGGTAAACAGCTCCGGGCCCCATAACGCTGAAGCCGTGTTGGTCGAACTTGAGGCACGGCCTATCATCGCACGGTGCGTAGACAGGACTGGAGAAAGATATGGCACTCCCCGGCGGACTGTTGGCATTACTGCAGGCTCGGCGATCAATGCCTGGCACCCAGCCGAAGGAGACTCCGGGCGGCAGACTTTTCTGCCAAAGACGATCAGCTTCACCAGCCTCCGTGGCACCATCGCCGTTGCGATCCTGCCAGCTATAAGCCGCATAGCTCTGCGCATCTGGGTCAAAAACCAGAAAAGTCCGCTGCATAACCAGGGTGCCGTTGCTCATGGACATGCTAGCGGATCTCTCGGCACGGCCCTGTACCACCTTGAGATCTTCGAGTAATTGATGCCCGGCGCGCTTGAGTTGCCAGGAGCGGACAAAATGACTGCCACCCCAGGTCGCCGCGCAGGTCATGATACCAATCAAAGCCATCACCATGAGCAGTTCAAGCAAGGTAAAACCACAAGAATTGTGACCTCCTTCTGGTGCTGTCTCCATTAGCGATGTCTCCACGACAAAATCCTGACCGAGCCGAGCTCGCCAAGCGGCTCTGTCAAGCGACTGGCAGTGCCGAACTGGGTCACTTCACCAGTCAGGGCTACCGAGACAGCCACACCCGGCTCAGCCACAACTCGCCCAACGGTAGCAGCGTCAGCATTGCGGCTGATTTCTTCCTCGCCGGTCTTGTTGAGCGCCACGATCCGTCCAGAAGTCGGCTGTTCACCTGCTCGGGCCAGGGAAAGATAATCGATTGCTGTCGCAAAGATCAGGTTGCCTGAAGCATCGAGGGTGGGTGTCTCCCAGAGCTTTTCTCCTGCTGCCAGCGGATAGCTCCAGCGCAAACGCCTACCCTCAAGCTGGATCTCTACTGCGTAAACAGCATATTGAGTATTATCAGTAGCATGCTCAACACCACCGGTGCCAAAGATCGCCAAGCGCTTGTGAACAGCTATGCCAGCACCAATTGGTTCTGCAGCGCCCCCCGGAACCTCGTAAACTGGTGCATCGCCATAGGCATGACCATCTTCAAGCGCAAGCGCCCATAACTGCCCGACCAGATCACCAAAAACCAGCGTGTCTCTCCTGCCATCGCCATCGAGGTCCATCAGTGCTGGAACCGCCGGTGTGGCTTCGGCCACGGGCCCTGACGTTGCATAGGCAGAAGTGAACTGCCAAAGACCCTGCCCGCTCTGCAACTCCAGGGCGAGAGCATGAATACCGTTAAGACCCGTTCCGTCGGCATAATCTGCGGTAAGAAAGATACAGTTTAATGCAGCAGATGCACCACCACAGGCATCGACGACGACACCACGAGTTCGACCGACACCCTCCCCCGGCAGGAGTTTTTCCCAAAGCAGCTCAGGCTGGTAAGGGTCGGTGATATCCATGACAAAAATGCAGCTACGTCGGCTCTGCACGATGGTACCGGTCGCCACTAGCAGAGTGTGCCAGTTGTGTCGACCATCACCATCTAAATCGAGGAACAGCTCCCTGACCACCGGTGAACCATCGAGATGCACAGCAATCTCACCGAGCAAATCACCCAGAGGCTGATCCTTGAGATGTGGCAGAAAGCTACCGGGCAGGTACGCCCAGAGCTCTGTGCCGCCAGCAGAGTCATCGATCAGGTGATGATCGGCGTCAGCATCCCAGCGGCCAACAAAAAAAGCATGCAGCATGCCATCCTCTGCGCCCACATAGAGTACGCAGTCACGTTGACCCGCCTCTGCACTGACCAAACTGCGACCGACCAACACCGGGGAAGAACGGCTGATACTCCAGAGCCGCTGCGGATCATCGACCGAGCCAGCAAGCTGATCCGGCAAACCGCCACGGCGGCCACGCACGCTGTGCAGCAACATCTCTGCTTCTGCTGGCGAAGCAACGCCCAACAGAGGTTGTAATCGTGCCGCTTGGCTGGCCGTCAGGGGAAACTGTCCCCCGACAAGGTTGGTGAAAATGCTACGGTAGAGGTTGCCGCGCTGAATTATGGCAGGCGGGTCGCTGCTTGCCAGCCCCCCCGGCTCGCCACCAATCCCAGCAAGTGGCATACGCTCGGCAGCATCCCAGAGTGTGACTGGAAAGGTATCGACAAGATCTATGGCCCGCAGGTGACCGCGATGCCCGGGATAGACCGAACTGGCGACATAGAGGACGCCGTCGGCAAGCACCGGAGAGGTTGTTACATACTCCTGCAGCAGATCACTCGCCAGCGCCGGACAACTGCCCGTCAACCAGAAGCAAAAGCAGATCAATAAATGGACACGATAGCGATATAATTTCATTTCCCCCTTCCTCCCCAGAGATTTATACGCTCCCCAAAGCGATTCATACCCCCCAGGCGACTCATCAATTCACTGCTGTAACTTGCATTCAATCGGCTATACCATAGATGCTGACCGGCTCATCGGACAGATGGCTCTGGCTGCCACCTGAACCTGCTGCCGGGCCATATCCAGCAGTTGCCGAGATATCGAAACCACAGAGACTTTCAACCATCGCTTCTGCTCCTCGAAGGCCCCGGGCACGCGCCAGCACAAAGATTTTGAGATCGTTATCCTTGCCTGCATCACCGTCACCGTCCGGGTTGTCACGCAGGTAAATTTCTACGGCCAAGCCATTGACCTCTGTTACCCAGGCGGGTACCGCCGGGTAGGTCTGGAGTGTATCGACCGTCAGATAGGTCTGCCAGCCACCTGAACCGGCATAATTGGCGGCCAATTGTTGCCGCGCCGCCTCTATGCCTGCCTGTGCCGCCCAGAAAACCTGCTCACGGATGGCCGCATTGGCTCCCTGACGAGTCGACTGCCAGACCTTTTCGGTGAAGATATAGGCCATGGACAACAGTACTGTCAGAATCAGCACGACACTGACCAGCGCCATTCCCCGTTCATTGCAAACCATTATTTTTCACCTCAACCAGCTGCGAGACCAGAGTGCGCCGATAGTGATCCCTGAACGGACCGTAGACCCGATTAGCCAGCGTATAAATGGTCTCGCTGATATAACTTTGATCAGCACGCAAATCCCTGACCAGCAGACTGATACGCACACCACGAATATCCTGTGGACTTGCTGGCTGATTGACCAGAGCCCCGTCGGCAAGCAGGTATTCAAATTGCAACCCATCCACGGCGTTGTCCAGAATAGCGCGGCTGGTGAAATCGTCCCGACGCAAACGTTTGCTGCCGGAGAAAGGATCAAGAAGATAGGCGTAGGCACGCACACCGAGAACCTCGGTACCGATGGGGACATTTTCAAGCAGGGGCTGATTCAGTTGCACAGTCAGGTCGGCAAGCTGTACGGTATAACAAAGAGGGTGACTTGCGAACACCAGGTGGTTAATCGCTTCGGGCGTCGGTTGCAGTTCACGCGTTGATCCCGGGCTGCGATTGGGACGTCGATTCAACGTCAACCAGAAATCTCCGGAAAGCCCCGGCTGCACCAGGCGTAACGGCGGAGCGAAGGAAATCGCCTTGACGATTGTCAGGCGGTCATCCCCGGCGGTAATATCATCGGGCAGAAGCGAGAAGGACATGGACTCCAGCGGATCGCCAGCCAAGCTGTCATGAACCAGGGAGAGGGGTGAGCCCCCCGCCGTTTGCGGCTTTGGACCCTGCAGAAAGGCAGCATCGCGGATATCACTGGCCAGGAAACGAATCAGTCGCCCAGCCCGATCCTGCAGATCGTTACGACTGATTTCGGTCAGAATACGCGACTGAAAACTGACCACCAGCTGCAGGATCATACCACCGACCAGAGAGGCGATGAGCATGGCAACCAGCAGCTCAACCAGGGTTACACCAGCGCAGGGAAACCTTTTCATGGCGCGGAACGAATAGTCTGCAACTGATAGCGCTGGCCGCGCCCCTGCTTCTGCCAGCGAGCCGACACAGTAACCCGGCTTTGCCCAGCTTGCGGCTGGTCTATTTCGACTTGCTTTAAAAGCTCAATATCTCCCGCCAAAAACGACTCATTAGACACCGTCATCAGCTGGCCATAGTCAACCACCTGCAGTTGTGCCATCTCCTTTCCAGCCAGACGCCATGCCTGCGCACGCAGACGATTATCATGATTGACCCTTATGCCATTAATTAACAGTGGCAAAAGCCCCAGACTGACCACCATGAAAATCAACAGTGATACCATGACCTCAACCAGCGTAAAACCCTTGTCTCCTCTTCCATGATTTGTTGACATTTCCCCTCCAGAGAAAATAGATAAAAAATTGCAGCCAGGCCACACTGGCTTCATTCAAACAGGCCCTGATCGGCCAGACTTACATAGCGGCCGCTACCGATAATGATATGGTCGAGCACACGCACGCCCATCAAGGCACCGGCATCACGCAAACGCGTGGTTAATTCCAGGTCCTCGCGACTGGGTTCCGGATCGCCGGACGGATGATTGTGCACAAAGAGAACCGCCGCCGCTGACTCGCGAATCACCGGCTGAAAAACTTCCCGGGGATGGACAATGCTGGCGTTTAGGCTGCCTTCGGAAATCTGGATTTCTCGCAGGACACGATTTTTGCTGTCGAGCAGCAGAGAGATGAAGACCTCTTTTTTACGATCACGGAGGCGTTCGTGGAAATGGATAAAGACTTCCCGGGAGCTGGTAAAACGATTTCCGGGTGAGAGCGGCGTGGCAACAAAACGGCGCGCCAGTTCACCAAGGGCCAGAATTTCAGCTGCCTTAGCCGGACCAATGCCGGGCAACTGACAGAGTTCGGCAGCGGCGGCCGATGCCATGACGCGCAGAGAACCGAAACGGCTCAGCAACTGACGGGCGAGATCGAGCGCACTGCAGCCACTTTGGGCATGACCGGTACGTAGAATCAACGCCAGTAATTCCGTATCACTGAGTGTTGCTGAACCTGTAGATAGAAGCTTTTCCCGTGGCCGGTCGGCCTCGGGCCAGTCCTTGATGCAGGACATTACCCCCTCCTTAATTTTAGCAAATCAAATAAAATCAAATAAAATCAAATAAAAACAGAAAAACAGAAAAACAGAAAAACAGAAAAACAGAAAAACAATAATACTCTAAAAAGCTCATTATGCAAGATTGATTTTATCGGTAACGCAAGCGATGGTTGACTTGCAGTGAAATCCGCATCTATCATTGAGCTGTCAGGAATTTACAGAACCAGCACATCGTAAGGAACAGTTATGGCTTTACTCAAGATCCGACACTATCCCGACCCGGTCCTGAAAAATGTGGCGGCACCGGTCACGGCCTTTGATGAAACCCTGCGCCAGCTGGCGCACGATATGGCAGAGACTATGTATGCTGCACCTGGCGTCGGCCTGGCGGCACCTCAGGTCGGCATTAGCAAACGCCTGACCGTGATCGATTGCTCCTCCCGGGAAGAAGAGGAGGCCAGACTGCTGGTTCTGATCAATCCGGAAATCATTGATCGCGAAGGAGAAAGCTGTGAAGAGGAGGGCTGCCTTTCGGTGCCGGAATACTATGCCAAGGTCAGCCGCAGCGCCAAAGTCAAAGTTCGTTTCCAGGGTCTGGACGGGCAAACTCACACCATCGAGGCGCAAGGGCTGACAGCGATTGCCTGCCAGCACGAGATCGATCACCTCGACGGCATCCTCTTTGTTGACCATCTCTCACCGCTCAAGCGCAGCATTTTTCGCAAAAAGTGGAAGAAAATCCAGGAACATATGACGGAGCAAATGTAATGCAGCCACAGGAATTACGAACCGTTTTCATGGGAACCCCAGACTTTGCCCTGCAGACTCTGCAGGGCTTAATTGATGCTGGCTGCAATCTGGTTGGTGTTTACACCCAACCAGACCGGCCCAAAGGCCGCGGTAAACAGTTGGCGGCACCACCAGTCAAGACGCTGGCCTTGAAGCATGACATCCCCGTCTATCAGCCACTCAAATTGCGTCAGCCGGAAACGGTCGCAGAGTTGAAAGATCTGGCCCCCGACCTGATCATCGTGGTTGCTTATGGTCAGATTCTGCCAAAGAGCGTGCTCGACATCCCCCGCCACGGCTGTATCAATGTACATGCCTCACTGCTCCCCAAATACCGTGGCGCGGCACCGATCAACAAGGCGATCATCGATGGCGAGACCGAAACCGGTATCACCACCATGTACATGGATGTTGGCCTCGATACCGGTGACATGCTGGTCAAAAAGAGCCTGTCGATTGGTCCACAGGAAACTGCGGGCGAGCTGCATGATCGTCTGGCAAGTCTTGGCCGCGAAACCATGGCAGAAACACTGCAGCAACTCTGTGCGGGTACTTTGCAAAGAGAAGTACAGGCCGACGATCAGAGTACTTACGCCTCGATGATGAAAAAAACGGACGGTCGTATCGACTGGACACGCTCGGCCAAAGAGATTCACAACCATGTGCGCGGGCTTGAGCCCTGGCCGGGAGCCTACACGACCATCAACGGTGAACTACTCAAATTGGCAGGAACCCGTCCAGAAGAAGCGTACACCGGAGAGCCAGGCAGCATCGTCTCGGCCGACAAGAATGGCGTGCGTATTGCCTGCGGCAGCGGAACACTACTCGTAGAACAGCTGCAACTCGCTGGCCGCAAACGCTTGGCTGCAGGAGATTTTCTGCGCGGCTGTCCACTTGAACCGGGGACACTTCTAGAGTGAGAGATCCAAAACCAGAGGATGCTCGCTACGGAGCATTCAATATCCTGCAACGCGTTGAGCAGGGCGGTTATGCTGATCGCTTGCTTGACAGTTATCTCAACCGCCATCCGACTATGGATACGCGAGAACGGGGTCTGTTGACTGAACTGGTTTACGGTATTTTACGCCTGCGTGGCCGACTCGATTTTGCACTTTCCCTTTTCAGTCGTCAGAAGTTGCAACGCCTTGAAGCCGACGCCCTGCTTCTGCTACGCCTCGGTGCCTACCAGTTACTAGAACTCGACCGCATCCCGCCCCATGCGGCAGTACATGCCACTGTCGAACTGGCCCACCAAGTCGGTATGGGCCGGATCTCAGGGCTGGTAAACGGTACCCTGCGCACTCTGCAGCGTGAACGCGACACCATCGCCTGGCCGACACCGGACAACCTCCGCGCGTATCTTCAGCATGTCTGCAGCCTGCCGAACTGGCTGGCCAAAGAGTTGCTGCGCCAGTTTCCCAATATCGAATCCCAGGCCTTGGCGGAAGCCCTGACCGAAGCAGCTCCGCAGACATTGCGGGTCAACACTCTGAAGACAGATCGCGAGTCCCTGCTCGCGGCACTGGCAGAGGCTGGCCATCTCGCCCGACCCTGTCGTTATCTTTCTGAAGGGGTTATTCTCGAGAAACGTGCCGCTCAAATACTACCCGGAGATCGAGACGGCTGGTACCAGGTTCAGGACGAAGCGAGCATGTTAATCGCGCACCTGCTCGATACCCAACCGGGAGAAAAAGTCCTTGACGCTTGTGCGGCACCTGGCGGCAAAACCACCCACATCGCCGCTTTAACTAACAATCAAGCTCATATCCTGGCACTTGACAAGCACTCCCGACGAGTCGAGTTGATCAATCAGGGTGCCGAGCGACTTGGTTGCCAGGGGATTGAGACCCACACCTGGGATCTCACTGAGGTACCCGGCTTTCTTGAGCACGAGAGTTTTGACCGCATCCTCGTCGATGCACCCTGTAGTGGTCTCGGCGTCTTGCGTCGCAACCCGGAAAGTCGCTGGAGTCGACAACCGGCCGACATCAAAGAGTTGGCGGCACTGCAACAGACGATTCTCGGGCAAACAGCGCCCCTGCTGCGTCCTGGCGGCCACCTGCTCTACTCGGTCTGCACCTTCACTACGGCAGAGACGGATATTGTAGTCAAAAAATTTCTGTCCAGCCATCCTGATTTTGTACAGGAAGACCTTCGAACCCTCCTGCCGACAGAGTGGACCGAACTGACGACCGACACCGGCAGTGTGCGTACCCTGCCGCATCATCATAACGGTATGGATGCTTTCTTCGCGGTGAGATTTGTAAAAAACTGATTTTCACTCTGGGAGGCTGTCAGGCTGCTAGTGTCCCGTGCGGTTAATCGTGACGTATAATTCTGAGACATTTTGGTTGCTGTCAAGGCGTGCTGATGAAGGCCTAGCGTGCGTTAAGCCAAAGAGGCGCAACGCAGACAGCGGGCAAAAGGGCCATAATTAAAGGATAGGATTAGCCGCACGGGACACTAGTCAAATCATTCTACAATAGGTTATAAAGGTTCCGTCCTTGTCTTTTTCTTCGTGTCCTTCGTGATCTTAGTGGTCATTATTGGGCTTGCTATCGACCGGAGTTGCATATGATCAAAATTGCCCCATCAATCCTTTCCGCCGATTTTTCCCGTCTGGGTGAAGACATCCAGGCCGTTGACCGTGCTGGTGCCGATTACATCCACGTCGATGTCATGGACGGTCATTTCGTGCCGAACATCACCATCGGCCCACTGGTGGTCGCCGCCTTGCGCAAGGTGACTGCAAAGCCACTCGACGTACACCTGATGATCGAAAACCCTGATCTTTATATCGGTGAATTTGCCGAAGCCGGTGCCGATATCATCACTGTTCACCAGGAAGCAGTACCTCACCTGCACCGTACAGTACAGCTGATCAAGAGCCTTGGCAAAAAAGCTGGCGTCTCTCTCAACCCGGCCACGCCGGTAGAAACGCTTGACGTCATTCTGGACGAGCTGGACCTGGTCCTGGTCATGTCGGTCAACCCTGGTTTCGGTGGCCAGGCTTTTATCTCCTCGGCCCTCGACAAAATCAGCGCTCTGCGCCAACGCATCACACAACGCGGCCTCACCACCGAGGTTGAAGTCGATGGCGGCGTCAAGATTGACAATATCCGCCAAATCGTCGCCGCAGGCGCTGATGTTCTGGTGGCCGGCAGTGCCGTTTTCAACACAGATGACTATACCGCAACCATCTCGGCCTTGCGGGAGAATGCGGTTAACAACCGCCCTAGGCAATAGTAAACAAATTCTGGCAGATCTATAGAAAGGAAAATCCAGTGATTTTTAATTATTGCAAGAGGTTATGTTGTCTAGTGCTGATCCTGATGCTGGCTGCATGCGCAGTTCAGCAGAAGCTTGAATTCAACCAGGTAACTGATCTTGGCGAGGCGAGTCGAGATGATTTCATGAAATCCCTGCGCTGGAAACGCTTCAAAATCGCCGCCAGCCTCATAACGCCCGAACATCGTCAGGATTTCATGACGACCTTCGGACCGCTGAGGGACATTAACATCACCGACGTCAGGCTCGCCCATCTGCAGCCGGACGCAGATGGGCGGCGTTTCGAAACGACCATCGAAATGGATTACTACCTGCTGCCATCGGTGACAGTAAAAACCTTCAGTTTCGACCAGACCTGGGTATATTCCGACGGAGACGGGTCAACACCGAAGGGCTTCTTCATTACCACTCCTTTTCCTGAGTTTCCCTGAGGCCTTTTTTGATTTCGCATAATCCTGGGGCCAACGGCAAAAACAGCTTAAGGACTCTCCGCCAAAGCCCTGACGACAGCAGTAGTCAAGACTCAATTTTCCCTTGATTTCCCCGGTATCCTTGTGGTATTTAGCTGCATACTGTATACAATCTGTGAGAAGAATAAAGGATTAAGACACTTACTGCGACAACGATAGGAGCCTATCCGACAATCCATGATCGGCTGCAAGCCCAGCTGTTTGGCCCATATTTCAGCTCCTTTTCGACCAATAGCTATGGCTATTACTCTCAAACGAGCCAAAATCTGTTCTCAAACTTCTGGATTTTCGCTTCGACACTTATTGTCGGACAAGCTCCTAGGCGCTCAGGCGCTTTTTTATTGTGGTCTTTGTGTGTCGAAAAACTGACCGAAATGGGAGGTTCAACTTGGCTGAAATGATTTTTTCCAGCTGGGGCGGCAAGGTGGTCGACAACCGGCAGGGTGGTGAGCCGGAAGCAGCGGCCTTCAAGCTGCCGGCAAATTATCTTGAAGAAGGCAGCGTAGGTGCCTTCATGGGCTGGGACGGAGTCATCGTCCTGGATAAAGATGTCGACATAGTCACCATGGCCGCTGAGTATATGAAGCGTGTCCAGGAGAAGTACTGTTGTGCCAAATGCACCCCCGGTAAACGTGGCACACGGGTTATGATGGACACCCTGGCACGCATAACTGCCGGACATGGCGATGAAAACGATCTGGACACTCTGATCGAGATGGGCGATTTGCTTGAAAACTGCAAATGCACCCTCTGCATGACGGCCGCAAAACCGGTTCTCGATACTGTCAAATATTTTCGTGATGACTATCTGGCCTATCTGCGCGGAGAACGTAAAAGCAAGCGGGCCAAGGCTTATCGTGACAAGCTGACAGCTCCCTGCATGGATCGCTGTCCGGCACACATTGATATCCCCGCCTATATTGAGGAAATCAAGGACTACCGCCACGATGAGTCGCTCGGTACGATTCGCCGCAACATGCCGATCCCGGCTGTCTGCGGTCGCGTCTGTCCGCATCCCTGTGAAACAGCCTGTCGCCGCGCTCTGATCGATGAACCGGTCAGCATCATGGTGCTTAAACGAGTGGCCTCCGATCATGAGTTGCTGCATGTGCAGGAACCACCGATGAAGCCGAAAAAACCGACCGGTAAGAAAGTCATGGTTGTTGGTGCTGGCCCGGCTGGTTTAACCTGCGCCTACTATCTGGCATTGGATGGCCATAAAGTTAAAATTATCGATATGCTTTCCGAGCCTGGCGGCACGGTTGCTGTAGGTATTCCCGATTTCCGTATGGCGCGACCACTGTTGCAACGTGAAGCGGACATCATCACTGCGCTCGGTATCGAGATCGAATACGGTGTCAAACTCGGTCGCGATGTCTCCCTGCGTGAACTCAAAGAACAATACGACGCGGTCTTCCTAGGCACCGGCGCTTTCAAATCGAAGCCGATGGGTGTTGAAGGAGAAGACATGGGCTATAATGGCTTCTCGGAAGGCGGTATCCACTACTTGCGTAAAGTAGCTCTTAACGAAGGCATGGTCACACCCAAACGTGTCATCGTCGTCGGCGGCGGCAACACGGCCATCGACTGTGTACGTGTTGCTTTGCGCGAAGGCTGCGAAGATTCTATTCTGATCTACCGTCGGACGCGTAAAGAAATGCCAGCTGAGTACTACGAGGTTGATGACGCTGAAGAAGAGAATGTTCAGTTCGAGTTCCTGCGCAACCCGACCCGCCTGATTGTCGAAGACAACACGGTGGTCGGTGTCGAAGTTATCAAGATGGAACTCGGCGAACCTGATGATTCAGGCCGTCGCCGTCCGGTGGCAGTTCCCGGCAGCGAATACATCATCCCTTGCGACATGGTTATACCGGCTATCGGCCAGGATCCCGACCTCAGTTATCTAGAGGACGGTGATTACGGTATCGAACAAACCCGCTGGAACAGCATCGTTACCAAAGGCGGCACCATGATGACCGACAACGAAGGAGTCTTCGCTGGAGGTGATTGTGAATACGGTGCCATGACCGTAGTACTTGCGGTCGGTCACGGCAAACGAGCAGCCAGCGCGATGCACCGTTACCTTATGGAAGGTAAAGCCTATCTCAATGAAAACGAGGCTATGGAGGATATTGTCAACCGTCTTGGCGTATTCGACAAGGAAGAGAACCTTGGCATCATCGGCGGCCTGCATCGTGAGCATCAGCCCAAGATAAACGGGGCTGAACGCGCCGAAAACTACGATGAGATCGAGCTGGCTATGCCGGAAAGTCAGGCTGTCAGGGAAGCCGAACGTTGCTTGCGCTGTTACCGCGTTGCCATGCTGGCGGTCTGCTAAGCAGGACACGGACCTTACAAAACAAATGCCAATGCTTTGTATACAAGTAGCGGCGAACACTTACATAATAAGGGCAGATTCGATGATCAACCTTAAAATCGACGGCAAAGATGTCCAGATTGCCTCGGGAGCAACCATTCTCGATGCGGCGGAAGCAGTCGCCATCAAGATCCCAACCCTCTGTTACCTGAAAAAGGTTTCCCCGACCGGCGCCTGCCGCATCTGTGCAGTGGAGGTCGAAGGCGCGGACAAGACCATGACCGCCTGCAACACCCGGGCGATTGATGGTATGGTCATTACGACTCAATCGGCAAGACTGACTAAAATCCGGCGGCAGATTGTCGAACTTCTGTTGGTCAATCATCCCCTTGACTGCCCGGTTTGCGATGCTGGCGGTGAATGTGATCTGCAGGATATCTGCTATTCACATGATGTCGTTCGACAGCCTTTCGGTGCCGACGATGTCAATGCAGAAACCATTGATAACTGGCCTCTGATTCAACAGGTGCCCAATCGCTGCATCATGTGCGAGAAGTGCGTTAAGACCTGTCATGAAACTATCGGCTCCAGTGCCCTGTTCGTCAGTGACAAAGGTGACAAGGCCTTTATCGACAAAGACCTCGACAAGTGCGAGTTCTGCGGCAACTGTATCCAGGTCTGCCCAACCGGTACCATGATTTCAAAGCCCTTCAAGTTTAAGGCTCGTCCCTGGGAACTACGCAAGACCCCTTCCGTTTGTACCCTCTGTTCAGCCCAGTGCCAGGTCGACATGCACAGCAAGCAGGGCAAGATTCTGCGCGTGACTTCAGAGGACGGCACCACGGTTAATGACGGCAATCTCTGCGTTGGCGGATTTTTCGGTCATGACTACCTGAACAGCAATCAACGCCTGAAAACACCTTTGCTTGACCAGCGAGAGAGTTCCTGGGATGTCGCTATAGATAAGGTCGTTGCTGAATTCTCTCGCCTGCGAGATGAACAGGGCGGACGGACAATTGCCGGCCTGGCCTCGCCGCACTTGACCAACGAGGAGAACTATCTTTTCCAAAAACTCTTCCGCGTCGGGCTTAACAGCAACAACATCGATTCAGAAGCCCGGTTCAGCAGTCTGCGTGCTATCAAGGTACTGCATGAACAGCTCAACCTGAGCGGTGCCAGCAATCACCTGGATCGTATCGGTCAAGCGGAAGCCGTCCTGGTCTTTGGCGCCGATCTGCGCTCCGAATCTCCGGCGCTTAACTGGCAAGTACAACTTGCCGCCCGTAAAAATGATACCCGTCTGATCGTCGTCAACCAGCGCCAGGTCAAGCTGGTCAGACAGGCGGAAAGCTTCCTACAGTATCGTGCCGGCAGCGAAGCCTACCTGGCCGGAGCCCTGGCCAAACTACTGGTCGATAAAGGCCAGGCAAACCATGATTTTCTCAACCGTTTCGTCGGCAACCACGACGAACTGGAAGCCTATCTGAAGAACCTTGATCTCGATGCAGCCTGTGCTGCAACCGGTGTCAGCCGTGAGTCACTGGAAGAAGCCGCCGATCATCTTGGCCAGGCAGCTTCGGTGGCAATTATCTTTGGCAACGATATCATGGGCTCGGCTCATGCTGAAGCAGCTGTCGCTGCCCTGGCTAATCTGGCCCTGGTCAGTGGTGCCCTGGATGGCGATCGTGGTGGCTTATACCCGGTCGTTGCCAAAGGCAACACCCTGGGGCTTATCGATGCAGGGGTTGCTCCTGAGCTTCTGCCCGGCCTGCAGGACTACACCGCCAGCAAGGAGAGGTTCGCCTCTTCATGGCATACCACTCTGCCTGAGGGCGGCACCGACGCCGCAGGTATTCTGGCCGGAATCGAACAGGGTACCATTCATGCTCTTTTCCTCGCGGGCACCAATCCGCTGGTCGGTTTCCCGGACAGCGGCCGTTGGCGCAAAGCACTACAGAAACTCGACTTCTTAGTGGTTCAAGACATTCTCAGCAGCGATTTGACCCGTATGGCAACGGTTGTCCTGCCAGGAGCCGCTTCCGCCGAAAAACGCGGCAGCGTGACGGCACTTGACCAGCGCGTCAACAAGTTGAGAATCGCTGTGGCACCTCCCGGTGAAGCACGCCCCGATCTCGCCATTTTGAGTGATCTCTTTGCGCGCCTGACCGGCAAACCGGAACCGAGCGAAGGTGCCATCCGTCAGGAGATGATGGATCTCTGCGGTAACTATGCTGAGGTCTGCCAGAACCTTGATCAGCGTAACTTCTGCTGGAAACAGGCCTATGCACCTGCGGAGGGTGGTTTGCTAGCAGCGACGCCGGAATTGACATCCCCGCAAGCAGCTGATCTGCAACTGCTGATTGGCAAGTGCCCCTTCCAGTTTGGTACCACAACTACTTATTCAGCAGCCAACAACGAACTGGCTCCGGCAGGCCTTATCATTGTCAACCCTGAAGATGCTGCCAAACTCGGCGTTGTTGATGGTGGCAGGCTCAAGGTCACCGGCCCAGCAGGATCGGCCAGCGGCAAAGTGATGATACACACGATGGTTCCAGCTGGGCTCCTGGCTGCAGCTAACAACTTCGCTGACATGAATATTCAACAGATTGTTCCAGGCAGCAGTAACTGCGTTGCCGTTACTGCCACCAAAACCTGAGCCTCAGGGGTCTAACAGACTCCTGGCAAGTCATACAACACAAGGACCTCTCTTTTATTGGGAGGTCCTTTGTCGTATAGCTGTTGCTATTCAGCGATTAAAGATTGTCATTCCCGAGGGTGTAATCGGGAATCCAGACCTTAAAAGCATGGATCCCCGATAAAACCATTCGAGGATGACAGACATTTTACCAATAGTTCAGATTGTGCTGAATAGTTACGTATAGCTCAACCTTTTTCTACACGAGCTTGTATCCAATTCCAGTAAACCAGGGTTGTCCAGAATCGCTCAATCCACCAGGATAAGGCTTCCTTCGTAGCATCCTGTGATGCCACTATTGTGCTGACACCCTTGTCATCGACGTATTTGTCAATTGTAGCAATAAGAGGCTCTTTCGTATTGGCGTCACTGAAAAACAATTCCAACCGGGCACGACCGACGGTTGAATCTTTGTTCGCAACTATTTTTGATACAGTTGGAATCTCGGGACTGACAGGCAATGAACCTCCTGGCTGAGCAAAGAACGGCTTGGGTTTTTCGATGTTGGTCAAGACGCTACTCAAGCGCAGGGTGTTTTCTGTCGGGATATCAACTAGCTTAAACCACAGACCAAACTTATTCTTTATTTCTTTAGCCACGTGCCGGGATATTTCCAGAAGTTGCTTATCATTAAGATCGCTGGCTGTGTCCTTATCAACCACCACCCATATCTGACCAATAATTAGACTGTCATACTTCGATAAGATTGTTTTGAGTGATGCCTCATCATAGATTTTTTTTGTTGACCAGACCAGGTCAACACCATCCTCAGGGCCTCGATTGAACTCTTCGAAGGAAGTAAACATCGCAGTGGGTTTTTGTGCAATGAAACCAGCACAGAGAATAAAGATGAGCGACAATAAAACTAAATAACCAACCTTCATACAACAACTCCTAACAGCATCCAAAGCCTTTGCCTGTCAGTTCCCTAACTATTGGGGTGCTTACAACTCTAACAAGGGTTGAACGTTAAAGAAACTGTAAAGATATTGGCCGAACATATAATAGACGCTTCTTGCCTGTTCCTCTTTTTTATTCTTCAGCCTTTACGCTCATTGCACCTTTGCGTTACATTTATCAGGAGATCATCCACAGAGACTAATGACAACCTGGAGAAGAATATGACCATTAAATCCTTCGATTACCGTGACAAGATCAGTTACAGTGACGAAAAGGCCAGCAAAGTGATCCTAACCGAAGACGCCCATGCTCGCACCACACTCTGGTGTCTCAAACCCGGCCAGCACATTCACCCTCATGTGCATACTGGCGACCACGTCTGGATCGTTCTGGAAGGTGAGGGGCTTTTCCTCAGTGACGAACAAGAGAAACTGCCCGTCTATCCGGGAACAATACTTTCTGCTCCTGCCGGTATTTCCCACGGCATCGACAATACCGGCAAAGCAGGACTGGTCTTTGCCAGTATCTCCGCAGGCTTTTAGAATAGATCTTGTGTTTCCCTTATCGTTCCTATATATTGAAACTTAGATATATTTGAGAGGATAATATGAAGTCCCTACTGATTTTTATCGGCGTTATTGCCGTATGGTACATTCTCAATCGCTGGATACTGCCACGCTTCGGAGTTGAGACCTGACTCTCAGGCACCTGCGAACTCCCCGTGCGGGAGGATGAAGAGACCAAAAAGATAGAAAAATAAGCACTTGTTGCGACAAAAAATGAACGCCTCGGCCCATAAGCCGAGGCGTTTTTGCATCATGTGCTTTTGCTACAGGGATGCCGACAAGCTGCTAACGCAGGCTGGTCGCACAGCGTGGGCAGGTAAACATACTGGTGGAAGGAACCTTGTGGCCGCAAGTAGGACAATTGAACCAGTAGCGACAATATTTACATTGGGGATCGGAAAGACCCTGCTTCTTTTTACACTTGGGACACTTGCGATACATCTTACGGTTGGTGATGTAATCTTCAAAGATCAGGCTGCATTTTGCACAGACTTTGGCATCACGACGATGATTGGGAGCCTCACAGCGCGGAGCCGGACAGACAAACACCGTATGACAGGAATCACACCAGTTCTTACCGCGAGTCATCTCTCTACAAACCGGACACTTTTCCATCAGAACACCTCAATGGCAAACTTAAAATGAGAGGGCGCATTATCAACCGGAACGATACCTCTCTTCGTAAGATAATCATTTCTCAGTAAAATTACCAGCCTGAGTTTACAACTAAAAAGCCAGACCTCCAAGGCCCGGCTTTTTTATGATTGCAGCAGGAGGAAGATCAGTCGACCTTGAAGAATGCCACCGGCCCAGCCTGACAGACAGAGCAGGGACCGTGCGGTTCCCCTTCTACAGTGTTACCGCAAACTTTGCAAACATAGTAATCAACATCCTGATTACTGCCAAGGTTATCAAGAGCCGTCTGGTAAAGCTCTGCATGAACTTTCTCAACCGTGTTGGCCAAGGAGAAGCTGCGCAGGGCTGCATCAAAACCTTCGCTACCAGCCTCTTCGATCATCTGCGGGTACATGCTGGTAAATTCAAAGGTCTCGCCATCGACGGCTTCCTGTAGGTTTTCCGCCGTATCTTTGATCCCACCCAAGGCCCGCAAATGGGCGTGGGCATGCACTGTTTCTGCAGCGGCAGCGGCACGAAACAGTTTGGCAACCTGCTTATGTCCTTCAGCATCAGCTTTGTTGGCAAAAGCCAGGTACTTGCGGTTGGCCTGGGATTCTCCAGCAAACGCCTCCAGCAGGTTGTTTTCAGTTTTACTTCCCTTCAATTCAGTCATAATTCTCTCCTTAGTTATGAAAATGTTTGACAAACATAAAAGCAGATCAATATTATCGGTCTGGTTGATCATGTCAACCACACATGAACTCTTTTCTGCTGTTTACCAGGAGCAACCAATTGTCTATCTACCATGTCGAAAAATCAGAGTTACCTGTTGTTGTCTTTCAGGCCGACGGTTCTATAATGAAAGGTGTCGTCTTCTTAAGCGCCAGCGCCTACAGCCACATCGGGCAGCAAACCCTGCTCGATCTTATGAAGGAACCGGGAGACTTCTTCCCTTTTCGTAGTGAAACAGATGCTTTCTGTGTAACCAACAAGCAGACAATCACGCATATCCGCTTCGATCCACCCGAAGAGGCAAGCGTTTATGAATCACTTGGGGCTCGTGAAGATGTAGATATCAAGTTTGCTGGCGGCGAACAACTTTCTGGTACAATTACTATTGAGATGCCGGAGGGCCGAAACCGGCTTTTTGATTTTGTTAACGCGATGGACGGGTTTTTTCTACTGCAAAATCAGGAGGCATACTTCCTGGTCAATATGTCGCAGATCCGCGATGTCAGTCCACAGCGCTGATTCAAGAGAATACAAAGGGTATAGAACCGCCGGAAGGAGAAACTTCTGCCAGCTGTTTTATGTAACACCTTCTGAAAGTAACAACCTATAGCGGTACATCACCAGAAGAAGTTCTTCTGTGTCATGTCCATATCGACACATGATCTTAATGCCCATAATCGGGACTTAATAACCATAATCACATTTTATCCAGGCAACCTATAGCCCAATTTACTGGCAAGAGGATCGACGGCCTGTCGCAAACGATTCAGCTCTCGCGGTGCAACAGGAGCATTACCCATTGCCGATAGGATAGAGGGCTTAGAAATCTTCTTCTTTAAAACATCCTCACGAATCTGAATACCAAGGAAGTCTTCGATCCTTTTCAGTATTTTGCCACCCTCGCAGAGTTCTTCATAACTCAAGAGAAGGCTTTGCACTTTACAATGACCGTCTAGGTACCCATTCAGTAAGCTTGCCCATTTCTTACCAAACTGTTTTGCTGTATAGACCGGCTTGTCCGGCCACCTCGTGTACCAATGGTTTCCCTTGTATGACTTATAGGCTTCGTATGGGTTTCTGTAGAGGAAAATAAACCTTGCCTCGGGAAAAAGCCATTGCAGATAAATAGCATGCTGCATGTTGAGACGAACCTCTTTAATCCCCCAGCGCTTGTACCCTTGGTCTGTTGCTGGAGATTCAAATAATGACTGAAAAAATGCAACGTGAGCTTGCAGTAAATATCGAGCATCCGGATAAAGGTTGGCAATCCAGGCATCGCTCAGGTCTTGCTTCTTGAAGGTAGCTGCGTCCCGGAACCAGATCGGATCGGGAGATTCCCGAGTGATGCCCCTGAGTGGTCGAGACAATTGCTCAATCATTTGGTTCTGGGAGTAGGGTTCACCCCAGACCATAAACTCACCGGAAGACATCAACAGCCGCTGCAACAGGGTCGACCCCGATCTCCATCCTGCTGCCAATATGAACACAGGGTTTGACGTGCAATTGTTCTCTATGTCAGGCCACCTGTCGTGAAAGGCCGAAATTGCATCTTCCAGTTCAGGTTGCCGGCCTGAAGCCTTGTGAGCCATATAAAAACTATTCAGACTGCCGAGATGAGCCTCAAACAGGAGCTGCCAGATTTTTGCAACCAATGTCATATATCACCAGGGTCATTAACCTTCATAGGTTGGACGGCCAGACCAGAAAATCACGCGTTGATTTTAAACATCAGGTTTCTATGCTCGATAAAAGTTCCCAAGCCTTTTTCAGGCTTTACAAACTGGAGAATCTTTTCAAGCTCATGTGTCTTGATGAAGTCAGTTAGCCTGCTCCCCTGCACCAGGGACATCCATGGCAAATCACCCAATTCCTGCTTGATCATTGCCGGACTTAATCGACGATTGCTCATAGCGGATCCTGACATAATCAATTGCTGAAGCGTTTAAATCCTTGCCGGATAGCGTAACCATACATCTCGTAGAGGCTGGTTTTTTTGGCAGTATGTTGCATAACTTTGAGGAAAGTTGCGAAGCCACCCGGTACATTTTCACGGCTGATCCAATGACGATAGGTCTGATACAGCAAACGAAACTCCATACCAAGGCCACGCTTGCTGAGAGGGGCGTTCTGAGCCCGGAGCATAAACTTCTCAATATTGTCGTGCGGGAGGCTCCGGAGTTTTTGCAGGCAATCTGCCGGAACAGAGATGGCAAAGGACTCATGGAGATAGGTCAGGGCGTCCCTCAAGGCGAGACCCAGAGCACGACTTTGCGATTCTCGAACCAGAAGATCCCAATCCAGGCGCTCACCAGTTGCACGGATGATGGTCACAGCGTCAGCAACCCACCGGATGGGAGGGATTTCATTCCAGGCTGCTCCATGCCCGCAGATATGCAGCAGATGGTCAGCTGGCGACAAGGTCAGGGTTCGTAAATTATTATAAGTGAAGGGCTCCGCCCTGTCCCAAAGGCCTTGATCACAATGTTGTGAGGCACAGGTTGGGAAAAGGTGCCAGTGGACATCAATCTCGCGCTGATCACTGTCGCGAAAGCCATGACTGGTGGCAAAGGAAAGATAAGAGTCACTCAGGTCATCAAAACTCGGGAAGTAGATCGGTTGCCATCGGTTTTCTCGAAGCAAGCGCAGGGCCTTGTCACGATCCCCCGGCGAGATCAGGATATCGAAGTCACTCATGGGGCGTAAACCGAGATCACCGTAATAAAGCAGACTCAACGGGGCACCCTTGAGCACCAGAGTGCGTATTCCATCCGCCGCAAATATCTGCAGCAAACGTGTCATATGGTGGAACAACACCTGGTTACGTACCCAGAAGTGGCGGTGGACCCCCTTGAGTTTGGCAAGGCATGGATCGTCTATCTGCAACTCGTTCAGCTTCTTGCTGAGCAGTGGTAGCAGGCGAAACGAGCCCTGGTCGAGATTGTCAATATCGGCATGTTTCCATTTCTCCCAGGCCTCACGAGCAGCATCAGCCTCGAGCAAACAGGCTTCAAGCAGATTTTGTTGATCAGGGCTCGGCCAGTAGCCGGAAGATTTATTTTCAGCATTAAACATGAAGATCAGACTCTCTTCTGTTGACGCCGCCGATCCAGCAAACGTTTCATGACGCGGGCGTATTCGCTGCGACTTTCCGCCGCAGTGCGTCCCATGTTGGTTGCATGAATCCGCCTGAGGTAAACAACCTCCGGCAACATGCACATTTTCAGGCCGGCATCAATGGCTCGTGCATGCCATTCCAGGCATTCACCCATACGGATAGACGGATCGTAAAGACCTGCCTTGAGAAAAGATTCTCGTTTAACCAGTCGACTACCAGCCAGATATGCCGGCATCGGTTTCTCCGGCAGTTTCAGCTTCGATCTTTCAGTTTCATCTAGTGATTGGCAGTAAAATTGCGTGGCATGACCAAAGACCATATCCAGTTCGGGTTTCTTGACAAAAGCTGCCAACTGCATTTCAAGCTTATTCGCGACCCAGAGGTCGTCGTGATCAAGAAACGCCAGGTATTCACCACTGGAGGCCTGTATGCCTGTGTTCCGTGCCGTTGCTGCGCCTGAATTGCCTTGCCGAAGACTGGTTATGCTCGAGCCGTAAGACTCGACCAGATCAACGGTCTTATCCGTTGATCCGTCGTCGACGACAATAACTTCAGCGGGCTGGTACGTCTGGCTGGAGATGCTATCCAGAGCTTCTATGATATACCTTTCCCCGTTGTAGACAGGAAGGATAACACTGACTGCAACTTGCGGAAGTTGTACCGTGCTATCGGTCATGAGGCCTGCCGCTTTCGCTTGATGGAGGCTCGCAGCAGTTGGGTAATTTCTTTATGACAAACTTCGACCTGCTGAGACTCATTTTCTGCATGTACCCGCTTGTGCAACAGGATCTCCGCCAGAGTCTCCAGGGTGATCCCGAGGTCTTTTGCCCGACTGAGCCAGTCCGTGTCACTGCCGCAGCGGAAGGATTCGTCAAACATGCCAACTTGTGAAAAAGCGTTTTTACGAACCAGCCAGACACCGGGGACAAATGACGGGTGGGGCTTGCTGAGCATTTCCGGCTTAAGCCACCCCGGCCGGCTTGACCCAGGCTCAAGAAACATCTCCTCATGGGCAAGCACCATGTCCAGATCCGGTCGTTCCTGCAGATATGCCACCTGCCGGGTCAGTTTGTCGGCTGTCCACCGGTCATCCTGATCAATAAACGCCAACAGGCCACCATTAGCATACTGCAGCCCTGTGTTCCTGGCATTCGCAACGCCTTGATTTTCCTGTTGAATCAACTTGATTTTGGAAAACGGGGCCAGCTTTTCCACGGTCGAATCGGTCGAACCGTCGTCAACAACAATCAGCTCGATAGACTGATAGGTCTGCTGCAGAACACTTTCAACCGCTTGTCGGACGTAGCGCTCGCCATTATATGTCGGCATGATAACCGACACCATCGCCTGACTGGTTGTTTCCATGGTCTATAGCTCCTGTTCAGTGGTCATGGCTTCGGGAGGCCTTTCGTTTCCGATCGATAGCCATCTTCATGACGTGCAGCATGTTCAGCTCCTGAGGACTGCGGTTAGCCGTGACATTGGCTCCATGGCGGCGATGATATTGCGTGACCTGTTTGATGACCTGCATGCTGACGCCGAGTTCACGTGCCCGCAAAAGCCAATCGACATCTTCACTGAAACGCAGGGTCGGGTCAAGGAGTCCAACCCGCTCAAACACACTGCGTCTATAGAGTGTGCCGCCGAGATTGGCAAACAGAAACGGTTTGCCAACCGGTTCGAATCGATGTCGCTCCGTGTCTTTTTCTGTTTGCTCAAGAACCTGGGTCAGACCTTTAACGATCTCCAGATCGGGACGATCGACAAAGCACAGTAATTGATGGTTCAGTTGTCCGGGAGACCAGAGATCGTCCGCATCGAGAAAACCAATAATGTCATGAGTTGCCAATTGCAAGCCCCGGTTCCTTGCCGCCGCCGGGCCTTGGTTCTCCTGGTAGACATAGTGGGTCCGGTTTGACCCGATCGCCCTGACAAGCGCACCTGTGTCATCTGTCGAACCATCGTCAACAACCAGGATTTCATCCGGCTGCGCCCCCTGATTCAAAAGGCTTTCGATTGCTTCAGCAAGAAAGTGTCCCGAGTTGTAGCTGGGGATAATCATGCTTACGGCGTTGTCAGCAGGACGGATCATCGTTGTTGCTCACTCAGGAACCGTCTGATTGCAGCAGTGACACCGTGCAGGTCTGTGCCCAAGTTCAACTGGTAACAGGGAATCTGCCGAAGCAGTTTCGCCATTACAGCAAAACCCTCATGGCCTGCTCCACACAACTGAAACAGGGAGCTCGGTGCCAGTGCGCGCATGGCTACGGCAGAAGAAATCGGCTCCAGGGAGGTATCGACAAGCCCGGTCACGCGTGGTAGGAAAACCCCCTTCAGAGGAAAACCTGACGTCAGCTTATCTGGCACTTGTTCATGGAGAAAAACCAGAGCCTTCTCTTCAATCCGCGCCGAAGGCAGTGCAAATAATCTGCCGAGCGCAGGAAACCTCTCCAGGTTGTCGGGGTTGAGCTTTGCTGAATTGTAAAGGCTGTGGACAAAAGGCTCCGGTTCTACTTCCAACAGGCAGTAGTCATCTCCGGCATAGAGCAGATCCGAATCAAGACAGGCAAGAGCGGTCGTTGATTTCCCTGAACCACCCTTGCCAACCAGCAGGATTCCACCTTCAGGATAACCGACAGCAGCAGCGTGGACAAGTTGCCGCTGTTGTCCTGAAAACCACCAGTTCAGCAGAGCCAGCAAGGGCGCACCTGATTCCCATATAGCAAGAGTGGCGGCATCCCGAACCCAGAAAACCCCCTTTCCCATCTGCCGATCCAGCATGTTGAGGACACCGGAACCGAGGAAATAGGCCGTACGAATACGATCATCATTGTAGCCACGAACCTCGCCACGCTCGACGCAATCTTCCAGACGCCAGGGCGGAGGGGGCATAGGCTGGCCGGTTGATACACTGTCCCAGAAGGCAATGGACAGATCAGGCTGTACCGGCTCCTTAGCCACCTGCAGATGATGAAGTGCCGGGAGGATTTGCCTTGCCAGGGACTCCCCGGCAAACTTCAATGAAAACAGGTTCCCGGCAACATAAAAATCATGCTCAATCTGCCTGCCAACCTTCTGGCAGGCACCAGTATAGACGTTTTCCAGCTGCCAAAAAAATTCAGCAGGGGTGTTGTCAGTAGATGTTTGCTTCACGCTGGCCCCTACTTGTGAGGATTGTCACCACCCATGGGGTGGGGCCAGCCACTTTCATCGACCTCGTGGATCGGGTCGAGCAGCAAAAGATCCTGCATATCAGTGAACTTCTCCAGTTCCGGCGCAACAAACGATAGTTTCCCTTTCGCATCTCCCTCAACGAAAGCAGGACCTTCTGAGTCATGGGGGGGAGACGACCCTGTCCGCACCAGATCTTCGTTGGACAATTCATCCAAAAAGTCTCTAACCGCCGGTTCCAAACCGGTCATATCTCCTACCAGACGGGCACGCAGGAAGCAGCACAGAGCCTCCAGACTACACCCTGCTTCAACGCAATCCCAGATCATACCGCCAACAGGATTGAAGGCATAATAACAACCTGTTTCCAGGTTCACCACGACCATTTCATCATCAAAATTTTCATGGACAATATTGGGGCCGGACACACTGAAATAATTCTCTGTACTCATTTTCACCTCATATCTGAAAAATACTGTTGCGAGTAAAAACCTGGCCAGCGACTAATACGGCTCGCGCAACGCTTTAATCTGCCTGGCTCCTATCTCAAGGGGTAGATATTCCAACCCCATTTTATGTTTAAAAATTTGCGGCCAGACCTCATCTGCCTGCTGATTGCTCCCATGACGGTCAAACAATTCCTGTAACAGGTCAATGAACGTTTGTCGATGCTGATTTATCTTGTCAATGACTCTCTGCCGAATCACTTCGGGTGGAATGTTGCGACTTAACATTTCTGCAACTCCAGAGCTTACAGCCTCAGGGTTGTCCTCAACGATAAGGGCATAATCATCCTCAAAAAAGACATCTCGCCCCCCTTTGCTTAACGTTGACACCACCGGCAACCCACAGAGTAAATACTGGATGCTGGCGTACATGGCACCTTCAACAGCTGACAAACAGAGCCCTAGCCTCGACTGAGTTAAAACTTTGACAACCTCATTGTTTGATAAAAAACTGAAATCATCACTAAGAGGATCATTCAACCAACAGGCGTGGGCCAAAACCTGCCGCACTCGTTTTGCGTATCCTGCGTTGAAAAGAACAGGGTGGCGAAATGAAATCAGGGAGAGGTTGTCGATGCCCACGGCTAATTCATGGCGTTTATATGGCGCTATGTTGGCATCATAAACAGCATCATAAAGCTTATCAACGCTAGAATCCGGCTGGAATATTTTCTCGTCAACCCAGCAGTTGTGGTTACAGAAAACGGCCTCAAGCCCGGCGCCTTTGAACAATTCTAATTCCCTGACAGAGTTACACAGATATATATAGTTGTGATGCGGAAAACTTCTGTTTTTACGCTGTTCGAATTTCATTACTGCTCTGATCGACTTCGCAGTCTCCCGGCTACCCCAGAGGTTAAACAGGAAATAGCCTGGCGTATCACCGACAGCCTCGTGTAAAGGTGTCAGATCACGATCATGAAGAGCAAGCAAAAGAATTGCCGGGGAGCCGTTTAGTACCCGAAAAAACGCGCTCCCTTGCTCACCAGCATTGTGAAACCGATGTTTGACAAGGGCCTGAGTCAGGAGAAGATAATATTGAATTTTTTCTCGAAAATTCACTTAAAAATCGTCCTTTGCCAGGAAGCTATGGCCTCTGCCTGCCGATAGCCGAGCAGAAAAGACATGACCCGCATCTTCACTGTTGATGGGGGGACAAAATGCGGCTCAAGACGTTTGATCCGAGCATATATCTTTTCAAAAAAATCCCGCTCTACATCATAAAAATATGTCGCTTCCCAGAAATACGCCTTTAGAATGGCGCGTTTCCTCACCTTCGTCAAAGTACCATGTTCTCGCCAGTGATCTTCGATTTCACTGAGATTAAGAAAATGGTCCTTTGTAAAAGCTGTCCTGTCTCGTTTTGAAAAGCTCTCCGGATATTCACGGTATTGCGCCAGAACCTCGGGGATATGAACAAATTTGGCCCGGGAGAATGCCATATCCATCATATATCGGCTATCTTCACATGTTTTAAGGTGGGTCTTCCAGCCACCGATATTGTCATGATTTTTGCGTGAATAAAGCAGGCAGACCGGCGGACACCAGAACCCTGCAGAAATCGCTGCCTCTACGTCTGGACTGACGTCCTCGATGGACCGGCAGACCATTTCGCCCTCGACATCAACATGCAACCTTTGCCAGTTACAGTAGGCGACGTCAGCTCCTGTTTCTTCAAGCACTGCAACCTTGCGGCCCAGACTCTCCGGCAGAAGCAGGTCATCACTGTCGAGGTATTGCAGGTATATGCCGCGGGCATGTGTGGTTCCCAGGTTACGAGCGGCGCTTACTCCCCGGTTTTCGGTGACGTAAAACCGAATTTGTTCCGGATACCTCTCACCGTACTCGGCGAGGATGTCCTGCGTACCGTCATCTGACCCATCATTAATCGCGATGATTTCCCAGTCTGTATAGGTTTGCTGCAACACACTATCGAGCGTCTGACGCAGGAAGCGCTCGGAATTGTAGCAAGGGATAATGACAGTTATGACTGGATTCATGGCTGTGTATGATGAGTTCTAGGGAAGCCGACTACGTTGTACAGCTGACTCCGGGAGAGTCTATCAGACTTGACGGACCTTGAAAGCTTAAATGTAGTTTTTTCAAAGATTCAGGTAAGAGCGCAGATAGCGCCCCGTGTAGGACTTTGCACAACGGGCAACCTCTTCCGGGGTCCCGCAGACGATGACCTCCCCACCCCGACTGCCACCCTCGGGACCAAGATCGATAAGATGATCAGCGGTCTTGATGACATCCAGGTTATGTTCAATAATTACCACGCTATTGCCCGATTCGACCAAACGCTGCAAGACACTCAGCAAACGGTTGATATCGTCGAAATGCAATCCGGTAGTCGGTTCATCGAGAATATAGATGGTCCGACCGGTGGAGCGTTTGCTGAGCTCTTTGGCCAGCTTAACGCGCTGCGCCTCGCCGCCGGAAAGAGTGGTGGCACTCTGCCCCAGCTTGATATAGCCCAGACCGACGGCACGCAAGGTTTCCAGCTTGCGCTTGATGCGCGGGATGTTTGCCAGAAACTCCACGGCCTGGTTGGCAGTCATATCGAGCACGTCCGCGATCGTCTTGCCCTTGTACTTGACCTGCAGGGTCTCCCGGTTGTAGCGAGCGCCGTGGCACGCTTCGCACTGGATATAGACATCGGGCAAGAAGTGCATCTCAATCCGCAAGATACCGTCCCCCTGGCATGCCTCGCAACGACCACCTTTGACATTGAAAGAGAAACGTCCCGGCTTGTAACCACGCATCTTCGCCTCTGGCAAGCGGGCGAACAGGTCGCGGATATCGGTAAAGAGACCGGAATAGGTGGCCGGGTTGGAGCGCGGTGTGCGTCCGATCGGCGACTGATCGATATCGATGACCTTATCAAGCAATTCGAGACCCTCGATGGTATCGACCGCTCCTGCCCGTTCCCTGGAACGATAGAGCCGTTGGGCCAGAGCCTTGTGCAAGGTGTCGAGCACCAGGGAGGATTTCCCGGAACCAGAGACACCGGTGACACAGGTCATGACACCCAGGGGAATATCAACATTGATCGCTTTGAGGTTGTTGGCCGTAGCTCCTTTGATGCTCAGCTGCCCGGTAGCCTTGCGTCGCACCTTCGGCAGCGGAATCATCAGGCGACCGGCGAGATAATCACCGGTCAGAGAGTCGGCATGGTTCAGGATGTCATTAGGGGTGCCCTGTGCAACCACCCAGCCACCGTGACGGCCGGCGCGCGGCCCCATGTCGATCACATGGTCTGCCTCAAGAATGGTTTCTTCATCGTGTTCAACCACCAGCACGGTGTTGCCCAGATCACGCAGACGCTTCAAGGTCTCCAGCAAGCGCCGGTTGTCTCGCTGATGCAGCCCGATGGAGGGTTCGTCGAGAATATAGAGGACTCCGACCAGCGACGAACCAATTTGGGTTGCCAGACGAATGCGCTGGCTCTCACCACCGGAGAGTGTCCCGGAGGTTCGATCAAGGGTCAGGTAATCAAGGCCGACATTGACCAGAAAGGAGAGTCGCTCGCACACCTCTTTAAGAATCCGTCGGGCGATTTCTGCTTCCTTGGGGGGCAATTCGATCCGGGCAAAAAAAGCTTCTGCATCCATGACACTCAGTGAGCAAATCTCCTGGATATTGCGACCGGCCACCCGTACACAAAGCGTTTCCGGCTTGAGACGCGCGCCCTTACAGCTCGGACAGGGCATGATATTCATGAATTGTTCGAGTTTCTCACGGGTCGCATCGGAATCAGTTTCACGCAGGCGTCGCTCAAGGTTCGGGATCACCCCTTCAAAGGGCTTGTTATAGAAATGTCGGCGAGTTGCCTGATCGTAGAAGAACTGTACCTCCTCTTTGCCCGAACCGTGCAGGAGAATCTGCCGCACACGCTCCGGCAACTCGGCAAAAGGTGTGCGGATATCGAACTTATAAAAATCCGCCAGCGCTTCCAGAATCTGTTGGTAGTAATAACCGGTTCGGGTCGACCATGGCGCTATCGCCCCTTCCCGTAGCGACAACTGGTAATTGGGGATAACTTGTTCTGGATCGAAATACATGCGTGTGCCCAAACCGGAACAATCAGGACAGGCACCGTACGGATTGTTGAAGGAGAACATGCGCGGTGTCATTTCCGAAATGGAGATGCCGCACTCCACACAAGCATGCCACTCAGAGAACAGGTGGCTCTCACCGCCAATCACATCGACCTGCACCAGGCCTTCACCGAGACGCAAGGCGGTCTCCAAAGAATCCGCCAGGCGACTGGCAATACCATCCTTAACTACCAGGCGGTCGACAACCACTTCGATGGTATGCTGTTTATTTTTGTCGAGGGCGATTTCTTCACCCAGTTCGTACATTTCGTCATCGATACGCACACGCACAAAGCCATCGGCCTGCAGCTGACGCAACTCCTTGCGATATTCCCCTTTACGCCCCCTGACCAACGGTGCCAATAACAACAGTCGGCTCTTTTCCGGCAGAGCAAGAACACGTTCGACCATCTGTTCAACTGTCTGCGAGGCAATCTGCTTACCACATGAAGGGCAATGCACCACGCCGACCCTGGCAAAGAGCAGACGCAAATAATCGTAGATCTCGGTGACTGTACCTACGGTTGAACGCGGATTTTTTGAGGTGGATTTTTGCTCGATTGAGATGGCCGGACTCAAACCCTCAATACTCTCAACATCAGGCTTGTCCATCTGTTCAAGAAACTGCCGGGCATAAGCCGAAAGGCTCTCAACGTAACGGCGCTGACCCTCGGCATAGATAGTATCAAAAGCCAGCGTGCTCTTACCGGAACCGGAAACCCCGGTGATTACAACCAGCTGATCACGAGGAATTTCAACATCGATATTTTTCAGATTATGCTCGCAAGCACCTTTGATGATTATTTTATCTACCATAGTGTTTTTTTATCGACCAGGTGGTTTATGAGTGTCGTTTCTTCTGTTTAGGACAAATCGGGACGCGAAGGTCAAAAGCGCCTGCTTTATAGCCTTTGATTTCCTCGTCCCTGCTTCTCTCTTCCCTGTTTTTCTGCCATCTCATCAGCCATCCTAACCGCAGCAACCAGACTGGCCGAACTGGCCCGTCCCGTCCCGGCCAGATCATAAGCTGTGCCGTGATCAACAGAGGTACGCACTATCGGCAGACCCAGGGTGACGTTGACGCCGTCATCAAAATGCAGCAGCTTCAGCGGAATCAGCCCCTGATCATGATACATGCAGATCACCGCATCATATTGTCCATGTGAGGCAAACCAGAAGAGGGTGTCCGCACTATGCGGGCCGCTAGCGTCAAGCCCCTCGGATCGGGCCGCCTCGATAGCCGGGGCGATGTGACGCTTCTCTTCGTCACCAAACATACCACCTTCACCGGCATGGGGGTTGAGAGCCAGAACAGCCAGGCGCGGATGTTCCAGCCCAAACTGTTGTTGCAAGGACGTCGATACGATGCGCATGGTTGCCAGGATGCGTTCAGCGGTTAATTGCTCTGGCACCTCACGCAAGGCACAGTGGGTGGTCACCAGGCAAACCCGCAAGCGTTTACCAGCCAGCATCATGACGACCTCGTCAACCTGGCAGCGCTCCGCCAGGAGTTCCGTGTGTCCGGGAAAATCCGTCCCGGCGACTCGCATCGCCTGCTTGTTGATCGGCGCGGTCACCATGCCGGCGGCGTCACCGTTGATACAAGCATCGCAGGCCCAGGAGATATAATCAGCCATGGCACGCCCGGAGGATATCTCCGGCTGGCCATATTTCTGTTGGTCAAGGTCCAATTGAGAAAGCATACGAACGGGCAAAATGTAGTCACCGATAAACATTTCATCGGATGCGAGCAACAGCTTAGAACCAGATTGCAGGCGAGTAGCAAAGCCACATACCGCTGCAGCACGCTGCAGCACGGCAAGATCGCCTGCAATAACCAAAGGTCGATGAGTTTCTGCAAAGGCCCCGGCGCAGAGAGCCTGGATAATGATTTCCGGGCCGACACCAGTTGGATCGCCCATCGTTATAATAAGTGGTTTTGTCATAGCACCCTCAGGAGACTGTCGGAAAATCCGGGAGTTTCACAGTATAACCCAAGCCTGAAACGGTCCTCAACCTGATTTGTGCTTTAAAACTCGGAGCAATGCTGGGAAAGCTGTTTTCAATCCGTGCAGAAGCAGTTATACTTTGCGAACTTATTATGCGGCATGGGAGAGAATGTTATGAGTGACGATATGTTCGAGCGCCGCCAGACGGAGCGCCGTTACGCCCTGAACTTTCTTGATTACGAGGTTATTTCTGACACCGGCGGCGTTCTTGGCCGCGGCTTGGCTCGCACTCTTAATGTTAGTGAAGCCGGGTTACGTCTGGAAGCTGGCCCGTTCTTTGAGCCGGGACAGAAGCTGCGTCTCACTCTCGGCCTCAACAACGACCTAGTTCAAGTCAACGGTCGAGTGGTCAATTCTCAACCGGAGAATGAGGATCTCTGTACCAGCGGCGTCATGTTCCTTGAGTTTAATCAAGCTGACCGCCTCACCTACCAGAGACATTTCGAAGCTTTGAAAAGCTTAACTGCATAGTAGGCGGCCAGACAAACAGAAAATCCCGCCAACTGATGCCGGCGGGCTTTATTGTCTTTATTTCAAAAAGATCAGGCTATACCTTCAGGACAAAGTGCTTATAGGCGAACATCAATAAAAGCCTTAACTTTAAGTGCCCGTGTCCATTCCTTGATGCGAGCATCGGTCTTTTGATCCAGAATCAGCTGATGGATTTCAAATTTAACGGCACCAAACTGTCGCAGACCACCAGGAAATCGATCATCAACCCGCAAAACATGGACTCCGCCAGCAACAGCCACGGGCTCACTGAAACTTCCTGTCTCAACCCCATTTATCGCCTCGACAAATTCCGGAACCAGCTCACCATAAAGAAAACGACCCAGCTCTCCGCCCGTGGCACCATACGTTTTATTGTAACTGGCTGCTACCTGGACCAACTCTTCGCCCTGTCGCAAACGGCTCAAGGCTTCACCGGCAACCTTGAGAATCTGTTGACGTTCCTGACCTGACGCTTTTTCTGACACAGGAAAGGTGATGGCGCTTAGCTGAACCTCAGGAGCCAAACGATAATCATCCAGATGAGCTCGGTAATATTCCACAACTTCCCGCTCAGGAACATCAACCTGACTACGCACCTCTTCGCCGATCAGTTTATAGCGCAGGATCTGCTTGCGCAGATTATCGAGATAGGCATCAAACTCCAGCCCCTGATCCAAAACCGCCTCCTTAAGCTCCTCACGGGTCAGCTTGTTTTGCTGCTGGACATCGAGTAAAGCAGTTTCAACCTCCTCATCGGAAACATTCAGATTGAGCGCCTTGATGCGCTGCTGAACCAACGTCTCCTCGATCATGCGGGAGAGCAGTTCCTGGCGCAGAGCACCCAGCTGCGCGGGAGATGGCTGCCGTTCATTTTTAGCCAGCTTTGCTTGTAACTTCTGGTCAAGTTGATGGGTTGTGATGATGTCCTTATTGACAACCGCTGCTATGCGGCTGACAACAACAGCAGAAGCAGAACTTAAACCGATACTGCATAACAATAAGAGCGCAATTCCGAAACGTTTCATGGTATTTTCTTTCTTTTTAATGAGTTATTTCTTGCCGTTTTCTTCAAATTGAGCCCAGTCCACAGCGATCACAGCACGGGCCCGCATATCCTGTAGCCACCTCAGGTAAACCTCTTCTTTTTTTTGGCTCTCCAGAACAGACCGTATCTCTTCTGTTGCTTCCTTTTTGCTGAGACGCTTAGCCTTGCGTTTTTCCTCAACCAGGAAAATATGATAACCGTACTCGCTCTTAACAAGATCGCTCAAACGGTTGACCGGTAAATCAAAAACAATTTCGTCGAATTCCAGCGGCATTTCACCTCGGGCAAAAAAACCGAGATCACCACCCTGCTGAGAGTCCGGTGACAGGGAATATTTCATAGCAACTTCCGCGAAAGGCTGCCCTTGCCGCAACAGATCCAAAGCCTCCTGACCTTCTGCTTCTTCAGCCACAACAATCTGCCGGGCTCTTACTTGGGCAGGACGATCAAATTGACCACGATTGGCCTTGAAGTAGGCATTCACCTCATCGTCTGAGATTGATACCCTGGAAAAAACGGCCTGATCAAGGAGCTTCTCCATGATCAGACTTTCCTTGAGTTCATCCCTCCAGGACTGCAGGGTCACCCCCCGCTCATGAAGCATTGTTTCGAAGCTGGTCCCAGGATAATCCTGGCGATATCCTTGCAGTGCTGTCTCAACATCCGCAGCGGTAAGGGAAATACTTAGTCGTCTGGCCTCACCATGGATCAACTCGCGATCTATCAACTGAACCAGGAAGGATCGCTGCAGTTCCTCGCGTTCTATCCCGCTTAAATGCTGGTCTTTTTGCAGGCTTTTTTCAAATGCAGCCTGAAATTCGGCCTTGCTAATCTTCTGATCATTGACCTGGATCAGTGGCACAGCTTTTTCAACAACCGGCTCGGAGCTGCATCCGACCAAGACGCCAAGTAAGCATAAAAAGATAGACAGTATTCGCAAAGAGTATATGTGCATGATGTTGTGTAGATCAGTTAATTTCAGATAGTCCAAACCAGATGCCATCAAACTATCATAGCAGGCAAAATGCTTGCAATTCCTTTTTAGCGATGGCCAGAACCTCTGCCCCAGGCAATCGACCAAGGCGGATACTCAGACGGAAATCCGGGCTGAAAGAATACTTCTTTTTGTCTTGCAGAAGTACCAGAATCTTCTCTGGCGCGACTCGGGTGTTGGCCGGAAAAGCAAAAACCAGGTTATGGCCGTCAAACTCGGCCAATTCGACATACAGCTGTTTCATGAGCACCCGTAGCTTCATGACATCAAGCAGCAGTTCCGCCGCCGCTGGCAACTCACCGTAGCGGTCGCGCAGCTCATCACCTGTCTGGTAAATTTCCACGTCATCACGGGCAGACGCCAGCTTGCGATAAAGCACCAGGCGCTGATTGGGGTCATTGACATATTTTTCCGGCAGGAAGGCTGACAGACCTAGACGTACTTCAGGATCAATGCGCTCCTCACGGCTCTGTCCCTGCAGTTCCTGAATCGTTTCTTCAAGAAGTTCAGTGTACATTTCAAAACCGATGGCAGCCAGCGGACCGGCCTGCCTGGCACCCAGCAGGTCCCCGGCACCACGGAGTTCAAGATCATGGCGGGCAATGCGAAAACCGGCCCCCAGCTCCGCCTGTTCCTGCAGGACCTTGAGTCGCTCACGTGCATCTTTGGTCAAAACGCCCTCGCTGGGAATCAGCAGGTAAGCATAAGCACGCTGATGGGACCGCCCGACCCGACCACGCAACTGATAGAGCTGCGCCAGACCAAAGCAGTCAGCCCGGTTTATAATCATGGTGTTGGCCGTGGAGATATCAATGCCGTTTTCAATGATCGTCGAGCAAACCAGCAGGTTGGTGCGCCCGTCAATGAAGTCAAGCATGACCTCTTCCAGTTCTTTTCCAGGCATCTGGCCATGGCCGACACCGACCTTGGCCTGAGGGACCAGCTGCCGTAGGAAGTCGGCCATAGCATCGATCGACTGCACCCGGTTGTGGACAAAGTAGACCTGCCCACCGCGACGCAGTTCACGTAGAATCGCATCGCGGATCAAATCGTCGTCAAAGCGGGTGACATAGGTTCGAATTGCCTGGCGATCTACAGGTGGCGTATCAATGATCGAGAGATCGCGCAGACCGGCCAGGCTCAAATGCAAAGTGCGCGGGATCGGTGTGGCCGTCAAGGTCAGCACATCGACTTCGGCCCGCATCTTTTTCAACCGCTCTTTGTGAGTCACACCGAAGCGCTGTTCTTCATCGATAATGATCAAACCAAGGCTCTTAAAGCGCAGGTCACGCTGCAACAAGCGATGGGTACCAATCAGGATATCTACCTGGCCAGCCGCTGTGCGCTGGAGGATCCTTTTTTGCTCGGCGGGTGTGCGAAAACGTGACAACATTTCGACAACAACCGGATAGTCGGCAAACCGCTGCCGGAAAGTTTCCAGGTGCTGGCGGGCCAGTACCGTGGTCGGCACCAGGACTGCAACTTGACGGCTATCGAGTACTGCTTTGAATGCGGCTCGTATGGCAACTTCAGTTTTACCGTAACCGACATCACCACAGATCAGCCGATCAACCGGGCGCTCTGAGGTCATGTCATCAAGTACGGATTCAATTGCCTCAAGCTGATCAGGCGTCTCTTCATAGGAGAAGGCGGCCTCAAACTCACGGAAGAGTTGATCCGGCGGCGAATATTTGAAACCCTTTGCCATCTGTCGGCGTGCCTGAACCTGCAAGAGCTCGCGCGCCAGCTCCTCGATCGTCGCCCGGGCCCGCAGTTTGGCCTTTTCCCAAGCACCGCTACCCATTTTGTCAAGTCGCGGGGTACCACCATCCGCCAAGTGCTTCTGAACCTTTTCGATACGTTCCACCGGCAGGTAAAGGCGATCCTCTCCGGCATATTCAAGGTGGATAAAATCCCCTTCGACGGCACCGGTCTGCAAATGAACCAGACCGAGGTAACGGCCAATACCATAATCGGCGTGCACAACCAAGTCAGCAATTTTTAAATCTGCTAGAGATGATTCGAAGACCCGTTGCCGACGACGTACTCTACGGTGACTACGTGGCCCGAAGATTTCATCGTCACAGATAACAACCAGCTTTTCATCAACAACTCTGAAACCACTGTCCAGCGTACCGGTGGTCACGGTCAGACCAGCTGGAAATTTCCTGCCCGGCTTGAGCTCTGGCACCCAGCTAACTGGCAGCTCACTCGGAGCCAACAGATCAAGCAAACGTTCTGCCTGGCCACGCTGATGACAAACCACAAGGATACTCCAGTTATCGCTCAGCCACCCACGTAGTCGCTCCACCAGAGGAGCCAGACTACCATCATGGGCCACATGGTCCGGACGCAGGTCAGCATTGCCTATTACGGGCACACGGTAGACAGGATAATCCTCATCAAGCTGATACACCTCCAGTGACGCCAGATCGATGCGCGCGCCTTGCCCCATATGGACTTCCAACTCCTGACTATCAAGATAAAAGTCACTCGCCAGCACAAACGGCTCATCGTTGTGCGTCGCCCGCTCTTCCCCGCAGCGCACCGCTTCGGCGAACGCATCAGCAGCACCAGTGATTGCAGGAGGATCAAGCAACAGCCAGCAGAATCGGTCCAGATAGTCAAAGAAAGTGTCAAGCGCGGCATAATTTAGAGGCAGGAGATTTTCTCGGCCGGGGCTGAGTAAACCCTCGCGAATTTCAGCGAGGATCGCTTCACGTTGGACTCGTGGGATTTCCAGATCGTCGCAGCGCGCCTTAAAACGGTGAGTAAAGGTCTCCAGGTGACTGCCAGCCAGGATCATTTCCCGGGCTGGAGCAAGCTCAAGTTGTACCAGGTGCTGATCAGTAGAACGCTGGCTGGCGGAATCGAAGCTGCGAATATCCTCCAGTTCGTCACCGAAAAACGCCAGGCGTACCGGTTGTTCCAGCATTGGCGGGAAAAGATCCACCAGATCACCGCGCACGGCAAAGCTGCCACGGTCTTCAACCAGAGTAACACGCTGATAACCGAGCGAAGCTAACCCCCGTAGCAGAACCTCCCGCGATATATCACTGCCGACTTCGAGTTGCAGCTGTAAAGAATTGAGCACACTGCGAGGGAGAACCTTCTGCTGCAGGGCCTTGACGGTGGTCACGACAGCCTTGCCACGACCATTAGCAAGAGCCGCCAAGGTGGCCAGTCGGGTCGCTTCAATTTCAGGGTGAGGACTGAGCGGAGCGTAGGGTTCAGTTTCCCAGTGCGGGAAGAAAAGAATATCGGCCTGGTGGCCATGGAAAAAGCTCAAGGCCCGATGAAAATGCTGGGCTTCAACCTGATCGGAGGCCACTATCAACAAACATTCAGCATGCTTGTTGCCAGCCAGCAACCCGGCAGTAAACCAGGCATCGCTACTACCGTTAAGGCCGAGAATCTCGCTACGCCCGAAAAACCCTGATGCGAACGGATGCAGGACTCCCGACAAAGAGTAATGTTGAATGCGGGGTTCTTCAGTCACGCGGCACAGCCAGCATGCGATCCAGAGTCACTTTGGCAGGAATCCTAATCTCTTCGGCAACCGTCACTCGCGGACTCATTGTCTGCAGCGCCAGGAGGATATCTTCGAGAGATGTCAGTTTCATGTTGGGACAAACCAGCCGCGTGGTCGGCAGAATGAATTCCTTACCAGGGTTTTCCCTGCGCAAACGATAGAGGATGCCATCTTCAGTGCCGACAATGAATTGTTGTGCCGGGTTCTCCCTGGCAAAGGAGTACATACCACTGGTTGAGCAGATATGATCCGCCAGGGCCAGCACCTCAGGGGGGCATTCTGGATGCGCCATGAAGAGAGCGTCAGGATAGTCAGCCTTGCATTTTTCGGCATCCTCAACGGTAAAACGTTCGTGGGTTGGGCAATAACCATCCCAGAAATAACAGACTTTATCCACCTGTGCAGCAATGTAGCGGCCCAGGTTGCGGTCCGGGGCAAGAATCACTTCCGGTTCGGCAAGGGAAGCAACCACATTAACGGCGTTAGAGCTCGTGCAACAGATATCACTCTCAGCCTTGACGGCAGCGCTAGAATTAACATAGGTCACCACCGGCACGCCGGGGTACTGTTTTTTAAACTCACGTAAGCCCTCTGCGGTGATCATATCTGCCATTGGGCAACCAGCATCCAGACGAGGAAGCAAAACGATCTTCTCCGGAGCCAGAATTGCGGCACTTTCCGCCATGAAGTGAACGCCGCAGAAAACAATCACCGGCTTGTCGGTGCGTGCGGCCTCCATAGACAGAGCGAGAGAGTCTCCTGTTATATGTGCCAGTTCCTGGATTTCATCACGCTGGTAGTTATGCGCCAGGATCAGGGCGTCGCGGGTGCCTGCCAGGCGAAGAATTTCACTACTGATCTCGTTCTGTTTCATGATACAACCTTTTTACTCTTGAAATATTGCCGTATCCTAGAGTAAAAACCTTGCTATGTCAAATGCTTATACCTGTCTAGGGGCCTCTTGACAGGGACTCTTTTTGTCGGTATTCTCAGCACACTTGAAGGTTTCTTAACTCTGCTTAGGGTAACTACATATGTTTGGTATCGGCTTTCCTGAACTTCTTCTGATAATGGCGATCGCCCTGATCGTCCTCGGCCCTAAACGCCTTCCAGATATTGCTCGCGCCTTGGGTCGCGGCTTGTCTGAATTCAAAAAAGCCACCGACGAAATGAAGCAAACGTTTACGGAAGAAACCCACAATTACGATCTCAAACGACCACTGGGATCACCGGGGAAGCTCACACCGCCCGGCACCGAACTCGACCCCTATCCGGCGGAGGCCAATCCTGTCGAAGCAGAAGTAGCTTCGGATGACACCTCCACAACTCCTGATGACACCTTCACAACTAAAGGAACCACTGAAGAAGAGGGCGTAACTGCCGAGTCAAAGGTCAACCCGGATGAGTGAAGACCGGATGCCGTTGATCTCTCATCTTGAGGAACTGCGGCGCAAGCTGATTATTTCCGCGGTCTCCTGGCTGGTGGCCTTTCTGGCCTGCTACAGCTATGCTGAGCAGTTGTTTGCCCTGATCGCCGAGCCTGTGCGTCTAGCGTTGCCGGAAGGGACTTCGCTGGTCTTTATCACCGCCACGGAACCCTTCTTCACTTACCTGAAAATCGCGGCCCTGGCAGGCCTGCTTATTGCTTTACCGGTCATCTTCTGGCAGATCTGGTCATTTGTCGCACCAGGGCTCTACAAGAAAGAAAAACGTTACGTCATTCCTTTTGTAATGGCCAGTACCCTCTGTTTTGCCTCAGGAACCTTTTTCGGCTTCAGCTTTGTCTTCCCCATGGTTTTCAAAGTGCTCATTGAGTTCGGTACCGGCGGCGGTGAACTCAGTGCGATGCTCTCCATGGGCTCATACCTGTCGCTCTCCAGCAAGCTTCTGCTCGCCTTCGGCCTGGTTTTCGAGCTGCCAGTAGTGATCTTTTTCCTGGCACGCCTGGGAATTGTCGATCACAAGATGCTGGCGCGGAACCGCAAGTTCGCCCTTCTGGCCGCCTTCCTGATTGGTGCCATGCTCACCCCCCCGGATGTGTTCTCACAAGCAGCCCTCGCTATACCTTTTATTGTCCTCTACGAAGTCGGTATCATAGTTGCCCGACTGTTCGGCAAACGTCGTGAGCCTGTTGAGGATGAAGAAGAACCTGCAGAAAAACAGCCCTGACAACGACACCGACCCTGGCTGGCAGTGATATGGCGTCCAACAGCAACCAAATGGCAGATCTCGGCAAGATTGTCACCCGGGCATTTCTGAAACCAGTATCGGTGCAGTAACCATACACAAGATCAAACGTGGGGATGAATTCACCCCAATCAATGAGGACACGACTCTGCAACTAGGCGACAAGGTCTCCTTTGTCGGCGCTCAGAACCTGTTGATCCTGGCACCAGAAAATCTTGAATCGGAGATCGTCGATCCTGACCTGTTGACCTTCGCACTGGGGATAGCCGCAGGCATTGTCATCGGTAGTTATTCAATTAACGTTATGGGGGGCAGCGCCGGTGGCCTGCTGTCTGTCGGCCTGGTGATCGGCTTCCTGCGCTCGATTCACCCGACCTTTGGCCGCATGCCGAGCGCTGCGCGCTACGTGCTCATGGAACTCGGCATGCTCTTCTTCATGAGCGCCATAGGTCTCAAAGCCGGCCACGGCATAGTTGCGGGAAGCCTGATCCTGCTTATATAGCTCTATCTTACAGGGGTTGCGCCAACACATTAACTTAAACCAATAAGGCGGATCCAGGGTTTCCTCCTGGATCCGCCTTAAATTTGATAAACAGCCGCCCGTTTTTACTTGGCAGCCTTCTGCAATTCAGAATCGATCATCTGCTTAAAACCTCTGAAGCTATGGTCTTTAAGCTGCCTGCCATTTATAAAGACAGCTGGTGTGCCACGGACACCGGCCTGGTTACCAAGCTGCATATCAGCAGCAACTTCCTGCGGCAAGGCCGGGTCTGCCAGATCTTTATCAAAACGCACCATATCGATCCCGACACTTTCGGCCAACTCCCGAATCAAAGCATCGTTGAGTTTATTGTAATTGGCAAACAACTTGTCGTGCAACGGCCAGAACTTGCCCTGATTACGCGCAGCAATGCTGGCAATTGCTGCCGCTTTAGCAAACTTGTGCATATTTAAAGGGAAATGTTTGAACACCACCCTAACCTGCTGCGGATAAGCGGCCACCACCTTATCCATAGTCGGCGCCAAACGGGCACAGTAGGGACACTGGAAATCGTCGAAGAGGGTGATAGTGACCGGGGCATTTTCAGGACCTTTGACCGCCGCATTGTTCACCGGCAGTACCTGCACATATGAAAGATCCATAAACTGCAGCTCATTGCTCTTTGTGTTGCCAAGATAGAGCCTTTGCCCGTCCGGTGAGACCTCAAGAGAGGTCACCTCGGCACCAACATCAATGCGTTCCTGTTGCTGGCCATCGGCAGAAAAAATCTGCACTTCACCCCCTTCGAGCAGAACAAACAGACGACCGTCACCCACACTCTGTGCGATAGCTAGCGGTGCCTTGCCCAAGGGTTGACTCTTGACCAGGGTTTTTTCCAGTTCTGCATAAGCCGGGCTGATCATTAAGACCATTCCGAGCAACAAGACAACAATACGACATGCTCCAGTCATTATACTTACCCTCTCTCTTTAGAGTTGAAAGACACTTGCCTATAATCACTCACCAACCGACACCTTGTCAATCTCATCCCATGACAATCCTTGACTTTCCTCCTCGGCAACGGCATAACTTGGATCGCCATGTTGACTCCAGCACTCGCCATAAAGAATCTCTCTAAAGACTACGACGGCACCCGGGCCGTCGATGATATCTCGTTTACGATTGAACCTGGAGAGATTTTCGGTCTGCTAGGTCCCAACGGTGCTGGCAAGAGCACAGCAATCAACATGATCGCTGGAGTCACTCGCATCGACAGCGGTTCGATCGAGATCTTCGGTTTTGACAACCAGCGCGACTATCGCACTACCCGACGTTTGGTCGGTGTTATGCACCAGGAAATCGTTATCGACAACTTCTTCACCATTGATCAGGCCCTGCGTTTTCATTCGGGCTATTATGGGGTTCGCGACGACGCAAGCTGGCGCCAACAATTAATTGATCGCCTCGGCCTCAAGCCACACCTGCACAAGGTTATGATCAAATTATCAGGTGGCATGAAACGGCGCTTTATGATCGCCAAAGCCCTGATTCATAAACCCAAACTTCTGATCCTCGATGAACCGACCGCCGGAGTTGATGTGGAACTACGCCATACTCTCTGGGATTTTGTGCGTGAGATCAACCAGCAGGGCACAACTCTGCTGCTGACCACTCATTATCTGGAAGAAGCCGAGCAGATGTGTGATCGCATCGCCATCATGAACCACGGCAAGCTGATCGCTCTCGCAGCGACAAGCACACTATTGCAAGAGCTTGGCACGCGCAGCATCATGGTTCATCTGCAGATACCCATCCCAAAAGTGCCAGATAACCTTTGCTGTAAAGTGGCAGAGCTTGATGCCACGGGGACTACTCTACAATTGGTTTTGTCGGCTAACCAGTCAACCGGTGAGCTACTGAAACAACTCTATGATCTTGGACTACCCATAACCGACATTGAACCCAGAAAAGCCAGTCTCGAAGAGATTTTTTTGCAGATGACTCAAGCGGGCAGGGACGAACCATGAACCAACACCAGGAACCACCATTTGTAGCCTGGCTACCCTTCTATACCCTGCTACAGAAAGAAATTCGCCGTTTTTTACGGGTCGCCTCGCAGACTCTGGTGACTCCGGTCATTACCGCTTCACTCTATCTTTTTATTTTTGGAGCGACTCTGGGCGAGCGCATCAGCGTCCTTGAGGGTTTCAGCTATGCCCAGTTTGTTATCCCCGGATTGATACTGATGGGAGTCATTAACAACTCCTTTGCCAACGTCGCATCATCTCTTTTCATGTCGCGTTATCTCGGCAATATTGTCGACCTGCTGGTCACGCCAGTTACTCCGGCCCAGTTCATCATGGCTTATACTTTGGCCGCCATGTTGCGTGGCCTGGCTGTCGGCCTGGTTGTCTGGCTGATCTCCTGCCTTTTTGCCACGCTACCATGGGCGCACCCTTTTGCCGCCATCGGCATGGCCTGCCTGGCCAGCTTCCTCTTCGCCCAGTTCGGCATTATCGCGGCAATTCACGCCAACACGTTTGATTCCCTGTCGATGTACACCAACTTCATCATCCTGCCACTGATTTATCTCGGTGGGGTTTTTTACCCAATCTCCATCCTGCCGCCACTCTGGGCCAAGCTGTCGCATCTCAACCCACTCTTCTACTTAATTGACGGCTTCCGCTATGCTCTGCTTGGAGTCGGTGATCTTTCTTTTCTCGTCTCCTTCGGCACGGTTACTGTTATGGCTCTGGTCCTCTTCTGCTGGGCCGCCAGCTTGATAGCCCGCAGCTATCGTTTGCGCAATTGAATCACGATAGTCTGCCCAACATTTAGAGCTTAAACAGAAAAAGGCCTGGCCCATCCTTGAGGACGAGCTAGGCCTTTCTATCTCTACGGAGACAATAGACGGTTTATTTACTCAACCCACGACACATCGTCGGTTGTCTCACTATCTGCCTGATCAGACTGCATCATGCTCTGGATCAGCACCTCGGCACCAATCGTTGCCGCATGCCGTACTAAACCATCAGCGCTATCGCCATCATGTTTTTTGAAGGCCTGGATCATGTTGCGATGTTCCTCCACAGAGCCCTCCATCCGGCCCGGCTGTGAGAGCGATGCCAAGCGCAGACGTTTGAATTTCATGACCAGTTGATTGATCATCTCGTAAAGTTTCTCGTTACCGGCTGCCTTGATAAAAACTTCATGAAATTCATTGTGCACACGGAAGAATTTCTTCACGTCACCTTCGTCTGCCATCTTCTGCAAGCGCTCGTTGATCGATTCAAGCCGTTCGATATCTTTATCGGTGAGCTTTTCTGCGGCCATCTTTGCAGCAAACCCTTCGAGGATAATTTTAATCGCGTAAAACTCCTCAATATCCCGTTCAGACAATGAGGCAACCACAGCTCCTTTACGCGGGACTACCTGCAAATAACCTTCAGATTCCAGCTGTCGGAACGCTTCACGGATCGGCGTGCGACTGATACCGAAACGCTCTGCCAGATCTGGTTCAGAAACACGTTCGCCCGGCTTCAAGGTCCCTTTCAGGATAGCATCCCGAATCGTTTCAAGGATTTTTTCTCGTAACGTCTGGTGTCTTTCAATTGGTTTTCTTCGCACAGGGAAACTCCGTTTTATTAGGGTCCGGCAAAGTGTATACTGTATACACTGAAAGTCAAGTCCTTTCTGGCTACGAGCTTAAGCTAAGCCACTTAACTGCTTGCCTTTTAGAGAGACCCTGATTATCATCAATCCAGACCAATTAAAGGATAATTCATGAGCTCCGTTCGTCATCTACGCATCTCTATCGTCTTGCTTGTTGCAATCATTGCTATCGGCACGTTCGGCTACAGCTTTATCGAGGGATGGTCTGTCTTCGATGCGCTCTACATGACCATTATTACCCTGTCTACCGTTGGCTTTAAGGCCGTCCACAATATGTCCTCCGAGGGCAAACTATTCACTATTTTCCTGATCATCAGTGGAACCGGTATGATCGCTTATACTCTAAGCAGCCTTCTCCAGTTCACACTCGAGGGCCAGCTTCGTAAAATACTTGGGAGGAAGAAATTGGAAAGCCGCATCAACAAACTCAACAATCATTACATTATTTGTGGTTTCGGTCGTATCGGCCATTTGATCTGCCGTGAATTCCAGGCTCGTCCGCTACCTTTTGTGGTTGTGGAAAAGGACCCGCAGCTGATTGATCGCATTAACCGCGAAGGCTATATGTACGTCGACGGCGATGCGACTGATGACGAAACTCTACAGGCGGCCGGTATTGACGTTGCTAAGGGCCTGATAACCGCGGTCACCTCCGACACGGACAATGTCTATATCACCTTGACGGCCCGAGGCCTCAACCCGAAACTTTTTATCCTCGCCAGATCCGGCGAAGAGGGCTCAGAGAAAAAACTGATGCGAGCGGGAGCCAGCAAGGTCATTTCTCCCTATACGATAGGTGCAAACCGCATGGCTCAGGCAATTCTGCGTCCATCAGTAGTAGATTTTATTGAAATTGCTACGGCAAGTGAGAACCTTGAGCTACAGATAGAGGAGATCGTTATATCCGCCGGTTCTGTGTTAACCGGCAAGTCACTGGTTAATTCAGGCATCAGGCAGAGCATGGGAATTATCATCGTCGGTATCAAGCAGGTTGATGGCCACATGATTTTCAATCCACCGCCCGATAAGGTTATTGAGCCCAATTCGATCCTGATTACCCTGGGTGAACAACTGGCCATAACCCAACTGGAAAAACTAGCGGCAGGTTATCAACCATGAAACAACTTTGTCTGGGTGGCCGCATTCCATGGACAGAGATTGAGAACTATCTCGAGAGTGCCCTTAATCTTGATCTGGCCCCGGAAATTGCCATAACGGGGCCGGAACTGGACTCCATGGACGAAACCCTTCTGGATCAAATTGCGCAGATACTTAAACAAAACGAGATTAGACCAACTGTTCATGCGCCCTTTTTCGATCTCAATCCAGGTGCTCTTGATCCTCTTATTCGTCAGGTGACTCTGCAACGTCTCAGCCAAACCTTATCTGTGGCTAACCGCCTCAATGCACACCTTATGGTCATACATCCAGGTATTGATAAATGGCGCTATCCGAATCTTGACCTTGCATGGCTGAAGCTGGCAAAAGGGTTTTTTCCGCCTCTTATAGAACAGGCAGCAACTTGCGATTGTCGTCTGGTAATCGAGAATATCTACGAAGAGATGCCTGATACGTTGATACGTCTGGTGGACGGGATTGATTCAGAATGGTTCGGTCACTGCTTTGATATCGGACATTGGCATTTGTTCGGAAAACAACCAATGTCAGAATGGCTGGAGGCGATCAGTCCTCGCCTTTTTCATCTGCATCTGCATGATAATCATGGTCGTGCTGACGAGCATCTGCCGGTTGGTGAAGGGACCATTGATTTTACGCCTCTGCAAACGATGCTGAGTAAGAGGTCGTCTTTTCCAAGCATAACACTTGAGGCACACAGCGTTGAGCATCTGCAGCAATCTTTGCAGAAGACCATAGAATTGCTCGGCTAAAAAAAGGGCGACTCACATGAGCCGCCCTTTAACTTTCTTTGTTTATGTCCGAAGGTACCAATCAGTGCGACTTCTCACTCGCCACCTGGACACGAATCATGGCTCGCGCCAAAGCAGCTTCCATAATCTTGAAGTCCTTGTCTTCATTGGACAGGGTTTTAAGAGCTTCTTCCGCTCGACTGAGGGCTTCTTTGGCACGTTCCACGTCGATCTGGTCAGCGGGCTCAGCCGTTTCGACCAGCACGGTCATAACGTCATCTTCAACTTCCACATAACCCCAGTTCACAGCAACATGAAACGTTTTGCCGTCCTGTTTGTAGCTCAGGTCACCAACTTTTAGTGTAGTCAACAGGGAAGTATGGTCGGGAAGCACACAGAACTCACCGACGCTACCGGGTGCGGTGACTTCATCAACCTCTTCCGACAACACACGCTTGTAAGGTGTGACCAGTTCCAGTTTAATCTTTTCTGCCATGCCTGTTTATTCCTTATAAGCTGGAAGCTTCTGATTAAACAGCCAACTGCTTGGCTTTTTCCAGGGCATCTTCCATGGTACCGACCAGATAGAAAGCCTGCTCCGGAATATCATCGTACTTGCCATCAACCAGGTCGCGGAACCCCTTGATCGTGTCCTTCAGCTCCACATATTTACCCGGGGTGCCGGTGAAGGTTTCAGCGACAAAGAACGGCTGAGAGAGGAAGCGTTGAATTTTACGGGCGCGGGCAACAACCAATTTGTCATCTTCAGAGAGCTCGTCCATACCAAGGATAGCAATGATATCCTGCAGGTCTTTGTAGCGCTGCAGTACGAACTGAACGTCACGAGCACACTTGTAATGCTCTTCACCGACTACCTGAGGATCGAGGATCCGGCTGGTGGAGTCGAGCGGGTCAACTGCGGGGTAGATGCCGAGTTCGGCAATCTGCCGCGAGAGAACCGTGGTCGCATCGAGGTGAGCAAAAGCAGTTGCCGGTGCAGGGTCGGTCAAGTCATCAGCCGGGACATAAATTGCCTGGACTGATGTGATCGAACCTTTACTGGTGGTCGTGATACGTTCCTGTAGCTCACCCATCTCAGTGGCCAGGGTCGGCTGATAACCAACCGCAGAAGGAATACGACCAAGCAATGCCGAAACCTCGGAACCTGCCTGAGTAAAGCGGAAAATGTTATCGATGAAGAGCAGCACGTCCTGGCCTTCCTCATCACGGAAATATTCAGCAACAGTCAGTGCCGACAGAGCAACGCGGGCACGGGCACCTGGAGGCTCGTTCATCTGGCCATATACAAGCGCCGTCTTATCGAGAACGCCAGAATCTTTCATCTCGTGCCAGAGATCGTTACCCTCTCGAGTTCTCTCACCAACACCGGCAAAGACGGAGTAACCACCATGCTGTTTACCAATATTGTGGATCAATTCCATGATCAAAACGGTCTTGCCGACGCCAGCACCGCCAAACAAGCCAATTTTACCACCACGAGCGTAGGGGGCAAGGAGATCGACAACTTTGATCCCGGTTTCAAACGATTCAACGTTAGTTGATTGTTCTACGAAGCTCGGTGTGGGACGATGAATCTCCCATTCCAGATCACTGTTAATCGGACCCGCTTCGTCAACCGGTTCACCAATAACGTTCATGATGCGACCAAGGGTTTTGGGGCCAACCGGCATGACAATCTGCTTGCCGGTATCGAGTGCATCCTGACCGCGAACCAGTCCATCGGTAGAATCCATAGCGATCGTACGTACGGTGTTTTCACCCAGATGCTGGGCAACTTCCAGAACCAGGTTCCACTCCCGATCATCAACTGCCGGGTTGGTCACCTTGAGCGCGTAGTAGATCTCAGGCAGCTTGCCGTCTTCAAACTCTACGTCGACAACCGGGCCGATGACCTGCGTGATGCGTCCTTTATTCATGATGAACCGTTCCTCCATTCTGCCTGCTCTTGTGGGCAGGGTGTTCTCATATATTTGTCGGAAACTTACTTGATAGCTTCAGCACCGGAGATAATTTCCATCAGTTCTCCAGTGATGGCAGCCTGACGCGCACGGTTATACTTTAACGTCAGCTTGCCGATCATTTCCGAAGCGTTCTTGCTGGCACTGTCCATGGCTGTCATCCGGGCACCATGCTCGGAGGCTACCGATTCAAGCAACGCGCGAAACATCTGTACTTCAATATGCTTCGGCAGAATTTGCTCGAGCACCTCACTGGCGCTCGGTTCGTAAAGATATTCTGTGACATGAACATCTTCAGCCACTTCCTTTGGCACAATCGGCAACAGCTGGGTCACTGTCTGTATCTGCGTCATGGCACTCTGGAAAGCGTTATAAACCAAGAAGATGGCATCATATTCACCATCGTGGTAGAGCTCGATAATTTCCTGACCGAGCAACGCACCGGTGGGGTAAGTCACCTGACCAGAGGAAAACAAGTCCTCATGCGCCTTGATAATCTCCATCCCGGCACGACGTTTGAGATAAGTGTTGCCCTTACGACCGGCAATCAGCAGCTCGTAGCTCTCAAAACCCTCCGCATTCTCATGGATAAAACGCTCAGCGACCTTGGAGATATTGGAGTTAAAACCACCGCAGAGCCCGCGATCACTGGTGATCAATACGACCAAGGCCTTGCCCTTGCCACGTTTTGCAAGTAACGGCTGACTATCGGCGTCTTCACGCAGCGCCAGGCTGGAAAGCACGTCGAGCATTTTGTCTGCATAGGGGCGCGCCGCAGCGACTGCTTCCTGGGCACGTCGCAACTTGGCCGCCGAAACCATCTTCATGGCCTTGGTGATCTGCTGCGTGTTCTTAACTGTACCGATCCGTTTTTTGATGTCTTTAAGACTTGCCATCTGTCCTTACCCGGTCGTTGCGTTATTAAACGGCAAACTGACTTTTAAATTCATCGAGTGCAGCTTTGATTTTGCCCTGCAGCTCGTCATCGATGGCTTTTTTGTCTCGTATCGTGTCGAGTACGTCAGAGTAGCTGCTTTCCATAAAGGAAATCATTTCTTTCTCATAACGCTGGACATCAGTTGCTGGGTACTCATCAACATAGCCGTTGTTGACAGCATAAATTGCCACAACCTGCTTTTCAATCGGCAGAGGTTGATACTGGCCCTGCTTGAGGATCTCAACCAGACGAGCACCACGGTTCAGCTGGCGCTGAGTGGCGGCATCAAGGTCAGAACCAAACTGAGCAAAAGCAGCCATCTCGCGATACTGGGCAAGGTCCAGACGTAAAGTTCCGGCAACCTGCTTCATCGCCTTGACCTGGGCAGCACCACCAACACGGGAAACCGACAAACCGACATTGATCGCCGGACGTACACCGGAGTAGAAAAGGTCGGTCTCAAGGAAGATCTGACCGTCAGTGATCGAAATGACGTTGGTCGGGATGTAAGCAGAGACGTCACCAGCTTGGGTTTCGATGATAGGCAGTGCGGTCAGTGAACCGGCACCTTCGTCATCGTTAAGCTTGGCGGCACGCTCGAGCAAACGACTGTGGATATAGAAAACATCACCAGGATAAGCTTCACGGCCTGGCGGACGACGCAAAAGGAGTGAAAGCTGACGATAGGCAACCGCCTGTTTGGAGAGGTCATCGTAGATGATCAGGGCATGCTTGCCGCTGTCACGAAAAAACTCACCCATGGTGACACCGGTATAAGGTGCCATAAATTGCATCGTGGCCGGTTCAGAGGCGGAGGCAGAAACGACGATGGTGTAATCCATGGCGCCATGCTGCTTCAGCTTATCAACCACCTGTGCCACCGTCGAGCGCTTCTGGCCGATGGCGACATAGATGCAGATCATGTCCTGACCTTTTTGATTGATGATGGCATCGGTCGCAACCGCGGTCTTGCCGGTCTGACGGTCACCGATGATCAGCTCACGCTGGCCACGGCCGATCGGCACCATGGCGTCAATCGCCTTGAGACCGGTCTGCATCGGCTCATGGACCGACTTACGTGCGACAATGCCCGGAGCCTTGATTTCAACCTTACTGTAAGTTTCGGTTTCAATCTCGCCCTGGCCATCAATCGGGATGCCAATGCCATTGACAACGCGGCCAATCAGCGCTTCGCCAACCGGAACCTGAACAATTCGCTCGGTCCGTTTGACTGTGTCGCCTTCCTTGATATGCTCGGAAGCACCGAGAATCGCGGCACCGACATTGTCTTCTTCGAGGTTGAGGACCATACCCATGGTGTTACCGGGAAACTCCAGCAACTCACCAGCCATGACCTTGTCCAAGCCATGGATACGGGCAATACCGTCACCGACGGAGATAATGGTGCCGGTTTCGCTGACCTCGACTTCACGACCGAAGTTTTCGATCTGCTTCTTGATTATCGCACTGATTTCTTCTGCTCTGATTTGCATTGTTACGACCTCATCACCCTTCCGTTAAGGATTCTTCGATTCGTTTAAGTTGAGTTTTGACGCTACCATCAAATAGACGGCCACCGATCTCGGCCTGCAGGCCACCAATCAGCTCTGCATCAACTTTGACACTGACGACAACCTGCTTGCCGGTCTGCTTTTCCAGGAGAGTAGCAATTGCCTGCTTCTGGACATCGTCCAATTCGCTGGCAGATGTTATTTTGGCGCTCATGATCCCGGAGAGTTCGTCCGCTAAACTGCGGTAATTACTTTCGATCTGCTCGAGATAACAAAGACGACCCTTGCTCAAAAGCAAGCCGAGGAATTTATTCATTCCTTCCGTCAGTTCAAGCACCTTGGAGAGATCAGCAAGCATAGCTTGTTTCTTCTCCAGGGCAAGAGTCGGGCTATCGAGCAATTGGCGCAACAACAGTTCTTGAGACAGGACATCCTTGACCTGGGCCAACTCGTCACCAAAAGACTCAACCGCCTGTTGTTCTACGCCAAGTTCAACCAACGCCTTGGCATAACGCCGACTAAGGGCACTGACACTCAATGGAGTTCTCCCACTTTCTGCATATATTCATCGACCAGACGTTGCTGGTCTGTAGCAGAGACCTGCTTTTTCAACATAACCTCTGCAAGTTCCACGGCCAGTCGGGCCGCTTCCTCTCGTAATTCTGCGCGGGCATTGGTAACCATACTGGAAGCCTTACTCTCTGCTTCCTGCTCTATTTTAACGGCCATCTCTTTGGCCGCAATCAGAATCTTTTCACGTTCCAGTTCACCTTCACGGCGAATAGACGTGGTAATCTTTTCGATCTCCTCCGTTGCTTTTGCCAGCTTTTCGCTATATTCACGATACTTGGCTTCGGCAGCCTGTTTAGCGGCCTCAGCCTCGGCAAGAGTTTTCTTGATCCCTTCTCTGCGCTCTTTCAGGCCCTTGCGAATTGGTTTGTTCAAGAAATAGGCAAGCAAGCCGACCATCAATGCAAAGTTGAAGCAGCGATAGAGAAAGTCTTTAAGGAGCACGCCACTCTCAGCATGGCCACCCTCGCCGGAAGCAAAAGTGGCTATCGGCATCAATACGATAAAGATCAAGAGGCAAAGTGTGGACAGATTACGCTGCATTGCAGATCGCTTCATCAGACCACCCTCCCCAGAACCTTGCCGGCAATTTCTTTGGCCAGAGCTTCGGTTTCATTACGCAGGGACTGTCGGGCGGTGTTGGCTTCTGCCTGAATCTGCTCCTTGATGCTATGCAGTTTCCCTGCAGAGGCCTGTTTCGCCTCGCCAAGAATGCGGGCCTCTTCTTCCTGTGCCGTTTTACGCAGGGCCGCGCGTTCTTGTCCGCCCTCTTGACGCGCCTCTTGAAGCTGTGCCTCGTAGCGGGCAATTTGTGCCTGCACCTGCTCGTCAATATCCAGCACCTTGGCTTGAGAACTTTCAATGGTTTCCTTGCGTGCCTGCAAAGCAGCCCGCAAGGGTTTGAAAAGCAGCGCGTTGAGCACTGCCATCAGAATCATAAAGTTGGCAAACTGCAGGAACAGTGTCCAATTAACCTCGATCACCGTCTTACCTCATTTAGTTCGTGCCACAGGGGACATCGGAATATTGTAGAAGACTTATTTTTGAAGAGTCTTAAAGTTAATACTTCGCCCTTGGGAGCAAAGCACGAGAGGACTATCATGGCGCACCAATCATGTCAAGATTCTTTTTAAAGAAACCGTATTTCAAAAGAGTCACTCGATTCAGACTGGCCCATAGCACCCATAGTACTCCCTCGGCGACAGACTAGTTCCCCGGTGGAAAGACCTGGTGTTCACCCGAGAACCTGATTGATCTCACTTACTTACTTGGTCCCAACGTCTACAGGCTTGGTACCTGAAGCCTTTTCGCCAAGATTCATTGTGATTGTACCGTTCAGGGTGACACCGTCCTCAATAGACAGGGCCGGTGTCTCAATTGAACCGTCAACCTGAGCCGGAGCCCGTAACTCAACACGTGATTTAGCCTTGATGTTGCCCTTGAAGCGACCACTCAAGATCAACGTGCCAACCTCCACATCAGCCTGAAGGTCAGCACTCTCCCCGACAATCAGAGTGTCTTGAGATGTCACTTCACCACGAAAAGCGCCATCCAGGCGAACAATCTCATTGAATACCAACTTGCCTTCAAACTGGCTGCCAGGACCAAGAAAAGCCTTGATTTCACTCTTTTCAATCGGAGTTTCTTTACGCATCGGTTGTTTTTCCTTCTTATTAAACATGAATTACGTTCCTGTTTGTCTACAATAAGTACTATAACCGCCCGGTAATAAAAGGTTTTTTGTTAACGCCCCTCAAAAAGTTCTAACAAACGCTCAAACTCTTCCGGGGAGTAATAACTGATTTCTATTTTGCCACCCCTGCCACCACGAGCTTGAGGTTTAATATTCACCTTAGTGCCGAGACAACGCTGCAAACGAGCAGCCAGATCTACTAATTCAGGATCAATCCGGTTTTTGCGGGGTGCTGTCTCGCCTTGGTCACTCTTGAGCTTCTTGACCAAAGCTTCGGTCTGACGCACGGAAAACTGCTTCTTGACAACCTGGTCGCGGGCACCCTTGATCCTTGTCGCACTCTCCAGCGCCAACAAAGCTCGAGCATGGCCCATAGTGAGTTGACCAGAGACCACATCCTGCTGAATGGACTCTGGCAAACGCAAAAGCCGCAAAACATTGGCAACTGTCGGCCGCTCACGACCAACCCGCCGGGCGACTTCGTCCTGAGAGAGATCAAAATTATTCATCAGGTGACGATAAGCCTCAGCCTCCTCGATCGGATTCAGGTCTTCGCGTTGGATATTTTCGATCAGAGCCATCTCCAGAGCCCAATCCTCAGAGACATCCTGAATAATGACCGGAATTTCCTTCAAGCCAGCCTTCTGTGCCGCTCGCCAGCGCCGTTCGCCAGCAATAATCTGGTAATGGTCGCCCGTGTGACGCACAACCAAAGGCTGAATCACGCCCTTTTCACGTATCGACGCAACCAGTTCCGCCATCTTGGCGTCATTAAAGGTTTTGCGTGGTTGCTGGTGATGCGGCTTGAGATCTTCGACCGGACAGACGAAATACTTATGCCGACCATCCTGAGAGGCAGAGGTCAGCAGGGCACCAATACCCTTACCTAGTGCGGGACGCTTAGACATTCTTATTATGACTCCATACGAATGATTTCACTCGCTAAATCCAGATAAGCCTTGGCCCCCCGTGAGGAAATATCGTAAAGCAGGGCTGGCAGTCCGTGGCTGGGCGCTTCAGAGAGGCGCACGTTGCGAGGAATCATCGTTTCAAAAACCTGGGTGGAGAAATGCTTGCGAATCTCATCACTGACCTGATGGGACAGGTTGTTACGGGCATCAAACATTGTCAGTAGAATCCCGCGGATAGTCAGACCGGGATTTAACTCCCGTTGAATCAGACGCACCGTGTTGATCAATTGACTCAACCCTTCCATGGCATAAAACTCGCACTGCAGAGGTATCAGGACACTGTCCGCAGCGGTCAGGGCGTTAATAGTCAAGAGACCAAGAGAAGGTGGACAGTCGATCAAGATGTAATCGTAATCTTCGGCGACCTCAGACAGGGCTGTTTTTAACTTGTTTTCCCGAGCCAGAGCTGAGATCAGTTCCACCTCGGCACCAATCAGGTCGGGGTTGGCAGGCAGTAGATGAAGAGGACCCAGACCCGTACTTTGGCGCAGCACATCAATCGGCACAGCGCCAATAAGCGCATGATAAACCGTCTGCTCCATACTATGCGGATCAACACCGACACCACTTGTGGCATTGGCCTGGGGATCGAGATCAACCAATAGGGTGCGCTTTTCAGCAACGGCCAGGGATGCCGCAAGATTCACCGCTGTCGTGGTTTTACCGACGCCGCCTTTTTGATTGGCAATGGCAATTATCTGGGCCATGCCTCAACCCTCCTCATATGTGCAATTTTTAAGTCGCTCAGACTAACATAAGCACCTGGATCTGAAAAGGAAATTTGCCTGGAAGAGGACTAACCACCAGATATTGATCCACTATCAAAAGCAACCACTATATGTGGTGTGAATATACTTTAGTGAGTAAACTTATCCTGGCAGCGGGTCAATTCAACCAGACAGCGCTCGGCTCCGCTAAGGGGTAGGTTTAAGCTATGCAATGTAGCAGTCCAACCTTCTTGTCTCAGGAAATCATGCTGTTCGGAAAGCTCATCGTACCCTTCGGGTCCCTTCATGGCAATCAAACGGCCACCTGGAGTCAGAAACGACTCAGCCAGAACGACCAGCTCACCCAGAGGACAAAGAGCTCGTGCCGTGACCAGATCAAAACTGGCTCGGTAAGTTTGCTGTTTTTCCAAATCTTCCACACGCTCGTGAAGAGTTGTAATGCCTTCCAGCCTAAGTCTTCGTATAATATGGCGCTGAAAATCAATCTTTTTACCGACCGCGTCAACAGAGACAACCTCAAGGTCCGGACAAGTGATCTTAAGAGGCAAAGAGGGAAACCCGGCACCAGAACCTATGTCAAGGAAGCGCGTCGCTTGCCTGGCAAAGGGTAGTAAAGTTAAAGAATCAACCAGATGCTTTTCCAGCACCTCATTACGATCAGTAATTGCGGTTAAATTGCGGCGGCGGTTCCAGCGCAAAAGTTCATCGACCAACCGTTCCAGCAGAAGAATGTCTTGTGGAGTGATTTTCAAGTCAAGCGTACGCAAAAGCTCTGTCAACGCCAAGACAACCTCCGTTAACGCCGAAGAAAAACCGTCAAAATAGCAATCGCAGCAGGAGTCACACCGGGGATCCTGCCAGCCTGGCCAATGGTGCGAGGCACCACCCTCTTGAGCTTTTCCCGGACCTCGGCAGAAAAACCATTGATAGCATCGTAATCAAAATCGACCGGTATCTCCATAGATTCCAGGCGGCGGAAGCGCTCAACCTGTTCTCGTTGACGGCGAATATATCCTGCATACTTAACCTCGGTTTCCAACTCGCTGCGGACCTCCTGAGAAAATGAAGTCAGCTCCACATCGAGGAAATCAAGATCACCTATGCCGATTTCCGGCCGGCGCAGCAACTCTTCAAGTGATGCACCATTTTTCAAATTCTGTAGACCCAGGCGAGCTAAAGCATTGTAATTACCTGGAGAAATTCGTTTGGTCTGTAAACAGTGCTTGCCGCGCTCCAAATTAGACAACTTGCTTGTAAACCCTTGCCATCGCTCATCTGTCAACAAACCGACCTCTCGTCCGAGCGGGCTGAGTCGCTGATCGGCATTATCTTCGCGCAACAACAGGCGATATTCAGCGCGAGAGGTAAACATCCTGTAAGGTTCCTTGGCTCCCAGGCTCACCAGGTCATCTATGAGTACGCCAAGATATGCCTGGTCACGACCTATTACCACTGGCTTGCGCTTCTTAACCTGTAGGGCCGCATTGATGCCAGCCAGTAATCCCTGGCCTGCAGCCTCCTCGTATCCTGACGTGCCGTTGATCTGACCAGCATGATAAAGACCACGCAGCAACTTAGTTTCAAGGCTTGGCAGCAACTGAATCGGATCAACATAATCATATTCAATCGCGTAACCCGGTCGCATAATCTCAACCCGTTCAAGCCCCTTCATGGTTCTCAGGTAAGCCAGCTGCACATCTACGGGCAACGAGGTAGACACACCGTTCGGATAAACCTCGCCGCTGGTCAGGCCTTCAGGCTCTAAAAAGACCTGATGATGGTCCTTCTCAGGGAATCGCACCACCTTATCCTCAATTGACGGACAATAACGTGGGCCTACACCTTCTATAATACCGGAGTAAAGAGGAGAGCGATCCAAACCTTGCCGAATCACCTCGTGAGTACGCTCATTGGTATAGGTAATATGACAAGCGACTTGCGGACGATCGATACTCAGCGTATCAGCGGAAAAAGGCTTGGGACAGAGATCGCCCGGCTGCTCTTCCAGTTTGGAAAAATCAATCGTTGCCGCATCCAGACGAGGAGGAGTCCCGGTTTTCAGACGACCAACAGAAAAACCAAGGGTTCGTAACTGGTCAGTAAGCCCTTCAGATGGGGGCTCTCCGGCGCGACCACCAGGATAGTGACACAAACCGACATGTATGAGTCCACGCATGAAAGTTCCGGTTGTGAGAATAACAGCTGGCGCCATAAAACGCAGCCCATCTCGCGTCTCCACTCCAACAACCCGCCCCCCCTCAACAACCAGACTGACAACCTGAGCCTGCTTAAGGTCAAGCCCCGACTGATCCTCAATGACCCGCTTCATGCGAGCCCGATAAAGATCACGGTCAGCCTGAGCCCTTGAAGCCCTTACTGCCGGGCCCTTCTTGGTATTAAGAACACGGAACTGTATGCCTGTAGCGTCGATGTTACGCGCCATCTCACCACCTAAAGCATCGATCTCACGCACTAGATGCCCCTTGGCCAACCCTCCGATTGCCGGGTTGCACGACATCTGGGCAACAGCATCAAGGTTAAGCGTCAGAAGCAAAGCACGGCACCCCATACGGGCTACCGCCAACGCCGCCTCACAACCGGCATGACCGGCACCGACCACGATAACCTTATAACCTTCCACCACAAGAACCTCTTACGTAACTATTACCATTGTTTCACGTGGAACAATCAACCACAGAACCATCAGGCGACCAATGAAAGTTTCACGTGGAACAATTAACTATTTACCAACACAGAATTGGCTGAAAATCTGGTCAAGGATTTCGTCTGGCGTGGTTTCCCCGGTAATCAAGCCGAGTGCCGATAAAGCCTCACGCAGATCTGTCGCCAGGCACTCCAGGGGGGCTAGCTCTGTAGCTGACACCATAAGCTGTTTAAGTGCTGCACCGGCGAGCAACAAAGCCTCTCGGTGACGACGCTCTGTAACCACAACGCCCTCACTACCGGAAGAAATAATGTCACTTTCAAAAAACTCAAGTATAGCCGCAGATAAATCGTCGAGACCAAGCTTATATTTGGCGGAGACCGCAACCTGACAGGGGAATCCCGCTAAAAGCTTAAGTTCACAACTTTGTGCCTGATCGCTTTTGTTGACAACCACCAGCGTTCTATCGGGCTGGCATAACTCCAGTGCAAGCATGTCCTGATCGGTCAAAGGACATGAGCCATCAACCACCATCAAAACCAGATCGGCAGCAGTGGCTTTTTCCCGCGCGCGGCGGACACCTTCCTGTTCGACCGGATCATCAGTGTCCCGAACTCCAGCCGCATCAACCAGACGCACCGGGAAGCCGGCCAGAACCAGTTGTTCTTCCAGAGTATCACGGGTGGTACCGGCCAGCTCGTTAACAATGGCCCTAGATTCACCAAGAATGGCGTTCATCAAAGAGCTTTTACCAACATTGGGTCGTCCGAGAATTAAAACATTAACCCCCTCACGCAAGACACGACCAACATCAAAGCTACCTGCCAGAACCTCTAGCTGCAGGGATATCTGTTGAAGTGGAGCAAGCAGGTGGGGAAGATCCAAGGTACCGACTTCATCGTCAGGAAAATCAATATGAGCCTCAAGAAGAGCCAGGGACTGTTTAAGTTGGGCGGAAAACTTATAAATCTCACTGGAAAGATGACCATCAAGCTGGTCCAGAGCAACCCGGCTGGCACGCTCTGAACGCGCCCTGATCACTTCAATAACGGCTTCGGCCTGTGCCAGATCAAGACGGCCATTCAGAAAGGCGCGCTGAGTAAACTCTCCAGGCCCGGCCATGCGCGCACCAACGTTCAGAAAAAGATCAAGAACGCTACGCAATATCTGCAAGCCACCATGACAGTGAACCTCAACCACATCCTCGCCAGTATATGATCTAGGCGAACGCATAATCACAGCCAGGACATTGTCAACCCGCTCCTCGTTAGGGGTTAACAATCGTCCAAGATAGAGTTTATGCGACTCCATTGTATTGACGTTCACTTTGCCACGAAAAACGGCACCAAGGAAATCAACAGCCTGCGGGCCGGATAGACGTATAATACCGACACCTCCCTCACCGGGCGGTGTTGCTGGGGCAACAATTGTATCAAGCATCAACATCAGGCAGGAATAGTTTTAGATTAATAATTAAGCAGCCTTACGGTGAATGAAATATTGCTGTAAAATTGTCAAAAGATTATTTACCAGCCAGTAAATAACCAATCCTGACGGGAAGTTCAGGAACATGAACGTGAAAATGATCGGCATCATCATGAAGATCTTGGCCTGCATCGGGTCTGCAGTCGTCGGCGTCATTTTCTGCTGCACAAACATACTCGCCCCCATCAGAAGGGGAGTGATGTAATAGGGATCCTTGGCAGAGAGATCCGTCAACCAGAAAGCAAAATCTGCATGCCGCAGAGCGATAGAGCCAAGCAAAACCTTGTAGAGAGCAAAGAAAACCGGGATCTGCACCAGCATCGGCAGACAGCCACCGAGCGGGTTGACACTATGGGTCTTATAAAGCGCCATCATCTCTTTGTTTAAGCGTTCTTTGTCGTTTTTGAACCTCTCGCGCAACTTCGCCATCTCCGGCTGAAGCTTTTGCATCGACTTCATCGATGAGTAGCTCTTATGAGTCAAGGGCCAGAAAATGAGCTTAATCAAGACTGTCAGAAGAATAATGGCGACACCATAGTTCTTAAAATAGCCATAGAAGAAGGTCAGAACCGTAAAGAGTGGTTGGGCCAAAAGATTGAAAAAACCAAACTCTACGACTTTGTCCAGTTGATGTCCAGCGGCTTTGAGCAGGGCGGGTTCTTTCGGGCCAATATAGACAAGGTAGTCCAATTTGCGCCGTTCACCTCCCTGCAGGGTAAAAGATGGCGACTCTAATAGGTTTTCTATCGCATCTCCTTTACGCACAAGCTCAGTTCTTTCTGCAACTTGCGCACCCGGCACCACAACAGAGAGGAAATACTTGGTCTGGAAAGAGGTCCAGACGACATCCTGACTATATGCTACAGAACCATCTTTAAGGTCGTCAACATCAACCTCTTCTATCTCACCTTTTACCAGAGAGGCCGGACCGGAAAAGGAGTAACTATCCCCTTTGAGAGAATCATCCCAGCGTTGCACCAAGGCGTAATTAACGGAGCCGCGCAAAACTG
>Ga0256834_1000084_pt1 | contig 63465 bp, 70 predicted proteins | sample 4281140metaG_FD_190536 | JGI IMG/M metagenome (GOLD analysis project Ga0256834, IMG submission 190536) | Hydrothermal vent microbial communities from East Pacific Rise, Pacific Ocean - 4281-140 | ecosystem: Environmental > Aquatic > Marine > Hydrothermal vents | place: Pacific Ocean: East...
GGAATGAATCTAAAAGAGTTCATAGCCTACAAAAAGAGAGTTTTTAGAAACAAAAGAGGCAAAAAAGTTGAAATTTATTTTAAAAACATCAAAATAGTGCCTTACCAAAACATAAAAAACTTACCTATTTACGAAATAACTTTTCATGAAGATTATATATCTCCGGGCTATGAATTCCACGGCTACAAAGAGATATATATGATAAAAAGAGGTGATAAATTTAAAATTTTAATAGAAAAATAATTACATAAATTTAAGTCCTATAAGCATTAAAACAAGACCGAAAAGTATAGGCATTGCAATTTGCAATGCTCCCTTGAATCTCTTATAAAAAAACCAAAAAAGCCATAAAACGAAAAGATTAAACATCGCAAAAAAAACATACTTCCCGAAATAATTCAGCCCTTCATACAAAACATAATCTATTTTATACATACCGATAGCACCAAGCACCAATCCGACAATAAGCCCTATATATCTCAAAACAGCCCTTTTTTTGCGAAATTATACCATTTTTGATAAAATCATAATAAAAAGGAAACTCTTGAAAAAGCTCTATTTGGCTTCTCTTGGATGTGTAAAAAATTTGATAGACAGCGAAGTAATGCTCGGTCGTTTAAAAGATGAATACGAGCTAACTCAAAACCCGAGTGAAGCGGATTTGATAATAGTAAATACTTGCGGGTTTATCAATCCGGCAAAAGAAGAATCTATCGAAACTATCTTAGAACTTGCCAACGAAAAAAAAGAAAACGCAAAACTCGTAGTCACGGGATGTCTTAGCGAGAGATATAAAGATATCCTGCCTCAAGAAATTCCGGAAGTCGATATTTGGAGCGGTGTTGGAGATTTCGGAAATATCGATAAAGTAATAAAATCGAATAAAAAGAAGTACTTTTCACCGAAAGTTTATTTAATCCATAATGAAGATAGAGTAATCACCGGAAGTGCGTATCACGCTTATATTAAACTTAGCGAAGGGTGCAATCAAAAATGTGCATTTTGCGCTATTCCTAATTTCAAAGGCAGATTAAATTCCCGCCCTATCGAAGAAATAATAGAAGAGATTAAAAGATTAAAAGAAAAAGGCTACAAAGACTTCTCACTCGCAAGCCAAGACAGCAGCTCGTATCTAAGAGACAAAGGAATAAAAGACGGACTTGAGAGGCTTATTGACAAAATAGATAAAATCGAAGGTATTACCGTTCGAATACTATATCTCTACCCGGCAACCACTACAAAAAGATTGATAAGAAAAATTTTTTCATCAAAAAACGTCCAAAATTATTTTGATATGCCGATTCAACATATCAGTCCTAAAATGCTAAAAATTATGAGAAGACCGGGCAGTGTCGAGAGATTAAAAGAACTTCTTTACGAAATGAGAAAAGAGTTTTCTTTTGTCAGAACTTCCGTAATCGTGGGTCATCCGGGTGAAAGCGAAGAAGATTTTAACGAACTTAAGGAGTTTTTAAAAGAGTACGAATTTGACAGAGTAAACGTTTTTGCTTATTCCGACGAAGAAGATACGCCTGCATTTAAAAGAAAAGACAAAATCCCTCAAGACATAATCGAAAAAAGAGTAAAAGAGATTAGCAAAATAGTCAAAAAAACAACTAAAAAAGCTCTTAAAAAATATGTCGGTAAAACTTGTGAGTGTTATATGGACGGATTAACCGAAGATAATCTTTTCTATTCGGTAAGACCGAAACTTTGGGCTCCCGAAGTTGACGGAGACATTTTAGTAAACGAAAGTGAAATAGAAAATTTAAAAGTCGGCGAGCTTTATAAAGTAAAAGTGGAAAATTTAGCCGGAGAAGATTTAATTGGAAAAATCATCAAATAATCTTTTGGCATTTTCCGCCGGAGTGGACTCTACAGCCCTATTTTTTTGGCTGCTTGAAAAAAATATTCCCTTTGATATCGCAATCGTAAACTACCACACAAGAAAAACAAGCGACGAAGAAGTAGAATACGCAAAAACGCTCGCAAAAAAATACAATAAAAAAATTTACATAAAAGACTGCTTCTTAGAAAGATTCTCAGAAAACGAAGCCAGAAAATGCAGATATGAATTTTTTGAAGAAATTATGAAAAAACATAATTACGACACTCTCATTTTAGCTCATCAACTAAACGACAGATTCGAATGGTTTTTAATGCAACTCTCAAAAGGAGCGGGCTTAAAAGAGTTAATAGCAATGGAAAAATGGGAGGAGAGAGAATGGTATAGAATATATAGGCCTTTTTATAACGTATCTCGTGATGAAATTTTAACATTCCTAAATGAAAGAGGAATTAAATACTACATAGACGAAACGAATTTCGATGAGAAATACAAAAGAAACTTTTTTAGACACAACTTTTCGGATAAATTCATAAAACTTTATAAAGAGGGAGTCAAAAGAAGTTTTGAGTTTTTAGAAGAAGATAAAAAGCTACTTTTCGATACCGATTGGAAAAGAGAAAAAGAGCTTTTTTGGTTTGAAAAATCAAATCCAAAAAGAGATATCAAAAAAATAGATTTAATTTTGAAAAAATTGGGAATCTTACCGACAAAAGCCCAAAAAGACGAAATTTTAAAAACCGACTTTAACTGCGTAATACAAGGAAAAATAGCTATCGACTCCAATAATTCATATATTTTTATAGCTCCGTATGTTAAAATTCCTTTATCGAAGGAAAATAAAGAGAAATATAGAAAATTAAAAATTCCGCCTAAAATCAGAGGTTACTTGCAAAAGGAAAATATATGTATTACGTAATATACGGTGACGTACACGGATGTTTGGAAGAGTGGGAAGAGCTTAGAAAACTTATACCTAAAAACTCTTTTGAAATCAGTGTCGGTGATATATTAGACAAAGGCCCCTATCCCGTAGAAGCCTTAAGATACGCAAAAAAAAATAAAATTTTCACCATTATGGGAAACCACGAATATAAACATTTAAGAAAATATTGGGGAAGAAAAGTTATTCTTGATGAAGACCAGCAAAGAGTATATCCTCAACTAAAACAAGAAGATTTCGATTTTATAGAAAGTATGCCTTTTTTTCTAAAACTTAATCACTTAACTATCCTTCACGGAGGTATCACAAACAAAATAAGATTAAACAACCCTCCTTTAAATATAATGACACTGTTACTTTTTTTAAGAGAAGTAGATGAAAACGACAAATTTTTACCCCTTAATCACAACCATCCGAACGCTTCTTTTTGGGCCGATAGATACAAAGGACACGAAGGATTCGTAGTTTACGGACATAATCCTTTTAAAGACGTCAAAAAAAATAAATTTGCAGCCGGAATAGATACGGCATGTGTTTACGGAAACAAACTAACCGCACTCGTTATTAAAAACACTCTAAAACCTTGGGATTACGAAATTATTCAAGTAAATGCAAAAAAACAATACTCCCCTCTTCATTTTGAAATTCAAAACCCTTGAATAAATAAAAAAAAGTAGATATAATTTCATTCCACATCTGCTGGGCCTGTAGCTCAGCTGGTTAGAGCAACCGGCTCATAACCGGTTGGTCGCAGGTTCGAGTCCTGCCAGGCCCACCAGCTTTTTTGCCCAGGTAGCTCAGTCGGTAGAGCAAGGGACTGAAAATCCCTGTGTCGGCGGTTCGATTCCGTCCCTGGGCACCATGTAATTTCCGCCTCTAATTCCCCACTTATAATAAAATCTTATAATATAGACATTTTTAAAAACATTTTGTTATAATGGAACGCTCCTAAATAGTGTCAATCAAACACTATTAACTTTTTCCTTTTAGCTCCATTTGTTAAAATTTCAACAAAAAAGGATTTTTTTGAAAAAAGTAATTGTTTTCTTCGGAAAAGGCGGAAGTAACTTTATAAATCTTTTAAAACATCAATCGAACTATGAAATAATAGCCGGTATCACAAATAGAAACGACTCCGAAGCTCTAAAATACAAAAACCTCCCTCCGATATTAATATCAAACGACAATGATGAAATTTTATCTTTCTTAAAAGAAAAAAATCCGGATTTAATAGTATTGGCCGGATATATGAAAATAGTACCTCCAAAAATTATAAACGCTTTTAAAAAAAAGATTATCAACTTGCACCCGAGTATTTTACCCGAGTTTAAGGGTTTGAATGCAGATAAAAAATCTTTTGAAGCCAAAAAAGCGTGTGGAATTACAATTCATTATGCCGATATAGAGCTTGATAGCGGTGATATAATTTTACAATATCATATTAATCCGAATAATTTTAATAATTTCGAAGAGTATCATGAAGCATTAAAAAAAGCCGAGCATAAGTTTTTGCCGGCTGTAGTTGAACTATTTTAGTCTTATTATAGTACCTTGTCCTAAGAAATCGACTACTTCTTTTCCTTCGTTATCTGTTGTAGTCACTACCTTAACATCGATGTTTTTTACGCCGTCCGCTTCAAGGTCTTGAGCTTGCTGTTGAAGGTAAATGATAACCTCTTTCATTCCGTCCGTAGGATAAACATCTTGATATAATCTATCACTATCTATTCTCACACCTGCATACGCTATTGTAACGCACTCGTGAGGTTCTTGAATTTCTCCGAAACTAAGAATCATATTTTCAATATCTCTTGCCATTTTTTCTCCTTTTTAACAAATTATACCAAAGAAAAAACGGCAAAAAGTGCCAAAAAAACAAAAAAAGTTTGAATAAAAATTTGAAAATATTTGAGTCAGTCACTTATTTTTGGAGTAAAAAAATAAAAGAGGAAAAAGAGATTAATCTCTTCTTTCTTTAATTCTTGCTTTTTTACCTGTTTTACCTCTTAGGTAGTAAAGTTTAGCTCTTCTTACTTTACCTTTTCTTACTACCTCGATACCTTTAATACTTTCGCTATAAAGTGGGAAAATTCTCTCAACACCGATGTTGTTCGCACCGATTTTTCTAACAGTAAAAGTTTTTCCCGCACCTCTACCTTTAATAGCGATTACAACACCTTCGAAATTTTGAATTCTTGATTTTTCACCTTCTTTAATTTCAACTGCAACTCTTACAGTATCCCCAGGTCTGAATTCAGGAATCTCTTTACCTTCTACTTGCTTAGATTCGAATGCTTCAATGTATTTATTAATCATACTGTCTCCTTTGTGCCATTGGCCACTTACGGGCATTCACACTTAATTTTGAAGTGAAATTATATCAAAATTTTTAAAAAGGCATAAAATTTAATCCAAAAATTCTATCTATCATCCATAAAAATGCAAGTAATGCACCTAAAAAACTAAAACCGTAAAATGTTTTAGGGTATTTTTTTATAAGTAAATAAAAAATAGGTATCGTAATTAAAACTACAATAATTTGACCAATTTCAACCCCGATATTAAATGCTAACACTACTTCTAAAAAATTTTTAACTTCGAGTCTTAAATCCCTAATTGCTTCGGAAAAAGCAAAACCATGTATAAACCCGAACAAAAATGCTATTATCCATTCTTTTTTATGATCAACTATTTTAAATATATTATTTAATGCGGCAAGTAAAATCGTAAAAGCAATTAAAATTTCTATAATTTTCGCAGGAGGCATTACTATTCCATACGCACTTAAAATTAAAGATGTAGAATGAGATAATGTAAAAGCAGTTACTATAAGTAAGATATCTTTTAATGCTAATGAAATTTTTTTATTAAACATAACAGCCGGTAACAACAACATCAATAAAAATGTAATATGATCTATTCCTTCAAGAATATGTATTATTCCAAGTTTTAAAAATTGTAAAAAGCTAACTTCTTTTTTTATATCAAGTATTCTTTCTCTATTTTTATCATTAAAACTTAAAATATACTCTTTATTATGATAAGAGATTTTCATAGTACCGATTTGGGTGGGATCTTCATTGAAAAACAAATCGAATTTTATTTTCAAATTTTCCGGATTTTTGCAAATTACTTTAAAATATTCGTCAATTACTATTTCATTTTTTATGTTAAATTTAACAGGCTTTAATTTACATAATTTATTGTCAGAATATATATGTAAATGATTTTGAGTAAGAAACATAATTTTTTGAGCATCTTTTTTAATTTCGGATTCATTTTCATAATTTTTATGAAAAACTTTTTCGACATTGAATGACACAAACCTTAAATGCAAATTTCCGTTACTTATATTAAAATCCATTTTTGTTAAATTAACAGGATGAGCTTGTAAAAAACTAAAAAAAATTAATAAAGCAAATCCGGCCTGTGAAATTTTGTTTTTAATATTGAAAGTTTTCTTCTCCATTCTTGAACCTTTTTATGATTTCCGCTTTTTAAAATAGAAGGCACTTCACCTTTTTTGGAGAAATTCGGAGCCTCAAGAAGATTATTTCCAAAACTCTCCCCTTCTAAAGATTCGCTATTACCAAGCACACCTTTTACGTTTCTAAGCACACTATCGGCTATGACCAAAGCCCCAAGCTCTCCGCCTGTTAACACATAATCTCCGATACTCAAAACCTCATCTGCAAAATCTTCGATTAATCTCTCATCAAACCCTTCATATCTTCCGCACACTAAAAAAAGTACTTCTTCATTTGCAAGTCTTATTGCGTCTTTTTGATTATATTTTTTTGCAACGGGTGTTAAAAATATCGTTCTTGCCTGTGGAAATTTGTTTTTATAACTCTCAAGAGCGTATCTTAAAGCATCGTTGTCGATTATCATTCCGGCACCACCGCCGACAAGCTCGGTATCCACTTTTTTATGTCTGTTTTTTGCATAATCTCTAAAATTAACAACTTCAATCTCAAAAAGATTTTTATCAAGTGCTTTTTTTAGTATGGAGTCTTGAAAATAAGGAAGTATTAAATTAGGAAAAAGCGAAAAGAAAACTATTTTCATTTTAAAGATTCTAAAATATCGATAGCACCGCTTGCTGTTATTTTTTTATTTTGGATATCCACATCTTTTACGTGACGCTTAAAATCGATCATAAATCTTTTAGGATAGCCTTCTTTTACCAACTCTTCATCAGTATTTATCAGCAAATAATCAACATCGGCTCTTTCAATCTCTTTTACTCTGCCAAGTCTTTTTCCGTCTTCATAAACGTCGCACCCTACGATATCGAACCAAAAATATTCACCCTCTTTTAGTTTAATATTTTCTCTTGTCTCTTCTTCCGTAGTATATAGCTGTCTATTTGTGATTTTTTTAGCGTCTTCTGGAGTATTTATACCTTTGATTTTAACAAGACCTCTTTTTAGGTCTATTTTTTCAATAGTTAAATCTTCTCTATCGGATTTAAAAGTACTCCCTGGTTTGAATTGTTCGGGAAAATCTGAAAGAATGTGTATTTTTTGCCAACCTCTTACGCCATGACTTTTGCCAAGTTTCGCAATAGGTATTTTTCTATTCTTCATAGGCCTTTACCGTTATTTTGTAGTTTTTGTCTTCTTTTGCACGACAACCGCTTATCACCATTTTAATGGCACGAACCATCGAACCTTCTTTGCCGATGATTCTGCCGACATCCGCTTTTTTCGCGTAAATTACGATTTCGTCGAAATCTTCGTGAGGCACTACCTCGACTTTAATTTTTTCAGGTTCGAAGCTTAAAAGTTTTGCGTACTCTTTTACGAAATCAACAACCATTAAGCGTTAGCCGTTCTTTCTTCGTAAATTTTTTTAAGTTTTTCAACTCTTTCGCTCATTTGAGCACCGTTGCTTAGCCAGTAGTTTAATTTTTCCATATCGATTTCAACAGTTTTAGGATCAGTCAAAGGATTGTAATATCCGATCACTTCAATCCAACCGCTATCTCTTCTTTTTCTGCTATCCGTTACAACTATTCTGTAAAAAGGTCTTTTTTTTCTACCAAATCTTGCGAGTCTGATTTTAACCACGCGTCTCTCCTTATTTTTTATTTTTATTTTATCCCACCCAAACCGACCCAATTAAAATTTAATTTGGAATTTTAATCAATTATTTAGGAAATTTCAAGCCCTGGGTCATTTTCATCAGCTCATTTATGTCAGGCATTTTCTTTCCTGCGAACTTTTTCGCCATTTTTGCGGCGTTTTGGAACTGTTTGTTAATTCTATTAACTTCTTGCACACTTAACCCTGCACCTCTTGCAATTCTTCTTCTTCTACTCGCACTCTCTTTAATAAGATGAGGATTTTCTCTCTCTTTTTTGGTCATAGAATTTATCATAGCTTTTATTTTTTTAATTTCGGCAGAATTTTCAAGGTCGATATCTCCGAGCTGTTTTAACATATTACCCATACCGGGAATCATAGAAAGAAGATTTTTCATACTTCCTAATTTTTTCATCTGCTCGAGTTGTTTTAAAAAGTCATCGTAGTTAAACTGACCTTTTTTAAGTTTTTTAGTTAATTTTTTCGCTTCTTTTTCGTCAATAACAGCACTCGTTTTTTCAACCAAACTCTCGATATCACCCGCACCCATAATTCTACTAACGATTCTATCTGGTACGAATACTTCCAAATCGGCAATTTTCTCACCCGTACCTATAAATCTTAGAGGTTTACCTACTTGATGAGCTATACTTAAAGCCACCCCACCTTTACTATCACCGTCGTATTTAGTAAGAATTACCCCCGTAATATCAAGCTTCTCGTCAAATTGTTTTGCCGTATTTAGAGCGTCTTTACCGGTCAAAGAATCGGCAACATAGAAAATTTCATGAGGCTTTATAGCTTCTTTCATTCTTACAAGCTCATCCATAAGCTCATCATCAATTGCCAAACGACCCGCTGTATCGATTAATACCACGTCATAAAATTTCTCTTTTGCAAATTCCACACCTTTTTTTGCCACTTCCACAGGGTCTTTTGCGTTTTCGTCATAATAAATATCAAGTCCGTTTTGCTCGGCAAGTTGTTTTAATTGTTCCACCGCCGCAAGTCTTTGAAGGTCTGCCGCAACCATTAATACTTTTTTCTTTTTAAATGTTTTTAGATAATTCGCAAGTTTTGCGGTCGTAGTGGTTTTACCGCTACCTTGAAGACCTGTCATCATTACGATAGTAGGCGGTTTGCTCGCATAAACAAACCCGTAATTCCCAGGTGCCGTTAAAATATTAGTCAAATGTTTATCAAGAGCTTTTAAAAAATTAGCTTTACCTATACCCTCTTTTTTAGTATCAAGCTCTACGTTTTTCAATAAATCTTTTACAACTTTAAAATGAACGTCCGATTTTAAAAGACTTTTTTTAAGCTCGTCCAAAGCTTTTTTTAAAGCTTTTTCGTCATCTTTCATTCTTATTTTATTTATCGCACCTCTAAAGCCGTCACTAATCTTGTCAAACATTATTCTCCTTTTTAAGGTAAAGATATGGAAAAGATAAGGTTAAGAAAAGGAATAAACTATCCTTCAATCTTATAAATAAAAATTTTTATCATTTTTCTCAAATTCCAAATCTTTTTCAAAATTGTATCACATTCTAAAATATAATTTAACCTCAAAGCTATTAAGACTTGAGTCTCAACTTCACTTAAAGAACCCAAAGCAATGTATAAAAATTTTTTAAACTCTTTATTACTTGCTCTTGCTGCACCTTCAGCTATGTTACTCGGTACTAAAACTGCCGCTCTTTTCATTTGAGATGTTAAAGCGAATATTTCATTTTTCGGAAAAGAAGAAGTTATTTTATAAATATCTTCCACCAAATCCATATGATTTTTAATCAAATTTTTCCCTTTTATTATCTCACAATTTCACTACTTCACTATTTCACTTCTTCTTTTTCCTCGAATTATCCCTCTGCTCTTGCATTTTAAAGTCTCTCGGTTCAGGTGATTCGAATTCATAATCAAAAATTTTAAATTTATGATGATGAAGCATTACTCTTTTATAAGGTTCTCCGCCGTATTTCTCATCACCTATAATAGGATGATCGATCGCTTTTAAATGAGCTCTGATTTGATGAGTTTTTCCGGTGTGAATAATCGCTTTTATTTTAGATTTCGTTCTAAAAGCCAAAATAGGTTCGATTTCGGTTACGGCATCCTCTCCGTCCGCACTAACTTTCGCAAAAGCGCCGCTTTTGGTTTTTATAACCTTAATAGGCAAATCGATAGTTTCAGGTTCCGCTACTATTCCTTTTACCCAAGCAAGATACTCTTTATAAACGTTTTGTTTTTTAAATTCTTCAATCGCTTTTTTTCTAAAATCTTCGTTTTTCGTCAAAACTAAAATACCGCTTGTTTCCTTATCGAGTCTATGTAAAAGAGGATATTTGAATTTTTTGCTGATTTCCTCACTCGTAATATAAGGAGGTTTATCGATAACCAAAATATTTTCATCTTCAAAGATTTTTTTAGGTTCGAGAACTTTTTCGATTTTAAATCTCGTATTAACAGGCAAAAGACCTCTTGCAATTTTTATTTTTCTATCATGAGTATAAACCAACCCTCTGTCTATTAAATCTTTTGCCGCTCTGTTTGATATACCTTCTTGCTTAGCAAGTAAGATATACGCTTTTTCTTTTTTCAATTGTTGTCCTTTTTATTAAAATTATATCAAATCTACCTTTATACTCTAAATTTCTTAAAAAAATATGAAAAATGTTATAATTTTTTCTTATATTAAGCAAACTTTAAGTTTTAAAGAGTTATCATACTTATGATGAATGAATAAGAATTCATTCATTTAAAGGGAGAGAATCAAAACGTGCATTTTTGCGAGATGTTTAATTTTTTTATTGTTATTTTATACAAAAGCCAGAATTATGGGATTTATGGAAAAATAAACGCTTAAAACTCGGTTTGATTTAACGAAAAAATTTTTCATTTTTTCTAACTTTTTAACCGAAATGCTGCTAAAGATATGAATGAATTTTCAAGCACCGAAAAATTTGAAATTTTTCCAAAAAAAAATTAAAAAAACTTAAAAAAGTCCTATGAAAGCGTTAAAATTTTCTTAATTTAAGGAAACTTTAAGGAAAAAAGCACTATAATTGAAGCTTGAAAACAAAAATAAAGGAGTTAGCATGAAATTCGGAAAATTATTATTAGCTGGAGCTATCGCAACTGGTCTTACTGTATCAGTAGCAATGGCTGATTACAACGTAGGATTCAAATACTATGAAAAATTCATCAAAAGAAAAGCTCACATCAAAGCACCAAAATTCGTAAAAGCACTTGATGTTCAAACTGTAGATCAATTAAAAGCGCTTTTCAAAGATAACGGACAACCTCTTATCGCTAAACTTAAAGCTGCTGGACTTGACAAAGCGGCTAAAGGTGTAGAAAAAATAGCTAAAAAAGGAAAACTTAAAGATTTAGAAGATTTCCTTGTAGGTATTATGGAAGGAAAAATCCCAGCAGGTTGTTCATAATATCCTCTCTCCCTCTTTCTTTTTTTATCTTGATAAAACACGATATGAAAAATCTAAACTAAGGAGCTAAAATGAAAAAGTTAATAATCTCTGCATTAGCAGTAGGAGCACTTTTTGCACAAACAGACAACGCATCACTTGAAAAACAAATTAAAGAACTAAAAGCTAAACTTGCTCAAGTAGAGCAAATGGCTATCCAAAACCAAAAAAAAGTTAATCCGATTGCTGCAAACAACCATCTATATTGGCAATATAAGTTACAATCAAACTATGATTTCTTATACTATAAATTAACTAACGGAGATAAAAAAACAAACAATTTCTTCACAAACAAAATCATTCTTACCGGTGTGGCAAAACCGAGTAACAATTTAAAAGCTACATTAAGAATCGTTGCTTACAACGTATACGGAACTGACGGTAACCCGCAAGCTATGTATCAAAATACAAACTCACTTGCAAACGAAACACCTGATGATACGAATCTAAGAGTTAGAGACGCATTCTTTAACTATAATTTCGGACCGAACAACGGATTAATGTTTAGTGCGGGTAGAAGACCTGCAACGGAAGGTTTCCCTGCAAACTTAAGAAACAACGACAATCCAAACTCACCGCTTGCTCATTTGGTAAATATGGAATTTGACGGTTTCAGTTTTCAAATAGGTAATGGTGTATGGTCTGATTGGTCTGATAAATTCAGCGATTGGGGAACATGGATTAAATTCTGTGCTGGTAGAGGTTATGCACCGAATGAAGGCGCTTACTCACCTACTCCTTATGCAAAAGATGATAAAATCAACGACTTTGCCGGATTTATCTTCGTACCTTATGATGACGGTCAATACTCTTTCAAAACAGAAGTAATTAAAGCTTGGAACGTAAGAGGAGCTACAGACAAAAATAATGTCATGGGTTCAATGACCGCACTTGGTGATTATTTCGGATTTAACGCAGTATTTGCTGCAAACGGTATCGGAAATGATAATTTCGATTCTGAATGGTTAAACGATTTCCTTGATAATACTGTTGCTTTCGTTTCATTTGCAACAAGCAAAACTCTTCCGGCAAGCGGAAAAGAAATGCTCGGAACTACTGATAGCAAAACAGGTACTTCTTGGTGGATAGGTGCTCAAATGCCTGCAGATGAAGACGGAATTACAAACTTCGGTTTCAACTACGTACACGGAAGCAAATACTGGAGAAGTATGACTTACGGAGAAGATACTCTAATCGGAAGTATCGCAGCTGTTAGAGGTAATGCTTACGAAGTATATTACAACGGACAAATCGTACCTCATTTAACTTGGGGAATAAGAGCAACTTATATCAAATATGACTACACAGGAAGTAACGCAAGCTTCGGTGTAGACGGAACACCTTATAAAGTAGACGATGATCCGACTGCTGTAAAAAGCGCAAAAGACCTTAGAGTTTACATCAGATACAACTTCTAAGTCTTTTTAATAAATTTTTCTTATAAACCCCATTTTGGGGTTGATTTTTAACATTCATTTAATATAATACTTATGTAACTTCAAAAAAGGAGAGTAGATGTCTGAAATTATTGACTTAAAAAGAAGAAGTTTCCTAAAAGGTTCTGCGGCAGCGGCAGCCGGTGTAGCATTAACATCTACTTCTTCATTTGCACTTGGTGCATATGAGGATGCCGTAAATGCTAAAATGAAGAAAGAAGAAGAAATCAAAAACGCAAAATTCGTACCTTCAGTTTGTGGTATGTGCGTTAATATGTGTAGTGTTGTAGCGAGAAATATAGACGGAAAAGTCTATAAAATCGACCCTAACCCTCTAAACCCTAAAAACAGAGACTTTATGTGTGCAAGAGGGAATGCGGGGATTGCTGCGGCATACGACCCGAATAGACTTCAAACACCTCTTATTAGAGTAGGAAAAAGAGGAGAAGGTAAATTTAGAAAAGCTACGTGGGAAGAAGCTTATGAATTTATCAGAAAAAAAATGGTAAAAATTCTTGAAGAAGAAAAAGACAACAGAAGTACTTTCATTTTCGGTGCCGGTGCTTCTACTGGTAACTTCGGGGAACCTGTATTTTCTAACTTTATGAACGGTGTTGGTGGATTCTTTATCGACCACTTCTCAACATGTTTCGCGCCTTCGTTCTTGGCTAACAAACTTATTTTCAGCAGCTGGGGATGGGCTGATTTCCAAAGAAGTAAATACGTTCTTACATTCGGTGGTAACAGAACCGGCGGTATCGTAACTCCGGACACTCTTGATATGTTCAGAAGAACACACAAAAGAGGAATGAAACTCGTATATATCGATCCGAGATTTTCAAATACTGCGGCTCACGCTGACGAATATATTCCTATTCAACCTGGTACGGACGGAGCTATGATCCTTGCTATGATTCACGAAACAATCAACAAAGGATATCATAAAACTCCTTATAAAGCAGAATATTTAGCTAAAAACGTACCGGCTGAAGACTTAGCTGAGCTTGAAGAATACTTCACAACAGGTGAAGGTAGCAGATATACACCTGAATGGGCGGAAAAAATCACTCACGTACCTGCCGATACTATTAGAAGACTTACAAAAGAGTTCAGTGAAGCGGCTGAAAAATACAAAGGTGCGGCAAACTGCTACAGAAGTAGAAAATCTACATGGTATTATCAAGATTTCGATTACAGACGTGCGCAAGCAATCTTTAACGTACTACACGGAACTGTGAACAGACCTGGTGGTGTATTACTCGGAAGAGGTCTAAAAGTAGAAAAATACGAAATTGAAGATTGGCCTATTTTCGATAATGCAAAAACAAGACTTGACGTTGCTTACGCAAATGCTAAAGGTGCATATCCGCTTGTTAACCCTACAAAAGGAAGTTGGCAATTATTAAGAGATGCAATTATCGAAGTTAATACTAAATGGAAAAAAGGTGAAAAATTAGAAGATTGGGAATATCCTATTAGAGGTGGATTCTTCTATAAACAAAACCCACTTCAATCAGTACCTGGATTCGACCTAACTGCAAAAGCGTTCGATTTAATGGATTTAATCGTTGTTATTGATATTATTCCTAACGATACTGCATTCTATGCTGACGTTATCTTACCTGATACGAGCTATCTTGAATGGACATCACCGGTAAAAAGTTTCGGTAACTTAGCACAACCGGTAATCGTTCAAAGAAACAAAGCAATGGAACCTCTATATGACACAAGAAACATTAGAGACAATCTTTTAGGACTCAGCAAAGCGGTTGAAAAAGACCTTGCAGATATTGCATTCAGATATTACGGAGACTTAAAAGACGCTCTTGAAGAAGCGGGATTATCACTTCCGAAAGATTTTAAAATTTCTAAATACTTCAAATCCGATACTGATTGGACAATTGACGAAAATAAACTAAGACAAGATATCAAAAATGAAAAATTGGTAGAAATTATTCTTGAAATGGCCGGTGAAGACGAAATGGACATCAAAACTTACAGAATCAGCAGAGCTTTCGAAAAAACAATCGAAGAGTTCAATGAAGAAGTTATGACTGAACTTTACGGAAAAGAAGCTGCTGAGATTATCAAAAAATACGGAGTTTGGTGGCCTGGTATTGAAGATGCTATTAAAGACGGCTTGATTGACGAACATTTAATTACATTCAAAAAAGACCTAAAAGACAAACACGAATGGATTTACAAACTATACGAAAAATACAATAAATTACCTAAAAATCCTGACGGAACACCATTTTATATCGTTCCTAAAAAAGGTAAATGGATTAAACTCGCACTTAGAAATATCGACGGAATGAAATTCAAAAACCCTATTACGGGCAAAACTGAAATCCTCGGTAAATTCCCGGCATGGAGAGAAGAGCTCACGTATAACTATAAAAAAGGTGAGTTCAGAATGATTATGGGAAGACACGCTTACTTTACTCAAAGTGCGCAACCTAACAACTACTTACTACTTGATTTGATGAATTACAACTATATCTGGATTAACGACGAAGACGCAAAAGAACTCGGTCTGAAATACAGAGATATGGTTGAGCTTAAAAACAGAGAAGGTGTAACCGTTCAAGGTATGGTATATCCGACTAAAAAAATCAAAAGAGACACTATCTTTATTGCAACAGGTTTCGGTAGTGAATCTAAAATGTTAACACTAGGATATCACAACGGTGTATCTCAAGCGAAAATCCAAGAAAACTGTATTGACCCTATCATTGGTACAGCAAGTATGAACGAAACTTTTGTAACAATAAGAAAGGTGTAAGCCATGGCAAACTATGCAATAGCACTTGAATATCAAAACTGTATCGACTGTAGAGCATGTGAAGTTGCGTGTAAAGACGAAAACGGAGTAATGCTCGGTGCTGATAAACAAAGAATTTGGGTAGGTGTAGTAGAAGGTGGAAACACACTTGCGGATATGTTTCTAAACTTCTACCCGAGCCAATGTAACCATTGTGAAGATGCTCCGTGTGTTACGGTATGTCCTACCGGAGCTTCTCACTTTGCTGAGGGTGGTATCGTAAAAGTAGATTACGATATGTGTATTATTTGTAAAGGTTGTATGGAAGCTTGTCCGTACGAAGCGAGATTCGTAGACGAGACAAGACACGCGGTAGATAAATGTACTTTCTGTGACGGAAGAATTCAAGAATACGGAACGACTGCATGTAGTGCGACATGTCCTACTAAAGTTAGAACGTTCGGAGATTTGGAAGACCCTAACTCTGATTTAGTAAAACTACTTGAAAAAAGAAAATTCTTCGTACTTAAAGAAAACGAAGGAACGTTACCTAAACTATTCTATCTTGTACCTGAAGATGAAAAATTCGCAAGAAGAACTATCGGTGAAGGAATCAAATTCCACACTTGGAATGAAATCAAAGCAACATATGAAGCGGCTGCTCAGGCGAAAAAACCTGAGTGGAAAAAAGCGTAAGGAGCTACTATGGCTGAATATACTCAATGCTGCGGGCTAAATATTAAAAAAGTGAGCCTTGGACAATTATTATTTAATAAAACTATGCTTGTTGCATACATTCTACTTGCTATCGGTGTAGTGGGATGGGTGCAATTGTACGGTCTTAGATTTTTCCACCTTTTCGTAAATAACCACGACGTTATTGCGGCTGCGGGAGGAAGCAGCGAACATCTTAAGGCAATTGCGGAAGCTTTAAAAGAACAAATTTTCAACTTACATCATGTTGAAGAAGTAAATAAAGCTGAACCTTGGGGAATTTTCGTAACTCAGTACACATACTTACTATATGGTGGTAGTGCGCTTATTTTCTTAACGGCTCTTGCTGAACTTTTCCATGTAAAAATCGCTCCGAAAGTTGCGGCGGCACTTATGACTTTCGGTATTGCAATGGCTCTTGGCGGTATGACATCAATCGCAAGCGACTGGGGTAACCCAATCAATATCTATTGGATGGTTTTAAATCCTCAACCTCATAGCGGTATGTGGATGATGCTTCCATTATATGCGGTATATATTCCGTTCACATTTATCGAAATCTATTTCTTAATCACAAACAAAAGAGACTTAGCAAGAAAAATGGCTGGTGTTTTGGTAATTCTCGGTATTATTATCGACTTAATCGAATTCTATATCCAAGGTATCTTGTTTAACCTTAACACACCAAGACATCTATGGACTGACATTCCTCAATTATGGCTATATTTCTTAGTAAGCGGTGCTCTTACAGGAATTGCTGGAGCAATTGTTTTCGCATTCTTAGGACTCAAAAACAAACCTTACTTCGAAGATATGATTAAAACTGCGGCAACTGCTGGTGTAGTACTTACAGCTCTTGCAGCACTATATGAAGTAATTAACTTTATGACTGTTGACCCTAAATGGATGCATTTAATTATGAACGGAAGTCCTATTAGCTGGATGTATTGGGGATGGATCGTACTTGGAATTGTGATTCCTTTCGTACTATTCCTAACAAGAAAACCGGCAGCAGTATTACTTGGTGCAATCTCTGCTATTATCGGTACATTCTTAATGAGACAAGCATTCATTTACGGAGGAAACATCGTTCCTATGACTGACAGATTCGGAACAGGACCTGAAGCCACTTCACTTTATCAACTTGATTCTATTACTCCGTGGGCATATCTTGCTCCGCATACAATGGAAATTTTAGTAATTATCGGATGTTTAGGTCTTGGTATTGCTATTTACTCAATCCTTGATTCTCTATTTGACGTTAGAAACGTAAACGACAACGCAGACCATTAATCTTCTCTTCCCTTTCGGGAAGTTTCTTTTAATCGAGCAAAATATCCTCCGACACTTTTTAACCGCTATTAATTGTATTTAATTTTTCTTATACAGCCTATAACTTTTTTTTAATTTAAGATAAAAACACTCTCTTTATCGAAAATAGGAGTATAATTAATTGTACATTAAACGGAAAGGATAAAAATGAAACCAAGAGTGGTTGTTTTAGGTGCGGGTATTTCCGGACATACCGCAGCATTAAATCTTAAGCGTAAACTTGGAAATAAAGGTGAAGTTATCGTAGTTTCACCAAATTCTAACTATCAATGGGTACCTTCGAATATTTGGGTGGGTACCGGTCATATGAAACCGGAAGATGTATATTTTCCTCTAAAACCGGTATATGACAAAATGAAAATCGACTTCAAACAAGCAAAAGCACTCTCGATACACCCTGAAGGTGACGCAGGAGAAAACAAACCTTACGTAACTATTGAATATGTAAGCGGAACTGATGCTGGAAAAAAAGAAAAAGTTTATTATGACTTTCTTATAAATGCAACAGGTCCTAAACTAAACTTTGAAGCAACTCCGGGGCTCGGTCCTGATGCAAGCGGAACCGTTTCTATTTGTAGCTATAACCATGCCGACCATGCATGGAAAGAGCTTAGCAAAGTAATAGAAAAAATGAAAAAAGGCCAAAAACAAAAAATAGTTATCGGTCTTGGACACGGAGGAGCTACTTGTCAAGGTGCGGCTCTTGAATACACTCTAAACGTAGCGAGTTTAATTAAAGACTTAGGTCTTGAAGATATGGCCGATATCAGATATATTACAAACGAAATGTTTATCGGTGATTTGGGAATGGCCGGTGCGTATGTAAAAAATGCCGGTTATGTAGCTCATACTAAAAATATTATCAGTGCTCTATTTTACGAATACGGAGTTAGATGGCATCACCAATCAAGCGTATATAAAGTAGAACCCGGCAAAATCTATTATGAAACGTATCAAGGTGAAGAACTTACTTTGGATTATGATTTCGCTATGTTAATTCCTCCGTTTAGCGGTGTAGGTATTACTGCCGTAGGACCGAACGGAGAAGATTATACTGATAGATTATTCAAGCCGAATAAATTAATGATTGTCGATGCTGATTATGAAAGTGCAAAAAAACCTTATCACGAATGGAGCGGGGATGATTGGCCTAAAAAGCTCCAAAACCCGACATATCCGAATATTTTCGCAATAGGTATCGCATTTGCGCCTCCTCATACGATATCAAAACCTCATACAACACCAAGCGGAAGACCTCTAACACCGGCACCGCCAAGAACAGGTATGCCAAGTGCGGTAATGGGTCATGCTACGGCTATGAATATTGCCGAATGGATTTTGGAAGGAAAGCCGAGTTTCAGACACAAAGCGAGTATGGCTGAGATAGCAAGTATTTGTGTAGTGTCAATCGGTTACGGATTTAGAGGAATTGCGGGAAGTATGTCGGTATATCCTACTATTCCTGATTACAACAAATATCCGGATTTCGGAAGAGACATCAACTATACTATCGGTGAAGTCGGGGTTGCCGGACATTGGTTTAAATACTTAATGCACCATCTATTCTTATACAAGGCTAAAGCAAAACCGGGTTGGTGGTTAATTCCAGATTAATATAAAGGAGATAAAATGGATACGAAACAACATAAAATCAAAATTCCTTGGAGTGAGAGAGCTTATACCGATTGGAATTTCGGTATGTACCCTACTCCGTTTGAACAATGGAAAAGAAAATGTATCATTTGGCAATTTTTTAGATTTGTGGTGTTATCACTCAAATTCAAAAAAACAGCCGCAGTAAATGATTAATTTTATCTTTTTTTATGTATAATATAGAAAAAAATTAAGGAGACATAATGGCATTAGAAATTACAGCTCAAAACTTTGCCGATACGATAAAAAACGCGAAAGTTGCAGTAGTAGACTTCTGGGCGCCTTGGTGCGGACCTTGTAGAATGATTGCACCTATTATCGAAGAGCTTGCGGAAGAATACAAAGATAAAGGCGTTGTAGTAGGAAAAGTAAACACTGACGAACAACAAGAACTTGCTATGCAATTCGGAATCAGAAGTATTCCTACGGTACTATTCTTTAAAGACGGTCAACTTGCTGATTCAATGATCGGTGCGGCACCTAAAAACTTCTATGAAGAAAAAATTAACGCACTTCTTGGAGAATAATAATCTTTAAAAATAAACTTTTCTACACATTCAGCTCCTTTTTCGGAGCATTAATGGTAGCTGCTTTTTTCTTTTATTACAACTACAAATTTTCAACATATAAATTTATTGACTTCAATAAAATAATCCTTTATGAAAAAACGGATATTTTCGAGCCGAAAAGTGATGAGTATTATCTACTTCTTTTCAGTTCGAAAATGTCCGATTTGGAAAAACTAAAAAAAGAGATTCCAAAAGACGCACCGATTTTAGCAGTAGATATTTTTCAGCAAAGAAAAAAAATTCCGGGCGTAATCTATACAACAGCCGGAATAAATACTATAATTAAAATAATACAATACCTGAATATTTATGAAGTACCGGTTGTTGTCAAAATAAAAAGATACAATAAAAAATTATATAAACAAGATTCACCTCTTGAAGTGTTAAAGGATTAAAATGTATGATGTAATCATCATCGGTGGAGGACCTGCGGGACTGACCGCCGGATTATATGCAAGTCGTTTGGGTGCTAAAACCTTACTACTTGAAAAACTAACTCCCGGAGGACAAATCACTCTAAGCAGCGAAATAGAAAACTACCCGGGTGTTTGCGATGTTAAAAGCGGTCTTGAGCTTATGATGTGCTGGCCCGCTCAAGCGCAAAAATTCGGTTGTGAAATAAAAAGCGAAGAAGCTGTAAAAGTTCAAAAAGAAAATTCTCACTTTATCGTAAAAACTCCAAAAAACGAATATAAGTCCAAAACCTTAATAATAGCAACAGGCTCTACTCCTAAAAAAGCGGGATTTGAAGGAGAAATCGAATATACCGGAAAAGGGGTGAGCTATTGTGCGGTTTGCGACGGATTTTTTTATAAAGATAAAATAGTTGCGGTTATAGGAGGAGGTGATACGGCTCTTGAAGAAGCTTTATATCTCAGCAAAATTGCAAAAAAAGTATATCTCATCCACAGACGCGATAAATTCAGAGCCGCTCCCGTTACTCAAAAAAAAATATTCGAAACGGAAAATATCGAAATAATTTTTAACGCAACCGTTAAAAAAGTATTTGGAAATCAGTTTGTAGAAGGTATAATTCTAAACTTAAACGGCGAAGAAAAAGAACTGAAAGTTGACGGAGTTTTTGTATTTGTCGGTATGAAAGTCAATAACGAACTTGTTAAAGATTTGGTAGAGTTAAACGAATGGGGAGAAGTAAAAGTAAATCTTAAAATGGAAACATCCCAAAAAGGCCTTTATGCCGCGGGAGATATAAGAGAAAACAGCGTAAAACAAGTAGTCGCCGCAGCAGGTGACGGAGCAACAGCGGCAATCAATGCATTAAAATATATAGAAAAGGAAGAGCTATGAAATACGGAATCGTAGGTGCTACAGGTAGAGTAGGAACGCTTCTTGTAAATATTTTGAAAAACGAAAACGAAAAAATCGGAGCGGTAATGTTCGAAGGCGAACAAACTATAGAATTCCCGAGCGAAACGATTATCACTAACGACGCGAAAACACTTCTTGAAAATAGCGACGTCGTAATTGATTTTTCAGCTCCGATAGCGACTCAAAAACTTCTTGAAGCGGCACTTGAAAACCCTACACCGCTTGTAATAGCCACAACAGGTCTAAATGATCATCAAAAAAATCTAATGATTGAAGCAAGTAAAAAAATGCCGATTTTATACGCTACGAATATGAGTTTGGGAGTGGCTATTTTAAATAAACTCGTAGCGATGGTAAGCGAAAAACTTAGAGATTTCGATATAGAAATAGTAGAACAACACCACAGATATAAAGTGGACGCGCCAAGCGGTACGGCTTTGACTCTTGCCGAGAGTTGTGCAAAAGCCAGAGGACTTGAGCTTAAAGACGTAATGGTTACGGGCAGAAGCGGACACGTCGGAGCAAGAACAAAAGATGAAATCGGAGTATTTGCCGTAAGAGGCGGTGACGTAGTGGGAAGACATACCGTAGGATTTTACAACGACGGAGAATTCTTAGAGCTAAACCATACGGCAACAAGCAGAGAAACATTCGCAAGAGGAGCTTTAAAAGTAGCGAAATGGATTGTAAATCAAAATCCGGGACTTTATTCAATTAACGACGCATTAGGAATATAAAGGAAAAAATTATGTGTTCAGTAGTAGGAATTTATGGAAACGAAAACGCAAGCAAATTGGCTTTTTATTCTCTTTTTGCAATGCAACATAGAGGTCAAGAAGCGGCCGGTATCAGCAGTAGCGACGGAACCCATATCCATACGATAAAAGACAGAGGATTGGTAACTCAAATTTTCAAAGAAGAGCATTTTAAAATCTTAAAAGGACATATGGCAATAGGTCATACGAGATATTCGACTGCGGGAGATGATTCCATTCTTGACGCTCAGCCTGTTTTTGCAAGATACGGACTTGGTGAAATTTCGATAGTTCATAACGGAAACTTAGTAAACGCAAGAGAAATAAGAGAAGATTTGATTAAAAGAGGCGCGATTTTCCAATCAAATATGGATACGGAAAACCTTATTCACTTAATAGCCAAAAACTATGAAAAAAACACTCTAAAAGAGAGAATTATCGATGCCGTTAAAAAAATAAAAGGCGCTTTTTCTTTGATTATTCTTAGTAGAAGTAAAATGTTTGCTATAAGAGACCCGTTCGGATTCAGACCGCTATCACTTGGAAAAATCAAATCGGGAGGTTACATCGTAGCCAGCGAAACATGCGCTTTTGAACTTGTAGGCGCTGAATATGTCAGAGACATCAAACCTGGTGAAATGGTAATTTTTGAAAACGACGAAATTAAAAGCGAAATGATTTTCGAACCTACTCCTAAACAATGTATTTTCGAATATATCTACTTTGCAAGACCGGATAGTAACGTTTTTGGAAAAAACGTATATAGCATAAGAAAACAGATGGGAAGAGAGCTTGCAAAAGAGCTTCCGGTAGATGCCGATATGGTAGTACCCGTACCCGATAGCGGTGTTGCTGCTGCGCTCGGATATTCGCAAGAGAGCCAAATTCCGTTTGAAATGGCAATTATGAGAAATCACTATGTAGGAAGAACGTTTATCGAGCCTACTCAAGAGATAAGAGATTTAAAAGTAAAAATGAAACTCTCTCCGATAAAACACAAAATCGAAGGCAAAAAGCTTGTAGTTATCGATGACAGTATCGTAAGAGGTACGACAAGTAGAAGAATTGTAAGAATGCTAAAAGAAGCGGGAGCTAAAGAAGTGCATATGAGAATCGCATCGCCTGCGACTACAGGACCATGTTACTATGGGGTTGATACTCCTACAAAAGAAGAGCTTATCGCAAGCAAAATGAGCGTTAATGAGATTTGTAAATATATCGAAGCCGACTCTTTAGCTTATCTATCAATTGAGGGAATGGTAAGAGCGGTAAAAGACAAAAAAGAAAACTACTGCTTTGCGTGTTTCGACGGCGAATATCCTATCCTATAATCTGGACTTTTTTTCTCTTTTTTGTTATATTCTCCCCAAAAAGAAGGTGCGATGAAAAGACTTTACACTTTTGGTAAATATTTAAAAAAGAAATTCAAAACGAATGTAAAAAAAGTCCCTATTTCAATACCGGGATTTACTTGTCCTAATATTGACGGGACGGTAGCAAGAGGAGGCTGTGTTTTTTGTGAAAACGAAAGTTTTTCACCTAACTTCACAAAAGAAAAATTTACTCTAAATTTGCAATCTCAAGAAAATCCTCTGCTTGAAAAACAGCTGAAATCTTTAGAATTTCAATTTTTTAACACCGTACCATCTTTAAAAAAATATTACAACGCAAAAAAATTTATTGTATATTTTCAAAGCTTTACAAACACATACGCACCTTTTGAAACCTTAAAAGCTTTATACGAAAAAGCACTCTCTTTTCCTAATGTAATCGGAATAAGTGTAGGCACAAGAACGGACTCGATAACTGATGAAACATTGGAATATCTCAAAAAACTTAGTGAAAAATACGAAGTTTGGGTTGAATACGGCATCCAAACAAGTAACGACGAAACTCTAAAAAAAATTAATAGAGGACATGATTTTCAAAATGTAGTAGAAACTATCACAAAAACCAAAAAATTGGGACTTAACGTTTGCGGTCATCTTATTTTCGGACTCCCGGGAGAAACACAAAAAGATATGCTAAAAAGCGTAGAAGACTCCATAAAACTAAATATCGATTCGATTAAATTTCATCCTTTATACGTTACGGAAAATACACTTTTAGCTCTTGAATACAAAAAAGGAAACTTCACTCCTATAACTGAAGAAGAGTATATCGATACACTCGTAAAATCTATAAAAATGCTGCCTGAAAATATATCTATCCAAAGAATGACCGCAGGTACCGAGAATCTACTTGCTCCTGAGTGGTGTAAATATAAGTCTTCACAAATGAGTCATATTCACAAAGCCTTAAAAGAAGCAGGAATAAGGCTTTAGTTTAAATAACATTTCGGAGCTCTTTTTGCCCTTTTGTAAATTGAATCGATAACTCTTGCGTTATTTATCCTCTTCATAAGCTCAATAGCAACTTTCGGAGTTTTCGGAGTATTACATAACATTGCTCTAAAAGCGTAATATAATGCTATTCTCGGAGCTTTTTTCGAATAAACTTCAGCTTTTGCAAGAAGCAGATATCCGTAATTTGTTTCTGTATTGCTCGCATATTTTATTCTACCTGTCAATATGTAAAGTAAATAATTTGCTTTCGGGTTATTCGGCATACTTCTTAAAATTTTTAAAGCTTTTTGTTTTTCGTTTTGTGAAATATAAAATTTCGCAAGCCTGATTTTCGCATCTTTTAATCCGGCATTAATCGCTTCATTATAAAGAGAGACGATTTTATTATTATATTTTCCATTTACGTTTATTTTTTCATATAAAGCGGCAATATTTAAAATAGCCGGCTTATAGCCTTTGTTTATAGCTTTTTGATAATACTCTTCAGCTTTTTTAGGGTCAAAATCAACATACCAGCCGTTAGCATACACTCTTGCAAGTACCAAATCCGATTGAAGTGAGTCGTCTTTTTCCAATGCATTTAAAGCTTTTTCGTAATCTCCATCGATATATTTTTCAAGCACTGAAGAATAGTAATAATTAATACCCTTTTTATCAGCTTCTTTAATTAATTTATCAAGCCAAATTTTTAATTTATCATAATTACAATGTTTTCTGTAAAATTTAGATATGTTAAGTTGGGCTTGTCTATTTTTCATTTGGGCATAATAATAATTTATAGTCAAATCTTTATTAACTTTGTTTAACATCACATTATAATAATTTGCAATTTTTAAATCTTCTTCAGGTATATAAAACGGTTTTTGCTCTAAATTGCATGCTTTTTTAAAATAAAATATGCTTCTTGATTTTGGTTTTAAAATTTCTTTTGAATACAAACTTCCAAGACAATTTAAAGCAGGAATATTGCCTTGATTTGCATAATATTCAAGCACTTTTTTATTATTTTCCACATCTTTATTTTGAAGAGACATTTGATATGCCATTTCCACAATTGCAGGAACAAATCTCTGTTCGACAAGATAACTTAAAAGTTCTAAATTAATTTTATTTTCAAATCTTTTTTCATATTGATATAAATGCCAATAAGCATTAATTTTATCTATATCAATATACCAATTATAAATTTCTTTTGCTTTTTTATATGAATTTAAATAAAGATATTTTTCATAGATAGCAGCCAAAACTAATTTAGACTCAACATCATTTTGTGATTTTAAAAATTTCACAGCTCCTTTTAAATCAAACCCGCTATAGGTTTTAGGCGTAAGCTCAAATGTATTATCTTCAATATCAAGTCTTATGAGTTTATATAATGCTTTTTTGTTTCCGAGTTTATAAGAAATTTCATAAGCTTTCTTAACATTTCTTCTTGTAAATAAGTCGTTATACTTATAAATCGTAAGTTTTTTTACGAAAAAATCTTCCGGAGTATCAAAATTACAAGTAATACACCCGGAATTTAATAATTTTTCTTTTGTAACCATTTCATCATACAAATAATTACCAAGATAATATGCTGCATTCTTATCTTGATATGCAACATTTTTTAAAATTTTATATCCTTCTTGTTTTTTCCCGTTTTTAATATAAAAAATACCAAGAGCCACTCCTGCTTGATAAAAACCTTTATCATATGCTTTTTTTAAAAGTACTATACCTTTTTCAGGATTATAAAAAGGAGTTTCTTGTAAATAGTATTTCCCTAAAATTGTTTGAAGTTTAGGATTGTTAGATTTCTTCGCATAAGCATTTAATTTATCTAAATATGAAACTTTTTCTTTTATATTATCAAGACTCTCTATACAAGTCATATAATTTTCAAAATCTTTTATTCTAAATTTATCAAAAGAAATTTTATCATACCATTTCAAAGCTTCTTGATAATTTTTTTCTCTAAAAAAAGAGTCCGCAATATATAACGCTGAATCAGCATATCCTGATCGATAAGCATTCAACGCATATTTTCTTTCTAAATAAGGAGGTTTTTGAATTTTTTCCAAATATATGAGTTTAGCAATTTTATAAGAAGCATCAGGAAAGCCTTTTTTTGCAAATTTATAATATTCTTCATAAGCTTTTTCATAATTACCATTTTTATAATAAACCTTTGCTAATCTTTTATCAGCACAACCAATAAAAAAAATCAATGAAGCACCGACTAAAAATCCAAATATTCTCATTTTTTCCCCTATTTCCAATAATATCTATAATTTAAAAATATTCTATAAGCATTTTTTTCTTTTAGATAATCAAATGCATCTCCTCCAAAGAAATATCCTGCTCCTATTTTTAATTTTTTTTGCTTTTCAATGTAATATTGATAAACAAAATCTATCTCTTTCCCTATATCTTTACTCTTACCGCTTGTCGGATAAAAATATCTTGTATTGAAATATGATTTTTTCTTAACATCTTGACGATAATTATGAACAGAAGCTAAAATGGATTCTCTCGGATTCATATCATAAATTCCGTATAAAGAAACAATATGTAAATTTTCAAGTATAGGATTCAATACTTCACCATAATATCTAAACGAAATATTTTTATTCAGATAATCGGAATAATTAGTTGCTATATATGGTTGAGTAAAATAATTACTACCACTACCGAATGCATAACTCGCGGCATATGAAAATTTTTGTGAATAAGGAGCTTTAAAGCCGATATCAAAGCCGTATCCTTCACTTCTGTATGTTTTTGTATATTTATCTATTTTCCCACCGCTATATCCTAAATTTAACCAATAAAAAATATTTTTTCTTATACCGTTTAAATCGATTCCTAAGAAAGAAAGTTTTCTATTTTTAACGTGTCCGTCATTAGGTTTGGAATGTTCGTAAATATAATAAAAACCTAAATTATTTCTATAAAAATATTCATAATTACTATGTAAAATAAAAAAACTTGAGTTTTTTAATTTTGCTTTAGGAGAATTATCATCAGTAACCGTTTCGTTATTTATTCTTGTAGCTGCAATCAATTGATAAGTAAATAGATTATATTCATTAAATATCATAATTTCATCAAGAGGAGCATCATACCACCAAGACCTAAAATCTTCTGTTTTTTTACGGCCTATTAAAATATTTGCCAAATCGCAATTTAAACAAAAACTTCTTATATATAATTCATTAATATCTAAATAAATTTTGTTTGAAATATCTCCGCTATAATTATTTCTTGAAAGAATTATTCTCGAATCTGTAAAAAATTTCCAATTATTCCAAAAATATTTTTCATACATTATTCCAAGTTTAATATTTTCATTATCACCAAATAATCTTTTTTTATCTTTTTGCCCTTTAAATAGATTACCGTATATATCTAAATAAAAAATATAATTTGAAAATGAAGGTAATTGACATATATTATTTTCATAAACGGTTTTATTATTTTCAGATATATGAGGTCTATTATTTTGCCCTTTTAATACTACGGTTTTATTATTTTCATTTTTTAAATAATCTTTTACTTTTATATTTAATGAACTTAAAATTACGGTTTTATTAATTTCCCAAGAATATCTTTTTTTAATTTTACAACCACATTCATTTTTACAATAAGGTAACCATTTATTTTTGTTGTTTTTCTCAGTATTTACGACTTGAGATACTATTTTTACATTCCTTTTTTTAATTTTTACAAAACTTTCCTTATTTTTAGGGTATAAAACAATCCCTAAATTCGGATTATAAGGAATTATTAAAGGATGTTTATAATATTTTCTTACTTTAATTAAATACGAACGTGCTTCTTGATAACTTCCGAACGGTTCGATTTTATACTCAACAAATCTCGTATATTGTTTAACAACACCATTAGGAAAACGTGCTATAAATTTTTGCGCTGCTTTTTTATTAAATGTTTTCGTACTGAATGCAATAATCGAATACTCTTTTGCAAAAGCAAAAAGGGAAATGATTAATATTAATACTACCTTTTTCATCAATTCTCCTGCATTAATTCATAAATTTTTCTCTTTGAAATTTTATTTAACCTATATTCATTTATCATTTTTAAATAATCTTCGATATAAGGATCAATAGTTTTTAAAATTCTCGGTTTCTCCGTTTGATAATATTGTTTTAAAGTATTGTTTAATCTTTCGATTCTTGCATAAGCTTTATAACACCCTGCAGGAGCATTTTCTAATAATTTTTTGGCCAAATGTCTGTGTTTCCTGTAATTATAAAACTTCAACTCATTTTTTCTTTTAATCGCATATTTTATTTTTGCAATTACATCAGGAGTAAAAATCGTATAATTTTTTGATATAAGTTTACAATAATGAAAATAATCTTTTACATTACTATTTTCCACATTAAAAGTAAAAGTTTTCCATGCCGTCTCTATAATTGATTTTTGTTTATTAGTAAGAGAGCATTTGGAATTTTCATTTGTAGAAATAAGTTTATAATGTTTTAATCTATCTAAAGCAAGTTTAAATGCATTATTTATATCTTTTCTATTTACAGGTATGAAATATTTCAACTGTAAAATTTCGTTTGCAGCATTAATATTTCCGAAAATTACACTTTGCGCAATATAACTCAATCCTTCAATATAATCGTTTTTCGATTTTGCATAAATGAATTTATAGTACCCGAATGCATCCATATCATCAGGATGGATTAATGATATACCCCTAATTAAAACACGTTTACTTAATAATGGATTTTTATATTTATTATAATATAGTTTTGCTAACATACTTGAAACGAAATCATTAGAACATGATGCATCGATAAATATTTTTTTAGCTTGTTTGGCAGTTTTCATACTCATTCTTCCAGAAAATCCTTTTAAAATTAAAAAAGGATTCCCGATACCGTATAACGTAAATCTTCCGTTTTGTTTTTGAATATCCGCTGTAAAAATATTCAATTCAGCCCCATAAGGTGAATAATACTTATTTATGACTTTATTACCTTTTAATTTTAATGCGGCATTATTTTTAACCGTAATAGCATAAAGCATATTATTTGTTATTTCATTTTCAAAAAGTTGTGCCGAAGTTGCTCTATGATATCCGAAAGGAGAAGCAAAAACAGTAAAAAGTTTTATGTTTTTAGTTAAAACTTCAATACCATTTTTTTCATTATATGAAATAATGTTATCTTTTAAAGTAACTTTAAGAGCATTTCTAATCAGAACACCGTCTACTTGATTTCCTATAATTTTATTATTTAAAACCAAAGAATCATCACTTTCTTGCAAAGAAAGACCCATTTTCCCGTTTAAGGCTGACAAATTATCAAAAACAAAATTATGATTTGAAAGATTATAAATCATAATTCCGCTATTATTATTCCCGATTGTAATATTCTGTGCAATTGTAGAATTTTTTACACCTGTACTAAAAACAATACCGTGAGATAATTTAGCATTAGCTGTAATATTTCTTGCAATCAATATATTTTTACTATTATTTGCGATCGATATATTATCAATGACATTTTCATACATTAAATTTCCGATTAATATATTACGGTTAGAATCGGTTGAATAATAACCGATCATATTTTGTGTAAAAGTGTTACCGATATAAACTCCTAACGGTCTTCCCTTACTATTTAAATAAGTATACAAATTAAATTCATTTGTCACAAAATCTCGTGGAAAATAAATTTGCGATACTCCATTTGTCGCGGAAATCGAATAAAAGCCCAAACCTTTAAATAGATTATTTAAAAAATATGTTTTTGAACCTGCTAAGCCAATAAAGTAAGGTCTTGGTTTTTGAACTCCAGCTAACAATATTTGATTAGTTTTCAAATTTCTTCTTTTAGAAAATTTGTTATATTTTATATCCCATGCAATAAATTTAGAATTCTTTGCATATAAATTACCATGATACATAATAAAAATAGGCTTAGGATCAGTTTCTAACAATAAAATATTATTATCAACAACAAGTGACGCAGTAGGAGAAATATAAAGAGGTCTTTTCAAAACATATGTTTTTTCATCGATTTTTTTAAGAATACTCGGATTGTTAATTTTTTTATATAAATAATCAATTGAATATACACCGTTATATAAAACCAAAACTTTAGTTGAAAAATTATTTTTTCTATAAAATTTATAAAATTCATAAAGATTAACTCTTGGTAAAAAATTAATTTTAGACAATTTCAAATAATCTATACCGTTTCCGTATATTTTTTTAGGAAATTTATTTACTATATTTTCAGGTTTATATTTATTTAAAATATAATTTAAATTTTTAGGTTTAACAGTTGACGAATTAGGAAATATGACATACTGATCTTTTAACGTTGCATTATGTTCTACGATTTTAGGAGTTAAAAAATTAAATTTCAAATGATGTAAAGTATAATTCGCATCTTCAAAATTTTTATAACATCCGACATAAGATAAATTATTCTCCCACACTATTCTTTCATCAAATAAATCACACTGAGATTCCACATAATTCAAATTTTGTTTAAAATTAAAAGGATAGACGGGAGTAAATAATCCCGTTTGAGTCAAAATTGAAAAACATTTCCCTGCATATAGGGAAATTGAAACGATGAAAACTAATAAAAGTTTTTTAATCATTTTGTTTCACTTTACATTTTATTATAAAAGCATCGTTATAATATTGTGAAACTTTCGATTCAAGATATTTTTTTGCTTCTTTATAGGTTTTAAAAGATTCCAATTTTATTTCATACATTTTTCCTATTCTTTCAATTTTAGCATTAGTAAATTTACTTAAAAAATATTTAGATTTATCATCATTAAAAGGTTTTGAAGAAGAAGCTGCAATAATACAATAACGTTTTACCAATAATTTCTTATTTGTATTAGTAGATACTTGATTCACTACTTTTGATTCCTCATTTTTTAATTCAAATGATTCATTTTTATTTTCAAGTATTTTTACGTTTTCGTCCGCTTTTGCATTAGAATCAGTTGTTAACTTTTGATTGTTATTTTCATAATTGTTTTGTTCGTTATTTGAGTCCACAACAATATCATTTTCTTCATTAGATGTTGAATTATTGTCCATTTGTTCATATGTATCTTCTTGATTTTCAAGTGAAGAAACGGCATTATTCTCCGTTTCTTTTAACTGCTTTTTTTCATTATCTTCTTTAATAGAATACCAATTGTATTTATTCAAAAGAGTATCAATAGTAATAACTGCACTTGTACTAATTAAATTGGTAGACGGGTTATAATTAATAGGTTTTAGAATAACCTTATCATAATTTCTTGCTTGGTTATATATATTTTCAAGAGGTCTTGAATGTTCTTCAAGTACATTATAAGGAAATTCAACTCTTGCAACTTTTGCATAAAACTCATCACCATTAGGAAGTTGTACTTTTGCAATATCTCCGATTCTTATCTTTTTTAAATCTTTATGTAAAATATTAGCCACGATATAAATTTCATAATTTTTCTCAAGTACGGCAAAAACAGGCTCTCCTACATTTCTAAAATCTCCGTTGTGAATCATTATTTTATGTAAAACACCGCTTAAAGGTGATTTAACAACTTTAACACCACCATACATTAAATGTGCATACATTAAATCTTCACCCATTTTAATAGGCTCGTTTTCTTTAAACTCTTTTGCAAATTCTATATATGAAGGTGAAGGAGCTCTTATAATAGTCATGTTAGCATCAAAAAATGCATTTTCACTTTTTACAATGTATATTCTTTGATACATTACAAACAATAAAAAGAGTAGTAAAACAATTACGAAAAACCATAAAAGTAAAAGTATCAAAATAGATTTTTTCTTATCGACTTTAGGTTTATTATCTTTTTTCTCCATAAAATTAGCACGAGTTACAGCATGAATAATATCATCTTCCGTAACGATATCACCTGCTAAATACGCCGAAATAATTTGATTCAAAATCGCTATTTGCTGAGGAGTAAGCTCTGTAAATCTTGCTCCGACTACTCCGTCAGGCCTTTTAGATACGAATTCCAAGTGAAGATTATCGATTACAGTTTCGAAATCATCGAATTTAAATATCATTTTCGCAATTACATGCTTTTTGTTATAAACTTCATCAGGAAGCCCTATAATACCTACACCTGAAACAGACCAATCGTAAACTTTATATTTTTTACCTTCTATTTCAATAGTAGCCGGAATTTTATATCTTGCATGCTGTCTTGTAATTTCCGCTTCGTGAACTATCTGTTTTGCTTTATCCGTATATTGTGCCATAACTTTCTCCTATAACCAGTTAATGTATGACCATAAGTCATCGAAATTAATATTTTGAACTAAAAAATTAATAATAATAATGAAAAACAACATTTGCACTAAAAGCATGGTATTCGAACTAAACCTTTGATACCAAGCTATAAATCTACTACCTGCCGCAAGTTTCGTTTTTTGTCTGGTCCATGATTGTTTATATAAATGATTCCATATATAAATTTTCACAAATGAACCTACTATTTGGTTGTAATATAAGAAAAAAGGCCAACTCGGTAAAATGTCTTTTCTCGAAGTTCGGTAAGCAAACGTCATGAGTAACCTACTAAGCATTACCCACCAAATATACGCCGCAAATATGTACGCTCCCCAATGCATAGCACCGAATATTGCTATAAAAAGCCCATATGGTGAAGTCCACATAGTAAAACGCTGATCCCAAAGAGCATACCATGCATACCAACCAAGTACTTTTCTCGGGATTTTTAAAGCCCTTTCATTAGTTCTATATTGGTTACCGAACCACCTTTGCATAAGCATTATAGACCCGATAAAATAATTCTTATGAGGTATTTCTTCAATAGTATATACGATTACGTCAGGAACATATAGCATGTCCCAACCGTTTTTCATAACATAATACCAACTCGACTTGTCATCACCCGTTAAGAATTTAAATCTTCCGAGTCTCCAATGCTCAATATGATCGTTTTGAACGGTCTCTACAAACTCTCTATCCGCTACTATATTAGCTCTAATCATAGACATACGACCCGTTAATGTTAAAACTCTATTTGAAAGCGCAAGAGATCCCATACTAACATTTCTTTGAGCAAATCTTAATCTATACCATCTTCTGTAAATATTAGTTGCCCAATCTTTTCCGTCAAGTCTTGCATCCTCATCAGTAGTTAGTGCACCTAAATTGTCGTTTAATCCGAATAATCTTGCAGATTTTTTAATGGTTCCTTCACTTAAAATAGAATCTCCGTCAACAACGGCTACAACGGATCTAAATAAGTTAACAGGCGCATTTGCAACGACTCTAAACCCTACTGCAAGACCGTCTCTTTTTCCCGTACCTTTAATTCTTGTTATAACAAGCTTAACTCTTTCAGGAGGATTCATTTCTAAAAATATTTTTCTAACAAGTCTCTCTTCCGACATTTCAACGATAGAGGCAATTAATGTAACATCATATCCGCAATTTATCGCCTCTTGTATTGCAGCTCTGTAAACCTCAACCGAAACGCTTGTACCAATTCTAAAAGTTGTAATCAAAATAAATACATGCTCGGGGTCTATTTCACTCCCCGCTTCTTCTTCGGCTTTTCTTATTTTTTTAAACTTGATTTTTCTATAAATTAACGAACGTGTTATATTTAAAGCAAACCAAGAATATCTCCATATCCCTACCAGACCCAAAAAGAAAATCAATTGTCTTGCATAAGGATCGAATTCTTGATATGGAATAAGAAAACCTAAAATTACAACAATGAGAATATAAATTAGAAAGAAAAGAAACGTTTTCACCCTTTTTTCATCCTTTTTCCTTAGTTTTTAAACTATTCTAAAATAGTTTCCTTGTGATATTCTATCCTCGATTGCCGCAACATCGATAATAAATTTATCTTTATATTTATCAGCTAATCCTTTAAATCGATTATCTTTATTTCCTATAATTAAAATTTCAGAGTTATCAATTACTTCTTGGAGATTATCGGTGAGTCTTTCATTAATATGATGAAGTTCGGTTTCTAAAAATTCTTTTGCAGCCCCCTCTTCTCTTGCTTTAACTACATTCATATCGAATATTTTAACAAAATATCCTTTACCTATCAATGTTTCGGTAAGCTCAAGTATAGGAGATTCTCTTAAATCATCAGTACCCGCTTTAAAACTAAGCCCTAAAATACCGACTTTTTTCTTTTTTAAAGGTTTAATAAAATGATTAAATACTCTTTTAATTTGATATTCGTTACTTTCCATTAAAGAATTTAAAAGAGGAGTTTTTTCGTCAACTTCTTTAGCCTTATAAGTTATCGCTTTTACATCTTTTGGCAAACAACTTCCTCCGAATGCAAATCCGGGAATTAAATAATATGGAGAAATGTTAAGTTTTGTATCGGATACGAAAATTTTCATAACTTTATGTGAATCAATTCCGAGTCTTGAACAAATCATTCCTATTTCGTTACCGAAAGTAACTTTTACGGCATGCCAAGAATTATCAGCATATTTTACCATTTCCGCAATTTCTATTTCCGTTTTAAAAAGAGGGGCTTCGTTTATGTCTATAAAAGAGTACAACTCTTCCAAAGTATCCGCTGTTTTTTCGTCACTTGCACCGATAACGGTTTTTGGCGGATGATAAAAATCCCAAATTGCCGTACTTTCTCTTAAAAATTCGGGATTTGAAGCATATCCGAAATCAACACCTACTTTTTTACCCGAGTTTTCTTCAATAATCGGAATCACAACTTCTCTTCCGGTACCCGGTAAAACGGTACTTCTCATAACTACGATATGAAAATCTTTTTTATCTTTTAAGACTTCACCGATCGATTTTGCTGCTTCTTTAATATATTTTAAATCGATACTTCCGTTTTCTCTTGAAGGAGTACCTACAGCAATAAATGTTATATCACTATTTTCAATAGCTTCTTTAAGGTTAGTAGTAGCTCTAAGCCTACCTTCTTTTACGTTTTTTTCAATTAAAACGTCAAGGTCTTTTTCCACTATAGGAGATTTTCCTTCGTTAATTAAGTTTACTTTTATCTTATCGATATCCATACCGATAACTTGATGCCCTTCGTTAGCTAAAGCTGCGCTACATACGGCACCTACATATCCAAGTCCTACTATTGAAATTTTCATGTTAATCCTTTACGGTTAAATTTTTGAATAATACTTTTGCACAACCATCGTCTTGTAAATAAACTCCGGCTTTAAAATAGTTGTAATATTTTGCCCAATAACCGACATTTATATTAACCTTTTCCACACCGTTAACAAAAATCTTCATTACATTTTTATAAACCGATATTTTAACATCAAAAAACGATTTCGGCATTACCCCTAAATCAATCTTTTGATAGCGACTAAATATATCGTCCCCCAATCTAATGACAGCCCAAATATGATTCTTTTTTCCTCTTAACTTTTTATACCATACTATTCTTAATAACGGTTTATTTATAGTAATGACTTTTTTCAAAGTTCCGTCAGTATGAATTTGCAAAAAAGTAAACTCTTTTTTTTCATTTAATGGAAATAGTTTAACCTCAGCTTTTAAAGTTTTTTCAGATTCAGTATCTACCTTCCATGTATTTTTAAATCTAAGCTCGCTTCTATTATGATTACCGCACATATAAAAAACCATATATTTATCATCTTGTAAATAAAAATATCTATTCGAATAATCTGCAAAGTCCCCGTATTTTCTACTATATAAAGGATTATAAGAGCTTTGCGGCGCTTGAAGTTTTGAAATTCCAAGTACCGGTTTAAACTTATCCAAAGAATACGGAGAATCGTGAGCTAATAACAACGTTACAAAAAAGAAAAAAATCACTTTCTTAAATTCTGCCATAATCATCCTCAATTCTAACAATATCGTCTTCACTTAAATATTCACCGACTTGCACTTCTATTATTTCAAGAGGTATTTTACCCGGATTTGCAAGTCTGTGAATTTCTCCGATAGGAATATAAGTGGATTCGTTCGATCTTAAAAGAAACGTTTTATCCCCTATAGTAACTTCAGCAATTCCGCTTACTACCACCCAGTGTTCGCTTCTATGAAAATGTTTTTGTAACGAGAGTCTTTTGCCCGAATTTACCGTAATAATTTTTACTTTAAAATTCGGTGCGTCTTCTAGATTTATGTATTTCCCCCAAGGTCTATAAACAGTTCTTCCGAATTTTACAACTTCGGGATTGATTTTTTTCAAAACTTTTACAATATCTTTTACTTTTTGCCCGTTACCTCTTTTTGTAATAAGTAAAGCGGTAGGAGTATCGACTATAATCATATCGTCGATATCGTTAATAGCTATTTGTTTTTTATATCTTCCGAAAACCAAATTATTTTTAGAGTTTAATGCTAAAAGTTTTTCATTTTGAGTATTTCCGTTTTCATCTTTTGGTAAAACTTCATATAGCGCATCAAAATCTCCTACGTCTTTCCAATCGATACTTGATTTTACCATTTTAATTTTTTTACTATGTTCCATTACGGCATAATCTATACTTTCATCCCTAATCTCAAGCATATCTTCTTTTTTAATTCTCATTAAATCTCGTTTTTTAATATGTTTACATGCATTTTTAACCGCCTCGTAAATATCCGGAGCATATTTTTTAAGCTCATTTAAATATACTCCGGCTTTAAACATAAACATTCCGCTATTCCAATAATAATTGCCTTCTTCAAGATACTTTTTAGCCGTCTTTTCATCAGGCTTTTCTTTAAAAGATTCAACATCGCAAATATCATTATTACAATTTTTTACTTTTATATAGCCGTACCCGGTTTTCGGCGCATTCGGAGTAATCCCAAAAGTAATCAGATACCCTTTTTTCGCTTCTTCATATGCTGCTTTGATAGCTTTTTCATAGTGTTCGTTATCTTCTATTAAATGGTCCGAAGGAGTTACGAACAACACTTCCTCTTCATCTACACTAAAAGCTGCAAACGCAATAGATGCTGCAGTATTTCTACCTATAGGCTCCACTATGGAAATATAATCTTCAAGTTTGATTTCATCCAATTGATCCAAAGCCATAAAATACTGTTTTTCATTAGAAACTAATACGAAACTATTACTATATTTTCTATTCCTCTCAACTGTAAGCTGAAAAAGAGATTTTCTATCAAACATTTTTAAAAATTGTTTCGGCAAATTTTCTCTACTTACAGGCCAAAGTCTCGTACCGCTTCCGCCACATAGTATTACGTTTGTCATTCTTATCCCTGTTTTTTTATATAATTATATCGCTTTTCGAAATTTAACACAAAATTAATGATACAAAAATGATATTGTTAACAAAAGGTGCCAAATGAATAGATTTAACAAAGATGCTATCACTTGGGACGATTTGCCAAGAAGAGTGGAACTTGCAAAAAAAGTAGTACAAAACGTCAAACCTTTTGTCAAAAACAAAAAAGTACTCGAATTCGGTTGCGGTACGGGACTTGTAGGTATCAACATAGCCGATGTTACGAAAGAACTGATAGGAATAGATACCTCTGAAAAAATGGTAGAGAAATTTAACGAAAAAGCAAAAAAATTAAATTTAAACGCAAAAGCTTTCGTTAGAGATATTTTTGAAGAAAATGATAAATATGACGCAATAGTAAGCTCTATGACGATTCACCATATAAAGGATATAAAAAAACTAAGCAAAAAATTATATGAATTAACAGATACGGTTTTTATTGCTGATTTGGTGAAAGAAGACGGCACGTTTCACACAAGAGGAAACGAAGATGTAGAACATTTCGGTTTTTCCATAGATGAGCTAAAGAACTTTTTTAGCGAATGGAAAATGGATTATAAAATAATCCACACTATAAAAAAACACAAAGATTTCGATGTGTTTTTAATCACTCTTCAAAAAAAGTAACTTTGTTTCTTTTATTTTTAGAAATATAAAGGGCATTGTCCGCTAAGTTAAAACTTTTTTGCAAATCACCCTCATAATTTGCAAGCCCTATAGATACGGAAACTTTAATACCTTTATAAGGAGATAATTCTAATTTTTTATAAAAATCCTCCACCCACTTATTCAAATCGTCCTTTTTTGAATTGATAAATAATACTACAAACTCATCACCTCCGAATCTTCCGATAATATCATCTTTTCTAAGAGAGTTTTTTAATACTTTCACGAAATGCCTTAAATACTCATCTCCGAATTCATGCCCGTACGTATCGTTTATTTTTTTAAAATGATCCAAATCAAAAATACCTATCACTCCTTTTTTATCCTCAATCTCTTTTATAAATCCTCTTCTGTTTAAAACATTAGTCAAATAATCGGTTTTTGCTTGAATATCAAGTTTTTTTTGCTCTTCTATAACCTTTTTTTCATATTTTTCCATTTGAGTAATAAAAAAATAACTAATCGAAGCAACCATCAAGTCGGCTATAAGATAATCGATAAAATCTTGAAAGGTTATAGGAAACAAACCTTTTTCAAATGCTATTAACATTAAAATGACAGAATAAAACGCAACAAATATCCCAAGTGCCTTTCCGTTATATAAAAATATATACGGCAAACTTGCTATAAACCAAAAACTCCTATAAACAACGTGAGTATTTAAGAAAAAAATCATCGTAATCATAAATACTATAGAAAAAGTTAAAACATAAGCAAAAGTAAAATATGATATTTTCTTTTTTTTATAAGCTCTAAAAAGTACTATATCGAATAAAACCAAAAACAGTTCAATTTTTAAAAGAGATTTATCTACAACAAAAAGACCGAAAAAGACTCCTATAAAATAAAAAACACTAATAAATAAAAACAAAAAAAACGAAATATCAACAGTCTCTTTTCTAAATTTATCAAGCGAAAACATAATTACTCTTTAACTCATAGATACTCAAGCCAAGTCGGTAAAAACTTTTGTGCCTTTTTAATCGTTGTAGTCGGTCCGTGTCCCGGTAACACTCTTTTATCATAAGGAATTTTTAAAAATTTTTCAATAGATTTTCTCATATCTTCTGCACTCGAATACGGAAAATCGACTCTACCTATACTTCCGTCGAAAACAAAATCCCCGCTAAACATTTCATCACCTATTTCGATAGTGATACTACCGGGAGTATGCCCCGGAAAATGTCTTATTTTAATATCATAATCCCCTATTTTGATATCACCTTCTTCCAAAAGATAATCGGGCTTGACTTTCGGAGGATTATACCCGAAAGGGTCGTTTTCAAGCATAAAAGCGTCATTTTTATGGATATAGATAGGAATATCGTACATCTCTTTTATCGTTTTATCATCCCACATATGATCGAAATGTCCGTGAGTGTTGATAATAGCCAAAGGCTTATCGACATGCTCTCTTACAAATTCATAAGCTCCAATACCCGGGTCGATAATGATTTTTCTATCTACGATATAACAATTGGTATAAAATTCCCCGCAAGGCTTTACTAAAATTTCCATTTTACTCCTTTTAAACCATTATCGGCACAAGCTAAAGCTTCTTTATGCCACAGCCTTAGAAATAGCTCTTTTTTCTCTTATAACGTTTACTTTTATCTCACCCGGGAAGGTCACTTCTTCTTCAATTCTTTTTGCTATTTCACGACTCAAAAGTACCGCTTCATCATCGCTTATCAAATCGGCTTCCACAATCACTCTAAGCTCTCTTCCGGCATTAAGCGCATACGCTTTTATCACACCCTCAAAACTCGTAGCAATCTCTTCAAGCTGTTTTACGCGCTTCAAAAATGCTTCCAATACTTCTCTTCTGGCCCCAGGTCTTGCCGCTGATAGTGCATCGGCAGTACATACCGCGGCAGCTTCTATACTTGTAGGTTCTTCGTGTCCGTGGTGCGCTTTTATTGCGTTTAGTACGGCTTCTGGCTCTCCGTAACGCTTACATATGTCATAACCCAAGCTGACGTGGTCTCCTCCGAAATCGTGAGTTAAAGCTTTTCCGATATCATGCAAAATTCCGGCTCTTTTGGCAAGCAGCTCGTCTCCTCCCATTTCGGCAGCCATAATACCGGCAAGATGAGCCACTTCCAAAGAATGCCCAAGCGCATTTTGTCCGTAACTCGCACGGTATCTGAGTCTTCCTATGAGTTTTACAATCTCAGGATGAATACCCGCACCGCTTAAGCCCAAATCAATCAAAATCTCTTCGCCCTCTTTTGCTATTTTTTCTTCATACTCTTCTTCCACTTTTTTATACACTTCTTCAATTCTCGCCGGATGTATTCTTCCGTCTTCAATCAATCTTTTTATAGTCTCCACCGCAATTTGACGTCTGTAAATATTAAAACTACTAACAGTAATAATTCCAGGAGTCTCGTCAATTATGATATCGCACCCCGTAACCATCTCTAAAGTTTTTATGTTTTTACCTTCTTTTCCGATAATTCTACCTTTCATTTCGTCATCGCCGATAGCCACTACGTTTATCAATCTCTCGCCAGCAAAATCCCCGGCATACCTCGTAGTCGCTTGAGCTATGATAAAGTTGGCTTTTCTTTGCGCTTCGTTTTCGGCTTCTTTTAGCATTTTTCTCGTTAAATGAGCGATTTCTTCTCTTAAAGACTCCTCGGTTTTTTTCAAAATCACCTCTCTTGCCTCTTCTTTCGTAAGCCCTGCGGCATTTTCAAGGATTTTTTGAACCTCATCAAGTTTTTGATTATAAAGTTCTTTTTGTTTTTGAAGTAAAATCTCCTCTTTTTGAAGAGCTTTTTCTTTTTGAGCGATTTCTTCTTTTTTCTCCATTTGAGCTTGGATTAACTTTTCGATTTCGTCTTCTTTTTTCAAAATTTCGTTAAGTTTCGCTTCATACTCTTTTTGAAGTTCTATTTTTTGAAGTTCATAAGAGTTTTTTGCTTCAAGCTCGAGCTCTTTTGCTTTGCTTTTAGCATTTTCCAAAAGCTTATCAGCTTCATACTCTATCGCTTTCGCTTTCGCTTTTGCTTGTTCTACGTATAAATCGTATTTTGCTTTATCCATCTTTTTGGCGATAAAAAACGCCCCGAGAGCGGATAAAGAAGAAACGAGAATAACCCATATTACCGTCATTTTTTCTCCTTATGTTAAAACTTATATATTCATCCGCAGTAATATCGTGCGAATCGGTCACCTTGTGAAAAGAGACACAAGGTCTTAATTGTAAAAAAATTATTTTAGGTTTATAAGGCAGTCTTGCAAAAAACCTATCGTACATACCCTTACCAAAACCGACTCTTTTAAAATCACTATCTATCCCGACGACCGGGACAATCGCCAAGTCGATTTTTTCAAGAGCAGCGTTTTTGTTATGAGGTTCCAAGATTGAGAATTTTTTTTTCTTTAAAGGCAAAGAGTATTTTACCATTTTAAAGCTGTCACCTTCAACTAAAGGTACGAAAATGTTCTTTTTCTCTCTTCTTAATCTCTTAAGGACAAAATAAATGTCCGCTTCATTTTTTAACGGTATAAATAAAAGAATATTTTTATAAGGCTTAGCCGCTTTATATAAAATATCGCCTATTTTTTTAGAATATAAATAGCGATTGTGTCTTGACATATCAAAGCAGACTTTTCTAAACTCGGCCTTTTGGTTTTTCATTTATGTCGCCTTTTGATAAAATTTCATTAAAGGAGTATAATGAAGTATATTTTACCAATTATTTTACTGATACTTTTAACCGGATGTAACAAAAAAGAATCAAACCAAAAAAATAACGAAAACAATCAGTCAAAAATAATACGAACCAAATCCATAATAACAAAAAATAACGAAAAACCCAAAGAAAATCCTATAGTCGTAATTAAATTAAAAGATTTGAATTTGACGTTTAATAACGGAAAATTGGTTTATCCTAATAAAAAGACTGTCATTTTATTCGATGACGGCACTCCGTATTGCACGGAGCAAAAAGACGTATTAAAAAGACTGAAAGTCAAATATATCACGACCGACAACAAATATTTGGAAAATTATTTTAATATCAAACTATATCCGACAATAGTAATTTTAGACAAAAACAAAACGATTAAATACGAAAATTTTACACCGTACGAATTTTTGAAGGAGGCATTTTAATGTTCGGTTTTATTAAAAAAGGACTACAAAAAACAAAAGAGGCTATCCAAACGGTAGTCGGAAGCGAAAAAAAAGAGAAAATTTCGAAAGAACTTTTGGAAGAAGCTCTTCTCGAAGCCGACCTCGATTACGATTTGGTAGAAAAAATCTTAGACAGACTACCTGAGGAAGTCAGCAAAGATAAACTTAAAAAAGAGCTTTTATGGGTATTTGACGTGCCTCCTAACGATATAAAATTCGACGACAAACCTTACGTAATGCTTATTATCGGTGTCAACGGAGCCGGAAAGACTACAACAATCGCAAAATTAGCACATAAATATAAAAGCGAAGGCAAAAGCGTAATATTAGGCGCGGCAGATACGTTTAGAGCCGCGGCAATCGAGCAACTTAGCAAATGGGCCGAAATTTTAGACGTACCTATTATAAAAACAAAACACGGACACGACCCGGCAGCCGTAGCATACGATACTATCTCAAGCGCAAAAGCAAAAGGCATCGACGTAGCTCTTATAGATACCGCCGGAAGGCTTCATAATAAAGTAAATTTACAAAACGAACTTAAAAAAATAGTAAACGTATCAAAAAAAGCTTACGAAAACGCTCCTCACAAAAAAATCCTTATAATAGACGGTACTCAAGGTAGCAGCGCTATTAATCAGGCAAAAGTGTTTAAAGAACTTATCGGTGCGGACGGAGTGATAATCACAAAACTCGACGGAACAGCAAAAGGCGGTAGCGTATTTACTATCGCAAACGATTTGGCTCTTCCTATTTATTATGTAGGAGTGGGAGAAAAACCCGAAGATTTAGTAAAATTCGACAAAGAAGAGTTTGTCGAGGGAATTTTGGAGAGTATTTACGGTGGCTAAGCAAAAAACCGTTTTCGAATGTATCGAGTGCGGATACAAAAGCGCCAAATGGATGGGAAAATGCCCCGCCTGCGGCGCTTGGGACAGCTTTGTCGAAGTTAGCGAATCAAAAACTTCAAAAACCGCAAAAACACCTTCTAAAATCTTAAAATTCGAAGAAATAGAAAAAGACGAAATCGAAAGATTCAGTTCCGGAGATAGCGAGCTTGATTTGGTCTTAGGCGGAGGAATAGTACCCGGAAGTTTGGTATTAATAGGCGGAAGCCCCGGTGTTGGAAAATCGACTCTTATGCTAAAACTCGCAGGAAACATTGACAAAAAAACCCTTTATGTAGCGGGAGAAGAGTCCCCAGGACAAATAAAAATAAGAGCCGAAAGACTTGGAATAAAAAATAAAGACCTCTATTTGATGCCTGAAATTGTAGTTGAAAATATAATAGAAGAGATAAAAAAAGGTTACGAACTTGTCATAATAGATTCAATCCAAACAATCTACTCCCAAAATCTCCAATCGGCTCCCGGAAGCGTATCGCAAGTGAGAGAAGCTACTTTCGAGCTTATGAGAGCGGCAAAAGAAACGAAAACGCCTATTTTTATCATCGGTCATATCACAAAAGAAGGCTCGATAGCAGGTCCGAGAGTACTTGAGCATATGGTCGATACGGTCTTATATTTCGAAGGAGACGCAAGTAAAGAGCTTAGAATACTTAGAAGTTTCAAAAACAGATTCGGCTCAACAAGCGAAATAGGAATTTTCGAAATGACTAAAGAAGGTCTTAAAAGCGCCAAAAATAAAAGCTTCTTTAGCAAAAAAGCGCTTCCTGGAAGTGCGATTACGGTCATTTTAGAAGGAACAAGACCTATCGTCCTTGAAGTCCAAGCACTTGTGAGTGAGAGTTATTCTATTCCAAAAAGAAGCGCAACAGGATTTGATTTGGCAAGACTTAATATGATTTTAGCTTTGCTCGAAAAAAAACTAAATCTTCCTTTTAATCAATACGATGTATTTATAAACGTAACGGGAGGAATCAAAATAAACGAACCGGCTGCGGATTTGGCTATTATCGCAGCGATTGTAAGCTCTTTTAGAAACAGACCAATAAGTAAAGAGACCGTATTTTTAGGAGAAGTCAGCCTTGTAGGAGACATAAGAGAAGTTCCGGGGCTTGATTTGAGATTAAAAGAAGCGGCGAGCTTGGGCTTTAAAAAAGCCATAACTCCGACAAAACCACTTGAAAACCACCTAAAAACTTATGTCGTCACAGAAGTAGAAAAACTTCTTGAGTGGATGTAATATTTAACAAGTGACTTTTTGTTTGTAGTATTCCTCTAAAAGCTCATAACTCTCTTGTACTCTTCTAAATTTTTTTTCATATATTTTTCTGATAAGTTCGGGTTTGTTTCTATGTAAATCGGGATGATATTTTTTTGCAAGCCTTCTATACTCTTTTTTGATATTGTCCCATTCGTATATAGATTCGGCCCCGAAAAGCTCCAATGCATTTCTAATTTTATTAAGATACTCTTTCAAAGACCCCTCAACACTAAAGCTTCTGCTCTTTTTAAACTCTTCTTCATTAACACTAAAAATCACCTTATATCCCATAATCGTATGTTTTGAAATAAGAGCGCTTACAATTTTCTTCGTCTCTTCATTTAAAGAAACGACCATTTTATATTTATCCATATCAAGCAAATCGAAAAGAAAAAGTCCTTTGATATAGTTATAGACTTTTTCGTTAGGATTCGCATAATTTATCTCAAATTCGCCGCTTGAGAGTTTTCTGATAGTAATATACAAAGCTTCTTCATCAAATGTCACTTCGTGTTTTTTAATCTTTACGATGACATCTTTTTTGAAATTTAAAATCATCTTTTTATATGTAGCTTCGTCTTTTTTGTGTTTTTTATAAAGATTCGCAAGAGTCTGTACTAAAAGTCGATGATTTTTAACGTTTTCCTTGTCATAAAAAATCTTATAAGTATCCCCTTTTATCTCCAAATCGTTAAAAGAGAGTCTGATAAACTGAATAAAACCTTTTATCTTAAAACGACTATCAAGAACAACTTCGATATTATCATCCACTTTTACTTCAAGAATCTTTTCCATTCTTCCTCATTATTATCATTGTAGCTATAGGGAAAATAAGTTTTTGTTTTTTTATTATTTCATAGTTTTTAAAATTTTCCAAAATCTCCTCTTCTTTTAAAGAATCTATACTCTTCCCAAGCAATTTATATTCCTCTTTCATCCCCACCAAAAATCCGGCGATTATCGGAACTACATTATTCATATACCACAAAATCGGCTTAGCTATCAAAGAATCGCTCTTTACCATCTCCACTATCGCGAAATATCCGCCCTTTTTTAGCTGCGAATCGAGATTTTTTATTCCTTTTTTCAAATCGTCAAAATTCCTAAGAGCCATAAATGCCGTTATCAAATCCGCCTTTTTCTCGAGTTTAACATTTTCTGCGGTATCTTGAATAATAATAACCTCTTTTTTATCTTTTTTCATCTTTATATGAGGTCTCTCTTGAAAAACCACTTCGAAGTTTTCTTTTTTATACCCCTCTTTTTCAAATTTTTCAACTATAACTTTTACCATTTCGCTACTTGGCTCAACCAAATACATTTTATCAAAATCCAAAACCCTTGCCATCTCACCCGTAGCACTCGCTACATCCAAAAGCACCCCGTTTTTTATATGCTTTTTGATTTCTCTTTTAAACATACATCTCCAAAGCTCTTCAATCCCGAAACTTACTATCTTAGTAGCAAGGTCATATTTTTTTGCGAGTTTGTCGTATATTTTTATGTCCATCCAATACCTTTATATATTTACTTTCCAATATCCTCTTGTACCGCCGATTCTTTCAATAACTCCAAGTTTTTTTAATTTTTCCAAATGTTTAAGAACAGCTGATGGGTTTATATCTAAAATTTCTGCAATTTTTCTATAACCAATTTTTGGATTTTGTTTAATTAAATCGATTATATCTTTTTGTCTATCACTTAAATAGATTTGACTACTTATTGCACCACTTTTATAAAACACCCTTTTTCGCTCATTCCTCTTTTTTTGATGTAATAAGGCTTTTCACTTCCACTGGCGATATTTATTTTTATAACTTTCTCACCCTTAAACTCCTCAACTACTATATCAAAAAGACCAAGGATTGAGGAAGAGATATTGTGTTTTAATCTATCTTTTATTTTTAACTGAATCTCATCAATATTATTTAATTTATAAACTTTTTCCTCATCTCTTCCGATATAAATCACTCCTCCTTCACTATTTAAAAAAGCAACAACCTCTTTTTCCAATTCATCTGTGAGTTTTGATTTAAATTCAATCCTACTGTTTTCAGTCATTACTTCTCCCAAACACAATCAAATCGTCTCTTTTTTCCACATGTAAAATTTTAAACTCATCTTCACTTTTATAATTTATTCTATCAAAGATTTTGGGAGTTACGATAAAAACTTTCCAATCTACAAAGTTTTTGAGCTCGTTATAAAGCCTCTCACCACCCTCAATCATTATAAACTTATAATCGTTTATTTTATTAAGATTATCTTCTATAAAAACTCGTCTCTTAGGCACGCTAAAAAGAGGTATGGTTTTATCAAAGTTTTTCTCTTTGCTGTAGATTAAAACATCGGGAGACTTTCCGTTAACTTTTCTTGCATCAAGAGTTGGTCTATCGATTCTAACAGTATTTCCTCCGATTACCAAAAGGTCTATTTTATCTCTTATTTGATGCACCCAGTTTAAAGAACTCTCACTGCTTATGTACCCGCCGGTAATTGCGCCGTTGAAACTTTGAGCGAGTTTGAAAAAGATAAATTTATCATTCGTCCATTTTATAAAAGGCTCGATTAAATCGTAACATCTCTTATCATTCAAAACATTTACTTCAATTCCAGCGCTTTTTAACATCTCCACCCCGCCGCTGTGCTCAGCAACAGGGTCAAGCCAGCCAATAGTGACACTCTTGGGTTTTAAGTGTTTCAAAAGATTTGCACAAGAAGGAGTTTTTCCTACGTGAGAGCAAGGCTCAAGAGTAACGAATACGTTTGCTTCTCTAAAAAATCCGTTATGGTTTTTTATTAAAAATTCGTGTATTTCATGAGATGTAGTTAGAGGAGGAACATCAAAAAAAGCCTTGTAAGCTTCCCAAAGAGCATTTACCTCTGCATGAGGCTCCCCGGCTTTTTTGTGAGCTGAAACGAAAAGCCTATTTTTTACAATTACAGCCGCCCCGACAGCGGGGTTGGGATATGTCAAAAACTGATATCTCCAAGCTTCGTTAATCGCCGCATCAAGAGCAAAATTATTCATCGAACTTATAAGTGCTCCAATCTACGTATGTTTTTGCTTTTTTTATGTCGTTAAAATTTACTTTTTCTTTTCCTATTTCCGCAACTCCGTCGATGAAACTTTTAAGCTGTCCTTTTAGTTTTTTTCCTTCGTTTGTGGTAACTTTTACGTTTTCACCGATACTTTTTTCAAAATGCTCGGGTTTTGTGAGTTTTCTCTCAACGCCCGGGCTTGAAACTTCAAGAAAATATTTCCCTTCCACCGGGTCTTCAACGTCGAAAATCGGAGAAATAAGGTTGTTAATAGCGGTACAATCGTTTAGATTCACACCGCCAGGTTTCGTTATATATACTCTAAAATATTTATGATCCCCCTCCATTGTCTCTTCGATATCGTAAAGTTCGCACCCGTTATCTTCTACGATATTTTTTATTACGTTTTTTAACTCTTCTCTTGTCATTTTATCTCCTTTAAATATTTTGCGACGGCATCTTCGTCATTGGTATGAGGAAGCACGATATCGGCTCTTTTTTTAACTTCTTCCAAAGCGTTTTTGACGGCTACGGATGTCCCTGCCCATTCGAACATTCCGATATCGTTTATGTTATCCCCAAAAACCGTCACTTTTTCTTTATCTATATTCATTATTTCCTCAAGATGTTTTAGCCCGTGCGCCTTATCGGCTTCTTTGTGAAGAACTGTCAAAAACCAATAAGGCCCGTATGCATCTTCCGTGAGTTTGGTTTCAACGTCAAAATGATTTTTTATAAACTTTTCAATTTCTTCCAAAAACTCTTTTTGTCCTAAATAGACCATTTTAAGATTGTGTTTTAAAGCTCTGAAATTATCGATATTTAATACTCTGCTGTCATTTTTATAATTTTCAAGCAGATGTTTTTGATAAGGATTTAGTTTTTTAGGATACAAAAACTTCTCATCCCCTATTTCGTCAAATCCGACGATTAACGGGTAATCTTTAAAATTTTTATAAACTTCTTCAATAATACTATCACCCATATTTTTATCTAAAGAGGTGATTTTTAAAATCTCTCCATCAGGCTTTGCAATCATAGCCCCGTCAAGCAAAATCATTGGAAAATCAAGTTTCAAGCCTTTTAATAATCCGATAGAACCCTTATAACTCCTGGCAGTCGCCACGGAGAGTGGATATTTAAACTCATTCCAAACCCGACGGCTAAAATCGCTAATACTCAAATCGCTTTTCAAAAACGTCTTATCAAGGTCTGTAATAAAAATCATTTTTTCTTAATCTTATCGAAAAGCTCTTCCATTTTGTTTTCATGTTCAAGCATATCGTCAAACGTAAATGTCAAATTCGGGACTTTATACCACCCGGTCGCTTTAAGCGCTTGGGCCTGAATATAACCTCTTGCTTGTTTTAATTTTTTTAGAGCCGTTTTTTGTTCGCTATCATTAAGATAGCTTTTTTCAAGATATACTTTCGCATCGCTTCCGTCACGACTACAAACGACGTCAACAACGCTTAGTCCTCTGATTCTTCCGTCTCCCATTTGAGATAAAACTTCGGGAATTATCTCTTTTAGCAAAGACTCTTTTCTTTGGACTTTAATACTTTTACCCATTTAGGTCCTTTTTTATTAAGATTATATCAAATTTTTAAGGAAAGTTTAAGGAAAGAAAAAAGAAGGGTTATTCGAATTTGGCTTTTTCTTCGATTTTTTGATATGTCTCTAAAATATCTCCGACTTTAACGTCGTTGTAACCCTCTACCATAATACCGCACTCAAAACCTTTTCCGACTTCTTTAACGTCGTCTTTAAAGCGTTTTAGGCTTGCAAGTTTGCTGTCATAAATTACTACGCCGTCTCTGATGACTCTAACGAAATCACCTCTATGAACCACTCCGTCTTGCACGTAACATCCCGCAACCGTTCCGACTTTAGGTACGTTAAATACATCTCTAACTTCAACTGTTGCCGTGACATGTTCTTTAATTTTCGGAGTCATAAGACCTGATAATAACTCTTTAACGTCATCAATTAAATCATAAATAATCGAATATGTTCTAATTTCGATACCCTCTTGTTTCGCTTTGTTTTTAGCTTGCGTTGTAGGACGTACGTTGAATCCTAAAATAATCGCATGTGGCTCGCTCGCTTTTGCCAAAATAACGTCGTTTTCGGTAATCGCTCCGACATCACTATGAATGATATCCACTTTAACTTCTTCGTTTTTAAGTTTAGCAAGACTACCTTTGATAGCTTCCACACTACCTTGAGTGTCCGCTTTAACGATAACAGGTAATTTTTTAAGGTTACCTTCAAGAATCATTTTTTGTAAATCTTCAAGAGTCGCTTTTGTTGTTTTTGATTTTTCTCTTCTTTCAAGATACTCTTTCCATTTTTCGGCAGTCTCTTTTGCTATTCTGTCACTTTCAACCGCTACCAACGTATCACCCGCAAACGGCGCTTCGTCAAATCCTGTAATCTCAGCAGGCTCGCCAGGAAGAACCTCTTTTTTCTGTTTTCCAAGATCGTCGATAATCAATCTAACCCTACCAAACGTCTTACCGCAAACGAAACTATCTTGTTTTTTAAGCGTTCCGTTTTTAACTATAACGGTAGCAACAGGACCTTTTCCTTTTTCCACTCTACTTTCGATTACTACAGCTTTTGCCGGGCATTTAGGATTTGCTTTTAGTTCCATCATTTCAGCTTGAAGAAGAATAGTTTCAAGTAAATCGTCAATTCCTTCTCCCGTTTTTGCCGAAACGTTTACGAATTCATACTCTCCACCCCATTCTACAGGCATAATTCCCATTTCCGCAAGCTGAGATTTCACAAGGTCAGGATTTGCTTCAGGCAAGTCTATTTTATTCACCGCTACGATAAACGGCACTCCGGCAGCCTGTGCATGGGCGATTGCTTCTCTTGTTTGAGGCATAACCCCGTCGTTTGCCGCAACTACGATAATCGCGATATCCGTAACCTGAGCTCCTCTCGCTCTCATCTCAGTAAACGCTTCGTGCCCCGGAGTATCGATAAACGTAATTTTTTTGCCGTCTTTTTCTACCATATATGCACCGATGTGCTGAGTAATTCCTCCGGCTTCTTTTGCTGCGATTCTACTGTTTCTGATTCTATCAAGTAAGCTTGTTTTTCCGTGGTCTACGTGTCCCATAATAGTAACGATAGGCGGTCTTTCGGTGTCGAATTCATCTTCCGGGCATTGTTCGTCATATTTTTTAACATAATCAAACTCCGCCAACGGATCGTAAATCTCAACAGGTACGTCAAACTCCTCCGCCAACGTTTCGATATACTCTTCACCCAAAAAGTCGTTTTTATCTCTCTCTTCACCAAGCTCTCTTAGCGCTTCGATTACGTTTTCAAGAGGTTTGTTGATTGCTTCTGCAAATTCATAAACCCTAACCTCTTTAGGAATTTTAATAACTTCGACCTCTTTTTCTTTTTTCTTTTTCTTTTTCTTCTTCTTAATCGCCGTTTTTGTTATACCGCCCGATTTTTTAGCAGCTTTTTGTTTTTTGAGCTGTTGTTGTTTTTTAGCCTCTTTTTGGTTTTCTATTTGAGTTTTAGTTTTTGCTTTTTCTTCAAGCTTTTCTTCGTCTTTCATAGCTATATCGTTAAAATACAAATCCAAAAGCTCAACTTGATTCTCTTCGATAACGTCCATTTCAGCCAAATCTACATTAATTTCAAGTTCTTTTTCCTCAACATGCTTTTTAGGCGCCGGTTTTTTAGCTTTTTTAGGTTTAGGTTTTTCGCTCTTCTCTTGTTTTTGTTCAGGCTGAGGCTGAGTTTTAGGTTTTTCAGCTTTTGCTTCGACTTTTTCCTCTTTTTTAGGCTCTTCTTTAGGTGCTTTAGGCGCTTTTTGTACTATTTGGATACCTTTTTGAGTCTTTTTCACAAGCTCGTTAAAACTACTTCTTCTTTTTCTTTTAGGTTTTTCTTCAGCTTTTTCCTCTTTTTTAGGCTCTTGTTTTTCAACTTTTTTCTCAGGCTGAGGTTTTGCGTGTTTGTTTTTAATATACTCTTCTATTTTCATCGCATCCATCGGAGAAATTCCGCCTCTGATAGACGCAGGGACACCGATTTCTTTTGCGATTTCGACCACTTCTTTAGATTTTAGACCAAGTTCTTTCGCAACTTCACTTACTTTTAACTTCAAGTAAACTCCTTTAATAATAATTCAATTTGTTTTTCAGCTTTTTCTTTTGAAATTTTACAAAAATATGAAACTTTTTTTGATAATTTTTTATCTTTTATACAATCTTTACACAAATATAAGCTTCTACCGCTTCCGCTAAAGTTAATAAGTTCTCCGTTTTTACACTGAAGTCTTATTAAATCTTTTTGAGCGAATCTCTTACGACATAAAATACACATTCTAATGGGTATATGTTTTTGTTTAATTGTACACCTTTACACCGACATTGTCAAAGTATAAAATTTTAACATTAAAATCTTTAAAATTGTCTTTTAACGCACTATAAATATTATAAGCGTCGTCTTTATAGGCTAAGTTAAAAAACGTAGAGCCGCTACCGCTAAGAGTAGACATCAAAGCGCCCTCTCTTAATGCGATTTCTCTTACTCTAAAGAGCTCTGGCATAAGTTTCATTCTGTTTTCTTGATGAATCTTATCTTCCACTATATATTTTAAAATATCGAACTTTTCACTAAAAAACGCCGCCGTTATCATAGCTGTCGATGAAATATTGGTTACGACGTCTTTTAGGGGATAGTGAGATTTTAAAGAATTTCTACTTTTTGCCGTCGATACGGGCTTATTCGGAATTACGACAATAGCCCTTAAATTCGTAGGAATAAATTTTTTTAAGAAATAGACTCTGTTTTTTTTGAGTTTTGCTACACAAAAACCTCCCAGCGTCGCAGGGGTAATATTATCCGGATGAGGCTCGTAGTTTAGTGCTAAATTTATGATTTTATCTTTTTTATAAGGTACTTGAGCCATTTCATAAGCAGCCGTAATTGCCGCAACGATTACGGCCGAGCTACTTCCAAGACCGCGAGATAGCGGAATTTTATTGTTAAATTTAAAAGAAAACTTATCTTCTTTTCCCGTTAAGTTTTTATAAATATCACTAAAAATTTCAACAAAAAAATTTCTTTTTAGGCTTCTTAAATATTCGGCATTTTCTCCGTAAATCTCTATCGAAGTGATATTTGAAGGTTTGATTTCTATTTCGTTTCTTAAATTTAAAGCAAGTCCTAAAGTATCAAATCCTGGTCCTAAATTCGCACTTGTCGCTGGGACTGTAATAACCATCCATTTCCTTCTACACTGGGCTTAATACGTATAAAGGAGAGACGTCTTGGCTAAAATCGTTCAGATTCAACTCTTTTGGCAAATAAAACTCTCCCTCTTTTACGTTTTTAGTTATTGAAATTATATCGTCTTTTTTTACAAAACAAGAATTACCCACCGCTTTAATAGGAGCACCATTATTAAAATAAAATCCGTCCGCAGCTAAAAGTTTGATATTTTTTGCAATTTCAAGAGTTTTAAAAAATACGTAGCTTAGCTTAATAGACATATAACTTCCGGGACCTTTTGCGTAGATTATATGAGAAATTGTATATTTTTTTAGAAGATTATCGAAAATTTCAGGGAGAATGTCGCTTGTCATTCCCTCTTTTTCTATTTTTTCAATCAATTTTCCGTTTTCATAAACCCCAACAAGAAGAGGTTTGGAGATAGGTATGACAACTATATCAACCGAACGCTTTGACAATACTTAGCTCCTCTTCTTTTGAGAATTCCACAATTTCATACGCGTTTTCTTCGAAAACTTTTAGAGTTAATAAATGATTCAAGTGATGTCCGCTTGCAAACGCTTCGTAATTTCCTATGAAATTGTACCCAAGAAGACTCATATCACCGATAGCGTCAAGAATTTTGTGTCTTACGAATTCGTCCGGAAATCTTAAAGAATCGTTTAAGATACCTTTTTCATCAAGCACTATCGCATTTTCAAGACTTCCTCCAAGAGCAAGACCGATACTTCTTAGATATTGTACCTCTTTTAAAAACCCGAACGTTCTTGCTTTCGCAATCTCTTCGATATAGTTTTTAGTCGAAAATTTAAAGTTATATTTTTGATTTCCGATTACGGGATGGTCGAAATTTATCTCAAAATCAAACTCTATTTCGCTTGAGGGCTTCAATACCGCAAATTTATTATTATCTTCGATTTTCACTTCTTTTGTTATTCTCAAAAACTTCTTAGGCGCACTCAGTTCTTTAATCCCGGCCTCTTTTAACATCATCACGAAACTTATCGCACTCCCGTCCATAATAGGAACTTCGTCGTTATCAAGTACGATTCTTAAATTATCTATCCCGAAAGCATAAACAGCACTCATCAAATGCTCTATTGTAGAAACGACGGCACCTTCGTTTCCGAGCACCGTAGCCATTTTAGTATCCACTACGTATTCGGGCTTCAAAGGAATAGTAACTCCCTTATCCGCTCTATAAAAAACAATTCCGCTGTTTTCACTCATCGGTTCGAGTCTAAGTTTTACCGGAACACCTTTATGAAGTCCTATTCCGACAACTTCGACCGGTTTTTTTATAGTTCTTTGTTTCATTACAAAACCTTTTTAATTTTCTCGCTAAAAAACGTTAGTCTATCAACTTTTCCGATATCAAGACCTTTAAAAATTATCGTCCCTTTCACGTTTTTCTTGACTATGATATATTCTCCCTCGGCTATTATCAAACCTTCGTTTTCATCATATATTTCTATATTAGCCGAAGTGACGATTTTAGCACCCGCATTGATTCTATTAAGAAACAAGGCGTTTTGAGAGAGTTCGAGCTCTTCTCCGCTTCTTATAATTTTATCATAAATTAACGTTTCGGAGTTTTTGACAATCACCTTTTCTTTTTCGATTACCTTTATACTCTCTTTTGATGTTTCCTTCTTAGAAGTAAAACTTTCACCATTCACAATAAAATAACTAAGAAAATTTCGTCTTAAAAGGTCTTCTATCTCTTCGTTTTTCTCTTTTAACATAAAAATATGGTTTTTGATAAGAGGATATTTCGTTTTTATTACCGATTTTAAATTTTCAAAATCCTCTACCTCAAAAACCCTAAGCGTCTTTTGTTTCATTTTATTTAATCATCCTTTTTGCACCGTTTATTACGTTTAAGATATTCGTTTTAATCCAGTGAGAATCCATCCACTCAAGCGGTTGTACCGGAATCCCTTGTACATATACACCGAAATGCAAATGATCCCCGAATACCGCACCTGTCGCACCTGTTCTTGCAATTACCATTCCGTTATGTACCGAATCACCTTTTTTTACTTTAAATTCGCTCGTATGCCCGTAAAGCGTATATAACCCGAGCCCGTGATAAATAATAAGTGCGTTTCCGTAAATTCCGATATATTCGTTTGCAACAACGCGTCCGTTATTGTTCGCATAAATTTTAGCTCTTTTGATTTTCGCTAAATCCACACCTTTATGAATAGCAAAAGAAATTTGCTCGCCTTTAAAGTAATAGTGTCTTTTTTCTCCGAAATCGGCTCTTTTTGCACTTCCAGGCAACGGATTGAATCTTCTTATATAAAAGCTGTTTATTTTCTCTTCATATACTGGTGAAGTGATTTGTGAAATTTTAGCTTCGTTTATTTTTCTAACAGTTTCGTTTACTTTTTTGAATATCTCTACAGGGTCGTTCGGGATACTCATTCCAATTCTCTCAAGCAATCTTTTTGCCACTTGGTTTATAAATTTGTCATTAATTCTTATTTTTACGTCTTTAGGATTATAAATTCCTCTTGTTCTCCAATAATACGGAATATGCTCTCTTACGATATTGCCCGCATAATCTTCGGCTACCAAAGTGGCATCGAAATTGTTTTCCCAAATAGGCCAAGCTATAAGCGCTACGTAATATCCTTTTTTATAAAAAGGAGTGAGTTTAAATTTATATTTTCCGTCCACTAAGATATAAGCGTCTTTTAGGTTTTTGTCGTTCACTTGCACCACGGCAGCGGCACTCCCGCCTCTTCCGATTGCGTAAGAATTATTTACCACTTGCGCATCCGGAGCTACTTTATCCACTTCCAACGTTACCGATTTTTGAGCTTCGTTTCCTGCAAAAAAATGCCATTTAGAAGTATCCACAGCAGTTACAACAAGTCTTATTTCGTTCGCTTTAATGTTTTTTGGAAGTTTGATTTTTAAAGTAACGTTTTTTCCCATATTAGGATTATCGGCACTTGCAATAACTTCGGTATTGTTTCCGTTCATCAATACGACGGTATAAGATTTAATCCCGCTATCGTCTTTCAAATCCACCTCGATAGGATTTTTAAGATTCGTATATCCGTCGGTTTTTATGGTTATTTTAGGAGGATTTTTTTCAAACATAGGCGAAAAATAGACAAATCCGCCAGCTCCTATTATAAGTAGAAGTATCAATATCCAAAGTTTCTTCATTCTTCAACCTTTACTATTTCTTTTAAATCTTCTTTAAGCATATTTTTTACTTTGTTAAAATCAAATTCGTCTTTTATAGTCGCTCCGGCGGCTCTTATATGTCCGCCGCCTCCGTATTTCACGGCAACTTTACTCACATCGGCGTAGTTTTTGCTTCTAAGAGATATTTTTATTCCGTCGTCGTCTTCTCTTAACATACAGGCAACTTCCACACTCGCAATCGCTCTAACACTATTTACTATCGTATCGGTATCGTCTTTAATAGCACCCGTAATCTCCATCATCTCTTTCGTTACTTCCACAAAAGCGACTTTGCCCTCACAACAAAGCTCGATAGTATCGTATGCTTTTGCCAAAAGTCTAAGACGAGAGAGCCTATCTCTTTGAAACAACATCTTAGCCACAAAATCCGGTTTTGCTCCGCACTTTACAAGCTCTGCGGCCGTTTGAAACACTTTTTCGTTTACGCTTTCATACTGAAAACTTCCCGTATCGGTTACAAGCGCGGTATAAATACAAGTAGCGCTATCTTCGTCTATTTCGACTTCGTTTGTTTTTAACATCTCAAAAACGACTTGAGAAGTCGAAGCGGCTTTGGGGTCGATAATATTGATATCTCCGTACTCGGTGTTTGATATATGGTGGTCGATATTTATCAAAAAAGGAGGTTTTTCATCAATCCCGAGCCTATCGAAACTCCCGCAATCGAAACTTATCATCAAATCTACATTTTTCGGTAATTTATCCGTAACTTTATCAAAATTAGGCAAAAAATCTAAATATTGAGGCAAAGGCTTTGTTACATTGAAAACTTTTACGTTTTTACCCATTCTTTTCAAAATAGGATATAAACTAAGCGAACTGCCAAGCGCATCGCCGTCAGGATTTATATGTGATACCAAAACTATATTTTTAGCCTTTTTTATCTTTTCCCACGCTTTTTTAAAAAGCTCTTGCATAATTTTCCTTTTTTTTGAATTATAAAATTATAACATTTAAGCTATACTAAAAAATAATTTTATAAAATAAGAATAAATTAAAAGTTAAGAAAAAGGGGGATTATATGAATGTTTTATTTAGACTTGATAAATCATTAGAAGGTTTCGAAGATATAAATGCTGCAAGAAATTTTTTTAGAAACATTATTCCAACTACATGTGAAAATTATTTTTATCACACACAACATATGAGACAACTACGAGAAGGAGATATTATATATTTTGCTTACGATAAAAAAATAATCGCAACAGCAACTTACGATGGAGAACAAATTGAAAATCCTAACTATAATGAAAAGTTTAAAATAGGTCATAAAATTTCAAATATAAACATTATTTACTCTACAAGAGAAATTGATTCGAATATTTTTAAAGGAAGAGCAGTAGAGTATATTAAAACACCGGAACAAGAACAAGAAATTCAAAGAGTTTTAACTTAAACCATTCCTTTGGCTCTATATACGTATGCAAGCACTTCGGCAACGGCTTTATAGAGTTTTGGAGGTATGATTTCATCAACATCGACGCTTTTGTAAAGCTCTCTTGCCAAAGGAGGGTTTTCTACAATCATAACGTCGTGCTCTCTTGCGATTTCTTTTATTTTCAAAGCAAGATTATCCACTCCTTTTGCTATTACTCTTGGAGCTTCGTCTTTGGTTTTGTCGTACCTTATAGCTACCGCGTAATGAGTCGGGTTTGTAATTACGACATCGGCTTTTGGCACTTCGCTCATCATTCTTTTTTTAGCCATTTCTCTTTGAATCTGTCTGATTTTCGCCTTTACTTCCGGGTTTCCCTCGGTTTGTTTATATTCGTCTTTTATCTCTTGTTTGCTCATTCTCATCGATTTTTTATAGCTATATTTTTGATACGCAAAATCCAATACCGCAAAAACGAAAAAAACCCCGAGCATCGAAAAAATCAAAATCACGGCTTTATCGGAAAACCACTTTATCTGCTCGAAAAACTCCATAGATTCGACTCTTGGCATATCGTGAATAAAATCGAAAAACAGCCAAAACCCCACCAAAAACGCAATGATACTTTTTAGTATCATCTTTATACCCTCAACCACGGTCTTAGCGCTAAAGAGTCTTTTTAGACCTTTTACGGGATTGATTTTTTCAAATTTAGGAATAAGAGGTTTGGTAGTGAATAAAAACCCGAATTGCCCCACATTTCCGATAATTCCGGCAAGAATTAAAGCTATGAAAACGGGCGCTAAGACTATAAAAATATATTGAGTGGCTTTTAAAATAAAATTAAAAACGACGCTTTTTGTTATCTCCAATCCCACAAAACTTATAAAATACCTATAAAAATCCTCCATATAATAAGTAACGTATTTGATATAAAAAATAATAACTACACTCGCCACCAAAAGAACGACAAAAGCGCTCATTTCCATTGATTTAGCGATATTACCTTCTTTTCGGGCGTCCTCTAATTTTTTGGGGGTGGGTTCTTCCGTTTTTTCCATATCGTCAGCCATCACACCGCCTTAGAGAGATTTTTAAAAAACTTTTCTAACGATTCTCTTATCTCTTTTCTGTTAAAAGCAAGAGGTGATGGGTGATAGCAAACACCGATTTTCAATTTCCCGATTTCGCTATTGATATCGTAATATCCGCATTTTTGAAGGTTTTTAACGTCTTTTACCAAATAAGAAAAGGCTTTTATAGCGGAATTTCCAAGAAGAAGTATGATTTTGGGTTTTACGATTTCTATCTCTTTTTTTAATAACTCGGCACCGATTTTAAGCTCTTTTGCTTTTGGAGTTCTGTTTTTTTTATCTTGAAACGTTCTAAAAGGAAATGCGTTCGTTATTAAAAAATCCCTTTTTCTATCAAAACCGCTGATAGAAATGAGATAGTTTAAATTCTCTCCAGCTTTACCTACGAAAGGTTGTTTTTGTTTAACTTCATTCTCCCCCGGAGCTTCCCCGATAATCATTATCGGATTATCGTTTTTTTCTTCCAAATAAGGGTCAAAAACATCCGTAAAGTCGATATTTTCATTAAGATGAGCTTTTATAAACTCGGCTCTTGTTTTATAAAACTCTTTTAATCTGTTTTTCCAATCCCCCAAAACAATCCTTATGCTTTAATATTCAAATTAGCACCCGTTCCCGTAGCCGCCGCTACTTGTTGTTCTATTTTCATCGTATTTTCGAAATTTTTTTCCAAAATATCCCCGACGATATTTTTAACGGTGTCTTCCGATTTTTTGATTACGTCGGTTTGAATCGCTACCATCATTGAAGTTGGAGACATATTGTTATCAACTTGCATCGATTATTCCTTTTATTTTTTTTATCGTTTCGTCGATATCTCTGTTTTCAATTATATAATCGGCAAGTTGTCTGTAAATATTATCTCTTTTTGAAAAAAGCTCTTTTGCTTTTTTAATATCCTGAAAAAGAGGTCTTTTTGCAATTTCGTCTTCACTCATTCTTTTTAAGATATCGTCAAAATCGACTTTCAAATATATTACAACTCCGGCTTCTTTAATCTCAGGAATAAATACCGGAAAACCTCCGCCTACCGAAATTACGGTATTTTTTACGTTGTTTTTTATCCACTCGAAGCAATAACGCTCTTTTTTTCTAAAACTCTCCTCACCTTCTTTTTCAAAAATCTCTTTTATACTTCTGTTTTCGAAATATTCGATTAAATTATCCGTATCGATAAAATAGGTATTTAACTCTTTTGCCAAAATTCTACCTATCGTACTTTTTCCGCTTCCCATAAACCCGGTAAGAATTACATTACCAGCACTCAATTTTTACGCCTTCGTCGGTTTTTGTAAGTTTATATTTATAGTTGGTATCGAAATATAAAACGACTCTGTAAAAACTCCCGTGAGAGCCTACAACAACTTTTTTTAAGAATATATTCGAGATATGTTTTTTGATAGTCGGAAAGTCGGATTTTCTTTTGAAATCCAAAATAATTCTAAAAGGTTTTACCAAAAAGAAACTTCTAATAAGCTTGTCTTTGGTTTTTATGAGGATTTTTTTATCTTTTATATAGATTGTCATTAATTTCGAAATTCTGTATTTTTTAAATCCGACCTCTTTAGGATTATGAAGTACGATAATAGGAGAGTGAAAATCGATATCTTTGTTTATCACAACCTCTTTTTGTTTGATATCGCTATTTAGGTTTTGATAAACAAAGATGATTTTTTTAAGAACTCTTGCGTCGCTTGGCAAATAAACCTTGGCTTTTTTAAAATATTGAGGCTTTACAACCGTTGTGTTTTGAGGCGTAATTACGGGCTCGAAAGGATTCATTCTTGCAAAAAGCAAAACGCCGATTAGTAAAACTAAAAATCTCACTATCCCTCCAATTCTTTAAGTTCGAAATACTGTTTTTGAAGTTTTTCGTTCTCTTTTTTTAGGTTATTGACTCTTTGTTGCAATATTTTTTTTGTGTTTTGCAACTCAATCATTTGAGAAAAAGACCTCTCTCCGAACATCAAATTAATAATGTATATACCCACAAGAATCGAAGCCGCAATAACGATTAAAATCTTAAAATCGAATCTTTTTTTATGAAAAACGTTATCGAAATCTATCATTGATTAACTCCGATGAAAAGGAAAAATCCTTTCATCGATTAAAATAACTCTTTTCCGATATATTCGGCACCCGCAACGCTTCTGTTGATTTGAAGAAGTCTGTTGTATTTAGCCGTTCTCTCACCTCTTGCAGGAGCACCTGTTTTGATTTGTCCGGTATTTAGCGCAACAGCAAAATCGGCAATAAACGCATCTTCGCTCTCACCGCTTCTGTGACTCATTACGCAGTTGTAGTTGTTTCTTTGAGCAAGTCTAACCGTTTGCATAGTTTCCGTTACGGTTCCGATTTGATTTGGTTTGATTAAAATAGCGTTTGCAACGCCTAAATCGATACCTTTTCTTAAAAGTTTTTTGTTTGTTACGAACAAATCGTCACCCACAAGTTGGATTTTATCACCAAGTTTTTCAGTTAGAAGTTTCCAACCTTCCCAATCTTCCTCAGCCATTCCGTCTTCAAGAGATACTATAGGAAATTTTTCCACAAGCTCCGCATAAAACTCAACCATCTCTTCTTTGCTTAGAGTTCTGTTTTCTCCTGCAAGTACGTATTTTCCGTCTTTATAAAACTCGCTACTTGCCGCATCAAGTGCTATTGCCACTTGCTCTCCCGGTTTATATCCGGCTTTTTCGATAGCTCTTAAAATATACTCGATAGGTTCTACGTTGTTTTTGAAGTTAGGAGCGAATCCTCCCTCGTCTCCGAGAGCCGTAGGATGTCCGTCTGCTTCAAGCAATTTTTTTAGAGTGTGATAAATTTCCGAAGATGCTCTTAAAGCCAAATCGAAATCGTCAAACCCTACCGGCATAATCATATACTCTTGTAAATCCACGTCGTTATCCGCGTGAGCTCCTCCGTTGATGATATTTAACATAGGAGTAGGAATTACAAGCGCGTTGCTACCTCCTAAATATCTGTAAAGAGGCAGATTCAAACTTCTTGCCGCAGCTCTCGCAACAGCCATAGAAACGCCTAAAATCGCGTTTGCTCCGAGTTTGCTTTTGTTTTCAGTTCCGTCAAGTTCAAGCATAATATTATCGATTTCGGCTTGATCGTAAGGACTTAGACCGATAAGCTCGTTTGCAATAATCGTATTTACGTTTTCGCAAGCTTTCAGTACGCCTTTTCCACCGAATCTGTTGTCTTTGTCTCTAAGTTCAAGCGCTTCGTTCACCCCTGTACTCGCACCGCTTGGTACGATTGCGCTCGCACTGCTTCCGTCACTCAAATAAACAGTCGCTCTAACAGTAGGATTCCCTCTACTATCAAGAACCTCATCAGCAAAAATATTATCAATTACTACCATCTATTCTCCTTTTAAATTTAATTCGTCTTCGTTGTCTTTGTTGTTTTCGATTGCGTCTATCATATGAGAAAGTTCCACACCCAACGCTTCTTTTATTTTTTGTTCTATCTCTTTAGCGAGTTCCGGATGCTCTTTTAAATAAGCTTTCGCGTTTTCTTTTCCTTGACCGAGTTTTGTAGCTCCATAGCTAAACCAGCTACCGCTTTTATCGATAATATCAAGTTTTACTCCGTAATCCAAAAGCTCGCCCTCTCTACTGATTCCTTTTCCGAACATAATGTCGAATTCCGCGATTCTAAACGGAGGAGCGACTTTGTTTTTGACTACTTTTACTTTTACTCTGTTTCCTACTTCTTTATCGCCTTGTTTTAAAGTTGCGATTCTTCTTACATCAAGTCTTACAGACGAATAGAATTTAAGAGCGTTACCACCCGTAGTAGTTTCAGGGCTTCCGTATCCCATCATTCCGATTTTCATTCTTATTTGGTTGATAAATACCACCGTCGTATTCATTTTATGAATAGCGGCTGTCAGTTTTCTTAGAGCCTGGCTCATAAGTCTTGCTTGCACACCTACTTGTGCATCACCCATATTTCCTTCGATTTCCGCTTTTGGAGTTAGAGCCGCTACCGAGTCGATTACGATAATATCAACGGCACCGCTTCTTGCAAGCGTCTCTACAATCTCAAGAGCTTGTTCTCCGTAATCCGGTTGTGACACCAAAAGATTATCGATATCAACACCGATATTTCTTGCATAAATAGGGTCAAAAGCATGTTCCGCGTCTATAAACGCAGCAATTCCGCCTTGTTTTTGAGCCTGTGCGATAATAGATAGCGCAAGAGTTGTTTTACCACTACTCTCCGGCCCGTAAATTTCAGTAATTCTTCCTTTTGGAATACCGCCTATTCCAAGAGCCAAATCAAGCCCGAAACTTCCGGTAGGAATAGAAGCGATAGGTTCTATCTCTTTTTCACTTAATTTTACCAAAGAACCTTTACCGAACTGCTTTTCAACCTGTTTTAAAGCAAGTTCGAGTGCTTTTTGCTTTTTTTCGTCCATAAAAATCCTTTATGCATAATATATGCAATTATAACAAAAAAAAGAGGGAGTTATTCAGCGGCTATTGTTTCTTGGTTGGGGTTATCAGCGGCGTTTTCTATGAGGCATTCTAAAATATCTTCTTTGTAGGGATTGTTTTTTAAATGAGCTTTAGCCCACCTTTTTAGCTGTTTCATAGTTTTGGTTTTAGGATCGGGGGTGTGAAATTTTTTGAAAAGCTCTTCGCACGTAAATCCGAAAAGAGAGCACACCAAACACGCCGTTATCACTATTTCTCTCATTTTTACCACCTAACATCGTAAGTTAAATAGATAAGTTTTAAAGCGTCGTTTACTTTATCCGGCTCTCCGTTTGGAGCGTAGTACATTCCGTCGTAGTTATAATTAATATCCGCATACATATACCCGAGCCTAAAGTATTGGTACAAATCGACTTTGTATATCGCATAAAAATCGTGCACGTTTCCTCTGATAGCGAGTTTGTTTATAGGGTCGTAAAGATTAGTCGAAAAACTAAACCAATATTTTGAGC
>Ga0256834_1000085_pt1 | contig 63237 bp, 55 predicted proteins | sample 4281140metaG_FD_190536 | JGI IMG/M metagenome (GOLD analysis project Ga0256834, IMG submission 190536) | Hydrothermal vent microbial communities from East Pacific Rise, Pacific Ocean - 4281-140 | ecosystem: Environmental > Aquatic > Marine > Hydrothermal vents | place: Pacific Ocean: East...
ATTGCGGTTTCCCGCATTGTCATTATAGAGTCTTCTTAACTGCCGCTCTATAGAATGATAGATACTATGTGCATGAATAAACTTACTTCATGTGCTTGATACGAAAAGTAGACAAAAATCCGTCACAAGTCAAGCAATTTGTTTGGTTGCGGTGCCAATAAAGCGCCTGGAGTGCCAACAAGCTGACGAGCGGGGTTTTCAGGCCGATGAACGGGGCTCCTGTATGTGCTTTCAGCGGAGTTATTGAGCCGTTCTTCCAGGAGTTGAAAAGGTTTGGCGACAGTTTTTCATCATAGCTGAAATGGCAGATAAATGTAGTTCAAATCGTGTTTGTGTGTGCCGATTGCCTTTCTGTCCTCGAAATCGAACTGGTAGCCGGAGCCGACGAAGGGGCTTGCCGGGTTGTGGCACTGCGCTGCACAGACATTGTTTTTTGGAGATGGCATGGTCAGCCCACCTTTGGTTTGGTATTCCTCAAGGGTGTATGTCCCTTGTTTTTTCAGCATCATTTCTGCGTAGATGCTGCCAGGCCCGTGGCAGGCTTCGCACTGGATACTGGCCATTTCCGGCGTCTGTTCCATGCTGATAAAGCCGCCTGGCTGGCCAAAGCCGGTAACATGGCATCTTACGCACTCGGGGTTATTGGTAAAATCCTGTTCCGGATCCAGCCCCGCCTTGCGTTTTGCTTCGGTTCTTATTCCCGGCTTCAACAGTTCGAAGGCTTTGGACATCTTGGTATCTGCCCAGGATTCAAAATGAGGCAAATGGCACAGCTTGCAGTTGTCGATACCGACATATTCCCGGCGCTCATTGAAGTTGACTCCTTCTTCTGCCACAGGCAGATCCAGCACAAATTGTCCGTCGATCACGGTTATTCCGGTTTTCGCTTCTGCGATGATAATGGTTGCTGGTTTCTCTTGCGCAGCAGGGTATTCGGCACGGGAAGCTTCCGGAAATTTTGAGGCGATTCCGGTGGTGAATGCGAAACTCGAAAGAGCGGCAGCAAGCAAAGCTGCCTGTGTTGGATGTTTTCCCATGGGTGTTCACCGTTTAGGTTTTGCTGCGGATTGATCAACGCAAAGTGTAGCTTAATTACTTCGACACCAACAGCAGGCCATCTTCAGTCCCGTTGCGTGCCAAGCTGATCGCTTGCCAATGAAAGTACACTAGATGCAAGGTGTACTCGCGCAGGAAAAGTCACCCTCTTTCAGGCGAGTACAACACAGCAGGTGGCCGCATTGTGGCTCGCCCGAAGGGAGCCCCAAAAAACGCCAGGACGGTGTTGGGGCACTGAAAGAGCCTTTGATTCCAGTGCAGCACACCAGGTTTTTCCAGCCTCAGTTTTGTCTTCCGGGCTGTTTTCCCGGGGGAATGCCGGTATGTGGCTGCGGTGCTACAATCACTGCCCTTTTCTTTCTCCTTAGGAACATTCCATGTGGTTCAGAAACCTCATCCTGTATCGTTTTACCCAGCCATTTGACTTGAGCCCGGAGGCTTTGGAAGAGAAGCTGGGGGAAAAACCATACCGCCCGATTGGTGACATGGAGCCTGCGTTTACCGGTTGGGTGGAACCGTTGGGAAAAGAAGGCAGGCAGCTGGTGCATACATCTGGAAACTGTATGCTGCTGTGTGCACGCAAGGAGGAGAAAATCCTGCCCGCGGCGGCCGTGCGTGAGTTGGTGGAGGTGCGGGCGACAGAGATCGAGGAAAGGGAAGGGCGTGAAGTGCGCGCCAGGGAGCGTCGGGAGCTAAAGGAAATCGTGTTGCTGGAGATGATTCCCCGTGCATTCAGCAAAAGCCGCCGCCAATATGCCTATATCGACAGCAAGAACGGCTGGCTGGTGGTGGATAGCGCAAGCGCCAGCCGTGCAGAAGAGCTGATCGATTTATTGCGTGAGTGTCTGGGAAGCTTTCCGGTTGTACCTCTGCAGGTGGAGGAGGCGCCGGATGCGGTTCTGACGGAATGGCTGAAACAGCGGCTAACGCCTGTGGAGATGCAAATCGGGGATGAATGTGAATTGCGTGACCTGGTAGAGGATGGTGCCATTGTTCGGGTGCGTCGTGAAGATTTGTTCTCTGATGAGATCCGCGTCCATCTGGATGCGGGAAAACGTGTGATGCGGCTGGCGCTGACCTGGGATGAGCGGATCAGCTTTGTGCTGGATGAAAAGCTTCAACTCAGGCGTTTGCGCTTTCAGGACGCTGTGCTTGATGAAGCTGGAGAGTCTGGCGCGGAAACTTCAGCGGAATGCTTTGATGCGGACTACGCTCTCATGGCCGGGGAGCTGACCCGGTTTCTGCCCCGCCTGATGATCCTGTTCGGAGGTGAGGCGGCGGGTGGTTTCACGGGGGGGTAATGTGCGAACGGGCTTTTGCCGCCCATTTGCTTTGGGGGAACTGCGCCAGAAACTCGCGCCAATGGGCTGCAGCGCGCCCATCCCCGGCGCCCTGGAGCGCCAGGGCCAATCCGTATAGCGCGCTCTCCAGGTTTGGCGCAAGCTTTCGCGCCTTCTCGAACAATGGAATTGCGCTGCCGTAGCGACCGGAATCGATGTAGAGAAAGCCGAGATTGATCAGCACACTGAGCTGATCCGGCTGGGCGGCGAGTATGTTTTTGAACGCTTCTTCTGCCTGTTCCAGATCCCCGGATAGATAGAAGGCGGTGGCCAGCAGGAAATCGACTTCGGCGTTGTCCCCGAATGATTTGGCCTGCTGGAGGAATGCCTTTGCCTTGGCCCATTGTTTGTGCTTCAGCGCAAATTTCGCGGCGCGCAAGCCCAGGTTGAAGTGGATGAAGCCAAGGGCGGGGTTGATGTCGGCGGCGGAGCGATAGTATTCCAGCGCCTCGATGCGATCCAATGCCTGGAGAAAAACGGCGAGCGAGAAATGGGTGGCGAAGCTGTCCGGCGCCAGTTCGATGGCGCGGCGCAGTTCTGCTTCCGCCTCTGCGGCCTGTGGCCCGGTTGCCAGGGGAATCAGATAGGAAAAATCGGTGCTGTTCGGCTGGATGAGCCGGAACACCTTGCTCTTCTGCGCGGCTTTGCTGGCAAACTGGGAATCCTTGCGTGCAAAGACTGCGGCCTGGTCGTCGGAAAACACCAGGTCGAACGCCGGAGAGATGTTGAAAAAGTCCAGGTAGCGCTGATCCGTCTGGGCAATGAGCGCGCCCTGCACCTGCTGTTCACGGACGAAATCCGCCAGGGCCATGGAGTTCATGCCCGCCAGTTTCTCCACCAGGGCGACTTGGGCATCCAGGGCGCGCCCATCGACAAGAGTTTTTGCCTGGGGCAGGTGGAATTGGGCGTAACCGCCGAACTTCCAGCTGTTGAACAGATTTCCCGTGAAATCCGCCTTGCGGAGAAATTCTACCGCTTGCACCGGATACCGGCTCTCCTGAATGCCCAGCCCGGGCTGGTAGACCTTGGTCTCGGTGAAGGTCGTGCTGTAGGCGTACCAGCCGCCGAGGAGCAACAGGGGGGTGAAGAGCGCCGCCTGTATCTTCATGGGCAGGCGGAGCCTGCCGAAAGCGGTGGTATCGAACAGCGTCTGCAAGTTGATTGCGAGAATGGTGGCCTGAAGCATCGAGGCAAAGCCTACATAGCGAACTGAGCTGACGGCAAGATAAGAAGTGGAGAGGAAAACCAGCAGCAGGAAGATTCTGGGATGACGCCAGGTGAGGGCGAAGCTCGTTGCGGTTGCAATCATCAAGGCCCAGAAGCCCCTGTGTTCCCCCCAGACCAGGGCGGCATGTTCTTCGATGGCGAGATCGTAGCTGACCGAAGTGGTGATGAAGATCTGGATGATCCATTCGGGAAGCGCCAGTCCATGGGGCGTGGCGAATGCTATCAGTCCCATGCCCGCCAGCAGCAAGGCGATTGCGCCAGGGGAGGACAGATCCTCCCGGGCGCTGCCCGGGCCTGCCTTTGCGCCGGGAACGCCGGCTGGAAGCAGTTGGAACGGGTAGGATCCGCCGCGCCGGGCGAGAACCCGGGAGATCAATGCTTCGATCAGAAGAAATCCGACGAACAGTATGCCAAGGATGAAGCTGGCGTGGGCGTTCACCCAGAACAGCATCAGGGGCAGCAGAACCAGCAGTTGCCGGGGTTTGTGCCGGTTGTAACGGCAGAGCAGATAGAAAAAGATCGCCGAAAGCAGGAAGGTGAGTACATGGGGGCGGAGAAGGAAACGGAACCTCGCAATGGGCACTGCCGCGCCAATGAGGAACGCCGCCAGAAAAGGATTGGCGCCCATGCGCACGGCAAGCAGGTAGCAGATGCCGAATGCCGCGCCGATAATGGCCGCCTTGAACAGGATGAGTCCGTCGATTCCCACCAGGTCGTAGAGGTAGGCAAAAATGACATCCGACAGCCAGGCGTGGGGAACCCATGCCGCCCCGGCGGTGGTGAAACTGAAAGAATCCACGGCGGGCACTGCGCCGTGCTCGAGAATCCACTGGCCGGTTTTGATGTGCCACCAGATGTCGTAGTTATACACTTTCTCGATGGCGAAAAGGGCGGCGAAGCAGGCGATGGCCAGGGTCAGGGCGATAATCAGGCTACGGGGCGCGGCAGTGGGCTTGTCGGGCAGCATCGATAGGGTCTCGGCGTTGTGGCTATTTGGTTGCGACGACGGCCAGATTCCAGGCGTATCGCTCGACCAGGGGGATTTTTTTCAGGTAATGATCCAGTCTTTCCAGGCGTTGGTAGCTGTTGCGCAACCGCGGTTCATCGTAGATGATTTTTTTCCAGTAGCGCTCCTGGTTCGGCGATACCCGTTCAATCAAGTAAAAGCGCAGAAAGATCCACAGGGTGGAGAGCCAGAAAGTCTCGTGCGAAACTTGCGAAAACAGCCCTTCCACGGTTTTGACGAAACCAATGGAAAGGGGGGCTTCGTCCTCGCTTCTGACTTCGGTGGCCATGCGCCGGTACAGGTTGATCAGGGGATTGTGCTTCAGCGGATCCCAGAAGCAGACCTTGCCGCCCGGCTTGCATACGCGGTGCATTTCGCGCAGGGCGGTTTCGGGGCAGACGTGGTGCAGCAGATTGGCGGCGTAGACACAATCGAAGCTGTCGTCCGGAAACTCGATGGCCTCGGCGTTGATGCATTTTGTCTCTATTGCAACACCATGTTTTCGGGCCAGCAGTTGCGCTGTTTCCAGCATGCCGGGCGAGTAGTCCGCGGCGATGCAATGGGCGCCCTTGAGGGCAAAATACACGCTGTTTTCCCCGGCGCCGCAGCCAAGATCGAGGAGTTTCTTTCCCTTCAGGCTGCCCAGTTGTTCCAGGATGAAACGATTTTCTGGCGCCGTGGATGCCTCGAAGGATTCCTTTACCAGAATCTTGTCGATGTCGAGATCGGCGGCCCATTGATCATGGTGCTGTCGTTCCCGCTCCAGAGCTGCTGCAGTCGTTTTACGGTGCATGGGAAAGACTATTTGCTGTCCAGGATGCTGCTGGATATTCTGGTTTCACGGGAAACGCCGCTGAACTCCCGCAGGTCGATGTTCCTTGCATCGTACAGCCAATAAAGGGGGCGGCGCTGGCCTTGTTCGAAGATGCGGCCAATATAGGTGGCGATGATGCTCAGGCAAAAGAGCACGATGCCGGTATAAAAAGTCATCAGGATGACGATCGATGTCCAGCCCTGCACCGTGATTTCCAGCAAGAAATGATCGACAAGTGCCTTGACCAGATAGACTAGGCTGGCGAACCAAAGCAGTACGGACAGCCAGGCGATAGTGTGTAACGGGGTCGCAGAAAAACTCAGGATGGCGTTCGATGCCAGCCGGAACATTTTGCGCAAGGGATACTTTGTCTGCCCGGCAAAACGTGGGTCACGGTCGTATTGTAGGGTGGTCTGGCGGAAACCGATCATGGCAAATAGTCCGCGCATAAAACGGTGTTTTTCGCGAAATTGCCCCATGGCCTTGAGTACTGGCCGGGTAAAGGCGCGAAAATCACCGCTGTTTTCCACAATGCGAGCATTGCCCACATGTTTCATCAGCCAATAGAATGCAGATGAGGATGCCAGTTTGAACCGGGATTCACCGGGTCGCTCGCGGCGTTGCATGTGAATCACATCATAACCATGGGCTATTTTTTCCAGGATTTCGTCGATCAGTTCGGGAGGATCCTGAAGATCGGCGTCAATGGTCACGATGATATCGCCCGATGAAAAATCCATGCCGGCGGTAATCGCTTCCTGATGTCCCATGTTTCTCGCGAAATGCAGGACTTTTGCCCGGGAATCCTTGTCCGCAATCTCGTTGAGGAGCTGGGGTGTTTCGTCCCGGCTGCCGTCGTTTATGAAGACGAATTCGAATTCATAATCACTTCTGGCACCGGCAACTGTACAGATGCGCCGATAAAACTCGGGTAGTACCGCTGCTTCGTCGTAACAAGGAATCACATAGGATACGGTTTTTTTGTTCATGGTTCCCCAGGAATCCTCAGCCAGGCAAGGCGGGCACACAGGTTTGCGCCGATACGGCTTGTTTTGTTCAAGTCAGTTTCCAATTTACACCGGGACAGTTGGCTTGTAAAATTCCCGAAACATCTTTCTATCAGGAACCTGCGTTATGAATCGTCTCACAATTTTTCTACTGGCTGTTTTTCTCTGCCTTGGATCAACCGTTACTCTGGCCTCGGAAGCCATCACCAAAACCGTGGGCGCCGTCTACGGGGAAAAAACGCAACTGGCGGGCAAGCAGGTGCGGGTCAGTGGCGAGATCGTGAAGGTGAACAACCAGATCATGGGGCGTAACTTCCTGCATCTACGGGATGGCACCGGCAAACAAGGCAGCAATGACCTCACTGTCACCAGCCAGGAAACCGCCGGGGTTGGTGATCAGGTAGTTATTGTTGGAACCGTCTCGACCGATGTCGATTTCGGTTCTGGCTATATTTATCCGCTATTGATTGAAAAAGCCACGATCACAAAAGCAAAATAAGGCGATTCGATTCGGGCACTTGGGATACGCTTCATGGCTCATTTTTGGCTTCCCTGGCGTCCGTAAACATCGTCTAGGCGCTTGATGTCGTCTTCGCCAAGATAGCTTCCTGACTGAACCTCAATGATTTCCAGGGGGATTTTCCCGGGATTTTCCAGGCGGTGCAGCTCTCCGATGGGGATGTAGGTGGACTGATTCTCGGACAGGATGAAGCTTTCCTCTCCACGGGTGACTCTGGCCGTGCCCTTCACCACGATCCAATGCTCCGCCCGGTGGTGATGCATTTGTAGCGACAAGGCTGCGCCGGGCGCGACGCTGATGCGCTTTACCTGGTAACGCTCTGCCCGGTCAATGCCCTGATAGCTGCCCCAGGGGCGATGAACCAGGGCGTGGATGTCGATTTCCTGGCGCTGTTCTGTGCTGAGCCGGTTCACCAGGTCTTTGACTTTTTGCACCTGGCTCTTGTGGGCGACCAGTACCACATCATGGGTGTCGATAACCATGACGTCTTCGATACCAACCGTGGCCAGCAATCGATTGTCGGAGCGAAGATAACAACCCTTTGAATCCTGGGCCAGCACGTCACCGACAATGACATTTTTGTTCTCGTCCTTGTCGCCAATATCCCACAAGGCTGACCAGGAGCCCACATCGCTCCATCCCGCATCCAGGGGGATCACAACGCCGTTGCCTGTGTGCTCCATGACGGCATAGTCGATGGAATCAGAAGGACAGCCGGAGAAAGCGTTCTTGTCGAGGCGGATAAAGTCTGCATCGGTGAGGGATTGCTCCCAGGCCTTGCGGGTGGCTGTGAGAATTTCCGGAGCAAACTGCTCCAGTGCCTCCAGATAGGTGCTGGCGCGGAAGATAAACATGCCGCTGTTCCAGAAGTACTCTCCGGAATTCAAGTAGTGTTTAGCGGTCTCCTGATCCGGTTTTTCCACAAAGCGGTTGATCCGCATGGCTTCCGGCAGTTCATCCAGACTATTGCCGCCCTGGATATAGCCGTAACCTGTTTCCGCTGCGGTGGGTACGATGCCAAAGGTCACCAGATGTCCTGATTGGGCGAGGTGCCCGGCTTTTGCAAGAGCTGCGTGAAAGCGGGTGATGTCTTTGATTACATGATCCGCGGGTAGTATCAACAGGACGGGATCTTCACCATCCGGCGCATTTTGCAGGGCGTGGAAAGCTGCTGCGGCGACGGCGGGCGCAGTGTTCCTGCCCATGGGCTCCAGGATGATCGCTGCATTGCCTAGCGCGCTGTTTTGCAGTTGGTGGGCAACAAAAAACCGGTGCTCCTCGTTGCACACAATGATCGGCTCCTGTATGCCGGCATACTCTTCGAGGCGGCTGCAGGTTTCCTGCAGCATGCTGTTTTCAGACAGCAGCGGCCAGAATTGCTTGGGGTGGGTTTTGCGGGAAACCGGCCACAGCCTTGTGCCTGAGCCGCCAGAGAGAATAACGGGAATCATTGTTTGTAAACCTGGCCTGATTGGGATTTTATAGTACCACAGGGTTACTACTATCAGCGCTGAATGGTGCTTGCTTGAGCCAATAACTCTGGTCATTCCGGCGCAGGCCGGAATGACAAGCAACAAGTTCTTTGGCTTAAGTAAGTGTCATTCGTACCAACGCCCGCTTTCCCGGATCTTGTACAAAGTGCCGAGGGGATCCAGATATGCCGGAGTAACGGGCAAACTGCCGCCATCGCCCCAGCGTAGTGTTTGGGTGCGTTTATCAAACTGCAGCCCGGGAACAGGGTGCAGGATCAGAACATAGCCTCCTTTATTGCCGTATTCCGGCCTTGGATAGCTGTCCTGATTGAATACATTATGCGGCGCCAGCCACCAGGGGGTTTTTGCGCGAAAATAGTTGCTGTTCTTGTCCAGCACATAGATGAACTGGGGTTCGGCAGGCAGCACTTCTTTTTTCAGATGCTGGAAATAGCGGTAATAGTCTGCATCCAGCGCTGCTTCGTATTGTTCAGACGATGATTTTCCTGCGTAGATGTTGTGGGTCAGTTGAGTCTGTTGAAACAGGTTGAACAGCCAGCGGGCGTCCAGCAGCATCCATCCGAACAGCAGCACGGCAGCGATTTTCCTGATGTTGAGAGCTTGCTTATTCCGGTGCATCAGCAGACTGTAAAACAGCAGGGCCAGAAGCACCCAGGTGCCGACCACAACGGTTGCGGGCAGGCGGCTATGGGCGCCGCCATAGAGGAAATTAACGGAATGCTGGGACCACACTTCAAATTCCAGCCAGTCGGAGAAAATGCTCAGATAGGTCTGTTCGAGGGTGTCCGGGGAAAAACTGAGCTCCCGCAGGATCCAGTGCTGGCCGTTTTTTTCTGAAAAGATGAATCCATATTCTGAGACAGGGCCACCCCATTGTTTGTGGTGCTTCAGATCGAGGTGATCCAGTATGTTTTCTTCCAGCGCCATGGTGTGTAACCGGCCGGTTTTGGCGGAGCGCCAGAAGAACAGGGGCAAATCATCCATCAGTTTTGCCGGGGTCAGCTGAAACTGCAGATAGCGGAAGCGGCCGCTGTTTTCCAGCCCCTGGAGATTGCTAATGATGGCCTTGCCATTGGTGTACCGCTCGATGGTCAGCAGGCCAGGCTGCTGTTTCCCTCCGCCTTTTATAAAGCGAAAGGAGTCAACGGCAATGGGGGTGGTCTTTCCGGTTATTGCCTCTGTGGATGTTTGTAAATACAGGAATATCGTGGCCGTGCCGGCAAGCACCAGGGTAGCCAGAAGCAAGGAACTGAGCATCGGCAGACGCAAGACCCATTTCATCTTTTTTCGTCCGCCTGTGCGGTCGCTGGCTGGCGAAACAGGGCTTGCCAGTTGAGCTGCAATACAAAGATAAGCGCTGGCAGCACCTGCAACAGCAGGCGGCCAAATGCGGTGCTGTCCTTGACCCACTCGCCTTCTGCTGACAGAAAAAACACTGTGGTGATGACTGCCGTCAGCAACAATATGAAAGACATCATGGGGCATTTTGCACCCTGCTTCCCACGCAGGAGTACAAGCAGCAGCGAGGCGCAAAGATAGAAATACAGAAGATTCCAGTTGCTGTTGGAAAAAAGGTTGGTGATGATGGCGGAAGAAACGTCCTGGGGGCGTAATGTGATCGTGCCCAGCCGGGAAAGATAAAAGGTGCTGTCTGCATACCCTATTTGCCCCAGCCATGGTAGATCCACCAGGCTGTAGCCGCTGAGGATGGCAAGTGCCATGCTCGCAGTCATGGCCAACAAGAGTTTCCATGACAAGACTTGCACAGTGACAAACAGCAGCCCCATCATCAGCCAGAGGCTGCCTTCCCGTTTGACAAATATGCCCAGGCCGAGAAACAGCAGCCCGATCAGTAGCTGTGTTCTGTCCCGTGACTGTGACCATTGCAGCAGGGCGATAAAGCCCAGGCCGGCAAAACCGCCCAGCCACAGATCGGCGTACCCGGGCAAGGCCAAATGGGTATCCAGCAAGGGTATGGAAATCAGCAGGTAAACGCCGGCGATGAGCAGCAGGGGTGGCCAGCCCAGGGATCTTCCCTGGCCGTACAGCGCCAGGACAAGTGCGACGCCGGCAAGCAGGCCGGGAAATATGGCCAGGGCGTCATTCCACTGCCCGTGCAGCATCACCGGCCACAACTGCATCAGGGAAACGATGGCAGGGTAGTTGTGGGCGGGAATGGTGTAGACGCCAGGGTTTGTGGTGTTCAGCCAGGCATCCGTGCTGACGAATGGCGACAATTCCTGACTGAGGAACCAGATCTTTGCCCGGTAAGTCCAGGTGGTCCAGGCGTCCCACGGGAGCAGCGGGCGGCTGTATGCATCATAAGCGGCGGCCGCCAGATGAATGATAATCAGGGTGAGGAGCAACAGCGCCAGCCATCTGTCCCATCCCTTGATGTCCGTAGCTTTGCCGGAAATCGTGAGCTGTCCGTGGTGGTGTTTCCGCCAGCTCAAAAAGAAGCCCAGTACAGACAAGAGCAGGAGTAGGCCGCTGACCATGGTGGCGGATAGCTGTCCAAACATGGTGTAGAGGAGCCAGATGGCTGTCGAGCAGAGAAAGTATCCCAGGAAGAAGCCATAACCCAAAGCCCTGGGCAGATTGACCTGCAGCCGTTGTGCGGAAAAGGATTCCAGCCAAACCAGCCATATCGTGCCGGTTATCCAGGGAAGCAGGTAGGCAAATATCAGCACGGGGCGCGATTTCCTCGAAGGGCGGTGATGGTCAGTCGGTTTTGCCGCCTTTAGAGAGCCTGTCTTCCAGGCGTTTCTCCAGTATCGCTACTCTTTGCACCAGGCGGGTAAGTTTCACTTCATTTCTGGAGCGTTCGATATCCATCACCAGAATCTTGACTACCATGGCCACCAGGCCCAGCAACAGCGGGATTACCGGGGGATAGCTGATGCCCAGGGTACGGCCTATCCAGTCTGCGATTTGTGGAAAAACCCCCAGTATGGCCATCACCATTGCCACAGGAACCCACCATAGGGCATATCGGGTGTGCAGGTGATCCCGCCGAACCAGATAGAAAATCAGTCCCGCGGTCAGCAGGCCAATGGTGGCGGAAATCCAATTAACATGCGACATGATTTGACCAGGGCTTCTTTGGCGATAATTGGCGCTATTTTAGCAAGTTGTGGGGGGATCTGTTGCGAGCTATTTCCGGCCACGCTTGCTGAACCCCAGGATGCTGGCCTGCACCATATAATAGGCGACCATCAGCCAGGAACTGTACACCCGGGAGCGCCCTGAAGTCCGTGAGCACATTTCGACCTGTATTTCCGTAATTGCCAGGGCGTTTCTCTTTAGATGGGCGAGTACGCCGATGTCCTGGTATTCCAGCAGCGTCGCATCCCTTCCGGCCAGCAGCTGTACGGCGGCGGTATTGTAAGCACGGAATCCTGAGGTGATATCTTCCATGCCCAGGCCGGAAATCCATTTCAGGAACACCCAGGCGATTTTGCGCATTTTGGAGCCGCGGCTGGTGCATGCCCCGATGCTGACATCGCTAAGGCCATTGTATACAGGTGCAAACAGCCGGGTGAGATCCCTGGCTTCGTGCTGGCCGTCGGCGTCCATGGTGATGACAAACCGGTATCCCTGTTGCAATGCAAAGCGCATGCCCGCCTGCAAGGCGCCCCAGGCACCCAACTGCACGGCCAGCGTCAGCACCATAGCGCCGGCTTCTCTGGCAATGATGGCCGTATTGTCTGTGCTGGCATCGTCGATAACCACCACCCGGCACCCGGTACGATGAATGACCTCCCTGATTACTGCCGAGACAGACCCCGCCTCATTGTGTGCGGGAATGAGTATGAGTACGGAGTGGAACATGATTTCCTGTCACGGTGGTGGGTGCAATATCTTTATATAATTCAAAGATTTGCTTTTCAACTGTCTCGATTCTGAACATTGTATCAAAGCGTTTCCTGGCGCGCTTTCCCATTTCCGCACATTCCGCTTCGTGCGTTGCCAGATATTGCAGGGCAGCTGCCAGTTTTTCTACATTGCCGGTCGGCACCGTTATGCCGGTTTTTCCTTCCTCGACCACCCAGCTCATGCCGGAGCCAGGCACATCAGTCACCACCGCCGGTTTGCCGGCCCGGGCGGCTTCAAGCAGCACCATGCCGAAAGCTTCGGTGCGTTCGATGGAGGGAAGGCACAGGCAGTGGCAGCCTTGCAGCAGATGGGAGAGTGCGTCACCTGATTGTTTTCCCAGGAGTTTTATTTTTTGCTCCAAACCTTTAGAGCGAATCAATCGTTGCAATTCTTCGTATTTTTCACCATCGCCGACAAGATTGACCTGAATGGCATCGACCTTTCCGGCTGCACGAATCAGATATTCAAAACCTTTATAGTAGGTAAGCCGCCCGATAGCCAGTACCCGCAGAGCATCCGCATTCCAGGTGTTTTTCTCCCCGCTGGATGGAATGTTCGGTTGATCTTTCATGCCAAGGGGGATGACCCGGCACTTGTCCTGCCATGGAGCCAGGGGTTGGCTACTTTTCAAATAGGGAGGAGAGGTAACAATAATCCGCCGGGCGCATTTCAGCAGAGATTGTTCCATGGGGCGATAAAACCGGTATGCCAGTTTTACCCGCCAGTTAAGCGCTGATGACACCACGTCTGCATGCCAGTGTACGACCCAGGGAATGCCGTGGGCTGCCGCCACCGTCATCACCCAGAACGCTGATGGATTGGGCATATGCAGGTGAACGATATCCGGCTGGAATTGAGATATCTGCTGTTTTAGCCGGGAACGAAAAGCTGGACTTACGGGCGTAAAGAACAGGGTGCCGAAGCTGCCAACCCGGATAATTTCCTTATCGTCGCCCTGATCTGTGGTTGTGGTACGGCCTTGATGATTGTGCACCAGTACCCGCACATCCAGCCCGGACTCCACCTGTGCCCGCGCCAGCTCATGCAGAAAGGTCTCCATGCCTCCGTGAAAAGGGGGATAGTATTTGCCGACGTGAAGGATTTTCATGGGCTGGAATCATAGCATCCCCCCCGGAAATGTTTGGGTAAACCCTACTCCGGAGAAGATTTTCAAATGCCAAAGTGCTACTATCCCTGCCCGTGTCAGGAAGGCCCTATTTTCTCGAATGAACAAATTTTGGCAGCTGTTGTTTTTCAAGGTCAAGTGCCGACTTAAATCAGAAGCCAGTACCAGCTATCTGAACTATGGATGGTGGGTGGTGGAGCCAATATTGCATATGGCCACCTTTTACTTGGTGTTTTCCATACTGATGAACCAAGGTACGGAGAACTTTGTGGTTTTCCTGCTTTGTGGCCTGATTCCCTGGCTGTGGTTCAATAAGAGCATCAGTAATTCAACCGGATCCATCCGCTCTGGGCGGGCCATCATGATGCAAACTCGTGTGCCTGTTGTGCTTTTTCCGGCGGAAGTGGTTGCCCAGGATTTTGTCAAACAGTTGCTGGTTTTTTCGCTATTGATCGTTTTTTTGCTGATTTACGGCATGAAGCCCAGTATTCATTGGTTGGCGGTTATTCCGCTGGTGCTGGTACAACTGACCTTTGTGTTGGCAGCCTCCTTTTTTGTAGCTATGTTGGTGCCTTTTCTGCCAGATTTCAGGTATCTCGTCCAAACTGGTTTGCTGCTGATGATGTTTGGTTCCGGTATTTTTTACTCTTATGATTTGATTCTGCCAGAACATAGGGGAATATTTTTTCTCAACCCAATGGCCAGCCTGATAAAGAACTACCGAGAGGTATTCATGTATCAGCACTGGCCCGACTGGGTGGTGCTGGGAAACATATTTATTTTTTCACTTATTGCACTAGGCATGTGTGTGCTGTTTTTGCATAAGCGGAGAACTACCTATGCCCGCCTTGTGCTTGAAACCTGATTTATATGACGGTCGCGATATCTGCCCAAAATTTGTGTATTAGCTACAGGAAGAGGCTGTCCTTGCGCCGCACCGAGCCGCATGTCGTGCTTTCTGGGGTAAGTTTTGATCTGGAAAAAGGGGAGACCCTGGGCATAATCGGTAGAAATGGCGCAGGAAAAAGCACGTTGTTGAGGGTGTTGGCAGATATCCTTAGGCCAAATAGCGGCAAAGTAGTGAGGCATGTGCAGACAGTTTCGTTATTGTCACTGAATTTAGGACTAGATCCCAATCTGAGCGGTGTGGACAATGCCATCTTGAGTGCATTGCTACTGGGGATGCCGCTCAGGGAGGCAGAAAGGGTGTTGCCGGAAATAGTCCAATTTTCCGAGTTGGGTGAGGCCATTTATGAGCCTGTGAGAACCTACTCATCGGGTATGAATGCCCGCTTGGGCTTTTCTTCTGGTATTTTTCTGCAGCCGGATGTTCTGTTGATCGATGAAATTCTTGGCGTTGGCGATGTGGAATTCCAAAAAAAATCTTTCGCCGCTTTACAAGAAAAAATCGTATCAAATCAAACGGTTGCTTTGGTTTCTCACAATGCCAACCAAATTAGGGCATTGTGTGATCGTGTTGTGTGGATTGAAAATGGTGAGGCGATAGCTGTCGGGGATACCAAAGAGGTGCTTTCACAATATGAAGATAATATTCTCAAGTGAGTTTAACTATTTGTTTATGAAGGATATTATTTCTTCATCCGTCTGAATTGAGACATTTCCCACAAAAACTTGATCTTCCTGGAAGAATCGACTACTTTTAGTTTGTAAGCCGTTTGAGAGTGTGAGATTATTATCATTAAGCCCCGTGTTTGATCGGTAAGTTTTTTGAACTTATAGTCCGAAGGGGGTCAAAGAAAAAGAGCATTTTTCTCGCTTTGCTGGATAGCTAGTCTATACTTGCAGGGCAAGTGTAAATTTTAGTGGATGAAGTACTGTCGGTGCAGGCCAATCCACCTTTTCAATATGGAGATAAATCATGAAAAAACTGAATTTGGTGTTGGGTATGATGCTGGCAGGCGCAACAGGTATGGTTGCTGCAGATAGCTTGTATGTTGATGCTAGTGGCAATGTAGGGGTCGGAACAAATGTTCCAGATAAGGCTCTTCATGTGGTTAATGATACTAGTCCTACGTTGCTGAAATTGGAGCACAAAACAGTAGAAAAAATTCGGTTTTCTATGAGGAATCCGAGCGGAGCATGGACATTTGACATGACAGCTGATGCGCGCTCATTTCTAATTTCCAAGGTTGGCTCTGGGCCAATGCTGGAAGTTACGGATACAGGTGTGCTGAAGATTGCTGGGGCTCAAGTATATCCCTAAGCTGTTGTAATTGTATCCTTCTCAGCTAGTATGCCCCGCATTGTGTCGACAATTGCGGGGCTTTTTTGTGCGCTCCTCTTTATGAACTGTTCAATATGGGTACATGTTGTGACGAGTAAGGCATGAAGCCCAGGTGTATTTTTTGTTACCACAAAAGTGGCACAATTCTCCTGAAGAGTGTATTTGAAGAGTTTTGCAATAAAAACAATTTGGTTTTTCAGGTGCGGATGGGGAAGCAGTATGAGATACCTAAGGGAGTAGATTTTATACTATTTGGACATTCTCCCATTGAGATACAAAAGCAGCCCGTGGAATTTTTTGGTGTTCATGTGATGCGTGATCCTAGGGATATAGTTATTTCCGGTTATCTTTATCATATACGTACTACGGAATTGTGGTGCATTCATAAGGACTTTGATGTGTCGCCTCCCATTGATTATCCAAATGTGCCTTTTTCACAGCGACATCGTGCAGAGGAGTGGAAGAAAAATTATATCGCTTCTTTGGGCGGTTGTTCTTATCAGGAAAAACTCAGATCCCTATCCCAAGAAGATGGCATTGCCTTCGAAATGCAGCACTATGGTAAGTGGACCATAGAAAGCATGATGGAATGGGATTTCCGCAAAAATAATATGTTGGAAATTGGTTTTGAGGAAATCATGATGGACTATGAATCCACTTTTAGGCGCATATTCCTCCATTTGGGATTGACGAAAAAGCAACTGGATGGGGCAATGCGGATTGCGCGAAAACATAACATAAATTGCAAAACGGAAGAAGAGGTTCAGAGTATGGTTCACGTTTACTCTAGGCAAACCTCAAAATGGCGTAAGTACTTTTCTCCAATGCATAAGGATTTGTTCTTAGATATGTTTGGTGATTGCTTAATAACATTGGGTTATGAGAGTACCAATGAATGGTGAGGGGTTGCTGGCTACTGCTAGGCAGGCAATTTAGGTATGAAGCTTACAAGGGTACATAAAATCAGATGTGCAGAAGATGAGTATTTCTTGCAAGAGGTTCCATCCCCTGCAAATATCCAAAGTTTTTTTGCTTTTTCCCTGCCGAAGGCGGGAAGCACACTTCTCAATTCCATGTTACAGGATTGCTGTGTTGAAGCTGCAATCCCGGTGATTTCTCCTTACAGCACCGCGTTTACCAATGGCATAGTTACCAATTCTATTGGTAATGATTTGGATGATATTCTTTACCCTAGAGGCTATGCCTATCTGGGATTTCGCCACTTCCTTCCTTATCAATCTAATTTCGATTTTTCCGCGGTACCGATCCTTTTGTTGGTTAGAGATCCGAGAGACATGTTAACTTCACTCTATTTTTCTGTCAGATATAGTCATGTGTTGCCAGAAAAGAAAGGGTCTGCATATCACAAATTGAAAGGTGAGCGTGATCGGATTGCAAGCGTTGGGATAGATAGTTTTGTATTAAGTGTCGCGGATAAATATGTCGGGATATATGCGGGTTATATCGAGAAACTACTCCAGTACAAAAAAGTCCATGTATTTCGGTATGAGGATGTTATTTTTGACAAATATAACTGGCTATACACTATGTTGTGTTTGGTTGATATTGGGCTGCCTGAGAGGGAAGCAATAAGGATAGCAACTAAGCATGATATTCGTCCAGAAGTAGAAAATGTCGGATCGCATGTTCGACAGGTTACGCCAGGAAACTACAAAAAGCATCTTTCTGACGCGTGCGTAGCCCACTTAAATACCAAGTTTTCCAATGCATTGAATGTATTTGGCTATTCTTTCTGACGAGTGGGAGCATTTAAAAATATGCCCTTGATCTGATATTTTCCATTAGCTAGATGAACGGTAATGGAGAGAGTAGCCTTTTGCCCGATCTTGCTGTCTGGCGTTAAGCCAATGTCGTAGTCCAATTTGTAAAGTTTTTTGTCTGTGCTGCTGACAGGGTAGACTCTAGAGAAGAACCCTTCGGTAATAGGGCCAAATATGGTGTATATTTTTTTGAATTCTTCCTTTATGTTTTCTTTGCCAATACTAGCTACCATTTCTGGATCAAGTAGAATCAATAATTCTTCAAATTTTTTCGTGCTGTATGGTTTTGAGACGGAAAAAAATATCTCCGTTATAACTGTTTCGTCAAGACCTTGGGGGAAGCTGGGCGTCGGCTGGGTTTTCTGACTTTGGGCAGCCCCCTTCTTGCCACAATTATAATTTGTAGCATTGTTTGAAAAATATATCGTTGTGAAGATGTTGGCGAGCAATAGGCCAATGACGGTAAAACGGAACAGGGATAGGCTATTCATGATGGGTGGCTCTTGCGTTTGGCGATTAGTTGGGCTATCTTTTTTAAGAAAATTTCAGTGCTGAATGTAGATGCTCTTTTTTGGCAATTTTTTTTCAATTTGTGTGTGTTTTCTGGGCTAAAGTTGTGAACCGCTTTTGTTATGTCTGCAATGGAAGGTGGGGATGGGATCAATATTCCTGTTACATTGTGAATAACGGTTTCTTTGATGCCCCCTTCATTTACAGCAATAACGGGCTTGCCAGCAGCCATTGATTCCACAGGAGACATGCCAAAGTCTTCATTTAGAGGGATATAGATGGTTGCTATACAGCTTCCTATCAATTTTCTTAGTTGTTCCTCAGTTGTCCATCTGGTGAAACTGATATTATCATGCTGCTCTGCTAGCCTTTGCAGATACGGCAGCATACGGCCAGATGAGGATACAATCAGCTTCTTGTCTGGCATTTGCATGAAGGCTTTAACAATGAGGTCTACCCTCTTGTATGGTTCTAGTCTGGCTGTAGAAAGATAGTAGTCCGATGTTCCAATCCACTGAAATTCTTCTGTTGCTACCGGTGGATAAAGAACACTAGATTGAATAAACAGCAATTTTTGTAGGCGTTGCTGTACATTTTCTGAATTTGCAAGAACATGGTCCATTTTTTGTATGGCTTGTTCAAAATGTACACGAACGACAGTCCGCAACGCAGACAGCAATGGAATTTGCCAAAGTTTTGCCTGTTCTAGGTAGTACTGTTTCAAGTCGTAGACAAATCTGGGTGGAGTGTGGCAATAGTAAATTGATAGGGGAGTAGTGGTTTTGAGTGAGGCAGTGATACTGTAAATACCACTGAATATACATACATCATAATTAGCGATAAATTTTGTATGGTATTTGAATAACCAGATCATTTTTAGCGATTCCCAGCCTGTAGTATCTGTTGGGCTGCCGAGAGTTTGAATGTCCGATCTGTTTTTGAGTTCAGGAAACAAGTCGTAGTTAATGTAGCCAACAACTAGAGATACGTCATGCTTGGCTTTTAGCTCTTTTAGGAGCGTAAGAATAACTTTTTCTGCACCGCCTTTGGCGGAAAAGAAATCGTGGAGAATGAGTATTCGCATTGCTGACGGCCGGAGAACGAGAAGTCTTATCAGGCCATGCCAGTCATTGCTTTGAATTGCTCAGCACTGGCATAACATTTTTGGGTGCGCAGTGGGCTGTTTTCGGGTACAAAAACCAGATCAACCTGCCATAGTGCATCATCCAGTAATCGGTAAAGAGGCTCAAGTATGTCGTATACTACAAACCCTTCCCCCCTCATAAAGTCTATTACATCATGAAACTGTATAAATAACGTAGATTCAATGATGATACAGGCTGTGTTTTTCAGCGTTTGTCTGGCGCCTTTCAGCACCGCAATTTCGTGGCCGTCCGTATCAATTTTAATCAGATAGGGGCCTTGAGCTTTTGCTTCTGCTACCAAGGTGTCTAGGCGTGCGGCTCGGACGACTCTCACCTCTCGGTTGGGCACCTGCTTTTCCTGGGTTACGGCGGCATACATGCGGTTGGGAGTAACGCTGAGGTTTACTGCACCGTCCACGTTGGTTACCGCAGTGATGGCATAGTCACAGTGTTGCAATTTTGTGGCTATCTGCTTTAGGTCTTCTTCATGCTCTTGCACGGGCTCATATAACAGGTGATGCGCGGCTGGAAAGGTTTCATATAGCTCATGAGTGCCTTTTTGTACGCCTACGTCAATGACCGTGGCTGGTGCAGGGAGCATGTTCTGAACCATCTTCAAAGATGTTTTTTTTGTGATTCTTGTCTGCAGTTCCATGTTGGAATCCTTGGGTTGGCAATCCTGTATTGTAAATCAATATGTGGGAATAACGGGACACATATGTTCGAGATATATGTTCATTCCGGGTATTCAACAGTTTTATTAAAGGTCTTGTTTATCAGTTTCCTGAGTTTTCTTGCGAGATTAAATTTATCCAGCGTCTTGGATGTTCGGTGCAGCCAGAAAAAGAAATTGGCATAGAATCTGGGGGCAATGTCATTGTCTATGACGGATTGCCGGTACTCTCTCAGGGCTTTGATGGATAATTCGTCACTGATGCCTCCCAGGCGCATGTTTGACAGTGTGTGTGGTACCTGATGAATACTGGCGTGCATTTTGATCGCCCGGTGTATCCAGTCACTGTCCATGGCCAATTCATAGCTTTCATTGTATGGGCCGATCATTTCATAGGCGCTTCTTTTTACAAAAGTGGAGGGATGGTATGCCGACATGTAACGCTTCATCGCTTTCAGGTTCGGCTTTTTTATGTACGGTTTGGAATTTTCCGGATGAATACGACAATTGCCTATGAATATGTCTTTCCCGGGGTGATGTACTGCTGCTTTCCCGATGACTTCAAGGGCGTCCGCTTCCCAGTAGTCATCGCTGTTAAGGATGGAAATTATATCCCCATGTGCATGCATGATTCCCCGATTGAATGCATTGGCTATTCCGCTGTCTTTGCCGCTTTCCAAATAGGAAATATGCTTGTTGTAGTTGTGAACAATATCCAGGGTTGCGTCTTTGGAGCCGCCATCGATGATGATCAACTCCGGTGTCTCTGCCTGGTCAATGATGCTGTTGAGGCATTGTTCCAGATGAGCTTCTCCATTTAGAACGGGTACGATGACAGAGAAGGCCGGATTACTCATTTGCTTGCAACAGCTATTCGTCGGGACAGTCGTTTGTGTCCGGTCAGACGGCTTATGGTGAAAGCCAGTCGGCCAAGTTGCAGCACCAGTTGGCCATAAATGTTGCCGATTATCCGGTCATACCAGTGTGTATGTATTCCGTATCTGCTCTTTATAGCGAGAATTTCCTGATTGCCGACGGTTTCGTACAAGGTATTGGTCTTTGAATCAGGGTGATCTCGAAAACAGGCCAGATAGCGATGCGTGTGTTTGAATGTGCCAGCATTCATCATGCGTACGAAGAGGTCATAATCCATGGCGAATTGTAAATCAGGATCTATTGATCCAGCGTCTTCCATCAATGTTTTTCTCCAGAAACAGGTTTCCTGGGGAATATAATCCCATCGTCGATGGCAATAGTTCGAGTGAAAGGGGATCACCCAGTTGTTAACAGGATTGCCTGACGGGTCGATGAATACGCGATTGCTGTATATGGCGTCTACATGTTCGTGTTTTTCAAAATACTTTTTTACGAATGAGAATGTTCCAGGTAAAAGCATATCATCGGAGTTCAGGTATGCAAGGATGTCGCCTGCCGCCATTGCAAACCCTTTGTGAAGAGCGTCTGCTTGTCCGTTGTCCGCTTCTACAACCAGGATGTCGATATCCTTGGAATACTGCTTCAGCAAATCTATTGTGCCATCGGTGGATTCTCCGTCAATAACGATGAGCTGATCCGAGTCTGTTTTTTGCATCAACACGGAATTGATACAGGCTGATATCCACTGATGCTGATTCAAGGAAGGGATGATGATGCTGATAGAAGGGGGTATTGGCGAGCGCTGACACATGGTTAGTTGCTGGTGGTAGCTTGCATCTTTTCAATCAACTTGTCGTATTGCTTGTACAGCTGGTTGCACCAACCTTCTTCAAAAAGACTCATGTAGGTCTTGTATCTTCCTGACACACCGATATTGTATTCCCGAATGTTCCCTCGATTTTTCAAATAGTGGGACACGATGGAGAAGCTGTTTGTACCCAGTTGCAGGTATTGTTCAATGGCAATTGCAACATCATAGGGAGCTCCGGCTATTTCTTCAAAATCGAGGTTCAAGGTATCCTCGTTACGTATCCATTCAGCATTGGTGTTTGCAAGATGGGCCAGGATCATGATTGCAGAAGGAAAGGAAGGTATATTGAACCGCCGGTATTTCTCATCCACTGTCAGCCTTTCCTTGAGTCCGGAGTCCCACAGGCTGACTGCGGCATCTCTGGGGTCTCGGTAGGAATTGATGACCTTGATCTTTTTTTGACGCAGCAATTCTGCTGCCTCGGGGCAGCAAGGGTCATGTGTCTTGACGACAATCAATTGAGAGTCGGGAATGTCTCGCACCCATTGGGAAAGCTTGTCCGGAGGAACAGAAACGAAGTGTGGATGAGGTTTATAGGGAACGAACTGGTCGGGGACAAATTGCTTGCGCAGTGCATCCTGGTTGAAACCCGCAGCTTCTGCCAGCTTCTCTGTTATCTGGAACAAAAAGCTGCTTCCGGATTTTGCGAGCCCATTACAGAAAACAATCACGTTACACTCGTTTGTCAGGAATAGTGGAAATAGTCGAGAAAGGGTGCCAAGGAGTTATCCAGGGACTTGATGGTATCGGGTGACAAATGTTTTTTGTAGTTGCCAGGGGTAACCTGTCGAACATGTTTGCCGGGGTTTTCTTTTCTGGGTCTGAGATCGTGCTTTCTGGCAATCTTTCTGGCATGTTTCAGGACGGTTTTTTCTGGGTAGCTGTCGAGCACGCCAAAAAAGTCCAGCATGGATAACAGCCAGTTTTCCTTGTCGAAAATGATATTCTCATAACGGAAGACTTTTGTGTTTGGGAGCGACAACAAGTGATCCCTGTATCCGGTAAACAGATTCTCGTAGTGGGCAGCATATTTGATGGCGAAATCATTTATGTGTTGTTCTTCTGCATTTCTCCGCCTGTCTGCCATGTCCTTTTTTTCACTTCCCTGTTGCCGGGGGGTAGGGTGGCTGTGCCTGTGGGAAAAATATAGTGACGTAAGCATATCCCGAGGATCCCGGACGAGCAGTATCTTTTTTGGGGTATCGAGGTCCACGTCCATGCCAAGGGGAAAAACATGTCTGAAGCCCAGGTAAGCATACCCAACAGGTTTTAGCGCTCTTGCCAGGTCTGGGCTGATTACTCCGGTGCTGATGCCATTGAGCCATGCGCTGGCATGAGGGTTGACGGCAGGAATGGAGAGCTTGCTGCATATGTCGATGAGCATTTTTTCCATGAGGCTACTGCCCGCCTTGTGCATGGAAAATGCATAGAAGCTATTGAGCTTGGCTGGTTCTGGCAGTATCAGCGAAAACTGTTCGCCGTTGGTGCATGAGATTGCCATGGTGATATCAGGCATCAGGTGCAGAATCCAGTTTCAGGAAGCGGCTCATGGCTTTGAATAGCAGATTCCATGTTTTCAGCAGCCAGGGTCGTCGATGCAAAAGGTTTGTCATGTAATTGTGGATTGAAAAATTTGATGGTGTTTCTTCAACAAGGATCTGGCTGGCATCGTTGGTGCACATATCGCGGGCAATGCGATAGCGTTCATTGCTGGACATTGCGCCTGTTAAAAAAGCCCTTTGCTGCTCGCTGGAGAAGAATGTGTCTGGATCCTTGTAGGTAAGATAAAAACTGGCGGGCTCAGGGTAAGTGTCGAGATCACCGATCAAGCCCAAGGGCATGTGGTGGCGGCATGTATATTTGGGCACAAAGGCTGGCAGTCGTTGTGTATGAAGATAAGCGGTTGCCAGAAGGATGAATGGATAGTAGGAGTCCAGCAGGGGCAGCAGTGACATGCTGTTCCAGTATTGGGCTATCATTTTGGAGTTGAACAGGAAAGAGGAGAAGTTTATCCGCGTCTTATCCCAGTGTAGAAGTTCATGCAGTTTTATCGGTGGTATGGCGGATATGCTGTAGCGCAGGTAGTAGGAGTCTGTAAATGGAGCATCAAAGCATTCATTGCTGATGTAGGTGCTTGCCTGAACCACCGGGTTGCCGCTATCCAGGCTTTCGAGAACAAGGTTGGCCAGATGATCGTGATGCCAGTAGGTTTGTGGATCCCACAGGGCAAAGAAGGTGCGGTCGGTGATTTCACTGAATGCAGCCCTGAATAATGTACCGGCAGGGTGTTCTGATGGATCAAGGGTTGCGAAGACGACAGATTCGATTTCAGGGTACTCTTCCCGAAGTCCATTTATTGTTTCTTCAATCTGGGGGGAGATTACCAATACTGCGGTAACTCTAGCCCGTCTTTGCAGTTTGATGTTTTCAAGAAAATATCTGCAGCTATCAATTGCGTATTCTTCGTTTTCTTCAGTACACAGGTAGAAGGCAGCGACCTTGTGATCCTGAACTTTTGCGAACTGAATATCATGTATCTCGTAATATGATCCATAATGAGATAGCAGGCTTTGCAGTTCTGCATCTAATGAAAACCTGTTTTTGAATATTTCGTGAGCGGACCCTGCTTTTTGTTGGGCAAGTTCTTGATTGGCCTTGATCCACTCTGTTTGTTTCAGAATATTGTTTACCGTGCCTTGGGTGTCTTCTTCATAATCGAAGTAGAGCACGCTGTCCCCGAACTCTCTTTCGATAAAGGGGTTTCTGTCGGTAATGATGAGGCAGCGTGCGGCACATGCCTGGAAAATCCGGGTTGAAACCACTGCGGAATCACGATGGGCGTCAGAAGACAATACCAGTGCGACACCATATTCATGGCAGGTTCTTACAATGCTATCTCCGGCATCGAAGGGTAATTCTCCTTTGTAGTTTTGGAACCCTTCCCACAGGTTGATCCCATGCTGCTCCCGAATGCCATAAAAAACAAAATCACCAGTAGCATCTAGGGATTCCAGTAGGCCCTCGTGCCGAACTTTGGCGTTGGACTCGGGGAATTTTTCACGGGTGATTTTTTCCCAGTTTGCGCCAATGTAGAAAACTCTAAAGGAGCTCAAATCAACAGGCAGCAGGTCTTCAAAAATCTGGCAGCTGGTGTGAAGCTTCAATTCATCCATCCTGGGAGCCCAGCGGGTTTCCCCAAACTGGGCATATTGAAATTCATCCAACTGATTGGAGGATGCGGAGAGCATGTGGTCGTGGGAAAGCAAGGAATTTCTCACGAATTCGATCTCTCCCCGGGATAGGGGCTCTCCGCTACTCGGGTCGAAAACCAGGTATTTGATGGGGTTCCAGTTGACCACATAGGAAAATGTATCGATAAGTTTCGGGTTCAGGTAGTGCAGGTACAGGACGAAGTGCAATTGCCGAGGATCAAGCTGGCAGTCTTCGATGTGATCGCCGGTTATCAGATCCAGTTTTTTCCCAGCTGGGTCAAGAACGGAGACCTCATGTCCCCAGCGGCTGAGGAGGAGTCCGATTCGCTGAATGAGGTCGAGCTCGGAGTTTTTTGATCCCGGCCAGTTGTGTATCAGCCCAATGTGCATGCTTGGTGTCCTGTGGGTGATGGATAGTTATTTTCTGATTTCCATGCGATGTTCTAGGAACCAGTTATATGTGGATTTCAGGCCATCTTCTAGGCAAATGTTTGCTTGCCAGCCTAAATTATGGAGCCGGGAAACATCTAGAAGCTTGCGGGGAGCCCCGTCTGGCTTGCTGGTATCGAATACAATACTGCCCTCATATCCGGTGATCTTTCCTACAAGAGTGGCCAGTTCCCGGATGGATATGTCTTGGCCGGTTCCAATATTGATGTGAGAAAGCATTGGTCGAGTGTGTTTGTCATACAAGGATTGTTCGAGATTCATGATGTGGATGCAGGCGCTAGCCATGTCATCCACATGGAGAAATTCCCGCATGGGCCTGCCGCTGCCCCACACCACGACTTCTGCTAAGCCTTGTTGTTTTGCTTCGTGAAACTTCCAAATCAGTGCCGGAACAACATGGCTGTTCTCCAGGTCAAAGTTGTCTCCAGGCCCGTACAGGTTTGTCGGCATCACGCTGCGAAAATGGGTGCCATACTGACGGTTGTATGATTCGCAAAGTTTGATACCAGAGATTTTCGCCATGGCATAGGGTTCATTTGTTGGCTCCAAGGGGCCAGTCAGCAGAGCGTCTTCCTGCATGGGTTGCGGTGCTTTCCTGGGGTAGATGCAGGAGCTGCCAAGAAAAAGCAGCTTTTCCACACCGAACTGATAGGCCGAATCAATGACATTCAACTGGATAGACAGATTTTCCCTGATAAAATCTGCTGGATAGCTATTATTGGCATGAATCCCCCCGACTTTGGCCGCAGCCAGGTAAACCTGATCAGGTTTTTCTTCGGCAAAAAAATTCTGCACAGCTTGCTGGTTAGTTAAATCGAGCTCCGCATGGGTGTGGAGGATTAGTTGAGTGCCAGGTATTTGCTCCAAATGTCTGCGCAGGGCGGACCCAACCAGTCCCCGGTGTCCGGCCACATATACGCGCTGTACTTTACTCATGATAATTGTAGGTGCGGTATCCAGCATTTTTCAGCAGGTGATCCCGTTCTGCGATAGCCAGATCTTCTCTGACCATTTCTTCCACCAGCTGGTCAAAACTGATCCTGGGGCTCCAGCCCAGCTCTTTTTTTGCTTTACTGGCATCCCCCAGTAGGGTTTCTACTTCTGTTGGTCGAAAGTAGCGGGGATCCACAGAAATGATGGTTTTACCTGTGTTGGTATCGATGCCGATTTCGTCTGTTCCCGTTCCTTCCCAGCGAATATTGATGCCCAGAAAAGATGCTGATTTTTCCACAAACTCGCGTACGGAATGCTGTTCTCCTGTAGCGATGCAGTAGTCATCGGGATGGTCTTGTTGCAGCAGTAGCCATTGAGCTTCTACATAGTCTTTGGCGTGCCCCCAGTCACGTTTTGCATCTATGTTTCCCAGATACAGCAGATTTTGGGTGCCTAGCTTGATGCGAGCCAGAGCCCGGGTGATTTTCCTCGTGACAAAGGTTTCTCCCCGCACCGGGGATTCGTGGTTGAATAGGATGCCGTTACAGGCATACATTCCATAGGCTTCACGGTAGTTAACAGTGATCCAGTATGCATAGAGCTTGGCTGCTGCATAGGGTGATCTGGGATAGAACGGTGTTTTCTCGTTCTGGGGAGATTCCTGTATTCTTCCGTACAACTCTGAAGTCGAAGCTTGGTAGAAACGGGTTTTTTCCGTCAGTTCCAGTATGCGGATCGCTTCTAATATTCGCAATGTACCCATTGCATCCGAGTTGGCTGTGTATTCAGGCGACTCGAATGATACGGCAACATGGCTTTGGGCCGCCAGATTGTATATTTCGTCAGGCTGAATTTGCTGGATGATGCGTATAAGGCTGGAAGAATCGGTCAGATCGCCATAGTGTAGTATAAATCGTTGATTTTTCTCATGTGGGTCTTGGTAAAGGTGATCGATCCGGTCGGTATTGAACGAAGAAGACCGGCGCTTCAGTCCATGTACCTGATATTCTTTATTCAACAGGAGCTCCGCCAGATAAGCGCCGTCCTGGCCAGTAACGCCTGTGATCAATGCCTTTTTCATTCAGTCTATGCCTTCTTGAGTTTACTAACCGCCCTATATTACTGGATTCTTGGTTTACAAGCACTTCCGAAAGCGAAGAAGAGGCAGTTTGGTTTGGGTTTTATGCGGCATATGTGCGAACATATGGGGTTAGTTAGCCCAATGAGCGGGCAGCTGATTCATCATCAAACATACTTAATATGGATAAAGGATTGCACTTGGAAATGAATATCAAGCCAACCCCAGAAATCGGCATTATTGGCCTGGGCTATGTAGGTCTGCCCCTGGCGATAGAATTTGGAAAAAAGTACAAAACCATAGGGCTGGATCTGAAAGAAGAGGTGATTGCCTGCTACCGGAATGGTTCTGATCCCACTGGTGAGGTGGAGGACGAAAAGTTTCAGCAGTCCACACAGCTTGAATTTACCACAGATGCAGCACAGCTTGCGCAGGCGGATTTTTTGATCGTGGCTGTTCCCACGCCTATCGATGAAGCGAATCAGCCAGATCTTTCGCCCCTCGTTGGTGCGACCCATACGGCGGGAAAGGTTCTGAAGAAGGGGGCAACGGTCGTATTCGAATCCACGGTTTATCCTGGCCTTACAGAAGAAATCTGCGTGCCGATTCTTGAGCAGGAATCTGGCTTGAAATGGAAGCAGGATTTTCATGTGGGCTATTCACCGGAGCGCATCAATCCTGGGGACAAAGTACATACCCTCACCCGCATTGTAAAAGTCGTGTCCGGCGATGATGATGATTGTCTGGATGCGGTTGCAAGTTTATATGAATCCGTTATCGAAGCAGGGGTTTTCCGTGCCGCCTCAATCAAGGAGGCGGAAGCCGCCAAGGTGATCGAAAATACCCAGCGTGACCTGAATATCGCCCTGATCAATGAGCTGGCGATCATATTCGACCGGCTGGATATTGATACCCTGCATGTTCTGGAAGCAGCAGGCTCCAAGTGGAATTTCCTGCCATTTCGTCCTGGTTTGGTGGGGGGGCATTGTATTGGTGTTGACCCGTATTACCTGACCCACAAGGCGGAATCTGTTGGCTACAACCCCCAGGTGATACTGGCGGGCAGACGAATCAATGACAACATGGGCAAGTTTGTTGCTGAGAAAGCCGTCAAACTCATGTTGTCTAATAATCACCAGCCAGGTGTTAGCAAAGTAGGCATTCTGGGATTGACCTTCAAGGAAGACTGTCCTGATCTGAGAAACTCCAGGGTGATCGACATCATTAATGAACTCCAGGAATATGGCATTGAGCCCATTGTCTTCGACCCGGTTGCAGATCGCTCCGAGGCTGAGGCTTACATGAGTCAGGGAATGACTGACCTGAAGGATTTTGCCAATCTCGGTGCGCTAATTATCGCCGTGCCGCATCAGCAGTTCAAGGATAGGGATGTGAGTGATTTCGTGGGCATGCTATCTGAAGATGGATGCCTGCTGGATGTGAAATCCATGCTGGATCAGGATAAAATACCGGAAAGCACCATCTTTTGGCGCTTGTGATCATGGAGAGCAAAGCGAAGGAAAATCCAGCAGCGTACGACCGGCTGCGAAGCCGCCTGGAATCCGAACAGGCGCAATGGCTGATTACGGGCGTCGCCGGCTTTATTGGCTCCAACCTGCTGGAAACTCTGCTCAAGCTGGATCAGAAAGTCGTCGGGCTGGATAACTTTTCCACCGGATTCCAACACAATCTGGATGAAGTGCAGGGGCTGGTCTCTGAGGCGCAATGGCAGAACTTTTGCTTTATAGAAGGAGATATCCGCAACCCGGAAGATTGCAGCAAAGCCTGTAATAATATGGACTATGTACTGCATCAGGCAGCCCTGGGTTCGGTGCCGCGCTCCATAGAAGATCCGGCGTTGACCAATGCTAACAATATCACAGGCTTCCTGAATATACTGATTGCTGCCAGGGATGCTGGTGTGAAGCGCTTTGTGTACGCGGCCTCAAGCTCTACCTATGGTGATCATCCCGATCTGCCCAAGGTTGAAGACAAAATCGGTAACCCACTTTCACCCTATGCGGTGACAAAATTGGTGGATGAACTATACGCAAAAGTATTTGCCCGTACCTATGATTTTAAAACCATCGGTTTGCGCTACTTCAATATCTTTGGCCAGCGGCAGGATCCAGACGGCGCCTATGCTGCAGTCATTCCCAAGTGGTTTGCGGGCATGATCAAGGGGGAAGCGCTATTCATTAATGGTGATGGCAGTACCAGCCGTGATTTTTGCTATATTGACAACTGTGTGCAGGCGAATCTGCTGGCGGCGACCGTAAATGATGACAGGGCGCTGGATCAGGTATACAACGTGGCTTTTGGAGAGCGAACTTCGCTGAATGAGTTGTTTGGACTGATCCGTTCGCGGGTACAGAAATCATTCCCGGCGGCTGGAAGGCTCAAGCCGGAATACCGAGATTTTCGTGCCGGGGACGTATTGCATTCCTTGGCGGATATCAGCAAGGCTAGGGAACTGATTGGATATACTCCAATATTTTCTATTGAGACAGGACTTGATCAAGCTACAAATTGGTATATGCAACATCTATTACCAGAAAACTGATAGCCTATTCTTTGTTGGAAAAAGGATTATTATTTTCTGAAAGGCTAGATATGAAGTGCCGGGGCAAGCTCAATTGCTAAGAATAGTCAGATAACTTTAGGGTGTCTTAAATAATTTGGCTTTCGTCACACCGGCGCATGAGTCCATCCATGGGTTCGTGCGCCGGAATGACATTTATAGAGGTGCTCTTTAGTCTAAGGCCTATTAATCGCTATACAAACTAAAGAAGGGTGCTGAAAGTTGACGTACCGATTTATCGTAGCAGAACCTGGGAATTCCATTCATAAGGTAGCCATATTGGGCTTATGGAGGCGCAATCTGCGATTGGTCTGCAATGATCGTTATGATTGGTTATATGCGAATAATCCTGCTGGGGGTACTATTTCACTCCTGGCTGTTCATGAAGGGCAGGATAGAATAGTTGGCTGTGCTTCTATTATGCGTCGGGATTTTGTCCTGGATGGAAAGATATACCATGCTGGCCTGGCAATTGATTTTGTGGTCGATGCTGAGTTTCGTGTTTTTGGCCCGGCGCTGTTGCTGCAAAGATCCCTGATGGAACAAGCTTGGGAGCAAGGCTTGGAATTCATAATCGGTTTTCCTAACAAAGCTGCCCAAGGGGTTGTAAGGCGTGTTGGATATGAGCGAATGGGCAAGAAGGCGCGGTTTACCCAAATAGTTAGAAGCAATAAAAAACTACGGGATAAATTGCCAGCTATATTTCCAAATTGGCTCATTGATAGTGGCAGCCACATTCTCGATGCGGGGTTACTGTTACGAAACACCATGGCTGGTGGTGTTTCTTCTAGAACAGAGCTTGTAATAGAAGGCGAGATCGCTAGAGAATGGCGGGGATTATGGGAAAAGATTGCTGCGAGTTCAGGCTTTACAGGGGATCTGGGGGATGATTATGTACGATGGCGCTACCAGCGTTGTCCGTATCGAGATTATCGCATTTGTCAGTTATTTGACCCGCAAGGAAAGCTTCTTGCATACCTGATTTTTTCATTACATGATAATCTAGTTCTTATTGAAGAATTTAGATTTTCTGACCAAAAATGGGCGCCTGAGTTATTTGCTAAATTTTGGCGGGAGATGCGAAATCAAGGGGTGGAAGCAATCAATACAGGATTGGTTTTTAATGGGAAAATTATAGATTTGATGCGTAAAGCAGGGTTCCTTCCCAGAGCAATGGATCGAGACGGGGTGATTTTGGTTTCTAAGAATACCTCAGTTGACTGGAAAATGATTCTGCAGGAATATGATTGGTATATACCTGATGGGGGGCTCGATCTGTAAAAGTGTATTGATAGGATTGGCACTGTTGGTTGAGTGCAGGTATTCATTGTAGTGGTTTAACTTTGCTGTCCAATCATGTTCTTCAGGGCATCTCGAATAATTCTATTTTCGTCACACCGGCGCAGACCGGCGTCTAAAAATATCAAGAGCTTATGGATTCCGGCATGCGCCGGAATGACGATTATTAGAGGTGCCTTTTACTTATTATGGTGTCTAACAGGATGTTGAAAAACGTCGTTTTTCAACATCACCGCTGGTATCTAATCTGATCTGCTCAGTAAGGGGAAATGGAGTCCCAAGGAAAGGTGATGACCCAATGAGAAAACCACGAATTCTATATCACCACCGAACGCAGGGTCGGGGAGGTGAAGGCGTGCATATTCGTGAAGTTGTTATGGCTTTGCAAGAGCTTGGGTGCGAAGTGCAAATGCAGGAAGCTCCCGGAGTAGATGCTTTGCACCCAGATGAAAAACAGGATCAGGCAAAGCCTGTTTCTGGTGTGCGCCCCATTGTAATGCGCCTGTTCAAATATCTCAGCTTGAGAGCGCCCCAGTTTCTTTTTGAGGTGGCAGAGCTATCCTATAATGTGTGGGCGTATTTCCCTCTTTCCAAAAAGTTAAGGAATGAGAAAGTAGATATCTACTACGAACGATATGCATTCTTTGGCTTCGTTGGGATCTTCTTGGCACATCGGTTTGGTGTGCCTTCTGTTCTTGAAGTGAATGAGGTGGCAGGTGTAGAGAGAGCGAGAGCTCAAGCGATGCCTGTAGCGGCAAAGTATATCGAGAAAAAAATTTTCCAGCGAGCTGATGCCATTGTGGTTGTCTCCAGTTTCCTTAAAACGAGTTTAGTGAAAAGAGGTGTGTCAGAGCAGAAAATTCATGTAGTCCCCAATGCTGTTCGTGGTGACCACCTTGAAAACGGTGAATGCCCCGGAAAGGCCTTAAGGAAAAAGCTCGGATTGGATGATTATGTTGTAATTGGGTTTGTAGGGCAGATAGTTCACTGGGACAGGATAGATCTTTTGATTGAAGATGTTGCAGGCTTGCCAGCTGTTCGTCTATTGATCGTTGGCCCATGTCGATTCATGGAAGAGTTGCAACGTACGGTAGAAGACCTTTCTATGCAGCATATCGTAACTTTTACAGGGGCAGTAGATAGAGGTCAAGTGCGAGCATATATTGATGCGATGGATATATGTGTGCTACCTCACTCGAATCCATTTGGCTCTCCTATTGCCATGTTCGAGTACATGGCAATGCGAAAGCCAGTTTTGGCAGTGGATGTGGGGCCGGTGACTGATATCATCGTGGATGGAGTAAATGGGTGCGTGTTTTCCAAGGGAGATCGCAAAGAGTTTCGCAGCAAGCTTAAGCATTTGGTGGAAGATCAAAAGTTGCGTGAGCGCATCGGGAATTCTGGTTTTGATATGGTCCGGAGAAGACATACATGGGGAAAGAATGCGGAGAGATTGTTGTGTATTTTCAATAGAATAAAATGTATATCATAGAGATGAATCCCTGTCAGTCCTTGAACAGTGCTGGCAAGGTAAATCCCTAAAGCGCCAACGGGTGCGTGAGTGAACACTTGGTTCTTCATGGCGTTGATTGGATATCGCAGTATAGAAACGGAATAAAATAAAATAATGTTACGAGAGCAAGTAATTCACTCTATGAAGTGGGTGGCGTTTGGAAAAGCCATCACGCAGATCATTCGTTGGTCAACAACATTTCTGGTGATACGCCTGCTTGTTCCTTCAGATTACGGCGTAATAGCGATAGCTGATTTTTTTATAAGCTTTCTGTGGCTGTTTAGTATAGCGGGTGCTGGAACAGCGGTCATTAAATCACATGATTTGACGAAAGAATCACTAGGTGGTTTTTTCACGGTTATTTTAATTCTTAATTTTTTCCTGTTTTTACTGTTGTGGGGTAGCTCTGGGTATATCGGTGGATACTACAATAACCTGGACGTAACTGATGTAATAGCGGTTTCTGCATTTTGTTTTCTAATTATTGCATTTCATATCATTCCTTCCGCGTTGATTGCCAAGGAGATGGATTTTAAAAAATTAGCATATATAGAAATAGTGAGCCAACTTTCCGGTGCATTTTCAACGCTGTATATGGCTTATCTAGGGATGGGGTTTTGGGCGCTGGTTTATGGCCAAATTCTAAGATTGCTAATTATGACACTGCTTTCCAATATTTATAGCCCGATGCATGTATGGCCTAACCTTCATCTTCGCAAGGCGAAAAAAATGGTCTTATTTGGCGGCACGGTGTCTGTAGAAAGTGTTGTTTTTCATGTCTATACACAGATGGATGTTGCTATTGCCGGACTGATTCTTGCGACATCCGAGATAGGGGCATATTCTGTTGCGATGCTGGTAGCTGCAATTCCTCTTTCAAAAATTATGCCATCGGTAAAGCAGGTGGCGATGCCAGCCTATACAAAGGTAAATAAAGACATTAAAGTTGTTGCAAAATATTGCCTTAAAAGCCAACGTATAGCCATGTTCCTGATGGTTCCTATATTTTTTGGTTTATCCAGTGTTGCCAACACGTTGGTTACCGTTGTATTCGAGAATCGTTGGGAGGGGGCGATTGTTCCTTTGACTCTGCTTTGTCTTATTATGCCGCTGAGGGCTAGCGAAGAGCTGTTTTCGCCAGCGCTAAAAGCTACGGGTAAGACGGGTGTTTTGTTGACAAATACAACAATTATATTCTTAATAATGCTTGCTTCCATTCTTGTAGGGGTTAGGTATGGAATAGATGGGTTGGCTATGGCATGGGTATGTGGGTTTCCCGTGGCCTTTTTTCTTATTGTTAACAGGGTTACCCGTACGTTGGGTATTTCTTTTGCAGATTATGTACGAGCTATCAGGATGCCATTTATTATTGGTTTGGTAATGTATGGAAGTGTGGAGTTGGTGGAGATAATTATGGGTGGGTTTTCTCCTCTTGTTGTTCTCATCACTAGCATTATTGTTGGCGCGATGGTGTATGTTTCTGTATCTTGGGCTTTTAATAGATCAGTCTTTCAAGAGGTTATTCAGCTGCGGAATTAGTGAACAGATATGTTTTCCATGAATGTTCATATAGAGATTCCAGGGGTGCGAGGTGAAAGAGCTAGTGTCAATCATAATGCCATCGTATAAGTCTCGTAGATTTATATCTAATAGCATTAACTCAGTGATAAGTCAGACTTATGAGAATTGGGAGATGATTATCGTTGATGATATGTCTCCGGATGATTCAAATAAGATAATTCAAAAGTATGTAAATATAGATCCCCGTATACAGCTGATCCCACTAAATAAAAATTCTGGTCCGGCGATCGCTAGAAATATTGGAATAGAAAATGCAAAAGGAAAATACATTGCATTCCTGGATAGTGATGACATCTGGCTTCCAGTAAAACTGGAAAAACAAATACATTTTATGAGAGATAATCAGTTAGTGCTAACCTATGGATCCTATTATACTATAGATGAAAATGGCAGGCGTATGGGCACCAGAAATGCAAAACCATACATTAGTTATAATGATATGTTAAAGTCAAATCATATAGGAAATCTTACAGGGATGTATGATGCAGAAAAGTTGGGTAAGTACTACATGGATAATGTGGGGCATGAAGATTATACTTTATGGCTGAAGATATTGAGGGATGTTGGTGCAACAAAAGGGATGGTAGACCCTCTGGCGGAATACAGAATATTGAAGGGCTCTGTATCATCAAATAAAATAAAAGCTGCACAGTGGCAGTGGGCTATCTATCGAGATGTACTAAAGTTAAATATTTATAAGAGGATATATTATATTTCTTGGTACTTATATTATGGACTCAGAAAGCATTTGGTTTTGTGATTCATGTATGTGGAGGCATATGGGCGTCTCTATAAATGGTCATTCCGGCGCAGGCTGGAATCCATAAGTCCTTGAAAATTTTGGACGCTGGCCTTGGCAATTGCTCCTGTATTGCTCTACCTTCGCCCCTTGATGGCTTCGTATGCCGGTGTGGCGAAAACCGAATTATTCGAGGTGTCCTAATTGGGTATAACATGAAATTTCTCATATCCTTGCCACTGGTAAAAAGCCTGATGACTTTATTATCTTATACCTTGGTGATTAATGAAAATTCTGCACGTCGTTGAAACGCTGCATGTTGGTGGGTTAGAGCGGGTTGTTATCGACCTTGCCAAGGAGCAAATCATTCGGGGTGCTCAATGTGGGGTCGTGTGCCTGTTCGAAAAAGGTGCTTTGGCGAATGAGATTGAGGCAGAAGGAATACCTGTTCAAACCTGCTCAAAGAATAGTGGTTTGGACATGGCGGCCATCAAAAAGCTTTCGGGATTTATTCAGGATTTTCAAGCAGATGTCGTGCACACACACAATGTTATCTGTAATTACTATGCCGCTATGGCGTTGATGGGCAATGTTAAAGTATCGCTTGTGAATACCCGTCATGGTATAGGTGATATGCCGAGAAGACAGAATTGGTTATACGGACTTTCTTTATTGCGAACTAGCTGTGCAGTAGGTGTGTGTGATGCTACAAGCAATATGCTTCGAAGGCAGTTTCCAGTATTCTCCAGAAAAATAGTTACAGTGCGAAATGGCATTGTTCTGGAAAAATATCAAGAACGCAACAAAACCAGCCATTTATGGCTTAGTAAACTAATGGGATTGCCTGAAGATTCGCTGTTGATTGCTATTGTTGCGCGGCTCAGTGCAGTAAAGAACCACTCCATGCTGTTTCATGCATTCCAAAAGGTGTTGGAAGTAGTTCCGACGGCCAGACTAGCGGTAATAGGGGATGGTGAACTCCGTCCTGCGCTTGAATCTGAAGTGCGGCAGATGGGGATAGAAGAAGAAATTATCTTTCTTGGTGATCGTAGGGATGTACCGTCCCTTTTGTCGGGTGTGGATGTGTTTGCTCTTTCATCTATGAAGGAAGGCTATTCCATTTCTTTGCTTGAGGCTTGTGCTAGTGCGCTACCTATCGTAGCTACAGATACAGGGGGAAACGCGGAAATAGTCCGCCACAAGGAAAATGGGTTGCTTGTGGAGAATGGAGATGCAGGTTCATTTGCGGATAGTATTATTGCGATTCTCCATAGTGCCGGAAAAAGGCAGAAATATGGCAGTAATTCGCGTGCATGGATTGAGAAAGAGGGCGCGGTACAAGGGATGTGTCGTCGGTATGAGGATGTTTATATTGGAGCCCCTGGTGTTTTCGCTAATGGGAGATAGTATTACTACATTAGCGTCAACCAGAGGCAGGCTCCTGGCAATGATTGGTTAATGGTTTTCCAACATCCATAGCATGTCATGGGTTGATCCAAACCACCAACTATACTGGCGCGATGGTCCCAGCCTCCAAACCGTCTTTCCATAATTGATATCGGCTCCTTCCCTGTGTTTGTAATCGAGATTCCATTGGCATGAAGACACTAACCTTTTAGATATATTTACTAGTGCTGTATTGTCTCTTCCCAGTTTTTTCCGCGCCCATGCGGTTTTTGCTGCGAGTCCCGCAACATCACATGCGTGCTCAGTATCCTCCCATTGTTCGCGTTGGGTGCTAGAATCCAGAGCAATCAAGTAATAAGGCATCAGGAGGGTTTGATCATCTCTTCTGCCTTCATGTGTGGTAGTCCTTTCTAAAATAAAGTCGCCAAGATTGGAAAGAAAAACCAAGGCATCCGGATCTTCAGAATGGATGTAGTAGCGCATAACTGCGTCTGCCATTAAGGCGCTCATCCATGGGGATGCTACCGGCTCATCCCCTCCCCAGCCTTCATGAGCCTCCTTTGCATGTGGCATGGCGCCATTTGCCACCCAGCCATTGACCGGGTTTAGCGCATGATTGAATGATGCTTCCACTACCTGGTTTACTCTGTCAGCATACTTGGACAATCCTGTTGCCTCCCAGGCGGATAGTGCTGCCAATAGGGCGTATGTTTGGTGGCGTTCTGTCCAGAAGCGGGTAGAGATGTCATAGGTTTCGTTCCAATCCTCCCCGGCTGCTGCAACATTTTCAATTTTCTGTATGAGAGATGTGTCACCCGTCAGCATCAAATCGACAAGCATTGATTGCCCATAACTGTATTTGAAATCATCACCGGACTTTTTGTCAAAATACCCTGTTGGAGTGATGTGGTTTGCGTAATACTGCGTTGAGCGGTGGGCGTGGCGCAGCCACTTTACATTGCCTGTTCGAATGTAAATCCCGAACAATGTCATGGAGCGGTCAAAAAGCCATGGCTCGTACTCATCAATGTAGGCTACTTTATTTTCATCATAAACATATTCGCTTACATCGTTTACTGCTGTCTTCGAGAAGTTAAGGTATGCGTTGTCGAACCAACGGTACTGGGTAATGCTGTTCGCTGGAACGGTACGGCCACGGATGAGGGTGGCGCTTAACCAGTCTGAGGGAAATGTGGCATAGACAGCAGGCTCCATGATCGCGTCTGAGCCAGGAGGGTATTCATCTGGAAATGGGCCATTGCTTATGGGTACCCAGGTGGTTTTCGAGTCAGGTTGAGAGCCCAGCTCACGTTTACGGGGTTGCCCATATTTGATAATCATCGTCATTGGGCTGGTGCTGGGAAAAACCACATCGATATAGATGAGCGCGGAGCGCAAAGAGTCAACGGATGGGTCTGCGCTCAGTGACCTCCATCTGGCCAGCTCTACAATATGGGAAGCGATTTCCTGGCCATTGCTGTCAGCTACGATTACTTGGTTTATATTGCTTACCGTCGCACGGGGGAAAGGGATACCAAATGCAACTTTGGTTACTTCTCCCGGAACTACAGTAGATCCAGGATGCAATGTAACCTGAACCTTGCCTGTATCTGGCAAATCTACGAAAAATTCGTTTACCGGGACTCGGTTTGCGCCAGCTTTGGCCTTGAAGTTGCCATTTGCCGCAACACGGAATCCACTATTGAGTTTCACACCCTCTTCCGCGATAAGTGTTACGTCTGCTCCCGAGTTAACATTGACCTCACCTTGGGTCGTGATTCCTTTCTGCGCAACACATTCAACGGGTGCATTAGTATCGAAGCTATCACTTTGAATGAGCACATTGTCACCCGTACAACTTTCTGTATTAATAGTCGCCAGGCTTGGTGCGGCGCTGCAGCCTAGTAAGCCGAGTGAAAAAACAGTTAGGAAAAATCGGGAAGTCATATATATGAGCCTGTTTGTATCAAATAATATGTTGTAGCTTGCAGTTAACACTTTAGCTGGCCAACAAGGTAATTGATGGGTGCAAAAACTGGTGTAGAAAAACGTATTCCATGTATTTGGAAACTGATTGTCATGTAAAGGCCAATCGCCATACAGCCGAATTTATGTCTTTACAAGCATGTGTGGTGGAAATGTTAGCTTCACGGGCTTATGTCTGTCTGTGACACATTTCCGCTTCTCTTTAGGGGTAGGGGGTAGTTTGCTACAAATGCGTGGTGAATCACGTTACGAACCTGATATTGGTAGTTTGTGTGGGCTGTTTGCTTGATTTTTTACTATTCGATCAAAAAAGTCCAGCATATACAGATGGTTATTCATAATATGTAAAGCATGCTAATATACTAAAGAATTAGAGGGTTCCCAACGTGTTCAGTAATTTTGGCCAGCGTCCAGCATATTTTGTATAAGCCGAAAATATTGACATGTCCTTGCTCCGAAAGTTCAGAATGCACCTGGAAAAATCCACGTTCAGGGTTTCCCGTAAGATCTGGCTGCAAGATACGAGTTCATGGCTTAACTCCGCGCCCTTCTACATGTGCTGGCCAGAACAATTCTCCGGTGGTGGCAATATGTAATTACGGAATTCATGTGGATTCCCCGCGTTTCCTGCTTCAGCTGCCTTGATTATGTTGTACATTTCCCGTGTAGAAACATAATGTAGTGAATAGTTTCTGCCATCATTGTAGTTGTTTTCCAGTTCCGTAAACATGGCATCTACTGGTTCCCCTAGCAGGGTGTCCATATCATTTTCCTGGGTTCCATGAGTATGAATTTTAATGAATACCCATTCTGGCCGTCCCTGGACGTGGATACCCGCTTTTACCCAGAGTGCAATACGATTTGGTGAAGGTGGGGAGTTGCCGCGGATGTCTGAGTTTTCTATCCTGGGCAACAGGCCCCATTTGCGGTTTTTCCAGTTAAGCATGAGGGGGCCTTGGACGATCATTAAATCTCCCCATGGCTTTCCGTCTACGCTGACATCTTTTCCATGGTTGTGCGATTTTGGCTTGTTGGGGTCGTCCTTGGCATAGTAAATGGAATTGATTTTTGTGGTCTGGGTATTGCTGGGGGCGGAGGGCAGGGTGAAATCGGCATAGCAACCCTCCTCTCGCAATATGATGAGCTCATTGTTGATTCCGCAGTTGGCGCCGGTTGCTTCGGAGTTGTCCAGAGCCCAGTCTCCATGCACAAATCCCCAGGCAAGTTTGCCTGTTTCCGGGTGTTTGCTCAGGGCGCCATGAGTGTTGTGCAGCGTCTGGGTGAAACGGGAAAGTTTTTCCCGTAATCCTGCTTCGGTATCATCTTCGTGATGCAGATGGATTTCTATTTCCCCCAAGCCTTGGCGGCACAGTGCTTCGATCTTGTCCAGATGCTCTTTTCTATACTCTTCTTCCGGATAGTAGAAGCAATGTTTGGGATGGCAGCCATCTGCATCCCGGTGTTTTTTTGCTAATTTTGGATATTCATCCGACCAGCGGTCTACACGCCTGACCTCGGAATCATAATCTGCTCCTCCCCAACGAGGTTCAAAATGATCGACGAAGCAGAACATAATGTGAGTAGGCCCGGCATGTGTGGGGCATTTTTTTCTGCGGATGTAGGTCGGCAGCCAGATGAGCATGTTTTTCGTGCGGAGCTCCCTGATCAAGGCTAGGGCAAGTACAGTAATTAAGAGGAAAATTCCGGCCAGAAATAATGTCATGATCTTCTCTCCATAGAATTTGAGCAGCCAAATATATCCAACATTTGCTGAATGTTTTTTTCCCATGAAAACTGCTGTGCATGCCGGTTGATGGCATCGTGATCCCAGTCCCTGTGCAGGGCCTCATCCAGCTTGTCCTTGAGAGCGTGGATATCTCCGGCTGGCACCAGCAGTCCGGTATCGTCAGTAATGATCTCCGGGATTCCGCCAACATTGGTAGCCACTATGGGGGTGCCACAGGCCATGGCTTCAAGCAATACGTTCGGTACTCCTTCGTTGTAGCTAGGCAAACAAACAATATCGGCGATGTTATACCAATAATTGAGCTCTTGGTGTTTGACCTGGCCAAGAAATTGAACCCTGTCTTGTAACTGCGCATCGGTACAGTGTTTTTTCATGATGGGCAGCATTGCACCGGTTCCTGCAAAATACAACTTGAGTTCTGGGTGATGGGGGGATAATTGTATAAAACTTTCGAGCAGATCCATGCAGCCTTTTTCTTTTTTCAGGTTACCTATAAAGAAGATTTTTTTGGAGTTGGTTATTGGCAGCGTATTTTGGAGCTGCTCTGGAGGCAAGGGATAAAAAAGCTGGTGATCGACGCCGTTATAGATGACCTTGACCTTGGATTCTGGAATGCCGATTTCCTGTAGTTTTTTGCCCAGATTTGCGCTTACTGCGGCCACAGCGACAACCTGTTTCCCCCAGTTGATTATTTGGCGGCGAACCGATGGTATATTGGCAATGACATTTATATCGCTGCCATGCACCTTGACATATGCGGGTATGCCCAGTTGTCGTGCAAGCATGGTGCCAGCGACCCCTTCCGGATATGCCCAGGACGATAGTAGGTGTTGGGGCTTAAACTCCCTGATCCAGGTATTACACTGGGTGCGAATGGATGCCCACATGCTAAGCCCATATGAACCACGAAAAATCCCCGGACTGTACCAGTACCAAGGGTATACAACCTTGTTTTGTAATGGATGCGGGGGAAGAGGCGATGTATCAATGTTTCTGTTTTGTAGTCGCTCCTTCCAGCTGACAGGGACAATCAACCGAATGTCCATATGTTCGGCAAGATAGTTAAACTGCTGAAAATTAAATATTCCCCGCTGGGAATCCCACGGGGTGGGGTACAGATTGGTAATAACGAGCAGTCGAGGTTTCATTTTGGATTGCGGATTATACGATGTTCAATAGGATGGTCACAATCAAATACAGGGCAATTACTGAGCCGCCTGAGAGAAAAGCCCAGAACCAGAAATGCTCCAGAAAGCGATAAGCAGGGATGTCAGGCCTGCGCAGGCGGGTTCCCTGAAAATGTGCTACAGCCATGCCACAAAGTATGAACAGCTGCATGGAGTAGCTGCGACTGAGAAAAAATACTGCCGTGGTAAATCCGACAAAAGAAAGCAGCAGCGCTCCGGCGATAGCTTGGTCCTGGGGATCTACCTGGCTACTCTCTTGAGGGGGGATTTCGCTGGAGGGTTTGGCAGCACCTGCAAGACGGTCTTCTACCAGGAACTCCCAAGCCGGAATTTTCTTTGGCTTGGCCTTTTTTTGCAGTAGGTACATCATCATAAAACAGGTGCCAAAATACGAAAACCAAAGGAAGTACCCTGGAATGCCCAGTTCGGCAAGAACGAGAATATATGAATTATGTGCTGTTCTGGGATGATGCTCGATAAACATGCGGGATCCTACGCCAGTAATGGGATTGTCCAGGAGCATATGAATGCCTTCGTACCAGGCATCCACACGCCCATAGGCAGATTCTTCTCCAGGGGAAATCGTATCCATTCTGGTGTTGGCTAGAAACAGGAGTGGCAATACCAATATGCTGATAAACAGGGTTTTGAACATGCCGAATCTATGCCAGAAATATATTCCGAGGACAACGCCGAGAGCAAGCACCGTACCCCGGGAATCTGTCAGTTTTATTCCATAAAGGATGATCCCAATGCAGACCAACAAAAATAATTTGAGCATGAATGGTTTGTAGTGGCGGAATAGGTATGTTGCCAAGGGTATTGCTACTACCAATGACAGTCCCACGTCATTTGGGTCATTGAAGATATCTATGTAGCGAATGCGGCCATTTTCGGCAGTTTCGCCCGTCCAGCCAACCCCGCTGTGAATTTGCTGTATTCCATGAACACTCATTAGTACGGCGCCGCCCGTTACCAGCCACATCATGATATGCATGCGTTTGCGTGACAAAGCTGTGGCTGCTATCAGCAGAAATGTCAGGTAGAGTGGAACCAGCTCAACAAGGGAATCCAGCGCAAGAGACATTCCCGCCCCCGCAACTGCTACAGTAAACGGTGCGAACAGAAACAACAGAGCCAGCAGTACAAACTGGGGTGCATCCAGTATTTTATTTGCAGAAATGCTCCAGAGCAAAAATGAAACAATGAGCGTTACAGGAACAAGCGGCCAGTGTAAAATTGCCGGGACAAATCCTTGGGGACGAACGAACACTATCACGATATAGATAACGAGAAAAAAGAAAGCTGCGGTTGCGGGCTGGTCTTTTGGGGAATTTGCCGGATACTGGCCGTGTACCGAAAACGTATTTGGTGAATGCATACTGTTGCTGTCCGTGACTATTTTTGTGTGTGCAATCAACAAGTTGGTGGCCAGATCAAAAAACTTTTTAGCAGCGATCCTTATAGTTTGGCGCGGTTGCGGTTAAGTCCCTCAGATGGCGCGGGTACGCTCTATTTGCTTACCATTAAAGAGTAAGCGCTACTATTTAAAAAATTGGTCATTTCCGTTCATGCCAGAGCAAACCTGCCGCCTGGCGAAAACGTGAATGATTGGGGAGGCGCACCTTTTGATTATACACTATACTACCTTGATTCTTGTGTTAATATTTAGCTGTTGGTTAGGCTTGCGAAGTTGGTGTGTGAGGGGGTTAATTTAAATGGAATTACGTGGTTATGGTTTGTTGGTTTTGGCCGTTGTTGTCTTTTGGGTGTCTGGTTGCGCTACCCAGGAACGGCTGACAATGGAGCGCCCCCCGGAAGGGGCAGGTGTTGTGGCGAAATACCTGGTTGGTGTTGATGACACGCTCTCTGTTTCTGTTTGGAGGAATGAGGAGCTTTCTGTCAGTGCTATTGTTCGCCCTGATGGAATGATCACCGTGCCGGTCATTGGGGATGTGGCTGCCGCCGGACGTACCCCTGAGGAAATTGCCAGCGATATCCGTGAACGTCTTTCCAAATATATTCGATCTCCTCAAGTCGCGGTCAGCGTTACAGGATTGGTCAGCAGCGCCTATTTGACCAGAGTCAGGGTTACTGGTGCGGTAACACAGCCTGTTTCTACTGCGCACCGTCCAGGCATGACGGTTCTGGATGCAGTGCTGGAAGCAGGGGGGCTTACCGAATTTGCCGCTCCGGACAAGGCCAGGCTTTATCGCAAGGTTGATGGAAAGGTCAAAGCCTACCCCGTATTTCTGAAGCAGATTTTACAAAAAGGGGATCTTTCTACAAACTACCGGTTGTTGCCGGGAGATATTATTTCCATTCCCGAGAGAAGTTTCTGATTAATACCGTAGTGCGTTTGGAATGTAGCTGGAATGTCCGGGGAGGGAACTGATGCAACTCACTCTTGAGCAATGGATACGGGGGCTTCATACGGAGTTCCGCAGACAAAAAGTAAAGCTGGTTTTGATGTTTGTTGTAATTGCGCTGGTAATGCTGGCGGCAGGCATATACTCGCCAAAGCGCTTCGAGTCTTCTACAACAATCCTGATTGGCGAGAAGAATATCATTGAACCTCTGATGGAAGGAAGGGCGGTTCAAACAGATGTGCGGAGCTTTGGCCGCAATGCCAGAGAAATTCTGAATAGCCGCAGAGTAATCGAAGACGTCATGCAGTATGGCGAATGGGATTTGGGAAAGCTCTCTCCCATGCAAATTGAAATGCTGATGGAGAAGATTCTCGACCAGACCAGAGTACAAAATGTAGGGGCGAATTTGCTTAAGATTTCCTACTCTGATACAGACCCTCAGCGAGCCTTCAAGGTAACTCGAAGGCTCGCTGAGCTGTTTATTCAGGAGAGCACACAAACAAAGCAAAATGAAAGCCGTGAAGCTTATGAATTCATTGATGATCAGGTTAAACGGTATCACCAGAAGCTTCTGGACGCAGAGAGAAAACTGAAAGAATTTCGTGGTGGGAATGCCGATGCCAGGCCGGGCTCCCAGAGCGATGTTGATTCAATGATCAGTCAGCTTCGCCAGCAAATCGGGGCAACCCGTTTGCAGTTGAGTGAAGAGAGAGAGAAAGAAAAATCGTTGCTACGACAGCTTTCGGGTGAGGCTGTGTTCAGCATGTATATTGGAAAAGAAGAGCAAATCCGGGACCGTATTCTGGAACTGCAGAATCAAAAGGGAAATCTGCTGCTTAGTTTCTACGAGACGCATCCGGATGTTATGCGATTGACGCACCAGATTGAGGAGCTGGAGCGAACATTACAAGAAGAAATCAGGCAGCGGAAACAAGCCGTCAGTAATGGGGAGGCCGTAGAAAAGTTGATGCAGCGTAGTCCATTGTATCAGGAGCTGCGGCGCCAGCTGGCTGCCACACGCACCCAGATTGCCACTCTGCAAACCCGATTGCGCTTGACGGAAGAAAGCTTGTCAGAAGAAATGGAACGTAGCGTGAGAGTTGCAAACTCGGAAGCACAACTGGCTGAACTTACGCGAGATTATGAAGTCAACCGGAATATTTATCAGGATCTGCTACAGCGGAGGGAGAGTGCGCGCGTGTCCATGGATATGGATATGAAAGGGCAAAGCCTCGCGTTTATCATTAAGGAGCCGGCGGCATTGCCGATCAAGCCGAAAGGACTGGGTTTGAGGCATTTTGCAGCAGCGGGGATTTTGCTGGGTATCTTGATTCCTGTGGGTTATGTAGCCTTTTTGATGCAGGTTGATCCGCGGGTTCGCGTGGCACTCGCAATTCGGAGGGATCTTGGCTTGCGCGTTCTGGCATCAATTCCACCGCTTTATACGCCGACGCAACATGTGATGAATCGCATAGTAACTGCAGTTCTTTTGGTGCTGGTTCTGGCAGTTTTTGTTACTTATGGATATGTGGGGTATTTGCGGTATACCCACAATCTGGTGGTTCCTCCCCTGGGGATTTCCTGAGTATAGATGGCGCTGTTGCCGGAGGGCGAAATCGCTAATTTTTCCCCTGCTGGCGGTTGGTTAATTGACGGGTATATTGATGAATTCTCTGATGGAAGATAATCTGGATAAAGATAAATATGGGCGTGTCCCTGAAGATCGTGCACATGGAAAGCCAGATTCACATGGTAGCAGTCTTGAAGTGAAGTTAAAGTCGGCGCAACAGATTGCGTTGATGAAAGAACCATTGCCCCAGAGCGTTTCCCAGCTTCGGGCAAGAAAAATCATTTATCCCGAAATGAAAGACCGGGACGTTCTGGATACATTTCGCAGACTACGAACAAAGCTTTTACAGATCAGTGCTGGCGACAATTTTATTGTGATGCTGACGCCGGTAGTGCCAGGCAATGGAGCCAGCTTCAGCGCTACAAACCTGGCTGTGGCGTTCGCATTGGACAATACCAAAACTGCTTTAGTGGTTGATTGCAACTTTCGCAATCCGGTTCAGCACAAACGGTTTGGTGTTGGCGGCACCAGGGAGTTGATAGGTCTTACGGACTATATTGAAAACCCGGATACGTTGGATCCGGAAGGCTGGTCTGTGGATGATATCATTTATCCTACGGGCATAAAACGTGTCTCTATGGTGCCAGTAGGAAAAAGGCGGGAAGTATCCCAGGAGTATGTTGCCTCTGCACATATGGAAGCTTTTTTTGCAGAAGTGAGAAATCGCTATCCTGACAGGTTCATTTTTGTTGATGCGCCTTCTATATCAGAGTCTCCCGATGCCATGGTTTTGGCAGATTTATGCGATATGGTCGTGCTCTGTGTAGGATATGGGAAAACAACGCTGAACCGAATTGCACAGGTGGCAGCAGAGTTTGGTGATGAGAAGCTGGCTGGTGTGATTTTTACTGAGGGAGTGGCATGAGTATGCGACTGGTATTGGCTGGTGTTTTTTCTCTTGGTTTTTCCTTGTTTGTCTTGCCTGTAAATGCTGGAACCTGGGGGTATTTTGGATCCTATCAACTGGATTATTCGGATAATATAGAGCAAATCAATGCAGGAGGTACGTCCGGGGTTTACCATACACTTTCTGCCGGAGTTGGATATGAAGAGCATGGCACCCGCCTGGATGCGAGCGTTGATGGCAGTGTCGCATATGTCCATTATCCAAATGACGTGTTCGACGATCAAACCCGCCTCTATCTGAATGGTGACTTGCGTTGGGCGCTGGTTCGCGACCGGCTGTTCTGGGTGGTTACTGATTCACTGACAAATGAGCCAATCAATTCCAGAGTGCCGAATGTTCCGGCAAATCTGCAGCAGACCAATGTATTCGCTACCGGGCCCAGTTTGCTGTACCAATTTGATTTGGCGAATCGGGTGCAGGCTGACATGCGGTATATGAATTCCTGGGCTGAGGAAATAGATACTTTCAACTCTGACCGCTGGTTTTTGGGGGGGAGCTGGGTCTACGGAAGTGCAAATGCAACCGATATTTCCCTGAGTGCTACTTTCTATGACGTGGGTTTTGACCAGGATCAGGTTGCTGGTGTAGAAGACTACAGGCGCAGCAGTGTATTTGCTGGCTGGGAGAGGCGTAATGGACCTTCTTCTTTGCGTTTTGAAGTTGGTCTGATCAATATGGATTTTGATAAGTCAGATAGTGAAAGCGGATGGCACGGGCTGGTGGAATGGAATCATATTATCTCCAGCAGTTCATCGTTGGTTGTAAATGCTCGCCACGGGTTTACAGATTCGGCTTTGTCTATCGCGGCTGCTGTTGACCCGGAAAGTATTGGTACGAACGTGATTTCCGGACAAGTGTATGAGGTAAATGCGGTTGATGCTTCCTTCAGATACGACTTAACGGTTTCTGCTATACAGCTACTTGTTAATTATGAAAAACAAGATTACATAGCTGTTGGGGAGTTGGATCGCGACTTGGCTAGTGCTGCTATCCATTGGAGCAGAAGTTTTGGCGGGGGATGGAGTAGCCGCCTTTCTGGCAGGATAAGCTGGGCGGAATATGAAGATGGCCGCTCGGATGACACCTACCTGTTGTATGCGGGGGCAGAGTATTTGGGAACGCGCAATTTGACTTATAGTCTCGGCGTGAACTGGGAGCGCAGAGACAGTTCAGTGTCAGCTTCAGAATACGATAGTGCGGGGGTTGTGTTCCTGGTGCGTTACACCAGATAATGAAGTAAAAACAATTGCGTGATGGTTTTCACAAATGAGTGTCAATTACCGGCATTGTTATGATCTTTTGCAGCTCAACCCGGATGCCACATGGGAAGATTTGCGAAAAAACTACAAACATCTGGTTCAGCGCTGCCATCCGGATCGATTTGAGAAAGACCCAGTCGCCAGGGAGGAGGCAGAGGTTCAATTGCGTGCACTTAACAATGCGTATCAGGTGCTTTCAGGTTATTACAAATCTCATCATCGATTGCCTCTGGGGAAGGCCGCGACCCATTCCGGCTGGCAGTTTCAGAATACTTCCGGCCTTGAAAGCAGGGAAGAGGAGTACCGGGCGGCGAGAAAATGGTCGGTATTCAATGCAGTTGTTTCCAAATGGCTGGTTCTCGGTGTTCCTCTAGGTTTGATCGTGCTGGTCTTTGCTTTTCTTCTGAGCCAATTCGGTAAAGGTGAGGCTGAGGTAAACAAGGAAGAGGGGTATTTGGTGTCAAATACTCCACAGCTGGCTGCTGCCGGTGCAAAACCTGTTTCTACCTTTCGGTTTGGGGATTCCAGGGAGCGGGTTTTGGCGGTGCAGGGTAACCCTACCCGCATATCTGGTGATTCATGGTTTTACGGAAAATCCAGAGTGGATTTTAAGCAGGAATATGTCGTTGGTTGGTATATCGAAGATACTCCCTTGCAAACCAGTGGGGTTCTGCCTGGAAAGGGGCAAAAGCGGATTGACGTGGGGATGAGTATGGACGAAGTTCTGGCCATACAAGGGATTCCGGTAATGAAATCCAAACGTCGCTGGGACTATGGCGCATCTTTTATTGAATTTCATAATGGGAAAGTTGTTGGCTGGTATAGCTCGGTGCTTAGGCCCCTGATCGTCGATGAAAAACCCAGAAGCAAACATTGATTTGGTTCAGCGTGCACCTTTTCCGAACAATACGATTTCCACCGTCCTGAGTAATATAATCATGTCAAAGCGCAAGGATTGGTGCTTTACATAATACAAATCAAACTTCAGTTTTTCTGCAGCATCTTTTTCATTTGCACCATATGGGTAGCTCAGTTGCGCCCAGCCAGTGAGGCCGGGTTTTACGATATGCCGTATGTCGTAATACGGTATGTTCTGGGTAAGCATTTTTACAAACTCCGGCCGCTCCGGGCGCGGCCCCACAAAACTCATTTCTCCCTTGATGACATTCCAGCATTGGGGAAGTTCATCAATTCTTGTCTTGCGAATGAACCGGCCAACCCGCGTAACACGATCGTCGTTTTTTTGTGCCCAGCGTGCTTTGCCGTCCGCTTCCGCATCTGTTCGCATGCTGCGAAATTTCAGAACATTAAACAGTTGACCTCCTTCTCCGACGCGGGATTGACGAAATAATATGGGGCCTTTGAAGCCACTTTCCGTCCAGATTGCTATTGCTGTAAGCAGCATTATTGGTGAGGACAGGATGCATATAATTATGCTCATCGTCAGATCGAATGTGCGCTTGATCGTCTGCGAGATGGGGTCAAGGCGGAAGCCTTCAGAAAATATGAGCCAGCTGGGTGTTAGCAGATCCAGTTTGAGCTTGCCTGCCTGGCGCTCGAAAAGTGTGGGCAAATCAATAATATTGATACCGGCAAGCTTGCATTGCAGCAGTTCCTGCATGTCCATGCTTGCGCGCCGTTCATCCTGTGCAACAACGATTTCATCAATGGCTTGCGTCTTTGCAGTTTCCAATAGCGTATTGGAGGGCGAAATAAGCATCGACTTGTCGATCTCGATTTTTTCATTTTCTGTTGAGAGAAACCCTACAATCTGAATGCCACGACGATCAGATCGGCGTCTTAACTTGCTTGGTATGTTGGCAGCTCTTTCTCCTGCGCCCAAGATCAAAACACGCAAGCCAGGGGCGCGCTCATCAAGGAATTGAAAAAACAGGGGGCGCAGGGTTCCAACCGCTAACAGGGAGAACAGCATAGTCAGGAAGAATACACCCCGTCCAAGATACAGGCTGGGAAAAATGTAGAACAAAATAATTGAAAAGATGCCGCCAAGGGCGAATGCCGCCAGTACACGGGAAAACATACCAATAGGGTCTTCCCGTGATCGCACCTGGTAGAGTCCCATGGCTGCCATGGAGGGGAGCATGACGGATGCATAGGCGATAGCGTTGGCCAGAACTGAATTGACTCCTCTGTTGCTGTGTAGTTCGGTTTCACCGATGAAGCGCAAGGCGATGGCAAGGTATACAGAGCCACCAAATATCAGTGCTTCAAGAAGAACTAGCGGCAGAATGATATGGGTGGGGGTGGTGTTGCTCAGGTGCATGTTTGGTTCCGGGTTAAAAGATATCTTCCAGGATGCATGGCGGCGTATGCAGATAGGTTGTAGCTCTTCGTTTGGCCTCTATGTCACGATACACTGCTTGTGCCTGCTCCAATGTGATGTGCAGATATTCTGCCATCTGAATTTCTGGTATTGCGTGGTTATAGCACCATAGCGCTGCATCCATTTGCCGGTAGGGTAAGGCGAAATAGAACTCATCCTGTCCCTGATCCAGACTGTAGGTATCGGTAGTTGGCGTGGTGCTGCATATGTTGTTGGGTAAGCACAGGTGTCTGGCCATGGCGTAAACCTGGGTTTTGTACAGGTGAGCGATAGGCTTTATATCGGCAGCGCCATCGCCATTCTTGACAAAAAAACCTTGGTCATATTCAAGGCGATTCGGCGTGCCGATGACAGCGTAGTTCAGCCGGTCGGCGTGATAGTACTCAAGGTTTTTTCTGATACGCTGTTTGAAATTGGTGGCAGCAACAATTTGCAGATACTGCTTGAGTGCCAGCCGTTCCTTGAGTAAATCACCCTCCGGCGTTTCTACGACCAAGTGGAAATGGTTGATAGTTCCAGCAGCTCCTCCGGAAATGACGATCTTATTTTTCCAGCTCCCGTCATATTCTGGGAAAACTTCGCGGATGGCGGCATCTCGTTGCTTGTAACAACCAATGGCTTCCAGTGTTGGCGCAATGTCCTTTTCTATATAGGAAACGCCAGCATGTTTTACCATTTGCAGTCCCAGCTCCATGCTGCTGGAAGATGAATCGGTTTCCGGAAGGAGAAGGCCGAAAACCCGGTCGGCTCCTAGGGTGCGCACGGCCAGTTTCAGGCAGACAGAGCTGTCTATGCCCCCTGATACTGCTACGATTAGACCTCGCCGATGCAGCTTGGTGCGCAAAACCTGACGAATAAATGCGCTGATCCTTTGGGCTTCGTTTTCCAGATCCAGATCCAGGCCCGCCTGAATGCGATTTTCCAGGCTATCGTTGTTCACCGGTGTGTATCCCCTGCTTTGTTATTCATCAAGATACTCTCCCCAGCTGGGTTCTCAGGAGTATCAGATTGAATGCTGATGATCTCGCTATATTGCCAGATTCTTGCGTTCAGAACTATACTAGTTTGTGTAGGAATTGACTGAAAATTCCGATCCCAAAAATGTCAAAAACGGTTGTCCGGGAAAAGAACAAAACCATGTTATGATGAGAAAATATGTGTTGGACAACCGTAATTTTCTTAATCCACTACTCTTATTTTTCCTCAATATAGACTATGTGTGGCATATCCGGGATAGTGAATTTAAAGCACCGGGAAACCCCGTCGAGGGATGAGTTGGAGCGCATGATTCAGGCGCTCCGACACCGAGGCCCAGACGGTTTTGGTTTTTTCTCCGCGCCTGGGATTGGGTTGGCGCATGCCCGGTTGAGCATTATTGACCTGGAAGGCGGAGATCAACCTATTCATAATGAGGATGGGGCCGTACAGGTGGTTTTCAATGGGGAGATTTTTAATTTCCTCGAGCTGCGCCGTATGCTGCAGAAACTTGGGCACCGGTTTTATACCCGCTCGGATACGGAGGTGATTGTTCACTTGTATGAAGAGTATGGGGATGCATTCGTCAAGCATATGGTGGGGCAATTTGCCATTGCACTGTGGGACAGCAAAGCACAGCGCCTGCTCCTGATCAGGGACAGGGCCGGAATTCGCCCTCTTTTCTATACGATAGCGGCTGGTCGTCTGTATTTTGCCTCAGAAGTAAAATCTTTGTTTACGCAACCGGCGGTTACCCGCAGTCTCAACCTAACGGCGTTGGGCGAAGTGTTTACTTTCTGGTCCACCTTGGAGCCTAACAGCCTGTTTGAAGATGTGTATTCATTGCCACCAGGACATCAGATGGTTGTGGATCAGGGGGAGATTCGCTGTTCAAGGTATTGGGACTGGACGTTTCCGCTGGATGGCATACCCGACCACCGAAGTGCGAATGACTGGGCTGAAGAACTTCGTGAATTGATGGTCGATTCAGTAAGGCTGCGATTGCGATCAGACGTGCCGGTTGGAGCTTATCTCAGTGGCGGTCTGGATTCCTCGGTTATCACTTCCCTCATCCGCAACTACACCAATACTCCGCTACGTACCTTCTCTATCGGTTTTGAAGATGGAGAGTTTGATGAAAGTGTTTTTCAGCGAGAATTGATTCAGTATCTGCAAACGGACCATACTCACGTTACCTGCAAGGCGCAAGACATCAGCCGCTTGTTTCCGCAAGTGGTATGGCATGCGGAATCAACCATTCTTCGCACGGCTCCTGCGCCAATGATGCTGCTATCCCAGCATGTGCGGGAAAGTAACTACAAGGTCGTGTTGACCGGTGAAGGTGCTGATGAGGTGTTTGGCGGCTATGATATCTTCAAGGAAGCAAAAATCCGGCGCTTTTGCCAGCGCTTTCCGAATTCCAGGTTGCGACCGCTGATTCTGAAAAACCTCTATCCTTATCTGAAGCATTCCCCCACGGCGGGGGGGGATTTTGGCAAGCGGTTTTTTCAGCAGGGCATGGAATATATCGATAAGCCCTATTTTGCCCATATTCCCCGTTGGAGTACCACCCGGCGCAGCTGGAGGTTTTTCTCCAGGGAGATGAAAGATCTGTTGCAGGGAAAAGTAGGCTATGACTCCATTGAGCGGATATTGCCTCCGGAAATCGAGCAATGGGATGCGCTCAACCGGGATCAATATATCGAGAATCATACGCTGCTTTCCGGCTATCTGTTGAACTCACAGGGCGATAGAATGGCTATGGCGAATTCGGTAGAGGGGAGATTTCCATTTCTGGATCACCGAGTCATGGAGTTTGCCGCAAAAATACCGGCGCGCTACAAGATCAAGGTTCTGAATGAAAAGTATATTCTGAAAAAATCCATGGCTGGACTGATTCCCGAGAGCATTCGCAGGCGTAGCAAGCAGCCTTATCGCGCACCCGACAGCCAGTCATTTTTCTCTGGTGGAAAGCCTGCTGGCTATGTACAGGAGCTGCTTGGCGAAGAGGCCTTGCGCGAGGCTGGGTATTTTAATCCCGCTGCTGTCAGCAAGCTGTTGCACAAGAGTGCAAGCGGGAAGGTAATTGGTTTTTCGGACAATATGGCCTTTGTGGGCATATTGTCCACCATGCTGCTTGATAAGATGTTTATTCAAGGATACCCTGCATCTGCCTTCGAATAGATGGTCGGTGTCCATCCATTCATTCATATACATTGGTTGTAGGATAGAAAATGTCTACTGAAGAAAAAATACGAGCGTTTATTCTCGAAAACTATCTATTTACAGATGACCAGTCAGAACTGAAAAATGATGATTCTTTTCTGGATCAGGGAATTCTGGATTCAACCGGCATTCTGGAGATCATTTTCTTTATTGAAGACGAGTTTAAAATAAAAATAAAGGATGAGGAAATGATTCCTGACAATCTTGATTCAGTAGATAAAATCGTAGCATTTGTCCATCGAAAGGAAGATTGAATATTTTTTAAGCACACTTCTGGGTTGTGTGCTGTCGTACCAGTGGCGGTTTTTTGAATGAAAGAAAGCATGGATATCCAGCGCCCACAACGCTTGCTGCATGAAGGCCTGTTTCAATCTGCAAAGCTCTATCCGAAGAAGACGGCAATTGCCGCTGAAGGAAAGGCAACATCCTATGCAGAATTTGAGGAGATGGTTCGAAACCTAGCGGGGTATCTCCAGGAACAGGGGATAGAAAGAGGCGACCGTTGCGTAATCTTTATGGACAACACCCTGGCATGTGCAGTATCCATATATGCGATACTCGCCACTGGCGCGGTGTTTGTCATTGTTAATCCACAAACAAAACAGGATAAACTTGCCTATATTCTGGCAGATTGCGGCGCCAGTGCGCTGATTTCGGACGTCCATCTACAGCGTGTTTTTGATCCGTTGATTGCCAAGACGGCTACCTTGAAATGCATTCTTGTCTCTGGGGATATTTCCTGTCATGAAGACTTGAATATTATCTCGTTTGAAGCAGCAAGCCAGACAGCAGCTGATGCCTTGCATCTTGCAGCTATTCAAAAAGACCTGTCTGCGCTTATCTACACTTCTGGGAGTACTGGCGACCCCAAGGGGGTCATGCATACGCACCTTTCCATGACTTTTGCCTTGGGAAGCCTGATTGAATACCTGCGCCTCTCAGTAGAGGACAAAATTTTGCTGGTGCTGCCTCTGGCATTTGACTATGGGCTCTACCAGCTGCTGATGAGTGTACAATTGGGCGCGACGCTGGTGATGGAGCGCTCTTTTACATACCCAGCAATCATATTTCAGCGTATTCGTGAGCATGAGGTTACTGTCTTTCCTGGTGTGCCTACCATCTTTTCTCTGCTTATTTCCATGAATCGTCGAGAGCCCTTTACATTTCCAAGCATTACCCGTGTAACCAATACGGCGGCCACGCTGCCTGCTCATCAGATTCCAGTACTGAAAGAAATCTTTCCCCAGGCGCTGATTTATAAAATGTACGGACTCACTGAGTGTAAGCGGGTTTGCTATCTGGAGCCTGAGCTTATCGACGTCAAACTTTCCTCTGTAGGGAAGGCAATCCCCGGCACAGAAGTTTTTATTCTGAATAAGCAGGGTGAGCCTGCAAAGCCGGGGGAAATAGGCATGCTCTATGTTCGCGGAACCCATATTATGCTCGGCTACTGGAATGCGCCGGAGCGTACTGACAAGGTCTTGGTGGACTCGGCTTTGCCTGGTGAAAAGCTGCTGTGTACTGGGGATTGGTTCAAGATGGATGAAGATGGGGACCTGTACTTTCAGGGAAGAAGTGATGACATCATCAAAACCCGTGGTGAGAAAGTCAGTCCTGTTGAAGTAGAGAATGTGGTGGCTTCTGTAACAGGAGTACGAGAGGTTGCAGTTGTTGGTGTAGAGGATGAGATACTTGGTGAGGCCATAAAATGCTTTGTGGCGCCCGAGCAAGGTGTGGAGCTGACAGTGAAAGATGTGCGAAAAGCCTGTGTGGAAAAGTTGGAGAATTTTATGGTTCCTAAGTATTTTGAGTTTGTCGGCTCTTTGCCAAAAACCAATACCGGAAAAATCAGCAAGAAAGGGCTTTCCTGATGAAAGGCGAATGGTATGAGACCTTTCTTCGGAACCTTTCCAGTGAGTTAAGCATCCTTCCGGATAAGCCGGAGGAAACACCAGAAAATACTCTGAAAGCACTTTGGTCTCTGGCGAAGGGAAAGCCGGTATCTGCTGAACTTGCGAGGGACTACGAACCTGAAGAACTTGCTGACGATGAGTATGCACGGCTGAAAGCCTGCGTTCAACAACGCCTGGCCGGGATGCCGCTTGCGCATATTTCTGGAAGACAATGTTTCATGGGGCTGGAGCTGATTGCGGGCCCGGAAGCCTTGATACCAAGGAAGGAAACAGAATTGCTGGCAGGGGCCGCAATAGATGTATTGCGTGGGTACGATGCTGGTGGGCCAGTGCATGTGATTGATGTCTGTACCGGCGCAGGAAATGTGGCGGTGGCCATTGCCATGGAGATAGAACATGCACGGATTTATGCAGGAGACCTGTCTGAAGAAGCCGTGGTGCTTGCATCCCAGAACTGTGAGATGCACGGCTTAGTTGACCGTATTCAGTTACATTCTGGTGACCTGCTCGATCCCTTCCAGATCCTGGATCTGAAGGGGGAAGTGGATATGATCACCTGCAACCCTCCTTACATCTCTTCGGCAAAAGTTCCTACCATGGCGAATGAAATAGCCAGCCATGAACCGCAGATGGCTTTTGATGGTGGTGTATTTGGCGTGAACTTGATGAGACGGCTTATCAGTGAGGCGCCGGATTTCATCTGTGATGGAGGATACCTGCTGTTTGAAGTGGGACTGGGGCAGGGGCCGGCATTGGAAAAACAGATGAGCAACATGCCTGAGTATGGCAGTGTGGAAATTGTCAGCGATGCTGAAGGAAATGCGCGGGTGATTGTGGCCAGGGTATCCTGAGCACAATATAAGCCATGGCTGGATCAGAAATTTTCTATGTTTGAAATGGTTACCCGGTGCTTTCCGGTTTTGGTAAGAGGTATGTTGTCCACAAACTGATAGTTGATATCGATACCTGTTCCCATCACCTTAAGAACTTCTGCTTTTAGTAAGTTAAGCTCTCCAGTATCCATTTTGCAGCGGGAAACGATTTTGATCGTAAGCTTGTCAAGCTTGTCCTGGACAACCTGAAATCGTTGTATACAGGAAAAATCCTTTAACAGATGGGGAAAGAATTCACCGGGTATCATTTTTCCACCAGGAGTTTTGATCATATCCAGTGATCTGCCGATGATATCGTCAAGCATTGGCAAGCCCCGCCCGCAGCTGCAGGCACGGTCTGATTGAATGGCCAGATCGCCAATCTCATAGCGTATGAAAGGCATGCCATAGTTGTGCAGATCCGTAATGACGATGCGGCCATATTCCCCCGGGTTTGCAGGCGACCCATCTTCCCGGAGTATTTCGACAAAGAGGTTTTCGGCGCTGATGTGCAGTCCGTTGTGCTGCTCGCATTCCATCGCGATCAGCATGAACTCCCGGCTTCCATATGTATTGAAGACTTTTGCTTGGAATGCGTTTTCTATTTCCTGGCGTTGAAATTCGTGCAGTTTTTCGGCACCGGTGATGATGCTGCGTGGCCGGATGCGGGGAGCGGGGGTTTTGGCGTTAATATATTGTGCAAAGTTATACAGGGGGTTGGTGTATCCAACGATGATATCAGGGGAATACTTTTCAAGCGCGCTCTGGCAGAGTGCCATCTCCTGCTCTCCAAAATCAAAGCTGTTAAAATACTTCTGGCGTAAGACCCTGTGGTGCAACTCCTGTTTGAGCTTGCGAAACAGGGATTCTTTTTGCAGTGCGACACCCCAAATGTATGCCTGCTTTACACCCCCATAGGCGCCAGCCCATCCGTAGCCGCGTCTTGTTACAGCTTGGCGCCACTCATTGCTGGTGTGGGTATATTCGAATCGCAGTGGTTCACCCGTGGATCCCCCGGTGGCCTTTTGCAGTGTTTTTCCCCGGAATGAGGATGCAAGCATATCGTTATAGTTTTCACGAATCGTACTTTTGCTGGTGATGGGCAAACTGCGAAAATCTTCGTAACTGCAAATGTCATCGGCATGCAGTTGAAGATCCTTGAAAACTGTTTTCCAGTAAGTGCATTGTTGTTCGCTATGCCGTAACAGATCCAGCAGGGACTGCCATTGCATGGAAAGTATTTCAGGCGTGCCAAGCCATTGTGTTTTATTGAGTTTCCTCTCATATTCCAGGGTTTTTCGCTTTCTGAGTCTTTCTTCCCACAAAGGTTCTAGAAAGTTTCTGTATAGCTTTGAATACATAGGCTCTGGTACATACGGATGCAGAAAAACCGGGTGGTGAAATCATCCCCAGCTTTCTGAATTATACGGGTAATTTCCTGTCCGGCGTGACATTTTTGTTTATCTAGAAGAGTTTTTCTCAGGACAAAGAGATGTGCAGATTTGCTGTCATAAAGCCGTAACATTCCCCCCCTATAGTTTCACCCGAGTCCAATGAAACCATAGGAAATACGAATGAAGAAGTTCCGTTCCGCTATTGCCATGAGCCTGGTTTTCGCAGCAGGGGGTGCAACTGCTGGCACCCGGGATTACATTTATGTTGTGGGTTCTTCCACGGTATATCCGTTTGCTACGGTTGTTGCAGAGAATTTCGGGAAAAGCACCAAATTCAAGACGCCAAAAATTGAGTCCACAGGTTCTGGTGGCGGCATGAAGCTGTTCTGCCAGGGAGTTGGTGTAAAGCACCCTGATATCACCAATGCCTCACGGCGTATCAAGCAATCAGAACTCAAAAAATGCCAGACGAATGGGGTGAAAGGAGTTATAGAAATCAAGATTGGCTATGATGGTATTGCCATTGCCAACTCCAAGAAGGCTCCTCAATTCAATTTGAGCCGCAAGGATATTTTTCTTGCTTTGGCGAAAGATGTTCCTGATCCGAAAGATCCGGAGTCAGGCAAGCTGATTCCCAATCCCTATTCCACCTGGAAAGAGGTGAACCCGGCGCTACCCGCCTACAAGATTGAAGTGCTGGGGCCTCCTCCAACTTCCGGAACCCGTGATGCCTTTGCCGAGCTGGCCATGGAAGGGGGATGCAAGCAGTTTGCCTGGATCAAGCAGATAAAAAGTGATTCCAAGAAAGCCAAAAAGGCCGGTGACAAGAAGCTTGCCAAACAGCTGAAGAGTAAGTACAAGGCCATTTGTCATGGCGTGCGTGAGGACGGAAAGTACATTGAAGCAGGTGAGAATGACAACCTGATTGTGCAGAAACTGGAGGCCAATCCCAAGGCGCTGGGTGTATTTGGTTACAGCTACCTGGAGCAAAATGAAGATCAGATTCAGGGATCCCTGGTTGATGGAGTGCCGCCGGAATTCGAACTCATTGCGAGCGGACAGTATCCTGTCTCCCGGCCTCTCTACATGTATGTAAAGGAATCTCACGTAGGAAAGATCCCGGGAATCAGGGAGTTTCTGGCGGAATTTACCAGTGACAAGGCCTGGGGTGATGAAGGCTATCTGGTGGACAAGGGGCTTATCCCCATGCCCAAGGAAGAGCGTGAAGAATACCGCAAGGCTGCGACACAACTGATACCGATGAAGTTCTGATCGATGCAAACCTCGTGCTGCTCCCGAGTGCCCCCGGTAATTGGGGGCAGCACTTTTTTACTGCACTTTCCGGTTGGAAACTTGCTTGATTCCAGAGATGCTGTTTGAGATGCGATCGTGAATCTTGTTGTTCTATTGATTTTCCTGTTGCTGCTTTCCATGGCCGCATACTGGCTTGGTCGTCGCTACAGTATGCAACAGGTTGCCGGGGACAGACGGCAGTTGCATTCCATGCCGCGCTATTATGGATATTATGTTGCCTTGTGGAGCGCATTGCCTGCGGTGTTCCTGCTGTTGTTGTGGCAGTTTCTGGATCAGGGTCTGATCGTCGGCATGGTGGCGGCAGAGCTGCCTGATATCATTTGCAATCTGCCCTTGGCTGAACTGCACCTCTACCTCAACGATGTGGTCAATCTGGCAAAGGGAAGTATTACATCAGCGGATGTAGATGCAACCATGCAGGCTGCAGCAAATCACTTCAAGCATTTACAGACCCTGTCTGACATGTCGTTGCTGGCCAGCCTTATCGGCATGGTTGTTGCCGGTGCGGCACTCGCGCTGCACCAGATCAATCCAGAATTCCGTTCTCGTCCCCGGGTGGAAACCCTGGTGCGCTGGATGCTGGTCATCAGTGCTTCCATTGCAATACTGACTACCGTGGGAATTGTCCTATCGGTACTGTTTGAGGCCATCCGTTTCTTTCAGATGGTTCCTGTTACCGATTTTCTGTTTGGTCTGCACTGGAGCCCCCAGGTGGCCATGCGTGAAGACCAGGTTGGGGCCAGCGGTGCATTCGGTTTCGTACCTCTGCTTGCGGGAACCATGCTGGTGGCGCTGATTGCCATGACTGTGGCTGTGCCCATCGGGCTGATGTCGGCAATCTATCTGGCGGAGTTTGCAGGGCAGCGCCTGCGTACCTGGGCCAAACCCTTGCTGGAGATTCTGGCGGGCATCCCCACCGTGGTGTACGGTTTTTTTGCAGCCCTGGTAGTGGCGCCCATGCTGCGCGATGGCGGAAGCATGATCGGTCTGGACGTTTCCTCGGAAAGCGCCCTGGCGGCGGGATTGGTAATGGGGATCATGATTATTCCTTTTGTATCCTCATTATCAGATGATGTAATCAATGCAGTGCCCCAAACCATGCGTGATGGCTCCTATGCCCTGGGGGCAACCCATGCGGAAACCATCCTGCGAGTCATTGTCCCTGCGGCGTTGCCAGGTATTGTTGGTGGCATATTGCTGGCGGTATCCCGGGCCATCGGCGAGACCATGATCGTAGTCATGGCGGCCGGACTTACCGCCAACCTTACCGCCAATCCACTGGAATCCGTTACTACGATTACCGTACAGATTGTTACCCTCCTGGTCGGTGACCAGGAGTTCGACAGCGCCAAGACACTGGCGGCATTTGCCCTGGGGCTGGCCCTGTTCATTGTTACCTTGCTGCTCAATGTGCTGGCATTGCATGTGGTGAAAAGATACAGAGAAGAATATGACTGATCGAATCAAAGCTACGGTCAAGCGTGGGCAGGTGCGTGAGGCAATTGAGCAAAGCCTGATCAGGCGGCGCAAAAGGAACCGCCGTTTCCGAATGCTGGGTCTTGGTGCGGTTATTCTTGGGATGCTGTTTTTGGGGATGATGTTTTCCAGCATCATCAGCAAGGGCTATAGTGCTTTCGTGCGCACGGATATCCAGTTGGAGATCTATTTTGACCCCGAAGTTATCGATCCGCAGGGCGCCCGCAACCCCGACGTGCTGGCATCTGCGACATACGGGAAATTGGTGAAAGCTGCTTTGCGCAAGGCATATCCAGAGGTCAAGAAACGCAAGGGAAAACGCAAGCTGTACCGACTGGTAAGTACTGGTGCCATTCAGCAATTGCGGGATCTGGTATTGAGTGATCCGGCGATCATTGGCACTCGGAAAAAGCTGTGGTTGATTGCCGATGATGATGTGGATCAATACTACAAACATGGTGAGAACCAAAGCCGCCTGAAAGGGCGGCAACTTGCCTGGATGGCGCAGCTGCGGGCCAAGGATGCGCTGAAAACCAGCTTCAATACCAATTTCTTTACCGCTGGTGATTCCCGGGAGCCAGAGCTGGCCGGCATCCGTGGTGCGGTTGTCGGCTCATTTTTTGTGATTTTGATCACCCTGGGGCTTTCCCTGCCCCTGGGCGTGGCGGCTGCCATCTATCTGGAAGAGTTTTCCCCGAGAAATCGCTGGACTGACTTTGTTGAAATCAACATCAACAACCTGGCGGCCGTGCCTTCCATTGTCTTTGGTCTGCTGGGGTTGGCTGTATATATTAATTTCTTCGAGCTGCCTCGCTCGGCTCCTCTGGTGGGCGGGTTGGTGCTCACGCTGATGACGTTGCCGACCATCATTATCGCCAGTCGGGCTGCGTTGAAGTCTGTTCCACCATCCATTCGGGAAGCGGCATTGGGGATGGGGGCATCGAAGATGCAGATGGTTTTTCATCATGTGCTGCCCCTGGCCATGCCGGGAATGCTCACAGGCACCATCATCGGCCTGGCACAGGCGCTGGGTGAAACTGCGCCCTTGCTGATGATCGGCATGGTGGCGTTCATTGTGGATATCCCCAGTAGCATTTTGGATCCGGCAACCGTGCTGCCGGTGCAAATCTACCTCTGGGCGGACAGCCCGGAACGGGCATTCACGGAAAAAACTTCTGCCGCCATTATGGTATTGCTGGCCTTTTTGGTGCTGATGAATCTTTTTGCCATATGGCTGCGCCGGAAATTTGAAAGGCGTTGGGATTAACCCGGCGGCTGAATACGACATATACCGTTGCCGGGTAAATATACTTTGAGGAACGAATCATGTTGGCAGTAGATCAAAGAGAGGCATTTATGTCTGTAGTTGAAACCAGGGTGGGAGAGCCCGACTCCATGAAAATGGATGAATTGAGTATTGAAAATACCATCGGAAAACCGTTGCTGGAAAAAAAGATCAGCATGCATTGCCGGGAAGTGGATGTTTTCTATGGCGACAAACAGGCGATTTTTGATGTTTCCCTCGATATCGGGAAAAATGAGGTGCTGGCCATGATTGGGCCTTCGGGCTGTGGCAAGTCAACTTTCCTGCGCTGCCTGAACCGCATGAACGATACCATCAGCAGCTGCAAGATTACCGGCAGTATCCGTCTGGATGGCGAGGACATCTATGACCCAAAGGTGGATGTTGAATTGCTGCGTGCGCGGGTGGGCATGGTGTTTCAGAAGCCCAACCCGTTTCCCAAATCCATTTATGAGAATATCGCCTACGGCCCCCGCATCCATGGCCTTACCAGGGACAAGACAGAGCTGGATGAAATTGTTGAAACCTCGCTTGTGCGTGCAGGTTTGTGGAAGGAAGTGAAAGATCGCCTCGACGATGTTGGAACCGGATTGTCAGGTGGCCAGCAGCAGCGCTTGTGCATTGCCAGGGCGATTGCCATCAACCCCGAGGTGATTCTCATGGATGAACCATGTTCCGCCCTGGATCCCATCGCCACCGCCATCGTAGAAGAGCTGATTGATGAACTTCGCCAGCGCTACACCATTGTCATCGTCACCCATTCCATGCAACAGGCGGCAAGGGTTTCCCAGCGTACGGCATATTTTCACCTGGGCAAGCTGGTGGAAGTGGACAAGACCGACAGGATATTTACCAACCCTAGCCATGGTTTGACAGAGGCCTATATCACCGGGCGATTCGGATGAGGGAAAATGATATGAAAGTCACCGAGCCAGGTGGGCATATCCTCAGGCGTTTTGATGAAGACATGCGCAAGCTGCAAAAGCGGGTGCTGAAAATGGGGCGGCTGGTGCGCGAGCAAATGAATGGTCTTCATGCGGCGTTTGGTGGAGATAGTGAGGACTCTACCGAGCAGGTTGTTGAAAGCGATCGTTCTGTTGACTTGCTGGAGGTAAAGGTGGACAAGTTCATTATCCGCCTGCTGGCACGGCGCTCTCCGGTGGGGGGGGACTTACGGTTTATCGTGACAGCCTCAAGAATAGTGACGGATTTGGAGCGTCTTGGAGATGAAACCGTGCAAATGGCGCGGGTTCTGAGCAGGGAATATGGTAATCTCGGCCAATGCAACGGGCGTGCGGTGGAAGATGAGGTTCGGGAACTGCTGACATTGCTGATCGAAATGTTCGACCAGGCCATGCTCGCATTCAGGGACTACGATTACCGGGTGGCCAAGGAGCTGGCCGAGGGTAAAACCGGCCCTGACGGGGAAATACACCAACGCATGCAGAAGCTGTCAGCCTGTACGCTGGTCGAAGGTGGTGATGTGTCTCACGCGGTAAACCTGGTATTGATACTACGCTCCATGGAACGGGGATTGCGCTATGTGCAAAATATCGGTGAACATGTCATTTACCTGGCCACAGGGAAAGATGTCCGTCACAAGGGAGATTGAGGCCAACAGCCATGCCGAAAATATTGCTGGTGGAAGATGAGGTGCCGATTCGCGATATGGTGCGTTTTGCCTTGTCGCGCACGGGTATGGAAATGCTGGATGCGGAAACTGTGCAGCAGGCAGAGGAACTGCTGATCACAAGGCGGCCAGATCTGATCCTGCTGGACTGGATGCTGCCGGATGAGAACGGTCTGGTATTGCTGCGGCGCTTGCGCAAGGACAAGGACAGACGGGACATTCCCGTAATCATGCTCACCGCCAGGGCGGGGGAGGAGGACAAGATCAAGGGGTTGGAATTCGGTGCAGATGATTACATCACCAAGCCTTTTTCCCCACCCGAACTGATTGCCCGCATCAAGGCCGT
>Ga0256834_1000086_pt1 | contig 62755 bp, 54 predicted proteins | sample 4281140metaG_FD_190536 | JGI IMG/M metagenome (GOLD analysis project Ga0256834, IMG submission 190536) | Hydrothermal vent microbial communities from East Pacific Rise, Pacific Ocean - 4281-140 | ecosystem: Environmental > Aquatic > Marine > Hydrothermal vents | place: Pacific Ocean: East...
AAAAAGAACTTTATCTTCAAGAAAAAGAGCAACAAAATATAGCTTTAGAAAACAAAGTTGCTACTTTGGTTGAGATGGTAGAGTCTATGCGTATTAAAAATCGTGTTAAGAGAGTTATAAAAAAGATACTCCCTTTAAATAATCACCAAGCTAAAGAGGTCGCTAAAAAAACTATAAAATTATTAGCAGGTGAGAAAAATTATACAAAATTAAAAAATATCTATAGCCAAAAACAGATGAATATAAGCACTCATATGAAATTAGCAAGAGAGATAAATTTTGAATTAGATAGGGTGCTATATGTTTTTCCTGTGATAGATTGGAATTTTCGTATCCAAAGACCACAGCATATCGCTTCACAATTTAGAAATGATGGATATAAAGTTATCTACTTTAGTACAACTTTTCATATCTCTAAAAATCCAGGGTATTTTTTGAGTGAGATTGAAGAAGGTATTTTAAATGTAACACTTTTTTTGGATGAAAATAAAAATATTTATAAAGATGCTTTAAATCAAAAGAGTATTGATTTTTTATTATTAAGTATGCTAAAACTAGAAAAAGAGTTGTTTATAAATAGAAGAATTTCAATTATAGACCATCCATTTTGGTTTGATATAGCATATAAGCTTAGTGGTGCATTTACCATTTATGATTGTATGGATTATCATGCAGGCTTTGGCGATGATTCAAAGTATTTAATTGAGCTTGAAAATGTGGCTATGGCAAAAAGTGATTTATTAATTTTATCTTCGCAAGATTTATATGAGCGATTTTCTAAAAAAAATAAAAATGCTATATTGGTTAGAAATGGATGTGAATTTAGTTACTTTAATACTAAAACTCAATTAGTGCATAATAATACAAAAAAACAAATAGGCTATTATGGTGCGATATCAAGTTGGTTTGATGCTGATTTGGTAATAGAGTTGGCAAAATATTATTCAGATTATGATTTTATACTTATTGGTGCAATGCATGGATGTGATAATGTCCAAGGTTTAAAAGCAATGGATAATATTACTTTGGTTGGGGAGATACCGTATCTTGAATTGACAAAATATTTGTATAGTTTTGATGTTTGTATTATGCCTTTTAAAGTTAATGAGCTTACATATGCAACGAACCCTGTTAAAGTATATGAGTATTTAGCTTCTGGAAAGCCTGTTGTTAGTACCTTATTGCCTGAAGTAGTGATGATGGGTAATGTTGTATATACTGCTAAAGATTTAAAAGAGTTTATCAAAAAAATTAAAGATGCTATAGAAAATGATTCAAAAATCAAACAACAAGCAAGAATTAACTTCTCAAAATCAAATGATTGGCAAAGCCGCTATAAAATGATCGCTCAAAAAATAGATGAAGTGAAAATAAACTTGCCTAAAGTATCGATAGTGATTGTAACTTACAATAATCTTGATTTTACTAAAAATTGTTTAGAAAGTATGGAGCGATTTAATAACTATGAAAACTGTGAAGTCATCATAGTTGATAACTTATCTAGTGATGGTACTAGGGAGTATTTAACAAAATATGAACAGAGTAGAGACAATATAAAAGTAATTTTACATGATGAAAATTCAGGATTTGCAGGTGGTAATAATATTGGTATAAAAGCTTCAAGTGGTGATTATGTTATTTTGTTAAATAATGACACTTATGTTACACCAAATTGGATTGTAAATTTGTTAAAATATTTTAATGATGACAAAATAGCAATGGTTGGACCTAGAACAAATAATATTGGAAATGAATCAAAAATAGATATCAAATATGATAGTTTAGATGAGATGATTGTAAAGTCATATGATATATATTATAAAAATGTTTTAAAGCAGTATGAAATGAAGGTATTGGCATTTTTTTGTGTTGCAATCAAGAGAGAAGTTATTGATGAAATTGGTCTTTTGGATGAGATATATACTATTGGTATGTTTGAAGATGATGATTATTGTAAAAAAATAAAAAGTGCTGGATATAGATTGGTTTGTGCGGATGATGTTTTTATTCATCATCATTTGGGTGCCTCTTTTGATAAAGATCCAGAGTGGAAAGAGAAGCTTTTTAAGAAGAATAAGGCTATTTTTGAGAGCCGGTATGGTGAGTGGATACCGCATAAATATAGAATGGAAAATTAAATGATTCGTTATACATATTTTAAATTATTTTTTATCGTACTTTTTTCAATAAATGTACTTATGTATACATATACAACTGCGGGATCTTTTGTAAGATCAGATGGCTGGAGATTTATTGATATATACTTAATACCATGGTTTGAAAATAAATTTGAATTTTTTATGTTATGGTTTGATCATCACCCTCAGCCATTAACTGCATTAGCATTTATAGTTAATGCAGAGGTTTTTTCATTAAATATGACATATGAGGCTTTGTTTGGAGTATTTTTTCAAGTTTTGATGTCGATAATATTGTTAAAAATCTATATTAAAAGTATTGAAAAACAAAATTTATTTACAACCTTTTTATTTATTGTGCTTTTAAGTATTTTGTTTAGTTTAAATAGTAGTGTTAAATATGATTGGTCATTAGTGGCACTTTCTAATATTGCATTGTTTTTATTTTTTGTATTACTTTATCTGTTTGATAAATCAGAGAAATGGAATATATCAGCTTTTATTGGTTTCTTTTTAGCAACGCTTTTTTTATCTCTTATTTATATTGATATTTCAAAAATTGTAATTGCTACTTTATTGGTTATTGGTTTTTTAGCTTTAGTAATTAATAAAAAATTGAATTCAAGTTATATGAGGATTATATTATTATTGTTTATTATTCTTGTTCTTCAAAAACTTTTTTTAAGTTTTATTGGATTTCAAACAGAATATAAAGAGAGTTTATTGATAGGTCTATATGATATATTTTATAACGATTTTGTAGGTTTCTTAAAAAGCTTTTCAATTGGAATAGCAAATGGAGTATTAAATTATAATTTTTTAAAAGAGCTAGGGTTTAACGATAAAAGTATTGAATTACTAGCATTTGGTATTATGTTATTGTATATTTTTACTGTATATCAATTTTTTAATAAAAAATATTGGAGATATACATGGGCTCCATTGTCCTTAATTACTTTTTCTGTTTTGTTTTGTATAGCGGTTATAGTTTATAGATATCCGCCTGGGGATTTTTCTCCTTATATGGTCGCTTCGCCAAGAAATACTAAATTTTTTGAATTAGGTGGTATTGGTGTAGTATGGATTATAGGAATGTATATATATTTTGAATCAAAAAATTCTATTAAGTATTTTTATATGGCTATTTTATTGATTTTGCTCTCTTTGCAAGTTTATTATGTTCAAAAACAGTGGATTTTTGGTTTATATTTAAATAAGATAAATTCTCAACAGGTAAAATTGATTCAAAATTATGAAGAAAATTTGAGTAAACGACCAGCAGATTGGATTATTGGAGGAGGGGGGTTTTCTGTGGAAGATATTAATTTTTTAAAAAGTATGAAGTTGAATGTTTTTGCAGATAAATACAGAGAATGATATATATATTCAAAAAATTAGGAACAAAATGTGAGAAATAAAGTTTTAATTTCAATAATTATCCCCGTATACGGTTGTTGTAAAAGTTTAAGATTATTATATGAAAGATTAGAAAAAACTCTATCAACTATAACTGAAAATTTTGAAATCATCATGATAAATGATGCTAGTCCAGATAACTCATGGAGTGTAATTCAAGAGTTATCTAAAAAAGATAAAAGGGTTAAGGGAATTAATTTTTCAAGAAACTTTGGACAACATTATGCTATTACAGCTGGTATAGATTATGCACAAGGTGACTGGGTTGTTGTTATGGATTGTGATTTGCAAGATCAGCCAGAGGAGATTATTAAACTATATAACAAAGCCCAAGAGGGTTATGATGTAGTGTTAGCACAGAGAATAGAAAGGGAAGATAGTTTTTTTAAAAAAATTGGTTCAAAGATTTTTTATAAGGTTTTAAGTTATTTAACTGGCACAGAACAAGATGCATCTATAGCTAATTTTGGTATTTATCATAAGAAAGTTATTAATGCTGTAAAAGACATGAATGATTATCTTAAATATTTTCCTGTTATGGTTAGATGGGTTGGCTTTAAGTTGGCTGTGATGCCTGTTAAACATTCTAAACGCTATGAAGGTGAATCATCTTATTCTTTGTTTAAACTCCTTTCGTTATCGATTGATGTCATGTTGTCTTTTTCAGACAAACCATTAAAAATAGTTGTTAAATTAGGTTTTTTCATTTCTTTGACTTCACTATTAATTTCAGTAATTCTTTTTATGTTGGCTTTGTTAAATTACTATACAGTACCAGGCTGGGCTAGTACTATGATAACTTTATGGTTGCTTAGTGGCTTAATAATGATGATACAAGGTATTGTAGGTATATATGTTGGAAAAACATTTGATCAAACAAAAAATAGACCTACATATATAATTAAAGAGATAATATGAAAATAATTTTGTATTTAATGAATGAAAAAGGTAAAAAAACTCTAGAAGCAGTTATTGAAAAGTATTCAAATAGACTAATATTACATGTTGTAGGGAGTAAAGATAAAAGTGTTAAAGATGACTATTACAATGATATACAAGAATTATGCATAAAAAATCATATAAAGTTTTTTGATCGAAAAAATATTTCTGAAAATTATCAAAAGAAAAAGAATATATATAAAATTGTTGTAGGATGGCGTTGGATAATTGATGATAGTCATAATTTAATAATTTTACATGACTCACTTTTACCGAAATATAGAGGGTTTGCACCTCTTGTGAATGCCTTAATTAATAAGGAAAAGAAAGTAGGTGTAACTGCTATTTTTGCTGATAAAAAGTTTGATTGTGGAGATATTCTTTCTCAAAAGGAAATAAAAATTAATTATCCTATTACAATACAAAAAGTAATAGAAAAAATATCAATTTTATATGTGCAGATAGTATTAGAATTATTGGAACTTATTGAAAATAATACTTTAATCGTTAAATCACAAAATGAAAAAAAAGCTACATATAGTATATGGCGAGACAGTAATGATTATTGTATTAATTGGGATCAGAAATCTTCTAAAATTGAGCGTTTTATAAATGCTGTAGGATATCCATATTTAGGAGCATCTTCAGTAATGGAAAATAAATTAGTAAGGGTATTAAAAGTTAGTCAATATCCTGATGTAAAATTGGAAATACGAGATATTGGAAAGGTATTATTTATAGATCGTGGACATCCGATAGTTGTATGTAAAAAAGGTTTGCTAAAAATAGAAGAGCTTATTGATAATGATGGAAATGATTTATTGCCATTAAAAAAATTTAGAGTAAGGTTCCAATAATGGGTTATTTTTATATCTTCGGAACTATATTTTTTACAGTATATGGACAGATAGTTTTAAAGTGGAGAATCTCAGGAGTTGGTGAACTGCCTGTACTTGCTAGTGATAAGATTATGTTTTTAGCAAAGTTGTTATTTGATCCATGGATTTTTAGTGGGTTTCTCTCTGCATTTATAGCATCATTTTTTTGGATGGCTGCAATGACAAAGTTTGATTTGAGTTTTGCTTATCCGTTTATGAGTGGTGCATTTGTATTGGTATTTTTACTATCAGTATTTATATTTCATGAGCCTGTTACTTGGCAGAAGATAGTTGGTTTGTTGTTAATTGTCGCAGGGATAGTAGTTACAAGTAGGAGTATGTAAAATGATACCATTTAATAAACCACCTCTAACTGGGAATGAACAGCAGTATGTTTTGCAAGCTATGCAAAGTAGTAAGATATCTGGTGATGGGCAATTTACACAAAAATGCCATCAATGGTTTGAAAAAGAATTAGGATGTAAAAAAGCATTATTAACCACATCATGTACACATGCTCTTGAGATGGCGGCTATTTTGATTGATATACAAGAGGGTGATGAAGTGATTATGCCTAGTTATACTTTTGTATCTACTGCAAATGCTTTTGTTCTTCGTGGTGCAAAAATAGTATTTGTAGATATACGACCAGATACGATGAATATAGATGAAACATTAATAGAGCAATCTGTTACAGATAAAACAAAAGCTATAGTCCCCGTACATTATGCAGGTGTAAGTTGTGAGATGGATCTTATAATGGATATTGCAAATAGGCATAATTTATTTGTCATTGAGGATGCAGCACAAGGAATGATGTCAACTTACAAAGGAAAACCACTTGGCACAATTGGTCATTTAGGCACTTTTAGTTTTCATGAAACTAAAAACTATACAAGTGGTGGAGAAGGCGGTCTTTTAATCATTAATGATGAAAGGTTTATAGATAGAGCTGAAATCATAAGAGAAAAAGGGACAAATCGAAGTCTATTTTTTAGAGGCATGGTAGATAAGTATTCTTGGGTAGATATTGGAAGTAGTTATTTGCCAAATGAGTTAAGTGCTGCTTATCTTTGGGGGCAGCTGGAAAAGGCTGATGAGATAAATCAGGATAGATTAGAAACTTGGCAATATTATTATGAAAATTTAAAAGATTTAGAAGATAAAGGTTTTATTGTTCTTCCAAGTACTCCAAATGAATGTGTACATAATGCTCATATGTTTTATATTAAAGTTAAGGATTTAAAAGAGAGAACTGATATTTTAAAGTTTTTGGTTGATAATGGTGTTTTGGCAGTATTTCATTATGTTCCTTTACATAGCAGTGAAGCTGGTTTGAAATTTGGGGAGCTTAGTAATAATAAATATACAACAAAAGAGAGTGAACGATTGATTAGATTGCCTATTTGGCATAAAATAACTCAAAAAGAGTGTCAGAATGTAATTGATGTTCTTCTTAAATTTTATGTTATTTAAGTAATAGATTTGAATACAATATTAAAACGCTTTATTTCCAATCCCAAAGAGTTTATACAAAGAATATCACTAAAATATGCTTATAAAATTGTTCCGAATTTCTTAAACTTTAGAGCTTTAAGAGGTTTTTATACATCAAAATACTATAAAAATTTTTATCAAAAGTTTGATGATTATTGCTTTGTTGTGCCTTTGGGGATACCTTATAATTATATGAAACAGCGACCACAGCATATAGCAACACATATGAGTAATTACTTTCCCACTTTTTATTTTACAGGTGCACTGTTTGTAAATGATGATAATATAAAGGGTATTGATGAAATCAAAGATAATTTTTTTCTTATCAATGATGGAATAAATGGAAATTCAATATTTGATCTGAAAAAGAAGATTATATATACATATTGGCCAATTGATCACTATTTTTACATCAAAGATGATGAAGAGTCATTTTTGATATATGATTGTTTAGATGAGATAGACATAACCCCTAGATTCAATAGTGATACCATAGATAAACATGCATTTATGCTAAAGCGGGCAGATTTGATTTTGGCTTCATCTGATAAGCTTTATGAAAAAATACCAGATATATATAAGCAAAAGTCACTGCTCATAACTAATGGTGTTAATGTTGAACACTTTAATATAAATCATAATGAATTATATATAGAAAATAAAGAGTATACAGTTGGTTTTTATGGTGCTTTAGAGAAGTGGATAGATATTGATTTGATTGAAAAGATTGCAAAAGGAGATAATTTAAAAGTTAAATTGATTGGACCTATTGTTGATCCAGAGTTTAATAGATTAAAACAAAATCCACATATAGAGATGTTAGGTCATCAACCCTATGAAAAGTTGCCAACTCTTACACATGATGTAGATATCTTTATATTGCCGTTTAAAGTTAATGAATTAACAAAAAGTGTCTCACCCGTAAAGTTGTATGAATATTTTGCATCTGGTAAACCTGTTGTTTCTACCTCATTGCCAGAGTGTATGAAATATGATACTGTCTTTGTTATGGATAAAGATAATTGTGTTATAAAAATTGAAGAGGCAATAAGATGCTTAGGAGATAAAGAGTACATAGAAAAGTCTAAAAATTATGCAAAAGAGAATAGCTGGGATATAAAAGTTAAAGCAATTGTTGATAAAATCATGTAATTATCAGAAATATTGCCATCAATATTCTTAGAAGAATGAAATTTATTAATTTCGTAACAAGCTATTTATATGATATATTGTAAATCTGTTTTTGAGTGCTTAAATATTTCAAAACTTTAGTTCTTACAAGTGTTAAAATGGCAGATATATATCCAAATGCTAAAGCAGAAGATTCAAATTAATCTACTACTATTTTCTCATAATTACTAAAAATTTCATTTTTCTCATTAAAAAACTCCAAAATCATTTTCACATATCTATCATGAGGGTTTTTTTCACCTGAAATTTCAAAACTTTTTTTGATGTTTAAACCGTGAGTATTAAAAACCGTAGTAAAAGGAACAGGAAAATCAGTACCAAAAAGAAGCTTATTATGTATCTGTTTTTGCTCACTCAAATGTTTTAAAACTTTAGCTCTTGTGGGTGTAAGAAGAGCAGATATATCTGCATATAAGTTATCATAATTCTCTAGCATCTTCAAAAGTTGAAAATACTCATGGTTGAAATTTTTAGGATTTTTTGAAAGTGCTTTAAAGATTTTTAAACTCTCATAACTTAGAGCCATATGAGCACAGATTGTGTTCACCCCAACTTCAAGGGGATGAGAGAGCATCTCTATACTTTCACACTCTTTGTATGAGTGAACTGAACTCTCACTTCCGATATGAACAATTAATGGCAGACTTTTTTCTTTTAGTTTTTCAAAGTAGGGTAAAAATCTCTTCTCTCTTGTGTCAACTCCCCAGTAATTTTGTAAAAACTTAGCTCCCTTAAAACCTAAATCGTGGTATTTGTCTATCAAATCTAATGCATCTGGGCGATTTGGATTGATTGAGAAAAAAGGGATTATTATATCTTGGTTTTTAAGATATAACTCTAATAAGTCATCGTTTGTGGCACAGACGGTTATATCTTTGTGGAGAGTATTACCTTTTTTATCTACCCTTGCATCTACTCCAAAAATTACAGATTTTTTGATATATCTTGACTCTCTTATATTTTTTACTAATCCTTGTGTGTATGCTAGATATGGATTTTTTATAAGCTCTTTTGCACTTATTCCAAGCTTAGATGCAAAAAAGATGATAGCTAAACGATCGTAAATTCTATCAAATTTTACATCTTTATTTAGAAGATGAGCATGTACATCAACCGTCTGCACTACTAAGCTTTGTTGCTATTTTTTTAGCCTCTTTTAAATCCGTCTTACCGCTTCCAAGTTTTGGCATCTTGTCAAGTAGATAGTACTTACTAGGGATCATAAGTGGATTTAATTTAGAATTTTTTATCAGCTTTTTTAACTCATCTTCATCTATCTCTCCATTATAAAGGAGTACCACTTTTTCACCCTTTTTTGCATCTGGAGCATTTGCTGCAACTATATCAATATCATCAGGAAGTATATCTCGTATAGCCTCTTCAACAGCACCCAAAGAGATCATCTCTCCTGCAATTTTAGCAAACCTTGAGTATCTATCAACTATGGTTAAAAAGCCGTCATTATCAACTCTTCCCTTATCTCCTGTGATATACCAGCGAATGCCATCTTTTTCTATAATTACTTCTTTAGTTTTTTTCTCATCTTTTAAATAACCTTTCATAATTTGCATCCCACCACAAATTATCATACCCTCTTCACCAACAGGTAACTCTTCATAACTCTCAGGATCAACTATCTTGCAAGTGGATCCTGGAAAAGGCATTCCAACTGTTCCTACTTTTTGTCCGATTTGAAGGTTCCAATATTTTGTATTTAATGCATCTGGTATGTTTGCACTTATTCCTGGTGTGGCTTCAGTAGCTCCGTAAGCTTCATAGATTTGGAGTCCAAATTTTTGTTTAAATCCTTCTCTTACATCTTTAGATACTTTTTCAGCCCCTCCGACTACAAAACGGATACTTTCAAACATATGAGGGATTAGTTTTCTATTTTTAGTGTAAATTCTAAAAAATGTAGATGTTCCAAAAAGAAGAGTTCCTCTAAATTTAGCTGTTAATTTTCCAACACCCTCTGCATCTGTTGGATCTGGTTGACAGATAAAAGGTACACCTTCTATAAGTGGTGCAAGAGTAGAGACGGTTAATCCAAATACATGAAAAGTTGGAAGTGTAGCCATGATGACATCATCATCTTTTAAATTTAATACATTGCAAAACTGTTTTACATTTCCCATAAAGTTTTTATGAGTTAACTCTATTCCTTTAGGCATTCCTTCACTTCCACTACTAAAGAGTATGGCAGCTACATCGTTTATATCACTCTTTTTAATCCACATCTTCTCTAATAAAAAAGCAGGCAAAAGTTTCATCAAAGCCCAATTTTTTAGAACATCTATCTTTTTAATATCTTGTTTGATATCTTCAACAAATACAACTTTAGCACTATCTAAAGCTTCATCTATATCTATTCCTTTGGCTTTTAGTTTTACTAAAAATTGTTTAGATGTGTAGATAGTTTTAATCTCTGCCATATTTATAGCATGGATTAATGATTGGTTGTTTGATGTGTAGTTTAGGTTTACTACTGTTTTTCCAAGCATTAAAGTTGCCAAATTTATGATAGCGGCTCCAGCTGAGGTTGGCATTATGATTCCTACATTTTGCTCATCTTTTGAGTTTTGTTCAATTTTTTGTGAAAAGACTCTTACAACAGCTGCTAGTTTGTGATTGCTTAACTTCGTTCCTGTTGCATCTGCAACACTTAGTTTTTCTCCTTTTCTTTTTGCCATTTTAAGCCAAGCATTTGGAAGAGGTTTTAGAGTATCTATATATATGCTCCAAGCCTCTATCTGAAGCTCAAACATCACTTTTTTAAGCTCTATGGCTGTTGTGGAGCTTGGAAGAGCTTTTCCAAAAGTTACAGATACATCTCTTATCTGACTTTTTACATTATCTTTTTGTTTTTTGTGAGCAAATGAAAATCTACTTCCCCAAAGACCGTGAATATAAAAAGGAATGATAGGGATATCACTATCTTTTAAAGCAAACTCAAACCCTTTAGCAAAAGCTCCTAAATGTCCATTTCTGCTTATTGCACCCTCAGGAAATATAGCTACAATTTTACCCTCATCAAGTTTAGATCTTATATCTCTAAATGCTTCACGAGAAGCTTTTGAAGATATAGGAATTAGTCCAAAAAATTTAAATATAGGTTTTAAATACCACTTCTCATAAAAGCTTCTCTCTATCACGAAGCTAATTCGTCTAGGGCTAGCTATTGATACTATCATCCAGTCAATCCAACTAACATGATTTCCAAGAAGAAGAGCTGGACCATCTTTTGGGAAGTTTTTTAAACCATAAGTTGAAAACTTGTATCTAAAATTTGCAGCTAATTTAAAGATAAGACGAAGCAGAAATTGAGGCAAAGTTATAAAAGCATAAATAGCACCAAGTATCATAACATAAACTAAAAGTGTAAAGATGCTAGAAGTAGAAACTTCAAAAATAGCTCCAAGCATAGTTAAAATTAAAAATATAAGCATTAAAAACATCTGAACAAAATTGCTTGTAGCCATTATACGACCAAGTTCATGTTCTTTTGCTCTATACTGGATTAAAGAGTTTAAGACAACTATCAAAAAACCACCAAATAGACCATAAGTAAAAAACTCAAATCCAAGCAGATAAAGAGATGAACTATTTGTTATAAATAAGATAGAAAGAGCTGCACCTGCAACACCGATAGGTAGTAGACCAGTTTCGATATAGTTTTTTGAAAGTTTCATTGTCAAAATTGAACCAACTGCTATACCAACTCCAGCCATTGCCATTATGCTTTGTGCTATTATTGTATTGTGTTCATCCGCAACATCTTTTAAATGTACACCAAAGATAGCCAAGATGACTTGTGTAACTGCATAAAAGATGGCAAGACCAAGAATACTCTCTAAAATAACTCTATTTGAAAAAGCTAGTGATAAATTCTCTTTTAGATAACCAAATCTTAAATACTTTTTTCTCTCAAATACAAGAGTTTTATCACCTTCAACAGTTGATGGGATAATCTTTGTAAAGTGAACCTGTAAAGCAGCAAGTGCGATAAAAACCAGAGTAATTGGCCAGATATTTTCTAAAATCTCTCCACTTGCTAACTCTTTTGTATCGATAAACCACTCAAAAGCAAATGAGAATAAAACAGAACTAAGCAGAAGTGCGACTATAGTTACAGATTGCACTATCGCATTTCCTTCAGTTAATCTATCTTTGCCAAATAACTCTTTTATAAGACCATATTTTGCAGGAGAAAATATAGCACTTTGAAAGGCTAAAATAAATGTCAAAAATAGTGCAATTTCAAATAATCCAAAAAAGTAGGAGATGGAGATAAATATAGTTATAACAAGTGCTAGTTTTGAGGATTGTTGTAAAATCCAATTTTTTCTATATCTATCACTTAAAAATCCAGCAGGTGTAAAAAACATCACAAATGGTAAAAGTATTAAGCCATTTACAAGGGCTGTTAACATTATTTGGGTTGAACCATCGTAGATTTTGAAAACTGTGTTTTGAAGTAAAATTTTATCTCCAAGATCAACAATTGTGTTTAGAAAAATAACTATAATGTACGGGAAAAGACCCCTTATATCTAGTAGTTTGTCGTTCATCTATTCTCCTTTGTATTTTTGATAACTCTTTTTTTATGCTCTTTTAAAGTCGCTTTATTTAAAATATAAGGTTTATAAGTTAATATAATATCAAAAAGTAGTTTATGAAGAAGATTTTTATCATTATTTGAGTTTTTTTCTAATAGTTTAGCTCCCATTTCGTACTCTAACTTAGCTAACTTTTTTGCAACTTTTGCATAAGTTTCAAAAACTTCTGCATCTATATTAAAGTTTTTAGCTCTTAGTTTGATATCTTCTATCTCTTCTTCTTTGTTTTTTCCATTTAGTGCTATTAGATAATTTATAACTCTTTTACTATCATTTTTAAAGTCGATTTTATTGTCATTGATGATAGATTTTATCTCTACAATTGTATAGTTTAAATGCTCTTGGAGGTATTTTATAAAGTTTATAATCTCTACAGAGTTTTCATCATAAAGATGCACATTTGGTTTTGGTTTTTTTGGGTGGGGTAAAAGTCCCTCTTTTATGTAAAAGAGGATTGTTGATTTTGAAGTGTTGCTTAGTTTTGTAAGCTCTGCCATTTTTATACTCACGATAAATCCTTTTCAAATAGTTAGAGGAAGTTTAGCATGAAAAAGCAAAAGTGTCAAGTGATACTTTGCACTTTGTAAAAAATTATATATCTACAATTACAAGACCTTCCCATCCATCAGCTACATAAGCTTTATTTTCCTCGTTTGAGAGTGTAATGTTTTCTGCAAAACTTTTTGTATCTAAAGTGTTTAAAAGTTTTGGATGCCTAATTTTTGATATATCAACAACTCTTATGCCAGACTCGTAATCTGAAATATAAGCATATTTACCACTCTTTGAGAGGGTGATATTTGTTGTTTTACTTTTCGTCTTAAGTGAAGAGATAATCTTTGGTGAGTAGATATTGTTCAAATCTATTATCTGTACACCCTCTTTGTCATCAGCGATAAAAGCATATTTAGCATCTTTTGAGATTGTAACACCTTGGGCATAACCTGGAGTATCGATTTTTGAGATTGTGTGTGGGTAGCTTATGTTTTGTATATTTATAATTTGAAGTCCAAAGGCTCCAGTTGCTATAAAAGCATATCTGTTATCATTAGAGATAGTTATAGCTTCTGCATAACCATCTGTTTTTAATGTTTTTAATATAATTGGATTTTTTTTATCTATTAAATTTACAAGCATTATGCCAGCATCATCATTTGCCATAAACAAGATATTTCCACTTTTTGATAATGAGATGCTTTTTACTTCACTTGAAGTTTTTAAAGAGCCGATAATCTTTGCATCTTTTGGAGTTTTTATATCAACAACTTGTAAACCAAAATCTTTATCTGCTATAAAAATGTACTTCTCATCACTAGATATTGCAAGATTTAGTGCAGAGCCTGGAGTATCTACACTATGGATTATTTTACCACTTTTTAAATCTGCAATTTGCAAACCAGAACGAGAATCAGCTATATAAGCAAAGTTACCATTTTTTGAGACAATAACATCTTTTGCATATACAGAAGTGTTAATGGTAGAAGAGATAGTTGGCTCTAATAATATAGATACATCAGCAAATGTAAGCTCTTTCTTTGTAGAAGTTTTTTTCTCTTTAATTAAAATATCACTTATGAGTTTATAGGCATTTTTTATATCTGTTTCTTGATTAATATTTTTTTGATGAGTAGCTTTATAGTCATCAGCTGTAAGAGTAAATGTTGTTAATAAAAGTGTAGCAATTAGTGGTAAAATCTGTTTCATTCTTTAATCCTTTCACTCATAATCGGATATAAGCAAGATCTCTTTATATATTTGCAATAAAAAATTCACAAAAGCTAAAATCTTCAATTTTAAATTTTAATTTAGTTACCAAAGGGTACACTTATCAAAAAAATTAAAAAGGTCGGGGATGGGCATAAGAGATTTTACACTAACACAGGAGAATTTACTAAAACATAAAGAGATGGTTTTAGATACTATAAGTGAAAATAAAAAAGAGATACAGAGGTTATTAAAATTTGAAAATTTAACATATAAAAATTTCTTAACTCCATATCAAAAGTTATCACTTGAATTGGAGTTTTATTTTACTCCAATTTCACACTTAAATTATGTGAATAACTCAGATAAAACACAAGAGGTTTATAATGAGCTTCTTCCTGCTTTAACAGAGTATAGTACAGAGATTAGCCAAAATGAAGATATTTATAAAGCTTTTAAGCAGATACAAAAACAAGAGTCAAAAACTTTAAATAGTGAGCAAAATAAAGTTTTAAAAGATGCAATACAGTCTTTTGAATTAAGTGGAGTAGGGCTAGAGAAAACTAAAAAAGAGAGATTAGCCAAAATAAATCTAGAACTAAGTGATGCTACAACAAATTTTGCTCAAAATCTCTTAAAAGCGACAGATGCATATGAGATGATAGTTGAAGATTTTCAAGATGTAAAACAGATTCCAAAATCAGACTTAGAATCTGCAAAAGTTGAAATCGATGGGAAAGAAGTTTATAAGTTTACTCTACAACAACCTTCATTTATAGCCTTTATGACTTATAGTAAAAATAGAGAGTTAAAAGAGAGATTATATAAAGCATATACAACAAGAGCACCAGAAAATTCACAGTTGATTGAAAATATTTTAGCTCTAAGAGATGAAGAGGCAAAGATTTTAGGATTTGAAAACTTTGCTGAGCTTAGCCTTGCTCCTAAAATGGCACAAAAAGCAGCAGATGTGATAGAGTTTTTAGAAGATCTTGCAAAAAGTAGTAAAGTGCAAGCACAAAGAGAGTTTAAAACTCTCCTAGAATTTGCAAACTCCATAGGATTTGAAGGAGAGTTAGAGTCTTGGGATGTGGCATATTATAGTGAAAAGTTAAAGATAGCATCTTTAGATGTGGCTGATGAGGCTTATATGGCATATTTTGAAAAAGAGAGATCTATAAAAGGGTTATTTGATTTTACATACAAACTTTTAGGAATTAAATTTAAATTAGCCAACACTCCAACTTGGCATAAAAGTGCATCTGCATATGATCTTTTTAAAGATGATGAGAAGATAGCTAGAATTTACATAGATTTAGAAGCTAGAAAAGGAAAGAGGGGAGGAGCTTGGATGAATGACTGGGTAACTCACCATATAGATAAAGATGAGAAGAAAGTACTTCCTGTTGCTTATATAGTTGCAAATTTTGCTCCAAGTGTTGGAGATAACCCTTCACTTTTAAGACCATCAGATGTTGTTACACTTTTTCATGAAATGGGTCATGCACTTCATCATATGTTAAGTCTTGTAAATGAGCCGTATGTAAGTGGTATAAATGGAGTTGAGTGGGATGCGGTTGAGTTTCCAAGTCAGTTTCTGGAAAACTTTGCTTATGAGAGTGAGGTTTTAAAGGATTTTGCTTTTCACTATGAGAATGGTGAAGTTTTGAGTGATGAGATGATAGAGAAGTTAAAAATCTCTAAAAACTTTGAATCCGCCCTTGGCATGATGCGACAAATTGAGTTTGCTCTTTTTGATATGAGAGTTCATATGGGAAAAAAATCTGCTTTAGATGTTCAAAATATATTGGATGATGTAAGAGAGAATTATGCTGTTATAAAACCACCAAAGTACAATAAATTTCAATGGGGGTTTGCTCATATATTTGCAGGTGGTTATAGTGCTGGATATTATAGTTATAAATGGGCTGAGGTTTTGAGTGCGGATGCATTTTTTCAGTTTATTGATGAGGGTATATTTAGCCAGAGAATTTCAAAAAGATATTATGATGAGATTTTAGCAAAAGGTGGAAGCAGGAGTGCTATGGATAGTTTTATAGCTTTTAGTGGTAAAAAACCTGATAGTCAAGCACTCCTTAGACTTAACGGGATTAAAAGTTAATATAGGAGTAGTTTTATCCTATATTAATTATTTTGTGCTAGAATCGCTTTGTGTGATTAAAAAAAATGAGGAGATAAAAATGCCAAAGATTAATAGATATGTAGATATAGATACTGTAGAGAGAGAGTCAAAAAAAGATTATATAGATAGACATTCACCGTTTATTCACTGTGAAGATAGTGCAAAAGCGGGTGAGATGTTTCAAGTAACTGTAAAAATGGGAAATGAGTATGCTCATCCTGATGATTTTGATCATTTTATTGCAAATATGTCACTTTTTAATGGTGAAGCACTGCTTGCAAGAGCTGATTTTTTACCTGGAGCTTTAGGAAATATTAAAGCACATGCAACTGTTACATTTCACATCGTTCCAACTGGAAGTAAGTTAAATCTTGTAGCTCAATCATACTGTACAAAACATGGTGTTTGGGAATCAACTCCTGTTGAAGTAAAAGTAACACAATAAGTTTTATTTTGCAATATTAGGGTTTTATAGCCCTTTATTGCAACTTTCAAATGAATTTCAAATCTTCTTGCTATTGCTAATTTTTTATATTTATTAGATCGTAAAAAGTAAAATATTAACATTAAAGCAAATAATACTTTACTTTTCTTTCTCAAAAGGTTATAATATTATCTAAAAACAGTATCTTTGTTTTTGGATAAAGGTTTTATATTTGAAAAAATTATCTTTAATGTTGGTTTTTATCTCACAAACTCTTTTTGCAAATATCTATCATTTGAAAGTTTTAAGTGATAAAGTTCCAGACTTATCAAATATCGAAACTTTTGGTTCAAACATTGGTGACAATTGGGAGAGTAACAACGAAAAAGCTATAATTTTGAGTTACTGGATTGACCAGCTTACGACATATTCTTCACCTTTATACTACTCAAGACAGTGGAATGATCCTATCGCTTTTTTAAACAATACTGAGTTTGGAATGTGTAGTGATTTGACTCTTTTGATGAATGCAATGGGGGAGGGTGCTTTTGGATTTACAGGTCGTCGTCATGAGCTTTCGTTTTTAAATGTACCAATTGATCATACTGTGCCTGAGATAGAGTATGATGGAGCTTTGCATTTTTTTGATCCGTCTTTTGGATTTGCTTATGGACATTATGACAATGGAGTTGTTACATCTTTGAAAGACTATGCCTTAAATCCATACTACTCAAGAAACAATACCCCAACAGCTTTAACAAGAGATAGTGATGGAGCTTCTTTTATCAAGGCTTGGCTTAGTATAGATCTGTTTGGTTGGTCGATTGATAGGTTTAGACATGATGAGTATTCGCCAGAGCTTACTTGGCAAGAGAAGAGAACTGAGGGTTATTATGGTGTTCATAGATTTGATATTAGTATAGAAGATTATGAGTATTATACTAGGTATTGGAGTCATCTTGATGGCTTGGCAGGTTTTAGTTCAAAAGACTTTTTTTGGCCAAATTATAACTATAATGATGTAAATGATTATACCTTAAATGACAATGACAAATATAAAGCTCACCATAGAGGAAATGGGCTTTGGGTCTATGAGCCTGATTTAAAAGATGCTCTATCTTTTGAAACAAGTGAAAAAATTACTCTTACAAATGATATGATTTATCCTACACAATTAGATGTAGAAGGCTTGGTTGTTTTTAAAGTTGATTCGGCAAACTTTGTAACTGGTGTTTTAATCGAAGCAGATATAAAGCGAGAAAACCCTGAAGATAGTATTATCATAGAAGCAAGCAGTAGTGGTGGAAATTTTTGGTTTCCTGTATGGGAAAATAAGGCTTTGGGAGATATAAATATAAAAGAGAATATCTCAGATATGATAAAAGGAACACTAAAAAGCCAAGATTTAAGGCATGTTACTGATTTTTTAGTTCGAGTTAGATTAAATACAAAATCAAATCTAACAGCCGCTACTTTAAAATCTATGAAAATATCAACTGTAACAATGCTTGGAAAATCTTCACTTCCAAAACTGATGTTAGGAGAGAACGAAATAACAGTAGCAAAAGCAAATAACCACTCTTCATATCAGACAAAAACATTTAATCCTGTTTTAACAAAATTAGAAAATGGTATAAATGATGAAATTTATTGGAGTGATATTGAGGCTTGGAAGCTTTATGTGAAAGATTATAAAAACTTAGAAGCATATGAAAATTATGGAAATTTATATACTGTTTTGGAGAAAAATCATTGGGAAAAAGGCTTTGTTACTTATGAGTTAGATGCACCAAGAGCTATCAAAAAAGCTAGGCTTGGAGGTTTATTTGTAGTAAAAGATAACCAAAAAGATATGTTTAAAATCAAATATCGAGTGCATAATGGTAGCTGGAGTGAGTGGAGTGAGGTTGCAACTTATGATTTCTCTACAAGAAACAATAGAGATAAAAGAGAGAACCAATCCCACTTAGAAGCTTGGGATATTGAAGAGGAAAATGTTAAAAAAATAGAGTTTAAAGTAGAGGTTTTTAATTATGCTCATATCGAAGCACTTCACATGGAGATTGATTATGAGGCTAAAGAAGTACCTTTTAAACCTCTATATATAACATATAATTGGAGTGAGTATTATGAGAATGAAGATGGGCATTTACCTCAAAATGAAGATGCAGGAATAACTAGAACATTTTCACAAAAAGTTGGTGAGTTACCATATAAATTTTCGATAAATATAGGTGGGGATATTCAGCCTCGTATGAATTGGATAAGCATGCATCTTGAAGGAAATAAAGATCCAAAAAATTATGCTCCTATTGGTTACTTAGATGGTATTGATAAGGGAAATAGAGATTTTATACCCATGATAAATTATGACATAGGAGATATTATCTCAATCAACAAATCAATTTTACTAAATCACTCTCCTTGGCATGGTGCAAAAAATCAGTTAGTTGATGGGAGAATTATTGCAGGCTCTAAAAGTAGTAGAGGAAATGCTGGTGGTGGAAAAGTTGAGATACAAAATGATGAGGATGATATTGTAAAGTTTAGTAAAGGGGTTGGAGTAGTTGAGCTTGTGATAGATTTAGGTGAAGTTAAAAGTGTTGGTGGTGTTAGAGTTGACTCTTATAAAGATAGTTGGGATGCATATTTTCCTGAGTCTATTATCGTTGAGAGTGCTGTTAGTGATGATTTTATCTATAGATCAAGAGATGCATACAAAAGCGCAAAATATGCTCACAATCTATACCCTGTAGCTTGGTCACTTCCTAGAGATGCAACTTCAAGATACTTAGGTCGTTTTCCAAACTATGGACTATTATCAAATTATACTTTTATACCTTTTGATGAGAGAGTAGATGCAAGATATATCAAAATTAAAATCAAAGAGCAAAACCACTATGGAAGTGCAAAAGGCATCACACTCTCAGAAGTTCATGTTTATGATAAATTAATAGCAAATCATTGGTTACCAAGATTAAAACATGCAAAACAAATAGTAGTAGAACCAAGTGTAGAAACTATAGAGTTAGAGGCAGAAGATGGAGTATTGTCATCACCAATGTATGTAAAAAATAGTGCTACTGCATTTAATGGTAAATATATCACAAATGACAATGGAAGTGGTAGTGCTTTATATACATTTACACTTCAATCAGCTGGTATTTATAAAATATGGGGAAGATTTATAGCACCTAATGGTGCATCTGATTCGTTTTTTGTAAAGATGGATGAAGATGTGGAAGATATTTGGGATATGCATCCAAATGGGAGTAGTTGGAGATACAATATAGTTAACGGTAGAGAGTATGGTGGAGAAAAAAGTTATAACTTAACAAAAGGAGAGCACACTTTGCTAATTAGAGCAAGAGAGGGTGGAGCTAAGCTTGATAAGATTATTATCACAAATGATGATGAGTTTACCCCTTCAAATCCACCACTTGTTGATGAAGTTTTAGAGATAGAAGCAGAAGATGCGATACTTTTATCTCCTATGTCCATAAGAGATGATACGACAGCTTCGGGTTCAAAATATATAACAAAAGATTATGGTGAGGGGAGTGCAAAATTTATTTTTAATATTGCTGAAGCTGGAGATTATAAGCTAAAAGCAAGATATATAGCACCTAATGGTATATCTGATTCGTTTTTTGTAAAGATGGATAACTCTACAGAAGATATTTGGGATATACATCCAAACACAGATAGTTGGAAAAGTACAAATGTAGCAGGACGAGAAAATGGAGGTGAATTTATCTATAACTTGACAGAAGGTGAACATGTTTTCACCATAAGAGGACGAGAAAATGGGAGTAGACTTGATAAGTTGACACTTATACCAAATTAATTATTTGCAGGAGTTGGAGATGTTTTGTTTGTCTCATTTACATCTTTTGAAACTCTTGTTTTCATCGGTTTGAAAAACTCATAAACTAAAGGCTCTTTATCTTTAAACTTTATATGGATTAAGATATTGTCTCTATCTTTTGATTGGTAGATTTTAAATCTTTCACAATCCTCTTTTACCTGAGTGATATGATAAAAATTTACATTGTCAGATGTCATTTTTGTAAAAGGTTTGACGGATTCAACTCTTAAAAGAGTGTTTTTTTCATAACTCACAAGCCAAGATACATAAGGATGTTCAATATCATAAATTGAGTTTGATGTCAGAAGATTTATCGTGGAGTTTTTTGATCCTGTAATCTCCAGCTCACTTGCCAAGAAGATATCATCATAAAGTAAATCTAATAACTTCTGCTTATTTTGTTCCTCTTGGCTTTTTTGGTTAAAAAGTATATTTGTTTTTTGTAAATTGCCAATTGCAGAATATAAAAAATTTACAATTAATCCAAGCAAAAATATTGATACGAGTAGTTCAATTAAAGAGAAAGCTTTTTTCATCATTTACCTTAGATGCATCTTATAGATAAAAGTGGAGTTTTGTTTATCTCCAACAAGTATTTTGTCAAAAACTATTTTAAAATTCATACTTTGATTAGAATCATCATCTTTATTTTCACTTGATCCCAAAGGCTCAAATGTTGTAAACTCTTGATGATCATAGTATACTTTTTTCTCTTTTAGATATTTTCTAAAATCATCATCTTTTATATCATAATCATCTCTAATAAATTCATAAAGATTTTTTTCTGAGTTGTGAAAAGCTTGGTCATTGTGCATAAGAGCAAGAGAGTAAAGAGTTGTAAACTCCCCTTTTTTGGTTAAATATGAGAAGTTATTTTTGCTATTTGTACTAATTTCAAAAAGCATTACAGCCACAGTAGATAGTATGATAACAGACACCAAAACTTCTATAAGTGTAAATGCTTTTTTATTCATCTACTACTCTAATCTTTGTAAACTCTTCAGACCTTTGCATCTCTAAAGCATCATTTAGTTTTGAAGTGATATAAGTTTTTTTAAAGTATGGAAAAAAAGCATAATATTTTTTTCCACTTTTTACAACATAAGAGGATGAAGAGCTATTTGGAAATATTGTATATTTAAAACATACTTTATGAAGTTTTTCATCTATTAAAGTAGGAGAAAACTCTATCTCTCTCTCACTAGAGTGAATATCGTTTTTGTAAACTTTTATATCTTTAAAAATATCAATACTAATATCTATATTCATCTCCTCTTGTAATTCATCATTTATTAAAAGTGCAGATTTTTGGCATCTATCATATACATAAAATTCAATTTTTTTCCCTTTTGTCCAGTGAGGCAAGAGAGCATCTTTTATATGTTCAAGTGTGATGACTTTAACACTTTTTTTTGGATCAAATGTCCCTAAAACTAGAGAGTAAATAACACCAATGATTAAAACAACTATCATGATTTCAAAAAGTGTAAATGCAGATCTTCTCAATTTTTTTACTCTTATAATTCAATATTTTAATCTATTATAGCTAAACGAAATTTATGTTACAATAGACAAAAGGATAGAGATGTCAAAAAAGAGAATACTGCTTTTAGAGGATGATCCAACATTAAATGAGACGGTTGTTGAGTATTTTGAGGATTTGGGTTATTTGATTGATGGGATTGAAGATGGATTAGATGCACTTGATAAGATTTATGAAAATAGTTATGATATTTTGCTTTTGGATGTGAAAGTACCTCAGATGAGTGGATTTGATTTACTAAAAGAGCTTAGAAAGCGTGATATTGCAACTCCTGCTATTTTTATAACTTCTTTGAACTCTATCGATGATTTGAGTGAGGGGTATGAGAGTGGATGTGATGATTATATTAGAAAACCTTTTGCTTTAAAAGAGCTTTTGGTTCGAGTTGAGAGTATATTGAAAAGAGATTTTTACCACAATGGTAGTGAAAAAATTGAAATTTCAAAAAATATATATTATGATATAAGTTCAAATATGCTCTACATTGATGAGAAAATTGAAACGTTAAATAACAAAGAGGCAAAACTTTTAAAACTATTTTTACAAAATATAGGGCAGATACTCTCCCATGAGAGGATTTATGATGCATTGTGGGATTATGATGAGACATACTCTGAGGCAAGTTTGAGAACTTATATAAAAAATTTACGAAAGATATTGGGGAAAGAGAAGATTGTTAGTATCAAAAAACAGGGGTATAAATTTATTAAAGAGTGAGAGAAAAACACTTATCTCTTTTTTGTTTTTATACTCATTTTTATCACTTTTGATTTTGTTGTTTTTGGCATTTATCTACTATAATTTTCAAAAAGAGAGTATGCTTCAAGAACAAAATTCTAGATTAAAACAGCACTCTTTTGAGTTAATCCCAAAGCTTCAACACTTACATGAAAATTTTGATAAAATACGATTTTATCCACGATTTTCATACTTTAACTCAGCTATTTATGATAGTAGCGGGAGAGTAATATTTTCAACTCTAAAAGAAAATAAGACAAATTTAAATAGCTCAATTTATAAGATAAAAGATAAGATACATTATGTAAGACTGCTTGAGAGTTATTATCTTGGGGCTATGTATATAGTTGTTGAAATTGATGATGATGAGGTATGGCTTAGTTTTGTAAAAATGAAAGTTATAGCTTATGGGGTTATGTTATTTTTTATTTTATTAATAGCTGGCTATTTTCTATTAAAGATATTTTTAAAACCTATGCGAGATAGTATATATCTTCTAAATCGTTTTATTAAAGATACAACACATGAGTTAAACACCCCAATATCTGCAATTTTAACAAATATAGAGATGATTGATGAGAGTAAGCTTGATAAAAAAGATGCAAAAAAGATAAAAAGAATTGATATAGCTTCAAGAACCATCTCAAATTTATACAATGATCTAACTTATGTTGCATTAGGAAATCAGATACAATCAAAAGATGAAGATATTGATTTATCAATTTTAATAGATGAGAGAGTAGAGTATTTTAAAGTCTTATCAAATGCTAGAGAACTTGAAGTTGTTTTGGATTTAGATAGAAACATAATGCTTTTTATAGATAGATATAAAATAACAAGACTACTTGATAATCTAATCTCAAATGCAATAAAATACAATAAAAAGGGGAGTTTTATAAAAATTACTTTAAAAGATAGATATTTATGCATAGAAGATGGGGGTGTTGGTATTAAAAAAGAGAAGATTAAATTTATGTTTGATAGATATTCTAGATTTAATGAGAGTGAGGGTGGATTTGGTTTGGGGTTAAATATAGTAAAAGAGATTGCAAACGAGTATAAACTTCTTCTAAAAGTAGAGTCAAAATTAAAAATTGGAACACAAGTGAGTGTGATATGGTAAAAAAAGTGATTTTTTTTATGTTTATATTTAATACTTTAGTTTTTGCTAAAACCTTGGAAAGGAATGAGCAAAATATTTATGAACAAAACTGCCTGCCTTGCCATAGTCCACTCTCTATTGGGATTGATAAATTTTTCTTTCAGTATCTTGTAAAATATAGTAGTGAGTTATCTGTTAAATCTGCATTAACCTATTTTCTTAAAAATCCAGATGAGTTAACTTCAGCACTCTCTAGTGACCAACTAAGACGCTTTGGTGTAAAATCAAAAACAAATTTAAGTGATGAAGAGTTAGATGAAGCTATTGATATATATTGGGAAAAATACAAAGTTTTTGGGAAAATAGAGTAGTTATATAAATTGTTACACAATTTTCACGATTGTTTCACGATTATCTTTTACAATACAGGGGTAAGAAAAATTTTAAAGTGAGGAAGTAAGAATGAAAAAAATAGTATTAGCATGTATGGCAGTGGGTGCAATGAGTTTTTTAGCAGCAGATGCTGCACTTTATAAGAAGTGTTCAGGTTGTCATGGAGTAAATGGTGAGAAAAAAGCACTAGGTAAAGGTAAAGTTATCACAGGTATGGCAGCGGCTGATGTTGTAACAGCACTTAATGGTTATAAAGATGGTTCATACGGTGGGGCTATGAAAGGTATTATGAAAGGACCATTGGCAGGTCTTAGTGATGATGATATCAAAGCTTTAGGTACTTATATAGAAGGTCTTAAGTAATATTTTATTACTTAAAGTTACATTAAAATTAAAAAAACAAGGAAAAAATTATGAAAAAAATAGCATTAACAATGATGGCAGTAGGCGCGATGAGTTTTTTAGCAGCAGATGCAGCACTTTATAAAAAATGTGCAGGTTGTCATGGAGCAAATGGTGAGAAAAAAGCATTAGGTAAAGGTAAAGTTATCACAGGTATGGCAGCAGCTGATGTTGTAACAGCACTTAATGGTTATAAAGATGGTTCATACGGTGGAGCTATGAAAGGTCTTATGAAAGGTCAAGTAACAGGTCTTAGTGATGATGACATTAAAGCTTTAGGTACTTATATCGAAGGTCTTAAATAATTTTTATATCTACATTAACTCCATCTTTTTGATGGAGTTAAACTCTCTTTAAATTTCTGAAAAATCCTCTTTTATCTGTAATAAAAATATTTATAATTTATTTTGTATTGATATTTATTGAAAATATAATTATCGTATTATAAACTTTTATTATAGTTGTGCTATTATGAAAATAATTGCTTCATTAGTTTTACTTATATTGATGAAGTGATAAAATTTTAAAGTTAAGGAGATTTAACTAATGAGAAAAGTTATATTAACATGTATGGCAGTAGGTGCGATGAGTTTTTTAGCGGCAGATGCCGCACTTTATAAGAAGTGTGCAGGTTGCCATGGAGCAAATGGTGAAAAAGCGGCTTTAGGTAAATCAAAAGTTATTACAGGTATGGCGGCAGCTGATGTTGTAACAGCACTTAATGGTTATAAAGATGGTTCATTTGGTGGAGCTATGAAAGGTCTTATGAAAGGTCAAGTAACAGGTTTAAGTGATGATGACATCAAAGCTTTAGGTACTTATATCGAAGGTCTTAAGTAGACTCTATTTTAACTTAACTCCATCTTCTTGATGGAGTTAAACTCTCTTTTTTTTAAACTCCAAAAAACTTTGTTATAATGTCCCTTACATATATCATATAGGGGGAAATATGTCTGATATTCAAAAAGCGATAGGCTTAGATAGCTATGTGCAGATAAAAAAATATATAAAAGATGGTGGAGATTTTAATCAAATTATAGAAAACGAAGATAATGAAAATGATGAGTGTTTGATGTTTTATGCTATTCATAAAAAATGCTCTTTTGATACATTAAAATTTATGGTTGAAAATGGTTTTGATATAGATTTTACTGATAGAGATGGTGTTAGTATTTTTGATGAAGCGATAGTTTTAGGAGATATGGATTTTATAAAGTATCTTTTGATTGAGAAGAAGATAGATGCAAATCATACTAAAAGAAAAAGTGGACTAACTCCAATAATTCAAGCAGCATGTTATGGAAATATTAATCTTATAAAACTTTTAGTTTCACATGGGGCGGATGTAAATATCAAAGATGCTTTTAATTTAAGTGCAGCTGATTATGCAAGAAAACTACAAAGAAAAAAAATGCAAAAATTTCTTGAAGAAGAGTTATAATAACTTATTGCTTTTGTTTAATATTGCATATGTTATTATTTTGGAACTATACTATATATTTTAAAAGGATTGGTTATGGAGGTAAATTTTGCTGTTGAAGGTTTAAAGTTTATGTTTTTGGGCATGACGACTGTTTTTACATTTTTGTTTTTACTTGTTGTTATTCTTAAAATACAAGAGAAGATATTTAAAAAATATTTTCCTCAAAAAGAGGTAAAAACTCCACCTGTTGTTCCTGCAGTTAGCTCAAACAAGCAAGATGATAGTCAAACTATTGCCGCAATTAGTGCCGCAATTACTGAATTTAAAAAGAAATAAGGTAAAAAATGGCAAAAAAATTAATTGATATAATGGATACTACTTTTAGAGATGGATTTCAATCTGTTTTTGGAGGAAGAGTTTTGATGGAGGACTTTCTTCCAGCTTTACAAGCTGCAAAGCATGCTGGTATTAGTCATTTTGAATTTGGTGGAGGAGCTAGATTTCAGAGTCTTTTTTTCTATTTAAATGAGAATGCTTTTGATATGATGGATAAGTTTCGTGAAATTGTAGGGGCTGAGGCAAATTTACAAACTTTAGCAAGAGGTGTTAATACAATTTTATTAGATACAGCAAGTAGTGATTTAATAGACTTACATGCAAAGATGTTTAAAAAACACGGTACAACAACAATTAGAAATTTTGATGCATTAAATGATGTAGAAAACTTAAAATTTAGTGGAGAGTGCATCACAAAATATGGTTTAAATCACGAAGTTGTAATAACTATGATGGATCTTCCTCCTGGCTGTAAAGGTGCTCATGATGTGGCATTTTATGAGAAGACTTTGAGAGAGATTTTAGATGCAGAAATTCCTTATGATAGTGTCTGTTTTAAAGATGCAAGTGGAACTTCTAGCCCTCATAAAGTTTTTGAGACTATCTCAATGGCAAAAAGATTACTACCTGAAAATGTTCATGTAAGACTTCATACTCACGAAACAGCAGGAGTTAGTGTGTCTTGTTATTTGGCTGCATTAGAGGCTGGAGTTGATGGAATTGACCTTGCTGCTAGTCCAGTTAGTGGAGGGACTTCTCAACCTGACATCTTAACTCTTTTACATGCCACAAAAGGGACAAAATTTGACCTTGGTGGATTAGAGACTTCAAAGATCTTAGAGTATGAAGATGTTTTAAAAGATTGTTTAAAAGATTATTTTATGCCACCAGAGGCTATTCAAGTTTCTCCATTAATTCCATTTTCTCCAATGCCAGGAGGGGCATTAACTGCAAATACTCAAATGATGAGAGACAATAGAATACTTCATAAATTTCCAGAAGTTATAAAAGCTATGCAAGAGGTTGTAGAAAAAGGTGGGTATGGGACATCAGTTACACCTGTTTCACAATTTTATTTCCAACAAGCTTTTAACAATGTCATGTTTGGACCTTGGAAGAAGATAGCTGATGGTTATGGAAAGATGGTTTTAGGATATTTTGGTAAAACTCCAACTGCACCAGATAGTGAGATAGTAGAGTTAGCAAGTAAACAATTAAAGTTAGAGCCAACAGCAAAAAGTGCAAGAGATATTGCTGATAGTGATGAGAAAAAATCACTAAAATATTTTGAAAAAATGTTAGTTGAAAATGATTTAGAAGTGAATGATGAAAATATTTTTATAGTAGCATCATGTGATGTAAAAGGTATCTCATTTTTAAAAGGTGAAGCGGTAGTAAATGTTAGAAAAAATGATACTTCAAATAGCACACAAAGTGATGGAGTAGTAGCAAATATATCAAAAGGGAGTGGTGAAATGGCAGGAAAATATACAGTAGTTGTAAATGGTACAACTTACAATGTAGATGTAGCAGATGGACACGATGGAGTAGCAAATGTAACAAATGTTGCACCAGCGACACCTGTAGCAATAGCTGCGAGTTCTGGAGGAAAGGGGAGTATTGAAATTCTCTCTCAAACTCCTGGAAATGTCTGGAAAGTAGTTGCAAACATTGGAGATACTTTAAAAGAAGGTGATCCTATTATGATTTTAGAGGCTATGAAGATGGAGATAGATATACCAGCTCCACAAGATGGAGTTTTAAAAAGTATAGATGTTAACACAAATGATGTTGTTTCTGATGGTCAACTTCTAGCAACTATGGAGTAATTTAAAGATGAAAAAATTTCTTTTATCTTTTGCACTAGTTTTTGCAATATTTTTCCCAACTCTCTCAAGTGCAGGTACTGCTGCTGAGTTTGATGAAAATGCTGTACAGAGCGAGTATGAATCAAAATCAGTAGGTGAACTTTTTGGAAGTTTTTATAACTCAACAGGATTAAATGCACTAATTAGTCCAGAAGATGGCGTGAAAACTGCTAGTGGCGAGGATATGTCCATTTTTGAGCAGGGCTTGGGTCGTTTGATTATGTTTGCTATATGTCTTACGCTTCTCTATCTTGCGGTTGCGAAAAATTTTGAACCACTTCTTTTAATTCCTATAGGTTTTGGTGGACTTTTGGCAAATATTCCTATCGCAAATTTAGGAGCAGATGATGGAATGCTTGGTATTATCTATAACATGGGTATTGCAAATGAATTTTTTCCTCTTCTTATCTTCATGGGAGTTGGAGCGATGACCGATTTTGGTCCACTTCTTTCAAATCCTAAAACTGCAATTTTGGGGGGAGCGGCTCAATTTGGAATTTTTGGCTCTTTAGTTGCAGCAGCTAGTTTATCTCAACTTGGAATTTTTGATTTTACACTTCAGCAGAGCTCTGCTATTAGTATTATAGGTGGTGCTGATGGACCTACATCGATTTTTATAGCCAGTGAATTAGCTCCTGAGCTTTTAGGTGCAATTGCCGTTGCTGCTTATTCGTATATGGCACTTGTTCCTGTTATTCAGCCTCCAATTATGAGAGCACTTACAACTGAAGCTGAGAGAAAAATCAGAATGGTTACATTAAGACAAGTATCTAAAATGGAGAAGATGATTTTTCCACTTATTGTACTTTCACTTACTATATTGGTTTTGCCAGATGCTGCTCCTTTAATTGGAGCTTTTTGTTTTGGAAACTTCTGTAAAGAGGTAGGTGTTGTAGAGAGATTAAGTGATACTATGCAAAATGCTCTTATAAATATAGTAACTATATTTTTAGGTCTTGGTGTTGGATCAAAACTTGCATCTGATCAATTTTTAGCAGCTGAGACTTTAGGAATTATGATTATCGGTTTGGCGGCTTTTGCTGTTGGTACTGCTTCTGGAGTCTTAATGGCAAAAGTTATGAATAAATATAGCAAAGATCCTATCAACCCTCTTATTGGGGCGGCTGGAGTCTCTGCTGTTCCTATGTCTGCAAGAGTTGTTAGTAAAGTAGGACAAGAGTACAATAAATCAAATGTATTACTTATGCATGCGATGGGTCCAAATGTAGCGGGTGTTATTGGTTCGGCTGTTGCTGCTGGTGTACTTATATCTATATTTAAGTAGATTTTATGGTTAAGGTAAATATAATATTGTATTAAAATATTAAGGAAAAGAAAACTATGGTCACGGCTGAGGATTTAAAGAGTTTAGGGTTAGCTAATGTGGAGGATGTTTTTTATAATTCAACTTATGAAGAGCTAAGAGAGCGTGAGCAAGAAGAGGGTTTAAAATTCTCTAGTAGCGGTGCTGCGATGGTAGATACTGGTATCTTCACAGGTAGAAGTCCTAAAGATAAATTCTTTGTAAAACAAGATCCCTCAAGCAAATATATAGCTTGGGGAGATATAAATTTTGAAACTTCAAAAGATGTTTTTGACTCTCTTTTTGAAAAAGTAAAAATGCAACTTTCAAATAAAAAAATATATATTCAAGACCTTTTTTGTGGTGCTAGTGAAAATAGTAAAAAAAAGGTACGATTTGTAACTGAAATTGCTTGGCAAGCTCATTTTGTAAAAAATATGTTCATAAGACCAAAAGTTGAAGAGTTAGATGGTTTTACTCCTGACTTTGTTGTATATAATGCTTGTAAAGTTGTAAATGATGATTTTAAAAAAGATGGTTTAAACTCTGAAGTTTTTGTGATTTTTAATATTGAAGAGAATATCGCAATCATAGGTGGTACTTGGTATGGAGGAGAGATGAAAAAGGGAATCTTCTCTATGATGAACTACTGGTTGCCATTAGAGGGTAAACTTCCTATGCACTGTTCTGCAAATGTTGGAAAAGATGGAGATACAGCTTTATTCTTTGGACTCTCTGGAACAGGAAAAACTACACTATCAGCTGATCCAAAACGAAGTCTCATTGGTGATGATGAGCATGGTTGGGATGATGATGGTGTTTTTAATTTTGAGGGTGGTTGTTATGCCAAATGTATAGGCTTAAATGCCGAGAGTGAACCTGAAATTTTTGGAGCTATAAAAGATAATGCACTTTTAGAAAATGTTGTAGCAAATGCAAATGGTGTTGTTGATTTTAATGATGCTAGTAAGACTGAAAATACAAGAGTCTCATACCCAATTGATCATATTGAAAATCATGAGGCTTCTTTGCAAGCTGGACACCCTAAAAATATAATCTTTTTGAGTGCAGATGCTTTTGGTGTACTTCCTCCTGTTAGCAAGCTTACAAAAGAGCAGGCGATGTACTATTTTTTAAGTGGATATACCGCAAAAGTTGCAGGAACAGAGAGAGGTGTTACTGAGCCAACTGCTACTTTTTCTGCTTGTTTTGGAGAGGCATTTTTACCACAACATCCAACAGTATATGCAAAACTTCTTGGTGAAAAGATAGAGAAGCACAATGTAAATGTCTATCTTGTAAATACTGGCTGGAGTGGTGGTGCATATGGTGTTGGGAAAAGAATGAGTTTAAAAACTACAAGAGCTTGTATAGATGCTATTATGGATGGTTCAATTTTAAAGAGTAAATTTGGAACAACAGTTAGATTTGGATTACATTTTCCTGAAACTTTACCTGGAGTTTGTGAGACTATACTAAATCCAAAACATGCTTGGGAGAGTAGAGAATCATATCTTAAAACAAGAGATTATTTAGCAAAGCTTTATATTGAGAATTTTAAAAAATACCTTAAAGATGATGCGGAGTTTGATTATTCTAAAGCTGGACCACAAATGTAAATATATGAAAAATATTCTTATTTTAGGTGGAGGATTTGCTGGTGTTGAAGCAGCAATTTACTTGAGAAAAAAGGGTTTTGAAGTTACGATTATCTCAAATCGTGACTTTTTATATATATATCCAACTTCTATCTGGATACCTGTTGGTACCTCCTCTTTTGAAAATAACTGCATCTCTTTAGAGAGCTTAAAAAAAGTACATGGATTTAATTTAATTATTGATGAAGTTGAAGTTATAAAAACTAAAGAGAGAAAAATTTATTGTAAAAATAAAACTTATGAATTTGAGTATTTAGTTATCGCAATTGGCAGTGGGAAAGTGAGTCATGAGGGTATTTCTAATACTTTAACAATTTGTGGGGAGCCAAAAGAATCAATAAAATTAAAAAATAAGATAGATAAGCTGATAGTAAAAGGTAATGGAAAAATCTCTATTGGTTTTGGAGCAAATCCAAAAGATGCAAGCAATGTTAGAGGTGGCCCTGCATTTGAGCTTCTTTTTAATCTCCATAATAAACTTCAAAAGCTTGGAATTAGAGATAATTTTGAGTTGACATTTTTTGCCCCGATGAGTGAACCAGGAGCAAGAATGGGAAAAAATGCATTAAAACTTATGGATAAACTTTATAAAAAGCTAGATATAAAACAGCAAATTGGAAAGAAAATTTTGAGATTTGAAGAGAGTGGAATTTTATTTGAAGATAATATATTTATTGAGAGTGATTTGACTATGTTTATTGCAGCTGGTGATGGTCATAATGTTTTTAAAAACTCAAATCTTTCATTAAATGATGCAGGCTTGATTAATATAAATGACTTTTGTGAAGTGCTTGGAGAAGAGAAAGTTTATGCTATTGGTGATAGTGTATCATTAAAAGGACCTAATTGGAGAGCAAAACAGGGGCATTTAGCAGAAGTGATGGCTAAAAATGTTGCTTTTAATATAGATGCAAAAAGTGATAGTGATAAAAAAAGTTACACTAAGCATCTTAATATTTTATGTGTGATGGATAGTGGAAATGGAGCTATGTTTGTATATAGAAGTGAAAAAAGAGCTCTATTGATACCTCTTCCTATCATTGGGCACTGGCTTAAAAAAGGTTGGGGATGGTACTACAAAAATTCCAAACTAAATAAGATACCTAGAATCCCTGGGATGTAACAATCCATTAACAACTTTTTGTTATAATCTCTATACTTAAGGGGATTATATGGCAAAACTTGCGACTGGTAGAGTTACAGTAAAAAGCTCTAAGCTTTTAGATGAGTTTAATGCATCGTTAATGTTCGATAAAAAATTGTATGCTGAAGATATTAAAGGTTCTTTAGCTCATGCTTGTATGCTTAAAAAACAAGGAATTTTAACAGATGATGAGTTAAAACAGATAGAAGATGGTTTAGTGCAAGTAAAAAGTGAGATTGAGAGTGAAAAATTTCTCTTTGATATATCTGATGAAGATATTCACATGGCGATTGAAAAACGCTTAACTGAGATTATTGGAGATGCAGGTAAAAAACTCCATACCGCAAGAAGTAGAAATGATCAAGTAGCTTTAGATTTTCGTTTATATGTTCAAAAAAGTGGTAAAAACTTAGAGAGTTTAACTATAAATCTTATGAAAACTCTCTTAAATATTGCAAAAAAACACGACAAAACAATGCTTCCTGGCATGACACATCTCCAACATGCTCAACCTATAAATTTTGCCTATCATATGTTAGCATATGTAGCAATGTTTCAAAGAGATGTGCAGAGGTTTAGTGATAGTTATAAAAGAAACAACCTCTCTCCTTTGGGGTGTGCGGCACTTGCTGGAACTCCATATGATATAGATAGAGAATTTACAGCCAAAAAGCTTGGATTTGATGGAGTTAGTATCAATTGTCTTGATACAGTTAGTGATAGAGATTTTGCATTGGAGATACTTTTTAATATTGCAACTTTATTAACTCACATATCAAGATTGGCAGAAGAGCTTGTTATCTGGTCTAGTTGTGAGTTTTCTTTTGTGGCTCTTAGTGATGAGTATTCGACAAGCTCTTCTATAATGCCACAAAAGAAAAACCCTGATGTACCTGAGCTTTTACGAGGGAAAACTGGACGAGTTTATGGAAATTTAATCTCCCTTTTAACAGTTTTAAAAGGTTTGCCTTTAGCTTATAATAAAGATATGCAAGAGGATAAAGAGGGTGTTTTTGATAGTGTAGAGACTGCTGATATTTCGCTTCGTATTTTAAATGAAGCTATGTTGACACTAAGTGTAAATGAGAAAAAGATGCAAGATGCTTGTAAAATTGGGCATCTTAGTGCTACTGATTTAGCTGATTATCTTGTGAACAAGTGTGATATACCATTTCGAGATGCTTATAAGATTACGGGTTCTATCGTAGTTTTAGCTGAGAAATTGGGTGTTGATTTAAGTGAAATTGCACTAGAAAATCTAAAAATGGTTGATAGTAGGATAGATGAAGATGTGTTAGAGTATTTAAACTTAAGAAACTCTATGAATGCAAGAGATTCTCAAGGCGGAACTTCAACTAAAGAGACAAAAAGACAGATAGAGTATTTTGAAAAATGGGTGAAAAATTATGAAAAATAGATTTTACTATATTTTGATAATAGCTATTTTGATGAGTGGGTGCAAAGGTGTAGATCTCATAAAAGATAAAGAGAATATAGAAGTTGATATTGATTTGGATACAGATGTATCTCAAGGATTAGAGGCTCACAATAGTATTAGAGATAGGTTTTTTGATAAAGCATTAAGTTGGAGTGCTAAGCTACAAAAAGATGCACAAGATTATGCAAATAAGTTAGCAAATAGTGGAAAATTTGAACACGATCCTAAAAACATAGATAAGAACTATGGGGAAAACCTTTATGCAAGTGTTAGTGGTAAGAGTAAAATCCCTACATTTAAAGATGCAGTTGAAAATTGGGCTGTTGAAGAGAGGTATTATAACTATAGTGATAATAGTTGTAGTGTAGATGCAGGTAATACAGATAAAGTTAATCTTACAACATATAATACTTGTGGACACTACACACAGATAATTTGGAAAAGTACCTCTTATTTAGGTTGTGCTAAAGCCAAGTATAAAACAGGTGAGTTAAAAGATGGATATATCATCGTTTGCAAATATAGCTCACCTGGAAATATAGTTTTTAATGGTACAGCACTAAAGCCATATTAGAGAGATTTATGAGTCTCTTTTGGGCTAAAGTGAGGCCAGCTAAGTTTAGTTCCACCTAAAAGATGAAAATGAAGATGTGGTACTTCTTGTCCACCATCTTCTCCATTGTTTAAAATCAATCTATATCCGCTTAAATTTAAACCCATTTTTGAAGCTACTTCTTGAATAAATGGAGTTATATTAGCCATAAGCTCACTAGATGCATCTTGAAATTTCTCAACATGAGCTTTAGGAATAATCAAAAGGTGAATTGGTGCTCTAGGATTTACATCATGAAAACATAAAAATTCTTCACTCTCTAATATCTTATTTGATGGAATTTCTCCATCTACAATTTTACAAAATATACACATTTTTAACTCCTTTTTTATGATTTTATTGTAAATGAGCTTTGTTTTGATATATTTTAGGGATTAAACTTCTATATGTAGAAAATTGTGCTGCATACTTGGCTTGTTGTTGGCGTTGAGATTTGACTATATCAAAATTAAGATCTTTTACAATCTCAACAATATCAAGATTGGGCTCAATCTCTAATTCAGATGCAACTTCATATACCATCATACGGATATTATCACTTGAAAAACCCTCTGTGTATTTGACAAGTTCTTGTCTTTTTTTATATTTTTTTATATCTATACCTTTGCTTTGAAACATTAACTCGATAAATGAGCTTCTCTCATCTTTGTTAAGGTCAAAAATTGGTAATTTTATCTCAATTCGACGTTGAAAGTCTACTGGAAACATTTGTGGTCTTGATGTATTAAAAATCCAAAATACTCTCCCTCTATCGCTATTATCTGCCATCCAATCAAGAAATATTGCTGTTAGTTCTTGATCTGTTTGATGTGCCTGTTTTGCTTGTGGATCTGGAAAAAGTTTATCAGCTTCGGATTTAAAGATGGCGATTTTGTTAAAAGATTTAGCTACCATTTTAATTTTTTCTAAAATTACAGCAGTCTCTCCATACCATTTTGATTTAATAGTTTGAAGTTTCATAATGGGAATTCCAGCTTCATATAAAAAAGCTTCTGTTTGAAAATCTTTACCAGTACCAGTTGCTCCAATATAAGCTATAGCTCTCCAAGGATTTTTACTATTCATTCTTTTTATTAAAGTGCGGGCTTTAGCTTTTAAATCTTCATATCCTATCACTTGTTCAAATCCATAAGTAGGATGTAGTACCTTCACATGGCTTCCAAGGCTTTTTTCAATAATCTTAGCTACCTCATTTTTTATATGTGCTGTAATTCTTTTAGGCTCTTGTTTTAAAATAGATTGAAGTGTTACAAGTGTTATGCCAGCACTAAGTGCTGCAATCTCTTTTATCTGTTCATCTTTAATACCTTTATCATAAATAGCATTTTCATAAGATATAAAAGCAACTCTTGTCTCTTCATCTGGCAGTGGTACTTCTATTTGATATAGTCCCATTATCGCTCTAACACCTTGTGAAATTGCTAAAAAGCTCTCTGATAATAGTATTACAGAGTCACTAGAGTTTGTAAACTCTCCGCTACCTAGCATCTCTCTTGCTAAAGATAAAATAAGTCTTTCATCATTACTCATATGCTCAACTGGTTTATTTGGAAAAACAATATCAGCATCATCAATTAAAACTACTAAGTTTTTTAACTCTGTATCTTTATATTTTTTTCGCATTTCTCTATATGAGGAGAGTAGAACTTTTATCATATGAAGTCCAGATAAAATATCATATTTTGTATGTGCATAGTCCAATGAAAAAGCTTTTTGGTGAATCTCTTTTAGAGTAGGGTCAATTGAATAAAACTCATCTAAATCTCTTTTATCTGTATATTTTATACCAACAGAGGGGCTAAAGTAGAGAAGATGATTATTTTTTTGTAGTTTTTCAATGAGAATCTCTTCAATCTGTTTTACATTTTGTCTATTTTTCTCTTTATATATTGCAATATCATTAATATTTCCAGTTACTGCAAATAGATTTGTAGCCACACTTTTATATGCATAGGCGATCTCATTATATAGTTTCATTTACATTCTCCAAGTTGTTTTGTTGTCGTGCATCTGGGTGTTCGAGTGAGAAATTTTTCTCATCTTGTCTAAATTTAGGGTTAAAACACTCATGTTTTACTCTCTCAATCCATTTTATTGTAAAAGGTGATTTGATTCTCTCATTCATTGAAATATTTTGACCATTTAGAGGGTGTGCAGAGTCAAATGCAATTTTAGCTCCACTTTGATTACCATCATAGTGAGGAGTTAATGCTAATAATCTTGTTGCCAATGCAGGAACATCTCCATCTAAATCATGTGTGACAAATATAATAGTTAAGTTATTTTTCTCTTTAAGTTCTATTAAGTTTTTTCGCATAGCCATTTTAGTCTCTGGGTCAAGTGCAGAGAAAGCTTCATCCATTAATAATACAGAAGGCTTTAGTGCTAAAGCCGAAGCAATTGCAACTCTTTGTTTTTGTCCACCTGAGAGTTGATGAGGATATTTAAGTGCATGTTCATCCATCTCAACAAGCTTTAAATTTTGTATAGCTATTTTTTCAAGACTTTTCATAAAAGGTGTTTTGATTTTAAATAATTTTAATATATCATACATAAGATTTTTCATAAAACTGCACTGGTCAAGATATAACCCTTGGGTAACATTTCCAACTGCTGTATAGTTTGGAAAAAGTGAATAGTTTTGTGCTATAAATCCCATATGGCGATTTGGGCCTCTCACTTTTTGATTTTTGACATTTATGATACCACGACTTGGAAGCTCTTCTCCCAATATTTGACGAAGTAGTGTTGATTTGCCTGCTCCTGATGGACCAACAAAACAGACTATCTCTCCTTGTCGAATACTTAAATTTACCGATTTTAAAACATGATGTTTTCCATATGAAACATCTAGATTATCTATTTGAATAAGGTAATTATCATTTTTCATTATTTACTTCCTAAATACCACGGGTATCGTTTTTTTATAATAAACTCTATTGAGAAGAAAATTGTCATAGCAATAATGGTAATTAATATAATGTATGGAAATATAATATCATTTGCTGAAAATCGTTTTAAAATAAAAATACGAGTACCTAAACCATATTGAGCACCAAGTGTCTCTCCATAAAGTAATGCAAACCATACAAGAGGCAGGTTTATCTTTAATGATTGTAAAATGCTTGGCATTATTATGTATAAGTTTTCTCGTCCTATTTCCCACTCACTTGCACCTTTTGTAAATAGTAGAGTGTTTAGATTTCGAGGTATTTTTTTTATCTGATTTACAATATCTTTAACTAGTACAAAAAACAGTGCTAAAAAGATAAAAAGTATACTAAGCTCATATCCAGGGTCTGCTATTAAAAATAGTATAGGCACAATAGCGGCAGGAGGTACGGAACTAAAAACATTAACTATCGGCATTAAACTTGCATTGATAAACGGAAAAGTTCCTGCTAACACTCCTATACAAAGTGCAAAGATAAAAGCTAAAGAGATTCCTGCAAATAGTGAGCCCATAGAGGCTTTAATATCTTCTACAAATTGATTTGTGCCACTTCGTTTATCGATTTTAATTACAAAAGTTGACATTGAGTCATACATTTTTGATATGCTAGGAAGTACCTTATCTCTAGGATTTTCTAAAAGACGCTCTTTTGAGAAGTGGTCATATATAAAAAATGCCATTAAAAATGGTAAAAAACCCAACACTAACCGCCCCCAAAGAGGTACTTTGGCACGGTTTCCAAACTTAAATCGCATTTTTTAAACCTTATTTAATATCAAAATAGATTGTTGCAGGAACTTTTGTATCTCCGCCATTTTTATCATCTAATTTATAACTTATACTATCAGCTAAAAATTCATTCTCTACTGCTAAATTGTATGTATCTTTTTGTAGTGTTGGTAGAGAATTTTTAAAAAACTCTAGTTCTTGTTTTGGAGAGAAAATCTTTGCACCATTTAACATAGTTTTAGCTTCTCCTACTGAAGAACCCATATCATCGGCGATTGCTAACATAAAATTGTTATACTCTTTACCTCTTTTTGAGTGAATAACACTCGCTGTCTTATCCCAACAAGCCCTTAAAAAAGCTGCTTTTTTATCAAAATTTTCAACATTTTTACCCAAAACAATCATATCGATGATAAGACCTGGAAAATCTGCACTTGAGGCGATTGTCTTTTTTGATTTGGTCTGCTGAAGAAGATACTCAAGAGCAGGATTCCAAGTGACTATATTGTCAATTTTACCAGCATCATAAGCTGAACGAAGGTTTGAGTCTAAATCCATATGTCTTATCTTAAAATCTTTATAAGGATCAAAACCTGCCTTTTTAGCTGCTTTTATCCAAAGTTGCTCTGAAATTGACTTTGTAATCATCCATATTTCTTTGCCTTTTAAATCACTAATTGTCTCTGCTTTTCTTGAGATAACACCATCATTTCCATTACTAAAATCTTGTAAAACTACAGATACACTTGGACGAGAACTAATGGCAGTCATTTGATCTAAATTTGTAACAGTAACCGCATCAGCTTTTGTGGATTTGAAGTAATCCAATGATTGTAAATAATCAGGATAATAGACAATTTTTAATTTACAATTGTGCTCTTTTTCAACACTTTTATATAGACCTGAATTTTGAGATGCATTTATTGCATTCCAATTTACATATGCTGATGTTGTGAGAGTTACATCACAATCAGATGCAAATAATTGCATAGATGCAAAAGCTAAAATATATATTTTTTTCATTTTTTTTCCTTTAATTAATTAAATATTTCGTTCTGTTTTTACTGCTATTTTACTTCCACTACCAGCCTCTTTGGCTTTTTTGGAAGCTGCTCTTTTGGCTAAAATTTCTTGTAATTTTGCACTACTTTGTGCTGCTTGACCTTTTGCTTTATATCTTTGCATTCTTTTATCTGTATCTGCACCAGAAGCTCTTGAGAGTGTTTTTGCTGTAGCTCTTTTTTTGTTAATAGACTCACGAATAGCATCAACACCTGAACGGTCAATAGATTTTTTAAGACCCATCTCCTCTTTGGCAAGATTTGCCTCAAGTGTTGCAAGTGCCAAGTCTGATACAGACTCCTCTTCTTCTCTTTTTAAATCTGTAATTTCATCTTTGATTTTATTTAGCATCATCTGCTTATCTTCGAGATTGTTTTCCATTTCAGCAATCTCATTAATAAGACTCTCTTGCTCTTTATCAATCTCCTCTTGTCTAGAATCTAAGCGATTAAAATCCTCTACAGCTTGCATGTCATCTGGACTGTTTTGCACAATTGTGATAATTCCTTCAAGTGAGTGTTGAAGCTCTATTTCCTCTTTATTAAGTTTTTCTAAGAGTTGCTCTTTTTGTGCTTTAATATTTTCAATACCAGCTACACCACTAACAACTTGCTCAAATTGTTCAACTAATTGATCACGAAGTTCTGAGTATCCAGCTCTAACTCCATCCTCACTTCCTGTATATACTCCATCTGCAACACGATTTGCTTTGTATTGTCCTAATGTAATAATTGCCATAAAAATACGACCAATTGCACTTAATAATTTACCCATTGTTATTTACCCCTTTTTTTTGATATTTTTTATAAATGTTATGCATTTCATCTTCTTTACCATAAGATAATGCATGTAGCTTAGTTTGAACAGTTTTTGCTGCTTGTATTGCATCTTGAAGCTCTGAGATATTGAAAATATCCTCCTTTAAATTAGTTTTTGAAGTTACTGTGGCTAAGTTTGTAATAGCCAGCATGTATGAGTGTAAGATACTTTGAAAACTTTTAGTTAGTTTTTGTAGATTATTTTCATTATGTTCATACGATTTTATAATAGCTTCTATTTTAACCTCACTGATATTTATAGAGTTTTGAATTACTAAAATATCGGCAATTTCAGCAAGTAATTTAGTACCTGTTTCAAATGCTTGTTCTGCTTTTGTTTTGAAACTTGCTCTTATATGTTTTGAGATGACTCTTTGTTTAGATAGGGCACTATTAAATGCTAAAAATTGTTCTTGTAAATCTAGTTTCATTTTTTGATAAGTTGGATAATATGATAGATCAATCATCTCATAATGTTGTATTAGTTTTAACTTACGCTCTTTCTCTTGCTCTTTTAGATATTTTAAAGCTCCCTCTTTGGCAATATCTTCAACTTTATAAAACCAGTGCCACCAATAAGAGGTACCAACCATTCCAATAAGTGCCGCCAAATTAAAAAATTGTAAACTTATGGGCCAATTAGCACTCATCATAGAGATTGAAGAGATTGATGGTAATAAAATACCTGCTAATGTAAGGGAGTTATTTTTAAATCTATTCCAGATATATTTTTGAGTATATCTTTGACTATTATCTTGTGTAATCAAAATCCCCTCCTAATAGTCAATAAAGAGAAGTTCTACTTTATTGTTTTTATTAAGATATTGGTAGTAATTCTCCCCTTTTTTATGTGGTTTAATCCCTTTTGAACCAAGCCCTAAAGGGTGTAGTCTATTTTTATCAATTGACCAATATTTTGTTAAATAATCATAAACCATTTGAGCTTTTTTTTCTGTTCGTTTAACAAGTTTTTGCTCACTAACTCCTCTAGCTTTACCTGATCGTCCAACGATTGCGATATAATAATCAAAATTATTAATGCTATTTTGTGCAAAATCATCTAAAGTGTTTTTGGCATCACTATTTAGGCGACCATCTCTTAAAAAGGTGATTTTCAGATCATCTCGTGTAAATTTTGGATCTTTTATGAGTTTTTCCCAAGTTTTGTTAGAGATGCTAATATAACTCTTATCTTCTTTGTGAGGTTTAGAGATACTGCCAGCTGGATATGAGTTAAATACTTTACTTAAAATTCCTGTATATACAATGTTTCTTGAATCACTATTTTTTATAGGATTATCTTCGATAATAGTCATTTTTTTTAATTTTATAGCAATTGCATCTATATAGTCTAATATCTTTTCAGATGAGTTAGAGTTTGTCTTAAAGAGATTAAAAGCATTGTCATTAAGTGTATAAAGTTTGACTGTTTTTAGTGAAGAGGATATATCAACTTTGTTTAAATCACCACCTTGTTTAATCTCAATTTCACTAACAAGAGAGGGTATATCTTGGTTAAAATACTCTACACTCTCATAATAAGTCTTTAAAAAAGTTTGAAGCTCATTTTTATGATTTGCTAAAAAAGATTGATTTAGTACAATTACATCTATAATTTTTCCAAGTTTTAACTCAGCTGAGTCCATAAGAACAACAAAACCTCTCTCTTTTGCTTTAGTTATATAAGGCTCCCACAAGCCTACAACATCATATCTACCAGAGAGTAGACCATCGTATGTTATCTGTATATCAGGATTTGCATCTATCCCTCTTTTGTTTAGAAGTAGTGGTACATTTGCATCAATTGCCATTGAACCGAGCATAAATTGGCTTGTATAAGCGGCTTTAATTTTTTTCATTCCTTTAAGTGCATCGATGTTTGGAAACTTTTTTGGATTAGCTACAACTGCATCTGAACCCCTTGATTCAGAGATAGCCGCAATAATAAGAGGTATTTTCTCATCTTTTTTTTGCATTAAAGAGAGCTGTTGGATATAGTCATGAATTGGCATTACTGCCATATCAATTTTGCCCTCTATCAGTTTTGCAAATCTTTGTGAGTAGTCTGCATTATCATTATCTAATGTTATTGATATGCCAAGAGCTTCAAGATCTCTTCTAAATCGTTTTGATTCAAGAATAGAGTAGCCTATATATTTGTCATATCCTATTTTAATATCTAAATCACTACTGTTTTTTCTCATAAGATTATTGGTTTTTACTTTTGTTACTACATCATCAAAACTTTCTTTAGCACCGCTATATTTCCATATTGCAAGGCTTATTGCAAAGATTAGTGTGAGAAAACCGATAAGTCCAAGAATAGATCTAATTTTACTATTTTTCATCAAAAATCTTGTAGTAAAAATTCATTATCTAGGCTAATTTCAGAGTTTATAGCTTTTTTCATAGCCTCAACAAGTTGTTCCACTGATGAAGCTTCTGTAAAATTAGTCACTGATTTTAAAGTATGACTTCCAATATCAATACCTATTGTTTTTATCTCAATACCCTCATCAATCGCTTTGTCAACAGCTTTTAACATCTCATTTTGTTTATTAGCCGCACCATCTGTGGCGATTACAATAGTATATGTACCATATCCAGCTTGAATGCTTTTTTGTTTTTGCATCTTATTTACCATTTTATTTATAGCTTTAGCTATGGGTGTGGATCCTTTTGCTCTCATTGTTGAGATTATTTTGGTTATCTGTTTGAGACTTTTTTCATCAACTGCTTGAAGAGGAAATTTATAACCATGGTTTAAGCCATAAAAGCCAAGATTATAGTTATTTGGCAGATGAGATACAAATTTTATAGTAGACTCTTTTGCACGAGATAGTCTTGATTTTTTATTTTTTGCTTTAACTCTCATAGAGCCACTATCATCAAAAATTATAATGATATTTTTACGAAGCAATAAATCATCACTTGCGAAAGAGTTACTTGAAAAAAGTAGTAGTGTTAGTATAAGTGCTATTTTTTTTATCATGTTAAAAATCTTGTATTTCATTAAATTCAGAAATTTCAGCATTATAATTTGTAATTACAAACTCTACACGGATATTTTTTAAAAACTGTTTTTTATTGAGAGGTTTTTTATAAACAGGATTATCTCCTCCTTCTCCAAGCACAATTAATCTTGCTGCATCTAGGTTGTAGTTTCTTTTTTGTGCATATTTGATAATGGCAGATTTGACAGCATTTGCTCTCTCTTTTGAGGTTTGTTTGGCGGCATTTTGTACACTATTTCTCTCTGTTTTAATTCGTTGTATACTCATAGTTTGAAGATTATTATTAACCCCTGTTACTTTTTTCAAATATCTTTCAACTTTCATAAGTTTAGCTGTTTTATGGCTTTTTTTAAACTCTACTGCTTTATTCCAAGCTCTTTGTAGTTGAGGGTCAACATTTCCTATTATTTTGATAACCGCACCACCATATGTTGCAGCGAGTCTTATCGTCTCTTCAAATTCACCTTTATAGGCTGTTTCGCTAAAAGTGCTCTGGTTTGGTTTAAAAAGTATACTTTTTTTAAAGATGTCTTGTCCTTGTCCTTTTAAATCTAGTGATTGTATTTTATGTATGACACTAGCTTTTGCTTTTTTATCAAGCTCTGTTATTTTTGCTTTTTTGTCGATTTTTACATCCCAGTTGTATTTGTCAATTGATAAGTTTTTTGAAGAGATATATCCAGCTTTTGAGTATGCTGAAATGATTTGTGAAGTTTTACGATCAAAGTTCATTAAGTTTGAACTGTTGTACAAAAAATTATTTGATCTTTTTTTATTGTGAAAACGAGTCTCATCTCTCATTGCAATAAAATCATCAACTCCTTGTTTGCCTTCTCCAAAAAGAATTTTTGCTGAAGATTTTATTAGCTTGTCATTTTTGATATTTTCTCTTGATGCAAAATAGCCATCTCTAATTTTTTTAAGTCTATCTCTATTTTTGTTTGCCCAATCTTCTCGTACATAAATAACATCTTTTATAGCATCACTCATTACTTTTGTAGAAGTTAATAGATGCAAGTTATCTAAAGCATACTCACCACTAACTAATGTGGCTGCACTTGGAGAGATTACAAAAGCGATATCGATACTTTTATCTTCAGCAATTGCTGACTCTGGAGAGTTTTCTCCAAATAGATTCTCTGTATATTTGATAGTAACATCATCAATACTAAGTTTAAGTGAATCTAAAAGTTGAATTAACCATCCCATGTGTGGACCGCCCCACTGAATAGCGATTACTGGTTTTTTACCCTTTTTAACCATGGTTTTTAGATAGTTTAAGTTTTTAATCTTTTTTTTGGAGACTATCACATCTGCACCTAAAGAGTCAGAGAGTGAATGAAATAAGATCATATCAACTCCAGCTTTTTTTAGTGCATCTACAATCATCACACCAGAGCCGACTGTTTGACGAATAAATGGTGTCTTACCATCAATAACATCATCTATTTGCTTGATTGGGTCATCAACAAGCTTAATTCCATTTGGAAAAAGTTTCTCATTATCGATAGAGAGCATAACATCCGCCCAAGTAATTACAGGCATATGGTAAGAGCTTGAGACTTTTTTTGCCTTTTTCTGTTTGATATGTTTACTAAATGGAGTAGGAGTTATATAGCTTGAAGCATTTAATATGCCAAGAGATAAGAAGCTTAAAATAAAAAGTCGTAACATTATCAATATCCTTAAAGGTGTAAATTTAAAATCTTCTGCTAATATCGACAAATAAGTAAAATTGTTTAGTTTTAGAGGCACTTTTAATCTACTTTTATATACAATTTGCAAAAAAATTATAGGTCTATTTTGGAAAAATTACAAGAGTTAATCAAATCTGCTGATACTTTAAAAGCATTAGAAGAGGTTAGAATTGAGATATTTGGTAAAAAGGGTGTTTTGGCTTTAGAATTTGCTAAGATGAAGAGTGTGCCAAATGAAGAGAAAAAAGCATTTGCACAAAATCTAAACATTCAAAAAGCGAAACTTACAGATATTTATGAGACAAAGAGGTTAGTTTTAGAGTCTTTTGCACTTAGGCAGATGATGAGAGAAGATGGTGTTGATGTCACTTTGTTTAACGGCATAAATGAGAGTGGAGCTTTGCATCCTGTAAATGAGACTATGAATAAAATTATCGACTATTTTGTGAGTATGAACTTCTCTTTAGAAGAGGGTAGTTTTATAGAGGATGATTTTCATAATTTTGAAGCATTAAATCTCCCAAAACACCACCCAGCTAGAGATATGCAAGATACATTTTATCTAAATGATGATTTAGTTTTAAGAACTCATACCTCACCTGTTCAAATTAGAACTATGATGAGAGAAGATGTAAAACCTCCAATTCGCATGATAAGTCCAGGGTCTGTTTTTAGAAGGGATTTTGATGTTACTCATACTCCTATGTTTCATCAGATTGAGGGTTTGGTAGTTGATAAAGCAGGAGAGATATCGTTTGCTAATCTTAAGTTTATTTTAGAGGATTTTCTTCGTTATATGTTTGGAGATGTTAAGGTTCGGTTTCGTCCTAGTTTTTTTCCTTTCACTGAACCTAGTGCTGAGGTGGATATATCTTGTGTCTTTTGTGATGGCTTGGGGTGTCGTATCTGCTCTAAAACAGGATGGCTTGAAGTGTTAGGTTCTGGAATGGTTGATCCAAATGTTTTTAAAGCCGTAGGTGAAGGATATGAAGATGTTAGCGGGTATGCTTTTGGACTTGGTGTTGAGAGGTTTGCAATGTTGATTCATAAAATTCCAGATCTAAGATCTCTTTTTGAGGGAGATATAAGATTGTTGGAGCAGTTTAGATGATAGTTACAAAACAGTGGTTAAATGAGTGGGTTGATTTAAGTGGAGTTTCGACACAAAAAATATGTGAAGCTCTTAATGCAATTGGTTTAGAGGTGGATTCACTTGATGAGGTTAGAGTTCCAAAAGGCGTAAAAGTTGCTTTAGTAAAATCTTGTAAAAAGCATCCAGATGCAGATAAATTAAATATTTGTCAAGTTGATTTAGGAGATGAGATAACACAGATAGTTTGTGGTGCCAAAAATGTTAGAGAGAATCAATTTGTAGCAGTAGCAACTATTGGTACAGTTTTAAAAGATGACTTTATAATCAAAGAGGCAGTTTTAAGAGGAGTAGAGTCAAATGGCATGATTTGTTCATCAACTGAGATAGGCTTGCCAAAAATGGATGATGGCATCTTGGTTTTAGATAAGAGTATTGGTGAGCTTACATTGGGAAGAGAATTAAGTGAATTTTCTTTGTTAAATGATGATGTTATCGATATAGAGTTAACTGCAAATAGAGGAGATTGTCTTAGTATTAGGGGAGTTGGACGAGATTTAAGTGCTGTTTTAGAGTCTGAGATGAGAGGTGTAAAATGTGAGTTTGATGAAGATTTGAGAGGTATTGCTCAGGTTTTGTCACTTGAAGTTTCTAAAGATGTACAAAGTAGTATAGAGCATAGATGTTTTGAGTTAAAGTCTTTGGATTTGCCACTTTTATATGCTTTTAGGTTAGCTTGCATAGGAAGTGAAAATAGTGATAATTTATCAGCTTATCTCTCATATGCAACTCACTCTACTGGTGTGCTTTTAAGAGCTTACGATATGAAAAAGCTAAAAAAAGATGATGAAGCTTTGCATCTTAGTTTGAGAAAAAATGATTTAGGTTTTGATACTATTTTTTGTGATGATAAATCTCTTAGTGTTGTTGGTATCTCTCAAAATAGTGAGTTTAAGATAGAAAAAGAGGCAGATACAATCATAGAAGCTAGTTTTATAGACCCTGAGCTTATATCTAAGAAAAAGAGCGAGAGTAAGATAGAAGTAGATGAACTTTTTTATAAATCTTCAAGAGGAAGTGAGTGTGAGCTTAGTTTTGGTATGAATTATCTTTGCTCTTTGGTTTTTTCAAAAGGTGTGACAATTTACTCTGGTTCAAATGTACACAAAAATGATATTTTGGAGAAGATAGTTCAAATTGAACATACATACATTAACAGCTTTATAGGTCAAGATATAGAAAAAAGAGAAGTTGTTAGGATATTGGAGCATCTTGGGTTTGGTGTTAGAGAGTTTGATGACTCTTTTATAGTTACAATAGCCCCTTTTAGATATGATGTAAATCATTCTCAAGATATTATTGAGGAGTTAGTTAGGATAATTGGAATTGACAACATCAAATCAAAAGCTCTAAACTTTAGTGAAACAAGAGTGATAAACAGTTTTTATAAAGCATATAAAAAGAGAACTCATTTTAGACAAAAATCAGCCTCTCTTGGCTTTTTTGAGACAATTCACTACTTTTTTGATAACAAAAGCTTGATGCAAAAGTACGATGTTGATACTGTAAAAAGTGAGTTAGATATAACAAATCCTATAACAAATGAGTTAAATACCCTCCGTACAACTCTGATTTTAAATCTAATAAACTCGACTAGTAGAAATATCAGCTTTGGTAAAAAAAGTGTTAAACTTTTTGAAGTTGGAAAAGTTGTAGATAAAAATAGAGATGAAAAGAACAAGATAGCATTTATCTTTAGTGGAGAGACTCAGTCTGCTAGTGTGTCAAATCATGGAAAACCAAAAACAGTAGATTTTTTTGAATTTGCTAAACAAATTTCTATGGTTGTTGGAGAGTTTCAACTTGAAAAAAGTGAAAGTGAATGTAAGGTTTTAAGTCCATATGAAAGTGCAAGAGTTTTAATAGATGGAGCCAAAGTAGGATTTATGGCAAGAGTTCATATAGAGTTAGAACAAGAGTTTAACTTGCCAAAAACTTATATCTGTGAGCTTGATTTTGATATGTTGAAATATGAGTTAATTATTGCATCTTCATACTCAAAGTTTCCATCTTTATCTCGTGATTTGTCACTTATAATTCCAAAAGAGATTAAGTTTAGCACAATAAGGGAGCATTTAAATACTATATTGCCAAAAGAGGTTGTAAGTTTTGCTCCTATAGATGTTTATGAGAGTAAAGAGTTAGAAGATGATAGGAGTGTGACTGTAAAGTTTCATCTTCAATCTGAAAAACAGACACTTCAGGATGAGCAGATTGTAACTATAATGGAGAATATACTCTCTAGTTTAAAAGATAAATTTGGGATAGGTATGAGATGAATTTTTTAGAAGTAAAAAAGAGTGGTGAGTTTGAAGTGGAGATTGATTCAATCGCAAGTGATAAATCTATATCTCATAGGTGTGCAATTTTTTCACTTCTCTCAAATAAACCATCTAAGATAACAAACTTTCTTCAAGCAGAAGATACTTTAAATACTCTTCATATAGTTAAGCAGCTTGGGGCTTGTGTAAAAATAGATAAAAATGTTACGATTATCACACCTCCTAAAACCATAAAAGAGCCTTCAGAAATTTTAGATTGTGGAAATTCAGGAACAGCTATACGACTTTTTATGGGGTTTTTGGCTTCACATGATGGCTTTTTTGTCCTTTATGGAGATAGATATCTTGCATCTCGTCCAATGAGAAGGGTGGCAGATCCTCTAAGAAAAATTGGGGCAAATATCGATGGAAGAGTAAAAGGAAATTTAGCACCAATCTCAGTAAGAGGTGCAAAATTAAAAGGGTTTGATTATGAGAGTCCAGTCGCATCTGCTCAGGTAAAAAGTGCGATGATATTAGCTGCTTTAAATGCTTCTTCACCATCTTTTTATAAAGAGCCGTATTTGAGTAGAGACCATAGTGAGAAAATGTTAAGGGGCATGGGGGCTGATGTTAGTGATGATAATGGAAAGATTAAAATATCTCCAAATAAAAAACCACTTAAACCTTTAACTATCACAGTTCCATCAGATCCATCAAGTGGATTTTTCTTTGCAGTTGCTGCTGCAATTGTGCCAAATTCTAAAGTCATACTTAAAAATATTTCGTTAAACAAGACACGAATAGAAGCTTATGAAGTTTTAAAAAAAATGGGAGCTAAAGTTACATATGTGCAAAGAGAGAGTGAGTATGAGGTTATTGGAGATATAGAAGTATCTCACTCAGAACTAAAGGCTGTTAAGGTTGAGAAAAACATTGCTTGGCTTATAGATGAACTCCCAGCCCTCTCAATCGCTTTTGCATGTGCCAAGGGTGAAAGTGTGGTTAAAAATGCTAGTGAACTTCGTGTTAAAGAGTGTGATAGAATAAGTGTAGTTGTGGATAATTTAGAGAAGTGTGGTATTAAAACTACTGAGTTTGAAGATGGATATACTGTTTTTGGTGGTAGCTTGAAAAGTGGGGTGATTGATAGTTGTGGTGATCATAGAGTTGCTATGAGTTTTGCGATTGCGGGGCTTAAGTGTGGTATGAGGGTTGAAGATATTGATTGTATAAAGACATCTTTTCCAAATTTTGTAGAGATATTAAAGGATTTTAGTGAGGTCCAAGTTGGAGATTAGACTAGCTAAAAATTATGGTTTTTGTTTTGGAGTTGAGAGGGCTATTGATATTGCAGAAAACTCCAAAGATGCTACAACTATTGGACCATTAATTCACAATAATGAAGAGATAAATCGTCTTAAAGAGAATTTTAATGTAGTTACATCAAATAATATAAGTGAGTTAAATGGAGCAAAAAAAGCGATAATTAGAACACACGGTATCACAAAAGATGATTTTGAAGAGTTAAAAAAAACAGATATTGAGCTTATAGATGCAACTTGCCCTTTTGTGACAAAACCACAAGAGATTGTCAAAGAGATGAGTGATTATGGTTATAAAGTAGTTATTTTTGGAGATGCAAATCATCCTGAGGTAAAAGGTGTAAAGAGTTATGCTACAAATAGTCCTGTTGTTGTTATGAGTGTTGATGAGTTAAAAAATCTTAATATCAAACAAAAAGTTGCTGTTATTTCTCAGACAACTAGAAAAATTAGTGAGTTTCAAAAAATTATAAATTTTCTTGTGACAGAAGTAAAAGAAGTTAGAGTATTTAACACTATCTGTAATGCAACATTTGACAATCAAGAGGCTGCAAAAGAGTTATCATATGATTCAGATGTCATAATAGTAATTGGAGGTAAAAACTCTTCAAATACGAAACAACTTTTAAGTATTGTATCGGAAAATTGTAATGATAGTTATCTTATTGAGAATGAGTTAGAGCTTAGATTAGAGTGGTTTAAAAACAAAAAAAAGTGTGGAATTACAGCGGGAGCATCTACTCCTAATTGGATTATTGAAAAAATTGTTGAAACTATAAGAAATTTTTCAGTAACATGAGCAAATTTTAAAAGCAAAAAGGATTGTGATGTTAAATGAGGTGGGCACTAAAGTACATAGTAAAAGTGCTATTGAAGCGATGGATTTAGGAGATGAAGGAGATTTTGCGTCGATGTTTGAGGCGTCGCTCAAAAAAGAGAAGAGCGGCAGTTTAGTTGAGGGTGTTATCGTAGCTATAAAAGATGAAGATGAGAGTATTTTAATTGATGTTGGTAAAAAGCAAGAGGGAGTTTTGCGAAAATCTGAGATTTTAGACGAAAATGGTGAACTTATTTTTGGTATCGGTGATAAAATTACGGTAGTAATTACAGGTTATAGAAATGAAAGACCAGGCTTGTCATATAAAAAGGCAATAAAAAGTAAAAAAGTTGAAGAGTTTATCTCAAGCTATAGTGAAGATGTTGAGGTAATTATTGATGGTGTAATTGTTGGTAAAAATAAAGGTGGTTACATAGTTGAAGCTGATGATGTAGAGTTCTTTTTACCAAAATCACAAGCATATTTTAAAGATTCAAACACAATCGTTGGAAAAAAAGTAAAAGCAAAGGTTATTAAAGTTGATAAAGATGCTAAATCTATTGTAATTTCTAGAAAAGTTTTGATAGAGCTTGATCGTGAAAAAAGACAAGAGATTATAGATGTACTTTTAGAAAAAAATGAGATTACAAGAGGCGTTATTAAAAAGATAACTTCTTATGGAATGTTTGTAGATGTTGGTGGTGTTGATGGTTTAGTCCACTATAGTGAGATAAGCTATAAAGGTCCAGTTAATCCATCAAATGTTTATGAAGAGGGTGAAGAGATAGAGGTTAAAGCTATAAAATATGACCAAGAAAAAAGACATCTTTCTCTCTCTATTAAGGCTACAATCGAAGATCCTTGGGATGATTTAGCAGAGCAGTTAGAAGTTGGAGATGCTGTAAAGGTATTGGTTAGCAATATTGAGCCTTATGGTGCATTTGTAGATTTAGGAAATGATGTAGAGGGGTTTTTACATGTATCTGAAGTCTCTTGGGATAAAAATATCAAACATCCAAAAGATTATTTAGAAGTTGATCAAGAGATTGATGTTGAAATTGTTGAGATGGATTTTGAGAAGAAAAAACTTAGAGTTTCACTTAAAAATATTCTTCCAAAGCCATTTGAAGGTTTTACAAAGACGCATAAGTCAGGGGATAATGTTAAAGGTGTCATCACAACAATTACGAACTTTGGTGCTTTTGTTAAGATAGGAAGTGTTGAGGGATTGCTTCATAATGAAGATGCATCTTGGGATAGGTCTCAAAAATGTAGAGATCTTTTCAAAGAGGGTGATGAGGTTGAAGTAAAAATTATCAAGATTGATTATGATAAAGAGAATATATCTCTTAGTAAAAAAGATCTTGAAGAGAGTCCTATTGATGTTTTTGCAAAAACTCATAAAACGGGTGATATTGTTATGGCTAAAGTTAGAGATAAAAAAGAGTTTGGTGTTTTCGTAGAGTTAGAAGATGGTGTAGATGCACTTATAAGACACGAAGATTTAGGAGAGAAGAGTGCAGATGAGTTAGAGGTTGGTGAAGAGCTTGAAGCTGCAATCTCTTTTATAGATACTGATAAAAATAGAATTAGACTCAATGTTAAAAAAGTAGCTCGCCTAAAAGAGAAAGCTCAGTTAGAAGAGTACAATAATGACGAGAGATCAACTTTAGGTGATGTTTTAAAAGATCAGTTAAATAAATAATTAAGAGGGTTTTGTGAAAAAGAGGTATCTCTATCTAGTTTTTACAAGTTTAAGTATTCTTGTTGTTCTTTTGATTGCTGTTATATTTAAGCTTTCAAAGACAACAAATGCACAAGAGGAAACACTTCTTTTCAAAACACAAGAGTCTGAAAAATTACAAACCTTGGTTAAGGCACAAAATTATAAAGATAGCTGGGTTGGAAAAATATCAAAAGAGACAAATCAAAAAACATATCAGTATAGTGAAGAAAAATTTTATATAGAGTTCAATTAGGGTAGGGGAAAAAATGAAGAAAATAATAGTATGTGATGCGATACACCAAAAAGGTTTAGATATATTGGAAGCTTGTTTAGATGTGGAGTTTATAGATGCTTCAAAAGAGTCAAAGGATAAGCTTTTAGAAATTGTTGGAGAGTATGATGTTGCGATTACTAGAAGTTCAACTGATGTTGATCAAAAGTTTATAGAAAAAGCTACAAATATAACTTCAATTGTAAGAGCTGGAGTTGGGGTTGATAATGTTGATATAGAGGGTTGCAGTAAAAAAGGAATAGTTGTTATGAATGTTCCAACTGCAAACACTATCGCTGCGGTTGAGCTTACTATGGCTCATCTGCTCTCAAGTGCAAGAAGTTTTCCAAATGCGAATAATCATCTAAAATATGATCGTATCTGGAAGAGAGAGAAGTGGTATGGTATTGAGTTAAAGGGAAAAAAATTAGGTGTTATTGGTTTTGGAAATATTGGAAGTAGAGTCTCCAAAAGAGCTTTAGCTTTTGAGATGGAAGTTATAGCATATGATCCATATATTGATTCTTCTCGTGCATTAGATAGTGGTGTGGGTTATACTTCGAATTTTGATGATATTTTAGACTGTGATTTTATAACTATTCACACACCTAAAAATAAAGAGACCATAGATATGATAAATTTTGAAGAGATTGAAAAGATGAAAGATGGTGTAAGGCTTATAAACTGTGCAAGAGGTGGCTTGTATAATGAAGATGCACTATATAATGGTTTGAAATCTGGCAAAATTGCATATGCTGGAATTGATGTTTTTACAAAAGAGCCAGCAGTTGACAATAAACTTTTAGAGCTTGATAATATTTCAGTCACTCCTCATCTTGGAGCAAATACAGTAGAATCGCAACAAAAAATAGCTATAGAGGCAGCAGAACAAGCCATAAGTGCGGCAAAAGGTATCAGCTATCCAAATGCATTAAATTTAGCTTATAAAGAGAGTGAATTGCCTCAATTTGTAAAGCCATTTTTGCTACTTGCAGGAAAGATGGGTTATTTAGCTTCACAAATTAATCTTGGACATGTTAAATCTATAAAAGTTATAGCTGAGGGTGAGATTTCTAATTATTTAGAGCCTTTGATAACTTTTGCTTTGGTTGGAAGTTTAAAAGAGTCTATGGGTGAGATGATAAATTATGTTAATGCTGATTTTGTTGCAAAAGAGAAATCTATACTTATTCAAGGTATAAAAGAGGCAAATAGAAGTGAGTATAAAAACAAGATTCAAATCGCACTTACAACTGATAAAGATTACGTTTTAATTGGTGGTACAGTTTTTGATGAGGAGATTGAAAAAATTGTTCATGTAAATAAGATAAAATTAGATTTTAAACCAAAAGGGAGAATGATATTTTTCTCAAACAGTGATAAACCTGGAGTTATTGCAAATATCTCCAAAGCTTTGACTGAACACAATATAAATATTGCAGATTTTAGATTAGGTAGAGGTGAACATGGAAATGCTTTTGCTGTTGTAGTTGTTGATGAAGCAGTTAGTAAAGATGTACTTCGTAAATTAGAGAGTATTGAAAATTGTAATAAAGTAGCATATGCTACTTTATAATTAGTAGAAGTTTCTTATTTAGCCATAGTACTACTAAACCCTTTGCCATACTCTTTTTTATTATGACATATAGGATTACAAGAGCCACCATCTGGAGTCTTTATATATCTTAACCTAAACTCAGTGCCAGAAAATTGAGTCTTCTCTTTTATAAGAGGATTTGGTTTTTTTGCACCGTGAACATCATGACAAGTTGTACAGACAATAGATCGATCTTTTACATGTATAGTGTGTAGATTTTTCTCATTTATTCTAAAATTTGTTTGGGTTGTAGTTTTTCTCTCAGTTATTTTCTCCTCTTGATGACAATTAAAACATACATAACTCTCTGGCTTGAATGGTATAATGCTTTTTGTTGGAAATGGTCCCTTTAGCATTCTATGATAATCAGATCCGTGAGGGTTATGACAACCTGCACAATCACCTTGTTTGATAGGTCCATGCCATCTTCCATTCTCTTTTAGATGCTTTTTAATATTTTGAAGTTTTTTCCCATCTTCATCTCTTATTAACACTTTATTGTGACAAGTTAAACATAAATCTCTTACTGTTTTTCCCTTTATCATTTTTGGCTTACCAGTGTAGTGAGGGTCATGGCAAGCTATACAACCACCATTTTTAAGATCTATCGCACCGTGTTTGTTTTTTACATTTTTAATCCACTCTTTTTTCTCTTTATGACAAGTTAAACATAGTGCTTTTCTCTTATCTGCTTTTAATCTCTCTTTATTTTGTCCTGCATGAGGGTCATGACAAGCAGCACAATTTTTCTTGACAGGAGGATGGACATTTTTAGTACTTTTTTTGATAAATTTTTTCTTATTTTTATGACATGATACACACAGTTTTGCTGTACTTGACTCTTTTAGCATTCTATAATTGTTGGATCCGTGAGGATTGTGACAGCCTGCACAATCACCTTGTTTGATAGGACTATGTAAAACTTTGCTTTTGTCAAAAAATCTTTTCATATTTTTTATAGTTTTTCCATCTTCATCTCTTTTTAATTTTTTATTGTGACAAGATAAACAGAGTTCTTTTGTTGTATCTGATCTTAGCATCTTGGCTCTACCAGTGTAGTGAGGGTCATGACAAAAGAAACAGCCACCATCTTTAAGATTTATCGCACCGTGTTTGTTTTTTACATTTTTAATCCACTTCTTTTTATCTGTATGGCAAGTTAGACAGAGGTCTTTTTGCTTATCAGCTTTTAATCTAAATTGTAAATCTCCAGAGTGAGGATCATGGCAACCTGTACAATCTTTTAAAACTGGAGGATGTACATTTTTTTTAATCTGTTTTACAAGTTTTCGTTTGTCTGAATGACACAATATACACGACTCAATAGGAGCAGCTCTTAAAAGTTTAGCTTTTTTTGAAGATAAGTTGTGACATAAACTACATGAACCTGCTAAGATTGGTTTATGAATATATTTTCTATCTTGTTTAACATCGTGACACTCTTTACAACTTTTTTGTTTATCCTCTTTTGTATGTTTATAAGGCTCATTAGCAGATAAAGAGATAGTAAATATAGCTTGGCAAAATAGTATAAGTATGATATTTTTCATTTTAACCTTTTCTATTAGTTTTATATTATAATATTTTATTAATGGTAATGATACTGTTAATATACTTATACTTTAGGTAATTTTTTTTACTCACTAGTTGATATAATAAATTTTAATAATGAGATAGTTGCAAATATATAATAAAAACTTATAATAAAAAGAGATTTTTTTAATAAATTACTAAGTATAACTTATGTAGAATTCTCTTCATAATTAAATATATTTTTAAATATTGGGGGTTTATGTGAAAAAAGTACTTTTTTTAATCTGTTTTTTCTTTATTGCATCTTTGTTTGCAAATGAGAGTGTAGCTTATGAAAAGCTATCTTTAAAGGATGCACAAGAGATTGTAAAAAAAGATAATCTTGAGATAAATATCGCTAAGTTTGATAAGCAAGTTGCATCTTTGGGAGAGAAAATTGCTTTAGGTTATAGCTTTGGTAAATTAGATGCACAGATGTTAGGACTTCGATCAAACGATGCTGGAAATGTGTTTGGTTTTAAGCTTCAAAGTAGAGAAGCTACTTTTGGAGATTTTGGATTTTCTGAATTTTTAAGTGGAGTTGGCGGAGCTATTGGAGCTAGTGGTGGAGATTTTGCATCTTTTGCAAATATGATGGCTGATCCTAAAATGAGTGGGGAGCTTTTAAATACAACTCCAAAAGATTTGAATTTTCCAGATGATAGAAATCATTTTGACTTTAAACTCACATATGCTCTTCCTCTATATACTGGTGGAAAACTCTCTTATTATCGTGATATCTCTAAAAAGATGGTTAAAATGGGTGAATTAGATCGTCAAAAAGTTGAAGCTTTGAAGATGTATGAGGTTAGAAAAACATATTATGATATTTCACTTTTGTATCAGTTTGAGAGTGATTTAACTAAAATCAGGGAAAATATTGAGAAGTTAAAAAAATCAACAACTCTTTTAAGAGATGAGGGATATGCTAGAAAAACAGATCTTTTAGAGGTTGAAGCAAAACTATCAAATGTCGAGAGAATGTTATTTAGTTCGCAAACAAATAGGGATTTGGCTTATGAGTTTTTAAGTTTTTTACTAAATGCAGAGGTTAAATCGATAAAAAAGCTTCCTCTTAATGTAGTTGAACATAATGTAACACTTGAAGATATTTTAGTAAAAAATAGAGATATTCAAAAGGCAAAGTTAGGGTTAGAGATACAGTCTAAAATGCTTTTAGTTTCAAAAGCATCTTTTAAACCTGAAATTGGTGCATTTGCTGAGTATGGGAGTAGTGATGATAAGTTTTTAAATGATTTTAAAGAGCATGACAGATATACAATAGGCGTTCAAGCAAAATTAAATATCTTAAATGGTGGTATAGATAGTGCCAAGATTGAGCAAGAGAAAGTAAAAAGATTAAAAGTTAAAAAGCAAATAGAGTTAGCTACAAAAGGTATAACTTTACTTTATGACAAGATAAATACGGAGATTAAAAATCTTGATAAACAGATAGATAGTATTAAAAAAGAGATAGAGCTTATGGATGAGATTTATCTATCTTATCAAGAGAGATACAAAGAAGGATTGGCATCTATAAATGATGTTGTGATTAAACAATCTTTACAAATTGAGAAACTTTTGAAATTAGTTGAACTTCAAAATAGTAGAAATGAGAAAGTTTCTCAAATATTTAAATTAGCCTATTAGGAGAGAATAATGAAGAGAATTTTAATTTTATTGGTAATGATAGCAGGATATATAAATGCTGCACAGTTTGAGTTAACAGGTACGGTAGTCTCCGATAATAGTAAAATGTTAACAAGTAGATATATGGGTTTTATAAAAGCAGTCCATGTTGCTGAGGGAGATAGAGTTACAAAAGGAGAGCTTCTTTATGAGATTGATTCAAAAGAGATTGATAGTGCAAAAGCTCAAGTTGAGCTTATGATACAGCAAGCTATTTTATCTCTTGGGATGTATCAATCTCAACATACAAATCTTCTTTTAAATCTGCAAAGAAATAGAAGACTTTATGCAAAAGATGTAGTCTCAAAATTTCAACTTGAAAATTTAGAGCTTGGTGAGAAAAATTTAAGAGATATGATAAAAGTTGCAAAAAAACAGGTGGCACAAGCAAAAGCCAGACTTAAAGAGGTTGAAAATCAATATAATTATCTAAGAGTTAGAGCGCCAAATGATGGAGTTATTGTTCAAAAAAATATAAATGAAGGAGAGATGGCAATGCCTGGAATGCCAGCTTTAGTTCTTACAGATTTGTCAACTCTTAAGATTGTCATAGAGGTCTCTGAGAAAAATTTAAAACATATTAAAATTGGAAAAGAGGTGAAAGTTTTGATACCATCAGCAGATTTTGAAGGTGTTGGAAAAATTGCATCTATTATTCCTAACTCTAATCCTATGACTCATTCGTTTAAGGTAAAAATTAGTTTTGATGCTTCGGATAAAGTGATTTATCCTGGATTTTATACAAAAGTTACATTTAACTAAAAGGGGATTTGATGCAAGAGAAAAATATCTCTAATATAAAAGTTACAGATTATGCTGGTAAATTAGCAAAAGCATTTATCTATAATCCTTTAACTCCTATACTAGCTCTGTTTTTGCTGGCTATTGGGTATCTCTCTTTGGTTATTATGCCAAGGGAGGAGGATCCTCAAATTGCGATTAGTGGTGGTACTGTTATGGTGGTACTTCCTGGTGCTACTCCAAAAGAGATAGACAATATCATAGTAAAACCGTTAGAGAGAAAACTTCGAGAGATTTCAGGGGTTGAGCATATCTATGGAGTAGCTACTGATAATGTTGGAATTATCAATGTGATGTATAAGATAGGTGAAAATAGAGAAGATTCAAATCTGAAACTTTATGATAAAGTGATGCAAAATATGGAACTTTTACCAAAAGGAGCGATGCAACCTCTTATAAAACCTTTTGATATAGATATAGATGTACCTATAGTAACTGTTGCTTTTTATCTAAAAGAGTCATCAACTCTAAAAAATGTTGAACTGTTTAAGAGTGTTAGAGATATACAACAAGATTTTAATGAGATAGAAAATGTTTCTAAAACAACTTTAAAAGGTGAACACAAAGAGCAGTACAATGTAAAAGTAGATCTCTTTAAACTCTCAGGTTATCATCTTTCTTTAGGGCAGATTATGGAGAGTTTAAAATCTTTAGCTTCAAATGTACCTGATGTTAAAAGTAAAGTTAGTGATGGAAGTATCATAGTTTTTGGTGTTAAAAATGCGATAGAGAGTGTTGAAGATGTTGGAAATGTTATAGTCGCATCTTATATGAACTCTCCAATTTATCTAAAAGATGTGGCAACGGTTGAAAAAACATATGATACTCAAAACTATAAAGGGGCAGAGATTGTCTATAAAGATGGAGAAAATTTTACTAATACAAAAGAGCAAATTACTCTCTCTATCTCAAAATTAAAAGGTACAAATGCTGTAAATGTTGCATCTTTAGTAGTTGAGAAATTAAGCCTTTATAAGAAAGATTTGAGTGAAGCTGGTATAGGTTATGTTGTGACTAGAAACTACGGAAGCAGGGCAGATGAGGCTGTAAATGAGCTTGTCCATCATCTTGTGATTACTATTTTAATAATTGCTGTTGTTTTGGTTTTGGCACTTGGATGGAGAGAGTCTTTGATAGTTACATTTACTGTTCCTGCGATTTTGGCAATTACACTTTTTATAGCATATTTGACGGATCAATCGATAAATAGAATTACACTGTTTGCATTTTTGCTAAGTCTTGGTCTGCTTGTAGATGCTGCAATCATTGTTATAGAAAATATACATAGGCACATGCATGACCATAGTGCGATAGATAGAGATAAATCTGAAATCATAATAACAGCAACAGATGAGATTGGAGCTCCAACAAATGTAGCAACTTTGGCTATTATCTTGACTATGGTTCCGATGGCTTTTGTTGGTGGTATGATGGGTGAGTTTATGAAACCTATACCTTATAATGTTCCTGTTGCTCTTTTTGCATCTTTGGTTGTGGCTTATATATTTACTCCATATCTTGCAAATAAAATGCTTAAAAAACCAAAATTACATCATCATAAACACCATTTTCAAAAAGAGGATAAAAAATCATGAAGTGGCTAGAAAATCTTATATACAATATAAATGGAAATGGATTTAAACGACTGCTTGTTATCGTTTTGACAATTATCGCTCTACTTCTTTCAATTTTAATGCTACCAACTAAAATGGTAAAAGCAAGAATGCTACCTGGGAAAAGTACAAATACTTACTCTATTTATGTAGATACACCAACAGGAAGCTCAATTGTGCAGACGAAAGCTACAACAGATTGTGTTTTGGATATTTTAAGAGGTGAAAATGAGGTTATAAATGCAGAAGTTTTTTTAGGGCAGGGTTCACCTTTGGATTATGCAGGACTTGTTAAAGGCTCAACTCTAAAACAAGGTGAAAATGTTGCAGAAATTGTAGTAAATCTAACAGATAAACACACAAGAGATGAAGCTTCATTTTTGATGGTAAAAAGACTTCGTCCTATTATACAAAGTAGATGTAAGCTTCAAGAGGAGACAAATATAAAAATGATAGAGCAACCAGCAGGTCCTCCAACTCTTGCATCTATTGTTGTTGAAGTCTATGCAGATAGTGAAAAATCTATAAGAGATATCTCTTTAAAAGTTGCAAATATCTTAAAACAGACAGATGGCTTGGTAGATGTGGATATCATGCAAGATGAAATATATACAAAATATGAATTAATTGCAGATGCACAAAAGATTAGTAAATCTGGCATCTCCATCTCTCAGTTAAACAATATACTTTATTTAGCATTTGAAGGTATGAAGATAGCTGTTAAAAACTCACAAAACTCTCCTGATCAAGTGCCGATATTTTTAGTTTTGAGTGATGAGACAAAAGAGTTAAAAGGCTCTTCAAAAAAGATGCTTGAAGCAAAATTGTCATCTTTGAGACTTATGAATAACAAAGGAATGATGGTTCCGTTTAATGAGTTAGTTAGTGTAAAGGAAGCAAAAAACTCTCCAACAATTTTCTCAAAAAATCTAAGAAAGATGGCAAATGTTTTAGCTGAAACAGATATGGTAAGTCAACTATATCCACTTTTAGATGCAAGAGAGAAGATGATAGAGGTTTTTAGTAAAGATTATGAAGTTATAAAAGTTCCTGGAATTACTACAAAAATGTTTGATCTAACTCTTGTAGATAAAAAAAGTGGTGAAGAGATACTTCTTAGTTGGGATGGAGAGATGAAAGTCTCTTTGGATACTTTTAGAGATTTAGGAGGTGCTTTTATCGCAGCTCTTGTTCTTATATTTTTACTTTTGGTGATATATTATAAAAGTTTTGCCATTAGTGGCATCATACTTGGTGGTAGTTTTTTATCTATCATAGGTGTTTTAATAGGACACTTTATTGCTAATTTATTTACAAGTGAGACTTTCTTTTTAACAGCTACTTCACTAATTGGTTTTATAGCTTTGATGGGAATAAGCTCAAGAAACTCTCTTTTGTTAATTGATTTTGCAAAATCTCTTATGAAAGATAAAGGCATGGAAAAAAGAAGAGCGATAGCAGTCGCAACGGCAACAAGAGCTACTCCTATTTTTTTAACAGCAATCGCTATCATCCTAGGTTCAGCACTTTTGGCAACTGATCCAGTGTTTGGTGGACTTGGAGTTGCTTTGATATCTGGAACTATAGCTGCTGTTGTTGTATCTTTGTTGTTTGTTCCTGTACTTATGTATAAGACTAAGGCTGTATAGAGAGAAAAGTAGAAGTATAGATTTCAAAGTAAGAGTTAACTTACTTTGAAATTACAAAAATCTACCTAGTTTTAGCATTGTGGGCAAGGAACAGGTGTCTTTTTGCAAGGTGTTGGGCAAGGAACAGGTGTCTTTTTACAAGGTGTAGCACAACTTGGAAGGACAGGTTTTGTACAACTTGCACCTTTAGTAGCAGCCTTAGCACCACAACCACTAAATCCTATAACAGCTAGAGCTAAAACTGCACTAATTAATATATTTCTCATGATTTCTCCTTTCGTATATTTTTCATAACAGCTACAAAAGTAATCTATATATAACTAATGTACCTATTAAGATAAATAAAGTTTACCAAAAGTAAAATTCAACAAAGAGTATAATGAGAATTTTAATGATTTTTATAAAACTTTAATGTTACAAAATGTAGCAATAAAGTTTTATAATTTTTTTGCTAGTTAAATTTTAAAAAGTTTTTTCGTTTTTTCATGACAAGGTGTTGCTCCACAACCTGTTTTTTCTGCACATCCCAAGATAGATATAAGTATAATTATCAAAATAGAATTTAGTATAATTTTTTTCATAATACCTCCTACTAGTTTGTTTTTATTTTATCATGATTTTTGAGTATTTTACTTTAAGAAAAGGTAAGCATTTAGTAGATTTATAGATTTTTATCTAACTCTTTTTTATCAAAACCTACCATAACTTTTCCATCAAACTCAATGACAGGTCTTTTTATCAATAAATTCTCTTTTGCCATCAAGCTTATTTTATCTGTATCACTTAAGTTTTGCTCTTTTAATTTAAGTGTTCTGTAGGTTGTGCTTCTTGCATTAAAAAGTTTTTCTAATTTACACTGTTTTAACCAAGATGTTATCTTTTTTTCATCAACAGCTTCAAGTTTAAAATCGACAAAATCATACTCTAAGTTTGCATCTTTTAGATATTTTATAGTTTTTTTTACACTATCGCAGTTTTTTATGCCGTATATTTTCATTTTTTTCCTTATATAATCAACATCGCATCCCCATATGAGTAGAAGCGATATTTGTTTTCTATAGCCTCTTCATAAAGTTTAAGACTTTTATTTATACCTACAAAACTAGCTACTAGCATAAGGAGTGTTGATTTTGGTAGGTGAAAATTTGTTAAAAGATGGTTGACTCGGATTGGTCTGTTTTGTGGATGTAAAAATAGATCAGATTCACCACTTGTTTTTTTCTCTCTTTGATAATA